>Ga0308169_10004786_pt1 | contig 12520 bp, 7 predicted proteins | sample PhyBR1_2_FD_202139 | JGI IMG/M metagenome (GOLD analysis project Ga0308169, IMG submission 202139) | Phyllosphere microbial communities from UC Gill Tract Community Farm, Albany, California, United States - DLSLSB.R1 | ecosystem: Host-associated > Plants > Phyllosphere > Unclassified | place...
ACCATATAACACCCAAGCAATTTGACTACTCTAACGAGCATCAGATTGCGGTGTGTGAAGACGAAATGAACCGAAAGTTCGAATCTCACAAACACCGAAAGCTATCACATACCCATTTTGCTGAAGCAAGGCCAGCTGGCCACGACTCAGTACCCGAATTTCTTGACGACCATAGAGCATTGGAACCACCTGATCCCATCCCGAACTCAGCAGTGAAACGATGCATCGCCGATGGTAGTGTGGGGTTTCCCCATGTGAGAGTAGGTCATCGTCAAGATTAAATTCCAGAACCCCTGTTTGCTGACGCAAACAGGGGTTTTGTTTTGGGCGGTCGAAAAGACAGCTAACATCCCAGTTCCGCCAATAACTGCCCACAGTGCTAAAGTCGCACCCTCGATTTTGCTTTTCCCAAGGAAGCCGTTATGCCGGATGCAACGTCCCTCAGTGCTGGATTCATGGTGGTTCACGGCAACCGCCTGGACGAACTGCGCAGCCTGGTGGTCAGTTGGATGCGCCGCTACCCCCTGGCGCCCCTGGAAAATGAAATCGCCCTGGTACAAAGTAACGGCATCGCCCAGTGGCTGAAGCTGGCCCTGGCTGAAGACCCGGAAGATGACGATATGGGCGGTTGTGGCATCGCCGCTGCGATCGATGTGCAATTGCCCGGCAGCTTCATGTGGCAGCTTTACCGCATGGTTCTGGGCCGAGATGAAATTCCGCCCAAATCCCTGCTCGATAAAGCCCCACTGACCTGGCGTCTAATGCGCCTGCTCCCAGAGCTTATCGATCAGCCGCACTTCGAACCGCTGCAGCGCTTCCTTACCCACGACACCGACCTGCGTAAACGCTACCAGCTCGCCGAACGCCTGGCGGACTTGTTCGACCAATACCAGGTTTATCGCGCCGACTGGCTGGAGGACTGGGCCGCCGGTCGCCACCAATTGCGTAACGGCCGAGGCGAAACCAAGCCCCTCAACCCGGCTAACTGCTGGCAAGCCGAACTGTGGCGTGCATTGTTGCTGGATGTAGGTGAAGAGGGCATGGCCGAAAGCCGTGCCGGCGTTCACCAGCGATTCATCGAGCGCATCAATTCGCTGGAGAGCGCCCCACCAGGCTTGCCATCTCGAGTCATCGTCTTCGGCATCTCCTCGTTGCCAGCACAGGCGCTTGAAGCCCTTGCCGGCCTGGCGCGATTCAGCCAAGTCCTGCTCTGCGTGCACAACCCTTGTCGCCATCATTGGGCCGACATCGTCGCTGACAAAGACCTGCTGCGTAACGAATACAAACGCCAAGCGCGCAAAGCAGGCATGCCGGTCACCATCGACCCACAAACCCTGCACCAGCACGCCCACCCGTTACTGGCCGCTTGGGGCAAGCAAGGCCGTGACTACATCAGCCTGTTGGACAGTTACGACGACCCCAATAGCTACCGGGCCGCATTCCGCGATGGCCGCATCGACCTGTTCAGCGACAGCGAGCCCACCACGCTGCTCAACCAGCTCCAAGACGATATCCTCGAACTGCGCCCACTCAACGAAACCCGCGAGCTATGGCCTGCCGTCGATCTGGAATGCGATACCTCAATCCGCTTCCACATTGCCCACAGTGCCCAACGCGAAGTCGAAATCCTTCACGACCAACTGCTCCAGCGCTTCAGTGCCGACGCTACGCTGCGGCCCCGGGACATCATCGTCATGGTCCCCGACGTCGACAGCTACGCGCCCCACATCCGCGCCGTGTTCGGTCAGCTTGAGCGCAACGACCCACGCTTTATCCCGTTCACCCTGACCGACCAAGGCCAACGCGGTCGCGACCCTCTGCTCATTGCCGTCGAACACCTGCTGAAACTCCCCGACAGCCGCTTCCCCGTCAGCGAAATCCTCGACCTGCTTGATGTTCCTGCCTTACGCGAACGTTTTGCCATCAAGGAGCGCGATCTGCCCACTTTGCACCGCTGGATCGAAGGCGCCGGTATCCGTTGGGGGCTTAACGCCGAACAACGTGCCGGGCTCGGACTGCCAACGGAGCTGGAACAAAACAGCTGGCGTTTCGGCCTTCGCCGCATGTTGCTCGGTTACGCAGTGGGCACCGGTGCTGCGTGTGACGGCATTGAGCCCTATGACGAAATCGGTGGCCTCGACGCCGCACTGATCGGCCCGCTCGTCGCCTTGCTCGACGCACTCAATGACGCTCATCAAGCCTTGTCGCAACCCGCGCCTCCGAAAGAGTGGGGCGAACGCCTGCAGCGCCTGATGCAATTGTTTTTCCTACCCAGCAGCGAACACGACGACTACCTGATGGGCCAGCTCGAACAACTCCGGGAAACCTGGCTGGAGACCTGCGAGTCCGTAGGCTTGCAGGACGAGTTACCCCTCACTGTCGTCCGCGAGGCCTGGCTGGCTGGCCTCGACCAGGGTCGCCTGTCCCAGCGATTCCTCGCCGGAGCTGTCAATTTTTGCACCCTCATGCCCATGCGTGCGATCCCCTTCAAGCTGGTTTGCCTGCTCGGCATGAACGACGGCGATTACCCGCGCGCGCAACCTCCGTTGGACTTCGACCTGATGGGGAGCGACTACCGCCCCGGCGATCGTTCACGTCGTGAAGACGACCGTTATCTGCTGCTCGAAGCCGTGCTTTCAGCGCGTGACCAGCTATACATCAGTTGGGTTGGCCGTAGCATCCGTGACAATAGCGATCGCCCGGCATCGGTACTGGTCGGCCAACTGCGTGACCATCTCAGCAGTGGCTGGCACCACGCACACAGCGACCAACCGTTGATCGAAGCGATGACACAAGAGCATCCGCTGCAACCGTTCAGCGCCCGCTACTTCCATGAGGGCGACGCGCTGTTCAGCTACGCGCGCGAATGGCAGTTACTCCATGAAGCATCCGATGCCCTCCCGACGGATCACGACCTGGCACCCCACCAACAGGAAGAGCCCCTGAGTCTCGGCCAGCTCCAAGACTTCCTGCGCAACCCGGTAAAACATTTCTTCAGTCAACGTCTGAAAGTGTTCTTCGAAGCCGCCGAAGTGCCACTCGCTGACGAAGAGCCCTTCGTTCTCGACGCATTACAACGCTACAGCTTGAGCGACAGCCTGCTCAACGCCGCGCTCACCCAACCCGATCACTTTGATCAGGCCCTGAACGCCCAGGCCCTGCGCCTGCAAGGCAGTGGCCTGTTGCCGATGGTTGGTTTCGGCGAATACCTGCGCAACGAACTGATCGAGCCCTTGCCTGATCTGCTGCGGCGCTACCAGCAACTTCTGGCCTTGTGGCCCACGCCGCACCCCGGCGCCGAACCGGTCAGTTTTGAGCATCATGGTGTTGAATTGGAAGGCTGGATCAGCGGCCTGCATCGACGCAGTGATGGCGGGTTGCTGAGCGTCACCACCATTCCCAACAGCATTGGCTCGATCAAGACCCGCAAGTGGCATCGCCTGATTCGCCCCTGGGTCAATCACGTGGTTGCCTGCGCCTGCGGCCTGCCGTTAAGCACTGGCCTGGTGGCCAGCGACGACACCTTGCTCCTGTCACCTCTGGATCAATCCAATGCCCAGGACGTGCTCGGCAACCTACTGCTCGCCTGGCACGTCGGAATGAGTAAACCGCTGCCTGTCGCCGTCAAGACTGCTTTTGCCTGGCTCGGCCAAACCGATCCCGCGAAGGCGCAGGCGGCCGCCAGTAAAGCCTACGAAGGTGATGGCCTGACCACCGATGGCGAACGTCGCGAAACCCCGGCGCTCACCCGGCAATTTCCCGACTACGCCACACTCATCGCCAGCGAAGAATTCGAAGGTTGGTGCGAAACCTTGTATCGCCCCCTGCTCAACGCCCCGTGGCGATCACTCACCGGCGAGGAGGCCAGCGCATGACCAGCAAAGCCTTGGCCCTGGCCTTCCCGCTCAAAGGCAGCCAGCTGATTGAAGCCAGTGCCGGCACCGGCAAGACGTTCACCATCTCGGCCCTCTACCTGCGCCTGGTCCTCGGCCATGGTGGCGACGACGCGGGCTTTGGTCGTGAGCTGCTGCCGCCGCAAATCCTGGTGGTGACCTTCACCGACGCGGCCACCAAGGAGCTGCGCGAACGGATCCGTATCCGTCTGGCTGAAGCCGCTCGTTTTTTCCGCGAAGAAATTGAACAGCCCGACACGCTCATCGCCGATCTGCGCGCCGACTACTCACCGGAACAATGGCCCGCCTGCGCGAACCGCCTGGACATCGCCGCCCAGTGGATGGATGAAGCCGCCGTCTCGACCATCCACAGTTGGTGCCAGCGCATGCTGCGCGAACACGCTTTCGACAGCGGCAGCCTGTTCACGCAAACCCTGGAAACCGACCACAGCGACTTGCTTGGCGAAGTGTTGCGCGATTACTGGCGACTGTTCTGCTACCCGATGCACGACGACGCGCTCAACTGGGTGCGCAATAACTTGGGGGGACCCGCAGCGCTGATGCCTCGGGTACGCGCGCTGTTTGGCAGCGAACGGCCTACTGGTGAGACCCGCGAGCCCGCCGAACTGATCAACGCCTGCCTGCAGGAACGCCGCGAAGCGCTGATAACACTCAAGGCCCCCTGGCAACAATGGGCCGCCGAGTTGCGTGACATCTGCCTGCAAGCCGTGGCTGCCAAAGCCGTTGACGGTCGCAAGATGCAAGCGCGTTATTTCGAGCCCTGGTTCGAAAAGATCAGCGCCTGGGCCGCTGACGAAACCCTCGAGCAACTGGACATCGGCACCGGCTTCACGCGTTTGACGCCCGACGGCATCGCCGAAGCCTGGAAAGGCGAACCGCCGCAGCATCCCGGCATCGATGCCATGGCCGGCCTCAAGGCGGCCCTTGATGCGCTGCCGACACCCGACGCGGCCGTGTTGCAACACGCCGCCGGCTGGGTGGGCAAACGCTTCGAGGAAGAAAAGCGTCGTCGCGCCGAAATGGGCTTTGACGACATGCTCATCCGCCTCAACGCAGCCCTGCAGGCCGACGGTGGCGAGCGACTGGCCAGTGTGATCCGGGAGCAATTCCCGGTGGCGTTGATCGACGAGTTCCAGGACACCGACCCGGTGCAATACAGCATTTTCGACAGCATTTACCGCATCGAAGAGAATCACTTCGACAGCGGGCTGTTCCTGATCGGCGACCCCAAGCAGGCGATCTACGCCTTCCGTGGCGCCGACATCTACACTTACCTGCGCGCCCGACAGTCCACTACCGGTCGCCACCACACACTGGGCACCAACTTCCGCTCCAGCCATGCGATGGTCGAAGCGGTGAACCACGTGTTCCAGCGTGCCGAAACAGGCCGCGGTGCGTTCCTGTTCCGCGAGCCTCATGGCGAAAACCCGGTGCCTTTCCACTCGGTGCTGTCCCAGGGCCGCAAGGAACAACTGCAAGTCGGTGGTCAAACGCTGCCGGCGATGAACCTCTGGCACTTGCCCACTGACCAGCCGGTTTCCAATGCGGTTTATCGTCAGCAACTGGCAGCCGCCTGCGCCACGCACATTGTTGAATTGCTCAACGGCGGACAACAAGGTACTGCCGGCTTCCTACAAGCGGACGCAAGTTTCAACGGCGTGCTTCCGTCAGATATCGCCATCCTCGTGCGCGACGGCAAGGAAGCCCAGGCCGTGCGAGCCGAACTGGCCGCCCGTGGCGTACGTAGCGTGTACCTCTCCGACAAGGACTCGGTCTTCGCTGCCCAGGAAGCCCACGACCTGCTGGCCTGGCTCAAGGCCTGCGCCGAGCCGGATGTCGAGCGTCCGCTGCGCGCCGCCTTGGCTTGCGTCACCCTTGACCTGTCACTGCTGGAACTGGAGCGTCTGAACCAGGATGAGCTCGCGTGGGAAAGCCGCGTCATGCAGTTCCGTGGCTACCGTGCGATCTGGCGTACCCAAGGCGTGCTGCCGATGCTGCGCCGCCTGCTGCACGACTTCAAACTGCCGCAAACCCTGATCGCGCGCAGCGATGGCGAGCGTGTGCTGACCAACCTGCTGCACCTCAGCGAACTGCTGCAACAGGCCGCCTCGGAACTGGACGGCGAACAGGCACTGATCCGTCATTTGGCCGAACACCTGGCGCTCTCGGGTCAAGCGGGCGAGGAACAAATCCTGCGCCTGGAAAGTGATGAGCAACTGGTCAAGGTGGTGACGATCCACAAGTCAAAAGGCCTTGAGTACGACCTGGTTTTCCTGCCTTTCATCTGCTCGGCCAAACCGGTGGATGGCAGCCGCTTGCCGCTGCACTACCACGATGAACACGGTAAATCCCAAGTCAGCCTGCGCCCTACGCCTGAATTGATCGTCCAGGCCGACAACGAACGCCTGGCCGAAGACCTGCGCCTGTTCTACGTAGCCCTGACCCGCGCCAAGCATGCGTGCTGGTTGGGCATCGCCGACCTCAAGCGCGGTAACAGCAACAGCTCCGTGCTGCACCTGTCGGCGCTGGGTTATTTGCTCGGTGCGGGAGCGCCGTTGGGGGAGTCTGCCGGCCTGGCGCGTTGGCTGTTGGACCTGCAAGCAGGTTGCCCTGCCATCGACTATGCCCAGGTGCCCGAAGCGCAAGATATCGTCTTTCACCCACCCCGCAACGAAGCCACGTTGCGAGCGCCATTGCTGCCCAAGCGCAAGGCTGCGGAAAACTGGTGGATTGCCTCCTACAGTGCCTTGCGCATCGGCGACAGCATGAGCGCCGCCACGCTCGAAGCGCCGGAAAGCCCACAGGCCCAGAAGCTGTTCGATGACGAGCGTCTCGACCCGGATGCTCCACGCGAAGTGGCGGCGTCCGGCGGGGATATTCACCGCTTCCCACGCGGTCCTAACCCAGGGACCTTCCTCCACGGTCTGTTGGAATGGGCGGGGGAGGAGGGCTTCAACGTCACGCCCGAGGCCATCGAAAAGGCCGTGGGCGCTCGCTGCAACCGTCGCAACTGGGAAGGCTGGATCATCACCCTCAGCGATTGGCTCGGCCACCTGCTGCAAACACCACTGCCGGTGGATGACGGTCACGTTTCCCTCAGCCGTTTGCAGCAGTACCAGATCGAGATGGAGTTCTGGTTCGCCAGCCACAAAGTCGACGTGCTCGCCCTCGATAAACTGGTGTGCCAATACACCCACAGCGGCGTTTCCCGCGTCGCCGCCGAGCCCGTGCTGCTCAACGGCATGTTCAAGGGTTTTATCGATTTGACCTTTGAACATGATGGCCGCTACTACGTGGCCGATTACAAATCCAACTGGCTCGGTCCCGACGATTCGGCATACACCCAGGACGCCATGGAACAGTCGATCCTCGAGCACCGTTACGACCTGCAATACGTGCTTTACCTGCTGGCCCTGCACCGCCAACTCAAGGCGCGCCTGCCGGACTACGACTACGACCGCCATGTTGGCGGCGCGCTGTACCTGTTCCTGCGCGGTACACAGTCCACGAGCCAGGGGGCGTATTTCACCAGGCCACCACGGGACCTGATCGAAGGCCTGGACCTGTTGTTCCAGGGCAAGCCCATCCCGCCCAAGGCTGAGCCCGCCTGGGAACAAGGAGTGCTGTTATGAGCCTGTCGCCGTTACCGCTTGAGGAGCTGATGCCCCTCAGCCGCGCCGCCGACCTGGTGCAGCTGCTGGAACGCTGGGTGGATCGGGGTTGGTTGCGTGCCCTGGACAAAGCCTTCGTAGGCTTTCTGCACGAGCTAGATCCGCAGTCTGACCCGCTGGTGCTGCTGGCCGCCGCGCTGACCAGCCATCAACTGGGCCATGGCCACGTCTGCCTCGACCTGTTCGAAACGCTCAAGGCGCCGGACTTCGCGCTGTCGTTGCCACCTGAAGGTGACCTGCAAACCGGCGCCATGCTGCTGCCTTCGCAGTTGCTCGAAGGCCTGGACGGCGCCCACTGGTGCCATGCGCTTGCCGCCAGCCACCTGGTCGCGCTGGCAGTCGATGGCAGCGAATCCGCCCGAAGTCGCCCATTGGTCCTGTCCGGCAAGCGTCTTTATCTGCGCCGCTACTGGACCTATGAGCGACGCATCGACACCGCCTTGCGCCTGCGTCTCGCCACCCATGAAAGTGTCGCCGCCGATTTGCCGCAGCGCTTGGACAGCCTGTTCGACCAACCGCCACCCGACGGCGTGATCGACTGGCAAAAGCTCGCCTGCGCCCTGGCCACTCGCGGTGCATTCAGCATCGTCACGGGTGGCCCCGGCACCGGCAAGACCACCACCGTGGTGCGTCTGCTCGCGCTGTTACAGGCCCCGGCTGTGGAAATCGGCAGCCCGTTGCGCATTCGCCTGGCCGCGCCCACCGGCAAGGCCGCGGCGCGCCTCACCGAGTCCATCAGCCAGCAAGTGCTGTCGCTGAAAGTGCCGGACAACGTGAAGGAAAAAATCCCGACCCAGGTCACCACTGTCCACCGCCTGCTGGGCAGTCGCCCGGGCACGCGGCATTTCCGTCATCACATCGGCAACCCATTGCCCCTGGACGTGCTGGTCGTCGACGAAGCCTCGATGATCGACCTGGAAATGATGGCTAACCTGCTCGACGCCTTGCCGCCGCATGCACGCCTGGTGCTGCTGGGCGACAAGGACCAATTGGCGTCGGTAGAAGCGGGGGCCGTACTCGGCGATCTATGCCGCGACGCCGAAGCCGGCTTCTACAGCGCCGAGACCCGCCAATGGCTGCAAGCCGTCAGTGGCGAAGACCTCAGCGCCAGTGGCCTGCAGGCCGACCTCGATGGCAGCCATCCCCTGGCCCAGCAAGTGGTGATGTTGCGCTACTCGCGACGTTTCGGCGAAGGCAGTGGCATCGGCCAACTGGCGCGTTGGGTCAACCAGCAAGACGCTGAGGAAGCTCGCAAGCTACTGGCAGCGCGCAGCCACAGCGACCTGTTCTGCGTCAGCCTCAAGGGCGAGCACGACCACGCCCTCGAGCGTCTGGTCCTGGACGGGCAGGGTAGCGACGGCGCCCAGGGTTATCGTTACTACCTCAACCTGCTGCAAAGCGCGAGGCCCGGGCCAGGCACCCCGCGCGAAGACCCTGCCTGGACCCACTGGGCGCAACAACTGCTGCAAGCCTTCGACGCGTTCCAACTGCTCTGTGCGGTGCGCAAAGGTCCCTGGGGTGTGGAAGGCCTGAACCTGCGCATCACCGCGGCGCTGCGCAAGGTGCGGCTGATCGAAGGCGAGGAGCAATGGTACGAAGGCCGCCCGGTGCTGATGACCCGCAACGATTACGGCCTTGGGTTGATGAACGGTGATATCGGCATCGCCCTCAAATTGCCCGAAAGTGACGGTGGCCCCCAGGTGCTGCGTGTCGCCTTCCCGCGTAATGATGGCCAGGGCGGCGTGCGTTTCGTACTGCCCAGCCGCCTGAATGATGTGGAAACCGTGTACGCCATGACCGTGCACAAATCCCAGGGCTCGGAGTTCACCCATACCGCGCTGATCCTGCCGGATGCGTTGAACCCGGTGCTCACCAAGGAGTTGATCTACACCGGCATCACCCGGGCCAAGCGCTGGTTCAGCTTGATCGAACCCCGGGGTGGCGTGTTTGAAGAAGCGGTAAGACGCAAGGTCAAGCGCTTGAGCGGGTTGATGCTGGAGTTGGGGCACGAGCCTGAGAAAATTGACTGACAGGTCATGCACTATTTCTGATTCAGGCGCCTGATTTTTCTGAAAAAATAGCGTGCCCCGCAAAGACCGGTCTTCGCGGGGTTTTGCGCCGCTGTGCTATCGTTGCGGCATCATTTAGTAAACATCTGAGAGAATTGCTGCATGAACGTGGCTGTCTCGCCCACAGAGCGCAGTTTGAACTGGAGACGCAGGCTACTGATGGCGGTCCTGTGTGTGCTCGCGCCACACGTGTTCGCCCAGGCACCCGACCCCGCAGACCTGGCCGCCCAACGCGCCGAGTCGGTCACCCAAGTGGTGCTCGGTATCCTCAGCTATGCGCGTTGGCCGGTAGAGCCTGCGCAATTGCGCCTGTGTATCGTCGGCCCGACCCAATACACCGACGACCTGATCAAAGGCACCACCCAGGCCACCGGCCGTCCGGTCGTGGTGCAGCGCCTGCTGGCCAGCCATCCTGAAATCGTCAATGCATGTGATGCGGTGTACATCGGCAAACTCAGTGCCGATGAGCGCAGCCATTTGTTTACCTCGTTGATCGGTCACCCGGTGCTGAGCATCAGCGAGGGTGGCGACCAATGCACGGTGGGCAGCCTTTTCTGCCTGCGGGTGGGGGATGAGCAAGTGTCGTTCGAGGTCAACCTCGACTCCGTGGCACGCAGCGGCGTGCGCATTCACCCCAGCGTGCTGCAGTTGTCCCGTCGCCGAGCACCTGCGCCATGAGGGGGGATAAGGTGCGACCGACCCTGCGCTCCGTCATCGGCCGAGGGCACCTCATCCTGGCGCTGCTGGCAGTGACCCTGGCGAGCGTCTCGCTGACCCTGCTTGGCGTGTTGGCGCTGCGAGTGTATGCCGAACACAACTTGCACCTGATCGCACGCTCCATCAACTACACCGTGGAAGCGGCGGTGGTGTTCAACGACAGCGCCGCGGCCACTGAAGCCCTCAGCCTGATTGCCTCCACCGAAGAGGTGGCCAACGCCGAAGTCTTCGACGCCAATGGCAAGTTGCTGGCGCAGTGGATACGCCCGGATACCGGCATGCTCTCGCGGGTTGAACTGGAACTGGCGCATACCCTGCTTGAGCAACCCATCAGCCAGCCGATCCTCCATCAAGGGCGAGTCATTGGCAGCACTCATCTCACCGGTCACGGCGGTAGCCTGCTGCGCTTCCTGCTCAGCGGCCTGGCCGGGATTCTCATCTGCACCGCGCTCAGTGCGTGGATCGCGCTGCACCTGGCGCGACGCTTGTTGCGCGGCATCACCGGCCCGCTGCAAAGCCTCGCCGAGCCACCTGCAAAGCGAAAACGAATCCCTCGCCCACCAGGCCAACCACGACAGCCTCACCGGCCTGCCCAACCGCGCCTTCTTTGAAGGCCGTTTGATCCGTGCCCTGCGAAGTGCGGCCAAGGTCAAGGAGCAGGTGGCGGTGCTTTACCTCGACAGCGACCGCTTCAAAGAGATCAACGACAGCTTTGGTCACGCCGCCGGTGATGCCGTCCTCGTGGCCGTTGCCGAGCGTGTGCGTGCGCAGTTGCGGGAAGACGATTTAGTCGCGCGCCTGGGCGGTGACGAATTCGCCATCCTGCTGGCGCCGTTGCACAAAGTGGAAGACGCCCGGCGCATCGCCGACAAGATCATCGCCAGCATGGACCTGCCAATCCCCGTGCCCGGCAATACCCAGGTATTGACCTCCCTCAGTATCGGCATCGCTATCTACCCCGATCATGGCGCCACCCCAGGTGCCTTACTCAATGCCGCCGACGCAGCGATGTACCAGGCCAAGCGTCTGTCCTCGGGCGGCCAGCAAACGGCAGAGTCGGAGCACTCTGCCGCCAACGTTCACCACAGGAGCTGACCCCTTGTTCTCGACCGCGCGTTTCATGTTTATCTCCCTGCTCGTCGCACTGCTCGCCCTCGGCGGCTGCCAGACGCCCCCGCCCAAAGGCCTGACCCCAGCGCAAGTGGCGGTCCTCAAGCAACAAGGCTTTGCGTTGACCGACGATGGCTGGGCCTTCGGCCTGTCCGGCAAAGTACTGTTTGGCAGCGACGTCGAGACACTTAACCAACCCAGCACCGACATCGTCCAACGCATCGGCAAGGCCCTGCTGGGCGTGGGTATCGAGCGCGTTCGCGTCGACGGCCACACCGATGCATCGGGCAAGGAAACCTACAACCAGCAACTGTCCCTGCGCCGCGCCAAAAGTGTGGCTGCGGTGTTGACCGGTGTGGGCATGAAGGAAGAAAACATCCAGCTGCGCGGGCTGGGCAGCAGTCAGCCAGTGGCGTCCAACGACACAGTGGCGGGACGCACCGAGAATCGGCGGGTGTCGATTGTGGTGATCGCGGACTGAGCCCGTCCCGCCGACCTCAATGTAAAACCCAATCAACTGTGGGAGCTGGCTTGCTGGCGATAGCGGTGTCTCAGTACCGGATGTACTGGCTGACACACAGCCATCGCCGGCAAGCCAGCTCCCACGGTGGGTTATGATGCTTCCCAAATTTGCAGTAGGGGTCACCACGGCATGTCGCTAAACCCAAACGGTAAGGCGCAGTGGGGTAGAGAGTCTCTAGAAAACGTCCTGCAACTTAAAGCGAACCGTCGTTGATGGCCCTTTAATCCGCGAACCTGATCTCCCGCGTCTCCCCCATCAACAACCCCTGGTTCTGCTCGGTCACTTCCCTGATGTAATCCCACAACAACGTAATCCGCTTCAACTTCCTCAAGTCCTCCCGGCAGTACATCCAGAACTGCCGCGTAAGCGCAATCTGCTCCCCCAGCACCGGCAACAACCGTGGATCCTGTGCTGCCAGAAAACACGGCAATATCGCCATCGACCGCCCCTGTTGCGCCGCCACGTACTGGGCGATCACGCTGGTACTGCGCAGGCTGGCGCTGGCGCCGGGCACTA
>Ga0308169_10004787_pt1 | contig 12516 bp, 16 predicted proteins | sample PhyBR1_2_FD_202139 | JGI IMG/M metagenome (GOLD analysis project Ga0308169, IMG submission 202139) | Phyllosphere microbial communities from UC Gill Tract Community Farm, Albany, California, United States - DLSLSB.R1 | ecosystem: Host-associated > Plants > Phyllosphere > Unclassified | place...
GACCACTGGCTTGAGCTCATGTCCGAGTTCATTGCTCGACTCACATATGTCCAGGTCGAAAGAGCTGGGTCGGCGGTGTTCCAAGGTGGACATTGCGTTACTGCCTGCTTATTGGTGAAGCTGATGGGATATGGGGGGTCGGGGGTACATTCGAGGATGCTATATCCAAGCTCGCATGGTCTCTACCTTGTCATACTATGGCTGCTGTCGCTGGGCAGCATTGGATGAGATGGGACATGTGACTTTACGACCATCACCCGGCAACAGCACCTCCACATTGCTCGGAAGAAACAGCTTACGTAATCGGCTTTCTCGAACGCGTTCTGTCCCTGGCGCGTGAGACGAGATGAACGTCGTTCACTCGCTGGTCATGTATATCCGACTTGCTCATGAGCTCGACGGCGTCCATACTAGCGACGACGACATGACGAGCGGACACGCACCACCGCCAGGCCGGCGGAGAGCAGGTCTTGCCGTGCCCACACCAGCCAGACTCCTCCCTGTCCTCGTTCTCATCGCCCTCGCTCTTCTCTCGCCCACTCTTGCCGCGCCCAGCTGTCTCCGCTTCGCCGATTATAACAACATCAACCAAGCGTTCACCGACGGCGGTCCAGGTACAAAGGTCTTCCTGTGCCCCGGCAAGACATACCGCCTGACCGGCACCATCGTCTTCACCTCGGCCGACCAGGAGCTCGCTACATTCGGGCACCCTACCGGCTCCGACCGGGCGACGCTGTTGCTCAACGGCGACTTCGCAACGGCCATCCAAGGCGACTGCAGGCGATGTGCGCGCGTGTCACTCTCGAGCCTGATCATCGACGGGAATCGGCGCAAACTGGGCCGGATAGTCGACCAAGCGCTGTCCACGGGACTCATCGTCTTTGGCGGAAACGAGGGCCAAACGATCGACAACAACTGGATCAAAGACCCCCGGGGGTTCACCGCTATACACATCAGGGAAGGGGACAAGCTGCAGTGTAAAGGCGCCACTTTGGAGAAGAACGAGATTGGACCGGTGGGCGAGGAATACAACGCCGAAGTTGACGGACCCGATCCGGAGATGTCGCCGCTGGGCCGGCCGCTCGCGGACGGCGTGAGCATCGCATGCAAGGACAGCTATGTCCGCGATAACACTTTCTACGACAACACCGACGCGGCTGTCGTGATCTACGGATCGCCGGGGACAATTGTGCATTCGAACAATATCCAGTCAAGGAAACTGTCGAGCATGGCGGGTATACTCATGGTGGACTCGACGCCGTTTGACGGGGACTACACCGGTATGATCGTGCGGAACAACATGATCGACGCGGCGACTCGCATCATACGGCTCGGCATAGGAGTTGGACCGCCCGTGTGGTCAGACGATACCGAGACGGTCTTGAAGGGCGGGAGCGTGATCGGAAACGGACTCAGGGGGAAGTATATGGGATACGGAATTGCGGCGGCAGGTCTCGACGGATGGACGATTAAGGACGAGGCGGTGCATGGCGGAGAGAAGAGCGCCAGGTGTTTCGAAGAGCCGGTCAACCCGGACCCCGTGGCGTTCTTGCACAACAGCGCGTTGATCAAGAACTCGGAAATCCAGGAGGGATTCGTCGACCAGCCGTTCGAGTATGGTGCGTGACCAGGCTGCTCTTACCCTGCCATCCCCGCTTACAGCAGTCGTATGCATTGACGGAAAGGAGGATCCAAATGGGTATAAAAAGGCGGCCAAGGTCAACGCCAAGCCCAAACCGAAAGCCGAGGCTGCAGAGGATCCAGCGGCACAAGTGGCCGATACAGAGCAGACCAAGGCGGACGAGTCTACCGAGCTAGAGGTCGTCGAGTCCACAGAGGTCGAGCGCTTCTCGACGGGCTCGGAAGTGATGGACGAGATCCTCGAGCACTCACAATCGCGCATGCTTGAAACGATCGAAGGCCTGGCCAGGCGGGTCGATGCTCTTGCGGATGCCGCGAGCGCCAACCAGGACGTCAAGCATCGAGGGCAGGTTGTCATGTCTCCGCAGGTTGCGTGAGTGTCGTAGCATGCCTGTGGCCTCTGATGAGAGTAACTCATCAACAGTGAAGCTCTGGGCGTGCTGCAAGCCCGGGTGGCGTCGCTTGAGAACCGCCAGAAGGTCATGCTCGACACCGCCAAGAGCCTTCGAAGCGCTCTGCAAAGCTGGGACATGGAGATGGCAGGTATAACCGTGAGCTGATACGAGCCCGCAATCGTCAGAGCGCCGAGCTCATGACAGGAGTGGCAATACGAAGTGCTGCTGGACGTGCAACACCGGCTTAACCTGTACAAGCCGGCTCGTAGAAGTGACGGCGATAACGATGGAGAAGACGAACCAAGACAGGGAGACGGAGAAGATTCCGCAGATCGAGCGAGAACGGTTGGTGGTCTGGCGATGCAAGGTTCGTCGTGGGTCCAGCCACTTCGGTATATAATCGCCCAAGCGATCTTCATGGCGCTGGTCGTGATCGTGCGGCGGTGGTGGAAGGGCCGGATAGGGCACGGGAAGTCGCTGTAGGAGCTGTAGACGCGCATAGACGGGCATCTTGGGTGACAGGGCAAGTCATCAAAGTGGGTTAGACCAAGCAGAAGATAATGAGAGCATTGTACCACATCATCATCATCACTCGAGAACCAGGAGAAGAATGCATTGCATATACAACTATGATTTACACTTGTTGCGCGAGCGGGGGCTCACACAGGTATATGAGATGTTGTGCTGGATATCGCCGAGATCGCCACGTTGTCATTGGTGACGCACCGATGCTCCCTTCACCTCCTCTGACTTCAACCGCTCAGAACGCTGCACCCGCTCAGAACAGCATCCTTGTCCGCTTCCGACCTGCCGACCCCGCCCCACCCGCAGTCACACCGCTGTCCCCCGTCCCTGTCCCTCCCACCTCTCTATCCACCCATTCGCCTGCCTTTTGCCTCCCGTCGCTACGGCTCTCTCCCGCCTTACCATTCCCCTCCTCCTCCTCCTCCTTCTCCTCCTCATTCTTATCCTCCTCTCCATCCAAGAACCCCTGCAGATCTGGCGGGATCTCCTGCATCTGCACGCTCGGGGCGCCATTCAGGTACCGCAGCTTCTCGCGGATCGTCACGCGTATCCGCTCCAAGCTCTGCTTCGTGTTGAGATTGACGATCTGGCCCGTCAGGGGCGGGTGGAGCTTGTAGTCCGGTCCGAAGAACTCGTAGTAGTTGTTCGGGGGCAAATCGTCCGGTAATGCCACGCCATTGAGGATACCCGTCTCGTACGCCCAGCACCGGGCGACCGAGGATTGACGATAACCTCCTCCGCCGAGAACGAGCAGCGGCAGGTTGAATGACTTGATGAACCGCACGCACTCGCCATGCGCCGCGATGGACAGGTTGAACGTGCCCAACCTGTCGCAGCCCAGCGAGTCCGCCCCGCACTGGAGCACAATCGAGCTGGGCCGGAACGTCGAGATCGTCGGCTCCATCACGGCCTTGAAGAGCGAGATGTACGACTCGTCGTCTATCCCGTCCTGCAGCGGCACATTGAGCGAAAAGTATTTGCCGAGGTCGGAACCGATCTCGGAGAGATTGCCCGTTCCAGGGAAGAAGTCTGCCGAGTACTTGTGGAACGAGACGGTGAGGACACGGTTGGATAAGTAAAACGCCTCTTGGACGCCGTCGCCGTGGTGGATGTCGATATCGATGTACAGCACGCGGGGCTGGTACCGTAGTAGCTCGAGGATGGCGAGGACGATATCGTTCACGTAGCAGAACCCGCTGGCCTCGCCCTTCTTCGCGTGATGGAGGCCGCCGGACCAATTGATGGCAATGTCGGTTGCACCGTTGGACAGCTTTCGCGCGGCGGCGAGCGAGCCGCCGGCGTATTGCTGGCAGAAGGAGAAGAGGTCGTGAAAGACGGGACAGTCGTCGCCTATATTGAAGGTGGCCCACTCGGGCGGGATTGAGCTGAGATTCGTCTTGGGCATGACCCTGGGGTCAGACTATATACTGAAGAGAACATGGGCAACGAGGCAGACGAGGGACAAGAGCAAAGCCCGACGTACCGCTTGATAAAGTCGATGTAGTCAGCATCGTGAAACTCGGTCAACTCCTCCTCCGTCGCCCGCCGCGGTGAATGCATCGTCATCCGGTCGTGCAGCCCATATCCAAGCACGAGCTGATTCGTGAGTTCCAGCCGTTGCGGCCGCATCGGATGCCGTTCGCCATAATGATAGTTTCCGACTCCTTTGGGATGGTAAAATGCGACCCGCTGGTTCGAGTGGGGCTGCAGGTGAGCGATGGGCCCAGAACTATGAGCGCATCATTACGTGAGGCCCAAACTCGTATGGAGGTTAGGCGACTCACCTGAACGATGGCTGACTCTTGTTGGGGAATGGACAGATTACGCCGGTCGTAGAAGAAAGGAGAGTCGGAAAAGGTGTAGTCGAGAGTTATCGTCATGGTGCGGGTGCTATCGCATTAGGCTGCAGCTCTGAGGCTGGTTTCACAGCAGGGAAAAGGGCGAACGCGCCAGCACTAGTAGACGGCTGACGCGGCAAGGTTCGTTGTTGAGGCAGATGGAGGATGGAGACGGTATATGAGCAAGCCAGAGAAGAGTGAGAACGAAGAAAGCTTGTTTGCCACCAGAAACCTCGAAAGGGTCAGCTATTAGAGTTTGTCGGTTCCTACGATTACAGTTTGTTGTAATGGGGAGGCTCAAGCATTACAAAGTCTGGGCTGGGTATACACCGGCAACAGCCGTGAGCCGGTAGGTTCTGTCTCATCGCGGCCTCATCGGACTCGCTGCTCTTCGCTCACCTGTTCATCTCGCTCATCCGCTACTGACACTCGCTCCCATGGACAGAGGACCGTCCCTTTCCAGACCAACCGATGCTGACACTTCCGCACAACCGCCCGCTTCGGATGGGACGAGCCGAGCCCCGCGTTCCTTCGCTCCAGCTTCGCAAGCGCAGATCCGTGGGCTATCCCAGTACAACCAGGCACCGATGCTGACCCCAGTCCGAGCGCATCAAAGAGATTCGTCTCAAATACATCGACTCACAGAGCTCACCTCCGAACTTCTCCGTTCGCTAGCGGGTCAGCTCAAGCCCTTACATAAGTTTCTGCCTGAAGTTAACGAGCAGGGACAAGATGGCTCGCCCACCGTCAAACGATCATCAATCTGCTGGTCCGTGCCATTTACCTCGTCCTCACGTTCGGACGCGGATCTCAAACCTTTGGGGAGGAGTACACCGACATATTGCCCTATCACGCTGGGAAGCGGAGGCTTCCGTCCAGGCGGGTACGTGACACTGACATCGACCGACCGTCACTGACCGCAGCGGCGGCTGGCGACAGTACTATTCTTGCTACTGCCATCGCTGATCTCGTCGCCCTCTTCCCTAGCCCACTTCCGGGCCGCAGAAGAAGGCACATCTTGGGGCGGGTTCAAGCGGAAACTGGGCGGCTTCCTCGAGACACCCTTGGGCAAGGCTCTGCCCGAGTTGCACCTCGCGGCTTTCATGTTTTCGGGCAAGTTCTTCGAGTTCGGCAAGCGTTTGACGGGTATATCATATGTGAGTTGCGCAGCTCTCTGTGAATTACCGAGGCTCATCCCAGGTCTCAACGTTACCGCCTCGACCGCCAGGCAGCGAGGTGCCGACGTACGAGCCGCTTGGCCTGCTCATGCTCCTGCCGATCCTTTATCGCCTCTTCCCGGAACGGGCAGCAGGTGTTTCCGACACGACGACCGGCGCAGCCAACACGGCCTCCGCGGCGAGCCGGCCGATCCTACCGCTGTCGCCTCCGCTCACTCCGCCTCTGACGCCCGAAGAGACTGTCGTCCTGACAAAGCACGCCGCGTATGATACGCCCAACACGTATCTCACGCCCGAAGCGCTCGCTCTGCCAGAACGACAGTGCACCCTCTGCCTCGAACCGAGAGGCACGGGTGAGGGCAGCGGTGGTACTGTGGGCGTGACGGAGTGTGGGCACATCTTCTGCTGGGGCTGCCTGGGCGGGTTGGAGAAGGTGCGTCGGGCCAACGAGCGTAACCGCTCGTCTGTTGCTGACATGCAGCCTGAATGTCCCTTGTGCAGACAAAGCCTGCGGATGGAACGCCTCATCCCGGCATACAATCTGTAGTCAAAGCCCAGCATTCTTGTCTTCGCGTCGGTATGCATCTGTTGTCATTTACCGGGCCGGTCGAGGCCGTTGGCTGGCTGACTGTATGCATCCACGGCTGTCGTCATGACGCCCAGACAGACGCTTGCTTGTGCTCAGGTGATATCTTGATGCAGCATGCATATGGCCCAATGGACGGAGACTGCGCCGTGAGGGTCAGGGTGCGACCTGCACGCGGCTGCTTTTGTTTTGGTGAAAGTCACACCTTTGGCGGCCAGTGGGTGCTTACAGTGTATATGCAGTTGTTTGCATCGACATCGCATCAACCATAGCATCGGCATCGACGACATTGGCAGCTTCACTTGCATCCCATTCACATTGTAGCGTGACCTTCGGGCGAGTCATCCACCATTCCAGCGTCAACGGCGGTCCGGCCGGGCCAGGGACAGGGCTTGTTGCCCTTTCCGCCCAAACAACCCAATAATCAACAACAACGACCGCGGAAGATCGCCTCTGAGCCGGCCCTGCGCGCTTCCACCTCGCTGCACGTCAACGTCTTCTCGACAGTAGCAGAGGACGGCGAGGCGACGCCGCGGAAACGACGGACACGGCGGGGGAAGAAGAAGAAGAAGGGTGCAGCGGCAGTCAGTACGGCCGTGGGCGGTGCGACACTCGGGTTGAACCACGAATACGACGGCTGCTTCGACGACAACTACACGATGGGTCATATGGTATGTCTCAATCTCCTCACGACCCGTTCCAGGCCAGTCGAGACGTGATACTGGCCTGTGATCTGTAATATCGCAGCGATCCACATGTGTCCAGTATAGCCCAGACTTGTGTGTGTTGACGCCCAGTTCCAGCCTGCTTTGCCGGCCATCTCTTCCTTCCCAATCATCCCCCCTCTGCCCTCCGTCCCAGCCACACCCACCCCGGCATCGCGTTACCCCGCTTCGCTGTCCCAGCGTCCCGGTCCATCGCGTTACACGCGCCCTGACCGCACGCACCAGACCTCGGCGGAACCACTAGCCCACGCGCACGCATATCATTCCGGATCAGTCGACGACGAAGTTCCCCCACCTCCCCATCCGCATCCCCACCCTCACTCGACCGGCTTGCCCCTGGCACATTCACCCGCGAGCGTCACGCCCGGAAGCACCGTTCAGTCATACGAGTACTCGTCGCTCGCGGACCTGCTACAACAAGCAGGGTACAAGGAGACGCGGGTGTTTACGCCCGAAAGCGAAAAACGGATCATCAAGCGCACGCTCGACGAAGACGACGAGATCAACGCCCTGTACGGAGCCTTTGGCCTCACCGTCTCATCGTCCAAGTCGTCGGCTTCAAGCGGACTGCGTAACGTGCACCAGCGGCAAACAATCACCGAGCCTAGCATGCCCATGAAGTCGTCTTCGTCCCTCCTCCGGCGGCTCGCACTGCAAGATCTACCCGACAACGCCGACGAGGCCAAGCACTCCGATGCACATGGGGCCGAGGAAGGGTGGTGGGCCGGCGGCATCGCAGCGAGCCTGGGCCGCGCCGCCAAGTCCATGATCGACCGAGATCGATCGCCGCCGACGCGCTATGACGGTCCGCCCGACTCCCCCGGCAATGTCGGCCTGGGGCTGGCAAAGAGCCCGCATGCCGTCCGCAAGATCCGCAGCAACTTCGAGATGGACCGCCGGAGGGGCGTGTCAGAGGAACCGCAGGATATCAGCCCTCTTCCGCAAGAACAGCGCGCGCCGATTCGCGCGGTGTCAGAATCGCCTAAACGCAACCCGGTGTTCAAGGGCGCCAGCTCTAATCCCAGTCCATTGCGTATCGAGACGGTGTTCGACACGGCGCCGCCTGCGTGCGACGAGGACGCCTTTGGGTACTCGCCCCTCCCGCTGGATTACGAGGACCAATGCGACGATGATGAGCTCTACAGCGTGATAGACTCTTTTAGGGTGGGAAGCTTGGGCTCAACCGGCAGTCGGTCCGCGAGCGCCACAAGCACGACGAGCGACAGCGGTACGGTGCACCGGAACATCGAGGGCGGTATCGGCCTAGGACTGGGCATCGACAGCGATGGGTCAATCGAGATGGTCGCGCCGGGAGGAGAGGGTCAGAGGATCATGCTCGATGCGGTGGAGTACGACGAGGAGTTTGACTCGCCCAGGTCCCAAGAGCTCGATCTGCCCGACGTCGAGGATGAACTGACCGACACCGAGACGTTCTCGGCTCAGACATCCTCGTCCTCGACTCGGCCGGATGCCAGGCGGATGTCGACGGAGCCGGAAGCGGTACAGCAGGCGACAAAGCCAGCGACGAAGTACGGCGACAGAGCGACCAAGCTGCGCATGGCGCGCTCGACCCCGGCGCTCAGACACCAGCAAAGCGGTTGGTTTGACTCGATCCGATCAGTCGTCCTCTCTCGAGCGGGTTACGCGCCCGCCGACACTGAGCCGCCTGTGCCCGTATCGACGTTCACGGGCCCCATGCGGATCTCGCCCGCCCTGCCCGCTGCGCCAACGCTCGTCACGGCCTCTCCGGTCATATGCGACTCGACCTCGGCAGAAGCGGTCGACCTGCCCGCCATTCCACCATCCATCACCGTCACGTCCGCATCGGGCGAGTCGTCGTACGTCCCGCTCAGGCTGCGCTCGTCCCTTGCGGCACTGCGCACAGTCGTCGGTCTGCCGGAACGAAGGGCCGGCGGCGTCGTCGAGGGTGACACCCCGGTGCTCAGTCCCCGGTTGGATTGGAAAGCCCAGGGCTCGCAGTTCGCAGGATGGGAGAAAGGGAAGCATGGTGCGGACTCTCCGCGCCGCATCGCCGCAGAGGCGGAAGGATTGGGCCTAGGCAAGGGTAGCGGCCTGCGAGGCGCAAGTGGAACCAGTATCGACTACTCCAAATCGTTTTTCTACAAGCCCGCTACTCCCCCTCACCCATCGCACCGCACCTCGTTCACCGGCACTGCGGGTACTAACGTCGAGGCCACCGCGGACAACACCGAGGGTAGCGAGAACGATCACAGCGGTCCGGCCCCGCGCAAGGAACCCGCAATGGCGAAACGCCGCTCGATCAAGTCCCTCCGCGCCGCTCTACTCATCCCCGTCGCTGCCCCGCCCGTGCCGGCCATACCTCGCGCATACCGCTCCCAGTCAGGCAGCGAGTCGACTCTTGCGCCAAAGACGCCGCCCATGCAGGCCGCGATGGCCCCACCGATCCAACCGCCCATCCTTGCCATCTCCAGCCCAGGCGCATGGGAGGCCGGTCTCCCGCCCCGGGAGCTGGTGCTCGAGGGCGAGGAGTGGGATGCGAGAGACGGAGGGGGTGTTCCGGGCGAGTGGGGCAGGAGAGGGTCGAAAGTCAAGGGGAGCAGCAAGAAGCGCAGCCTGAAGAAGAAGACGAGCGTGGGGGTGTAGACTGGTTTCGCGTTCGGCGCGCGGCTTGTCGTGGTCCCCGCGACTAGAGAACGACTGGGAAGATACGAGGCGTCACCGATCTGAGGACGGACAGCGCGGTGATTGTAGAGACGGCGGCGACAGCGACGACTGGATGATGGATATTCTATGATAATCTTAATGACACTGGGCCGGCATTTACCCTCTCATATCCCGGATGCACTTGATGACTTTGGCTGCAATACTGCTGACGGGCTGGTATACCTGGATGAGTGTGCAGCATGCGCATTAGACGCAACAGAAACGCTTGTGCTGCCATGAGGATATGTAGGGTACCCCGAACAGATGGCTGTTGCTCGCAGCATGCACGACTAACGACCGCCTCGTGCCTACCGCCTCGACCCGCTCTTCGCGCCCTCCAGCGCGCCCGTACGTCTATCTCCGACCCGATCGAGGAACTGCTGTTTCTCGAGGAACCCGCCTCCGCGCCGATTCGCCTCGAGCTCGGACTGCATCGTTGGGTCGGCGGAGGTATGCGTCTTCCAGTCCATTTGCGACTGCCCGTCAGCGTAGAACAAAGACGTGGAGGGCTTGCTGCGTTCCGCGGTAGGTGCATGAGAGACGTGGCGCGCTCACCTTCTCCAGCGTCGTCATCTTCCTGCCCTTGTCGAGTGCGGCGGACATGGCTTCGAGGGACTGGCGGGGCTTCCGGCGAATGGGGCCTTTGACCTTTGGCGGGAGGGGCGTTGTAGATGAATTCGTGACAGGCGCGGGCGATGATTGGGCCGAGGCGGGTGCAGCTGGTGTCGATGCAGGTGTGGCGGTAGAAGAGACTGATTCCGTCGACTGAGTTCCTTCGCCTGGGGCAGCGGCCGAGCCGATCGTGCCAGCAGCCGGATGACCTTCCTTCGCTATGCGAGCGAGATACGCGACCGCCTCTGGATCGTCTTTCCGCAAAGAAACAGTTTCGCTGCCGTCAGCTTCACCCTAGGTACAGATACAAGACATCTGACTATATCGTCTCTCCCGCGAACTGACGGGGCCGCTTGACCTCGACCATTTCCCTTTGATCCACCTTGTCCACCTTGCTAGGGGTCGGCTCGTCGCCTTCCAGCAGACTCCGGTACGCCTCTTTGGCAGCCTCTTTCCGCCTCTTCGCCTCCGCCTCTTCCTCCTCAAGTTTTAGCCTCTTCGCCTCCCCCTCTTCGATGTCGCCCACATCGTCGTCGTCGCTATCTGAGCCGGAGGAGGAACCCGAGGCGGATGCGGAGCCGTCTCGCTCTGCTCTGGTCTGTTTGGCCCCGGTCTTGCGCTTCCGCTTGGGCTTCGGGGCCGTGGGTACGAAGTCTTGGTCCTCTTCGTCATCTGATGCGAGCGTGGCGGCGTTGAGCGTGGACATGGCGGAGTGACGGTCTAGGGTAAAAGGTGTAGAGGTTCAGAAGGACGACCGAAATCCACAGACGATGTCATGTTCTGACGCGTGGTGAGTGGCGAAGGTGGCGGATAAACTGATGTTGCCCGGATAAACCGTGTTTCGAAATCCAAAGACGCGTCAATGAGGGGCGTGTTTGATCGTTTGGGAAGTGGTTACATCAATCGGGCGGTGAACAACAACAACCAACCCATCATATTACTGTACTCTCGTCCCCTTTGATCGTCAGGCCCTTGCTGTCAACTCACGATGTCGACACTATTCAACCTGTGGGCTGATGATATCCACGTCTTCGCATTTCACAGCTGACGTGCAGCAAATCAAATCAATCACGAAGTACGTCCCGCCTTTGCCGCTCGGTCCAGCCCAGTCCTCCCTTCCCTCATTCTGCAGCCCGTGCGAGACTACGCTGACTGTCAGGTCAGCTGATTGATCCTTCTTGTGCGCTCTGAGCTGACGACCTAGCGTTCAAGCCGAAGAAGGTAGCGGAGGGGACGAAGCAGTGGCAGTTGAAGCAATATGCCCAACAGACACTGGTGAGTCACTCAACGCCGGACGTGCAGCCAGTGATGTCACCCCCTGCGACTGTTCCCCTCGTCTCTGGAATCTCGCAGCGCATCGCTGGGCAACTCGGGCTCACCTGACAAGAGCCTCATGCTCACACACAGGGATCCGGTAACCTGCGCACGGCCGTCAAGCTGCCCGAGGGTGAAGACGCCCAAGAATGGATCGCCGTGCACGGTGAGCTGGCCGATCCGCACCGGGCTTTGCGGCTCACGCGCAGTCGTCGATTTCTTCAACCACGTCAACATGCTCTACGGGACCATATCAGAGTTCTGCACGCCCACAGAGGTGAGCTCTCGTCGTTTTTGCAGGTGCATGGTCGGCTCACGACCAGTGTCCCATCATGAACGCCGGTCCGAAGTGAGCTACCCGTCGCATGATTGCCATCTGTAGCTGACGACAGATACGAGTACTACTGGGAGGACGGCGAGCACTAGTCGGCTTCTCCCCACCCTGACCTTTGTATCAGCTGACGGGCAGCAAGAAACCCACACACCTCTCCGCGCCGGCATACGTCGAGGCGTTGATGACGTGGACGCAGTCCATCCTCGACGACGAGAAACACTTCCCGCAGAAGATCGGTCTGTCAGCTGGACAGTACGTCTGTCCCTTGGCTGACGCGCAGGTGTGCGCTTCCCGTCGACATTTCAGAGCACGGCAAAGACGATCCTTCGTCGGCTGTTCCGCGTCTATGCGCACATCTACCACTCGCACTTCGACCAGATTTGCGCTCTGGGCATCGAGGGTGAGCTGGTCGCCCTGTGCGAGGCAGCAAGCTGATGGCAGCGCACTTGAACACAAACTATCGCCATTTCCTGCTTTTCGTGGATGAGGTGGGCTCCCTGGCCCCGTTCATCGCCAAGCTCACGTCAGTTTCACCTGCTCTCGGAGAAAGACCTTGTTCCCCTCGAGGACTTCAACAAGACCATCCTGGAGGAGACGTCCTCGAAGTGACGCGCTGCGCGCCTTCCTCTGCCAGCCGCAGTGTCGCTCGGATGTAGCCATCTCTTTCCCGCACGATCCGTCTC
>Ga0308169_10004788_pt1 | contig 12515 bp, 12 predicted proteins | sample PhyBR1_2_FD_202139 | JGI IMG/M metagenome (GOLD analysis project Ga0308169, IMG submission 202139) | Phyllosphere microbial communities from UC Gill Tract Community Farm, Albany, California, United States - DLSLSB.R1 | ecosystem: Host-associated > Plants > Phyllosphere > Unclassified | place...
TGCTGCTGCCACGTGCGGGTGCTTTCGCGGCGGCACGCGGCGGGGAAGACGTACGGGTCGCCATGCTGGCCACCCTATTTGTTGTTCACACCCGTCACAGGGACCTCAGGAGTGCGTGTCGCTCACAGCCCACACGCCGAGTTCGCACGTACAACCGCCGAGTTTGCACGCAGGACCGCCGAGCGTGCAGGACCGTGCTGCACACTCGGCGGTCCTAGGTGAAAATTCGGCGTCAGGCCTCGATCACCACGGGGACGATCATCGGACGACGGCGATGGGTGTCGGAGACCCAGCGGCCGATCGCCCGGCGGATGGCCTGCTGCATGGCGTACGTGTCGGTGGCGCCCTCGGCGATCACCCGGTTCACCGCATCCACGATCGGCTGGCGGATGTCGTCGAAGGTGGACTCGTCCCAGGCGTTGCCGCGCGCGTGGATCTCGGGCCCGGCGGAGACCTTCCCCGAGACCGAGTCGACGACGACGATCACCGAGATGAAGCCCTCCTCCCCGAGGATCCGACGATCCTTGAGGTCGGCCTCGGTGATGTCGCCGACCGACGTGCCGTCGACGAACACGTAGCCGCAGTCGACCTTGCCGGTCACCTTCGCCACGCCGTCGATCAGGTCGACGACGAAGCCGTCCTCGGCGTAGACGACGCTGTCGATGCCGACCTGACGAGCCAGGTCGCCGTTGGCCTGCAGGTGGCGGACCTCGCCGTGCACCGGCAGCACGTTGCGCGGGCGCACGATGTTGTAGCAGTAGAGCAGCTCGCCGGCCGACGCGTGGCCGGAGACGTGGACCAGGGCGTTGCCCTTGTGCACCACGTTGGCACCGAGGCGCGCCAGGCCGTTGATCACCCGGTAGACGGCGTTCTCGTTGCCGGGGATCAGCGAGGAGGCGAGCAGCACGGTGTCGCCCGGCGCCAGGTGCACGAAGTTGTGGCTGCGATTGGCGATCCGCGACAGGGCGGACATCGGCTCGCCCTGGGAGCCGGTCGAGACCAGCACCTGCTTCTCCGGCGGCAGGTCGGCGAGCTCCTTGGCGTCGACGATCACGCCCGGAGGGACGTTGAGGTAGCCCAGGTCGGAGGCGATCTGCATGTTGCGCACCATCGAGCGCCCGACGTAGCCGACCTTGCGGCCGTACTTCTCGGCGGCGTCGAGGATCTGCTGCACGCGGTGCACATGGGAGGCGAAGCAAGCAACGATGATGCGCTGCGACGACTCCCGGAAGACCTGCTCGATGGCCGGCGTGATCCGCTTCTCGGCGGTGGTGAAGCCCGGCACCTCGGCGTTGGTGGAGTCGGTGAGGAACAGATCGACCCCCTCCTCGCCCAGGCGGGCGAAGGCCCGCAGGTCGGTGATCCGGCCGTCGAGCGGCAGCTGGTCCATCTTGAAGTCGCCGGTGTGCAGCGCCATCCCCGCGCCCGTACGGATCGCCACGGCGAGCGCGTCCGGGATGGAGTGGTTGACCGCGACGAACTCGAGCTCGAAGGGGCCGAACGAGATCCGCTCGCCCTCCTTCACGATGTGCTGCACCGTCTCCCGGAGCCGGTGCTCGCGCAGCTTGGAGCTGAGCAGCGCCAGGGTCAGCTTGGAGCCGACGAGCGGGATGTCCCGGCGCTCGCGCAGCAGGTAGGGCGTGGCGCCGATGTGGTCCTCGTGACCGTGCGTGAGCACCAGCGCCTCGACGGCGTCGAGGCGGTCGCGGATCGAGGACCAGTCCGGGAGGATCAGGTCGACACCGGGCTGGTTGTCCTCGGGGAAGAGGACACCGCAGTCGACGATGAGCAGCCGTCCGGCGTACTCGAAGACGGTCATGTTCCGGCCGACCTCGCCGAGGCCGCCGAGCGGGGTGACCCGCAGTGCGCCCTCGGGGAGCTCGGCCGGAGCGGAGAGCTCGGGGTGGGGGTGGCTCATAGGGGCCCTTCCTTGCGAGTCGTTCAGGCTCAGCGATGGATCACAGGAGACCGGCGGCGCTGAGGCCGGCGGTGAGTGCGGCGTACTCCTCGTCGTCCAGCGGGACGAGCGGGGAGCGGACGAAGCGGTTGTCGAGGACGCCGAGCGCCTGCAGCGCGCCCTTGGCGGTGACGGCGCCGTAGTTCGGCACGCCCATCACCGCGGCGTACGCCGGGCGCAGCTGTGCGTCGATCTTGCGCGCGGTCGCGACGTCGCCGGCGTGGAAGGCCTCGATCAGCGCGCGGATCTGGCTGCCCGCGGCGTGTCCGACCACGGAGACGACGCCGACCGCGCCGTAGGCGAGGAAGCCGAGCGTGAGCGGGTCGTCGCCGGAGTAGACGGCGAACCCGAGGTCGGTGAGGAAACCCGCCTCGGCGACGTCGCCGGCGGCGCACTTGACGGCGCTCACTCGACCCCACGTGGAGACCTCGCGGAAGGCCTCCGGCGCGATCTTCGTGCCCGTACGGCCCGGGACGTCGTAGAGCATGATCGGCGCCGTGGTGGCGTCGGCGACCTGCTTGAAGTGGTGGAGCAGTCCGCGCTGGCCCGGCTTGGAGTAGTACGGGGTGACGAGCAGCAGGCCGTCGGCGCCGTTGGCCTCGGCCTGGGCGGCGAGCTGGAGCGTCGTCCGGGTGTCGTTGGTTCCGATCCCGGCGACCAGCGGGATATCGGCCCCGACAGCCTCGCGGACGGCGCGCAGCAGCTGGCCGTCCTCCTCGACGGTGGTGGTCGGTGACTCGCCTGTGGTGCCGGAGAGGACCAGACCGTCGTGGCCGTTGTCGATCAGGTGCTTCGCGACCTTCTGCGCCTGCTTCAGGTCGACGGCGCCGTCGGCGTCGAACGGGGTGACCATCGCGGTCAGCACGGTTCCGAATGGAGCAGCAGACGACCCAGCAGAAGACATGCCCTGAGCCTATCGTCCCACCCGTGTCACACTCGCACCGTCCGCCGCCCGCGGGTTGCGGGCGGCCCTCAGACGTGCGGCATGACCTCCGCGGCGATCAGGTCGAGCTGCTCCAGGTCACCCAGGTCGAGGATCTGGAGGTAGACCCGGGTGGCGCCGGCTTCGGCGAAGCGCTTGATCGTGTCGACGACCTCCTGGGGAGTGCCGGCCAGGCCGTTCTCGCGCAGCTCGGCCTTCTCCCGGCCGATCGCCGCCGCGCGGCGGTCGATGTCGGCTTCGGTGGCCCCTACGCATGCGACCTGGGCGGCGCTGAAGGTCATCGAGGCCGCATCGCGACCCGCAGCGGTCATCGCGGCGCGGACCCGCTCGAACTGGGTCGCGGTCGCCTCCACCCCGGCGAACGGGACGTTGAACTCGTCGGCGTAGCGTGCCGCGAGCTCCGGGGTGCGGCGCTTGCCATGGCCGCCGATCAGGACCGGGATCGTGCCGCGGTGGCTCCCCGTCTGCACGGGCTTCGGCAGCGCCGGGCTGTCGGTGAGCTGGTAGTGCTTCCCGGCGAACTCGTAGGTGCCGTCGGCGGCCCACAGGCCGGTGATCAGCTCGAGCTGCTCCTCGAGCCGGTCGAAACGCTCCCCCACGGCCGGGAACGGGATGCCGTACGCGCTGTGCTCGGCGTCGAACCAGCCCGCGCCCAGACCGAAGTCGACGCGTCCGCCGGACATCTGGTCGACGTTGGCGACCGTGATCGCCAGGGGGCCGGGGTGGCGGAAGGTGGCGCTGGTGACCAGGGTGCCGAGGCGGATCGTCGAGGTCTCGCGGGCGATGCCGGCGAGCGTGATCCAGGCATCGCTGGGCCCGGGCCGCCCCGAGACGTCGCCCATCTTGAGGTAGTGGTCGGAGCGGAAGAACGCTCCGAAGCCCAGGCTCTCGGCCCGCTGGGCGATGGTCACGAGGTCGTCGTACGAGGCGCCCTGCTGAGGCTCGGTGAAGATGCGCAGCTCCATGCCCAGGACTTTACCGACCGTCCATGCGCCGATCGGCCGACCGGTCAGCCGACCGTGCGGCGCAGGCGGACGCGGTCGTACGCCTCGCGGTGCTCGCGATCCGTCTCGACCCAGTCGTCGGGGTCGTAGGCCGGGTACAGGATGTCGCCGTCCGCGTCCAGCGGGACGAGCGTGAGGATCTGGTCGGTGGCGCACGGCAGCGCGAGCTCGTAGATCTGCGCGCCGCCGGCGACGAACACCTCTCCCCCGGCCTCTCGCGCCGCTGCGAGCGCGGCGTCCAGGGAGTGCGCCACCACCACGCCGTCGGCGGTCCAGGACGGATCCCGGGTGACCACGACGGTCGTACGCCCCGGCAGCGGGCGCCCGATGGTGTCGTACGTGGCCCGGCCCATCACCAGCACGCCGCCCATGGTGATCGCCTTGAACTCGGCGAGCTCACCGGGCAGGCGCCACGGGATCGCACTGGAACCGGCCGCGACCCGCTCGGGCGAGTTGCCGATGACGCCGTTGCGCGCGACCGCGGCGATCAGGGTGATCCGCTCCGTGAGACCGGGGTCAGACACTGATCGGTGCCTTGATCGCCGGGTGCGGGTCGTAGCCCTCGACCGCGATGTCGTCGAGGTCGAAGCCGTCGATCTCGGTGACCTCGGGGTTGAGCACGAGCCGCGGCAGCGGGCGCGGCTCACGCGTGAGCTGCAGCCGGGCCTGGTCGAGGTGGTTGAGGTAGAGGTGCGCGTCGCCCAGCGTGTGGACGAAGTCGCCGACCTCCAGGCCGGTGACCTGGGCGACCATGTGGGTCAGCAGTGCGTAGGAGGCGATGTTGAACGGCACGCCCAGGAAGACGTCGGCGGAGCGCTGGTAGAGCTGGCAGCTCAGCCGGCCCGGGCCGTCGTCCTGCGGTGCGACGTAGAACTGGAAGAGCGAGTGGCACGGCGGGAGGGCCATGTCGTCGACCTCGGCGGGGTTCCAGGCCGAGACGATGTGGCGGCGCGAGTCGGGCTTGGTGCGGATCTGCTCGATCACCTGGGCGAGTTGGTCGATGTGCCGGCCGTCCGGGGCCGGCCACGAGCGCCACTGCGCGCCGTAGACCGGACCGAGGTCGCCGTTCTCGTCGGCCCACTCGTCCCAGATCGTGATGCCACGCTCCTGCAACCAGCGCACGTTGGTGTCGCCGCGCAGGAACCACACCAGCTCGCCGAAGACCGAGCGGGTGTGCACCTTCTTGGTGGTCAGCAGCGGGAAGCCGGCCCGGAGGTCGTAGCGGGTCTGGTGCCCGAAGACGCTCAACGTGCCGGTGCCGGTGCGGTCGGACTTCTCGATGCCCTCGTCGAGGATGCGGGTCAGGAGATCCAGGTACGACTGCACGGGGGTCAGCCTAGCCGCGCGCGAGCGCGTCCAGATCCACCGTCCCGGCGATGGTCGTACGGGTCTCGCCGCCGACCCAGATGGTGCCGTCGACGGCGTCGACGTGGACGCGGCCGCGCCGGCCGAGGGCGGTGCCCTGGCTCGCCACGTACGACGGCGGGAGCACGCCCTCGCCGATCAGCCACTGCGCGATGCCGGCGTTCAGTGAGCCGGTCACCGGGTCCTCGGCGACACCCAATCCACCGACGAAGGCGCGGACCTCGATCGCGCACTCGGAGCCCTCCGGCAGCAGACCGAGGACGCCGACGGCCAGGTCGCCGAGCGCGGCCGGATCGGGCCAGATGGAGAGCACGGCGGCCGCGTCCTCGAGTCGCACGGCGATCCAGCCCGGGCCGTTGTCCACCCACTGCGCGGCGACGATCTCCTCCGGACCGATCCGCAGCCCGGCCGCGATCTCCCGCAGCTCCTGCGGCGAGGCGGCGCCCGAGCGGCGCAGGAGCGGTGCCGCGAAGGCCAGTCGACCCTCCTCGCGCCGGATGTCGACCAGCCCCACGCCGCACTCCTGGACCACACGCTCCCCACGCGGCGTGCCGCCAGCCTCGAGCCACGCGTGTGCCGTCCCCAGCGTCGGGTGGCCGGCGAACGGCAGCTCGCCGCCCGGGGTGAAGATCCGGACGCGGTAGTCGGCGGACGCGTCGGTCGGCTCGAGCAGGAACGTGGTCTCGGAGAGATTCGTCCAGCGCGCGAAGGCGGCCATCTGCGCCTCGCTCAGCGCGTCGGCATCGTGCACGACGGCGACCGGGTTGCCCATCAGAGGCTCGGCGGAGAAGACGTCGACCTGGCGGAAAGCGCGCATGCGCAGACGCTACCCAAAGCGTCTGCGCATGCGCGGGTGAACGGTGCGACCAGGCTCAGACGACGCCGCGCAGGAAGTACCAGACGAAGAAGCCGGCCACGATCGCCAGCAGCGGGTGGACCTTGCGCCAGCGGCCCTGGCCGAGCGCGATGAGCACGTACAGCACGACACCCGCGCCTACGCCGGTCGCGATCGAGTACGTGAACGGCATCAGGGTCATGGTGGCGAACGCCGGGACCGCCATGCCCATGTCGCTCCAGTCGATGCCCGAGGCCTGGCTGATCATCAGCGCCCCGACCACCACGAGGGCCGGCCCGGTGGCCGAGGACGGGATGATGCCGACGATCGGCGAGATGAACATCGCCAGCAGGAAGAGCACGCCGGTGACGATGTTCGCCAGACCGGTACGGGCGCCCTGCGCTACGCCCGAGGTCGACTCGACGAAGATGGTGTTGGACGATGCCGAGGCCGCGCCACCGGCGATCGCGCCGACGGACTCGACGATCAGGACCTGGCGCATCTGCGGCAGGCGACCGTCCGCATCGACCAGGTCGGCCTCGCGACCGATCGCCAGGGCGGTGCCCATCGCGTCGAAGAAGTTGGCCATCAGCACGGTCAGGACCAGGCCGATGCCCGCACCCCAGCCGAGCACGGTGAAGACGTGGAAGCGGGCGTCGCCGATCAGGCCGAAGTCAGGGGTGGCGAAGACCTTGTGCGGCCAGGTCGCGTACGCGATCGGGGTGCCGTCGGAGACGCCGTTGACGATCATCGCGGCGATGGTGCCGGTCACGATGGCGATGAGCAGGGCGCCCGGGATCCGGCGAGCCATCAGGATGGCCGCGAGCAGCAGCGTCAGCACGAAGACGAAGGTGTTCCAGTTGCGGAAGTGCTCGTTGAGCGCGACGACGGTGCCGCCGGCCTCGGGGTGCACCACGATGCCGCCGTCGACGAAGCCGATCAGCGCGATGAACAGGCCGATGCCGGCGCCGATGGCGCGCTTGAGGCCGTCCGGGATGGCGTTCATGATCGCCTCCCGCAGGCCCACCAGGACCAGGATCAGCATCACCACACCCTCGATGACGATGACGCCCATCGCATCGGCCCAGCTGAGCCCTCGTCCCGCGACCAGCGTGAACGCGACGAACGCGTTCACGCCCAGGCCGGCGGCCAGCGCCATCGGCACGTTCGCGAACAGACCCATCGCGATCGTCATGACACCGGCGACGAGCGCGGTGACGGTCACCAGCTGACCGAAGTCGAGCTGCAACCCGGCGCCGTCCTTGACGTTGCCGAGGATGGCCGGGTTGAGGGCGACGATGTAGGCCATCGTCGCGAAGGTCACCAGACCACCGATGACCTCGGTGCGCACGGTGCTGCCGCGCTCGCTGATGCGGAAGAAGCGATCCATGAAGGGGCGTCCTAGGGTCGGTACCGGGCGGTAGGGTGGCCGGCACGGGAGAGAAACAGGGCATTTCATATCACCCCGGGATCCTTTTGCCCTCTTCGCTCGTTCCCGCCTCAGCGATCGGGGTAGCGGGGGCCGTCCAGCGTCCAGAGCGCGCCGATCCGGCCGCCGGTCGTCGCCAGCACCTTCGGCCGGGCGATCCGCCAGCCGATCGCGAGCACCAGCGCGATGGCCGGGATGCCGAGGACCACCACGATGAAGGTCGTCTTGTGCCAGAACGCCGGATCGGACTGCCAGCCCGAGACCGCCATCCCGACGACGACCAGCCCGATGAACACCAGGCCGATGATGCTGGTCCACGGTGAGAGCGGCGCCTGCAGCGGGCTCGGCGGGATGACGCCGCGGTCGCTGAGCTGTCGCAGCCGGATCTGGCACACGAAGATCGAGCCCCACGTGAAGAGCACCCCGATCGAGGCGCACTCCAGCGCGATGTCGAACGCGGAGCCGGGTGCTACCGCGTTGAGGATGGCGCCGCCCGCGTAGATGACCGCGGTCATCAGGATGCCGGCGTACGGGACGCCCGACCCGCTCATCCTGAGCGTGAACCCGGGCGCCTGCTTGGCGATCCCGAGACTGCGCAGGACCCGGCCGGTGGTATACAGCCCGGAGTTGAGGCTGGACATCGCCGCGATGATCAAGATCCCCTGCAGCACGTCGCCGATCGCGTGGAAGCCGAGCCGGTCGAAGACGCTGACGAAGGGGCTGGTGCCCGACTCGTAATCCTTGGTCGGCAGCATGGCGACGAGCAGCAGCAGCGACCCGACGTAGAAGACCCCGATCCGGACGATGACGGCGTTGACCGCACGCGGCACCTCGCGGCGCGCGTCCTTCATCTCGCCGGCGGCGACGCCGACCATCTCGATCGCGGCGTAGGCGAAGACCACACTGGACATGATCAGCACCGGGCCGTACCACTGGTAGCCGCCGCTCGTGGGCCAGAAGCCGCCGGGGTTGCTCCACAGGTTGGAGATGCCGGCGCGGTGGTCGCCGATGTGCAGGCGGCCGACGACCAGCACGACACCGACGAGCAGGAACGCGATGATGGCGACGACCTTGAGCAGCGAGGCCCAGAACTCGAACTCGCCGAACGCCCTCGCGGAGAGCAGGTTGACCAGCAGCACGACCGCGAGCGCGATCAGCACGGTCAGCCACGACGGCATGCTCGCGTTGAAGTGCTTGACGTAGAGACCCACCGCGGAGAGGTCCGCGATGCCGGTCAGCGCCCAGTTGAGCCAGTACATCCAGCCGGTGACGTACGCCCCGAGCTCCCCGTAGAACTCGCGCATGTACGAGACGAAGGCGCCCGACGTGGGCCGGTGCAGGACCAGCTCGCCGAGGGCTCGCATGAGGAAGTAGGCGATCACCCCCACCACGGCGTACGACACCACGAGGGCGGGTCCGGTGCTGTTGAGCCGAGCCGCGGAGCCGAGGAAGAGCCCGGTGCCGATGGCGCCGCCGATCGCGATCATCTGGACCTGGCGCCGGCCCAGCGTCTGCTGGTAGCCCTCCTGCTCGTCGAGCTGCTCGCGCTCGATCGCGTCGGTCATCAGCCCTCCAGCGACATCGGTCCGTAGACCACGCGCTCGTTGTCCATCAGGGTCACGCCGACCACGCCCTCCTCGGCGAGCTCGCGCCAGGCCTCCCCGACCCATGACTCGGCGTCGCCCTGGGAGGGGAAGCGCTGATCGGCGTGCTCACTGCTCACGGCCACCTCCTGACCGGAGGCGTCCTCGAGACGCCACCACCAGGTCATCTCGGGCGGAGCGGGCGGGCGGAAGGGCGAGGGTGCGTCGGACATTCACTGCTCCCGGACGTGTGAAGGGACGAACGGCGGTCGGGTGAGCTGGAAGATCTCGCGTCGGCCTCGGACATCGATGCCGATCTCGGCGTCGGGATCCACGGCGGCAGAGATCAGGACCAACCCGATGCCCTGCTTGAGGGTGGGGCTGAAGGTGCCCGAGGTGACCTCGCCGACGAGCAGGTGCGCGCTGATGGAGGCGCTCATGTGCGGGCGCGGGATGGCGCGGCTGGTGGCGACGATGCCGCGCAGGACCCGTTGAGGTCCGGCCTCTTTGACCGGCAGGAGCGCCTCGCGCCCCCAGAAGGCGTCCTTCTTCCAGCCGACGGCCCAGCCGACGCCGCCCTCCAGCGGGTTGATCGTGGGCGAGATGTCCTGACCGTGCAGCGGATAGCCCATCTCGGTGCGCAGCGTGTCGCGGGCGCCGAGGCCGCTCGGCAGGATCCCGTACGGGGCGCCGGCGCCGAGCAGGGCGTCCCACAGGGCGCCGGCGACGTCGTTGGCGGCGACCAGCTCGTAGCCGCGCTCGCCGGTGTAGCCCGTGCGGCAGACGATCACGTCGTGGGTCACGCCGTCCTCGGCGCGGAACGGCGCCTCGACGAAGGACATGTACTCATGACCCGACGGCAGGCCCACCGCGTCGAGCACCTCGTCCGACTTCGGGCCCTGCACCGCGAGCACCACGTGACCCAGGTGTTCGTTCACGACTTCCACACCGATCGGCGCGGTGGCGGCGAGCCGCCGCACCACCTCGGTGGTGTTGGCCGCGTTGGGGATGAGGAAGACGTGGTCGTCGTCCTTGTAGTAGGCGATCAGGTCGTCGACGATGCCGCCGGTCGCGTCGTCGAGGCACAGCGTGTACTGCGCCTTGCCGGGCGCGATCCGGCCCAGGTCGTTGGAGAGGCAGGCGTTGACGTACGCCGCGGCGCCCGGGCCGCGCACGGTGGCCTTGCCGAGGTGGCTGACGTCGAAGATCCCGACCGCCTCGCGGACGGCGGTGTGCTCCTTGGCGACCCCGCCGCCGGCGTACTCGAGCGGCATCGACCAGCCTCCGAACTCGCCGAACTTGGCTCCCAGAGCGACGTGGCGCTCATGCAGCGGAGAGGTCAGCAGGTCAGCGGTGGAGTCCTCCATGCGCATGAACGTACCGCGTAGGCTGCGCGCGTGACGACCTACTCCCTGCGTTCCGCGAGCCCCGCCAAGACCCGTGCCGAGGCGGTCGTGGTCGGCGTGCTCCAGGGCTCGAAGGGCCCGGTGCTCGCTGCCGGGGCCGAGGAGATCACCGCCGCGTACGGCCGTCGCGCCCGCGCGCTGCTCGCGCAGCTGGGCGTGACCGGCAAGGCCGGCGAGGTCACCCGGGTCCCGGCCGGTGACGCGCTCTCCGCGCAGCTGCTGGTGCTGGTCGGCCTCGGCACCGAGGCCGACCCCGACGCGGTCCGCCGCGGCGCCGGCGCCGCCGCCCGCGCCGTCACCAACGCGACGTCGGTCGCGCTCGCCTTGCCCGCCGACTCCCCGGAGCTGGTCCGTGCGGTGACGGAGGGCGCGATCCTCGGCAGCTATGCCTTCACCACCTACAAGTCGGGTGAGCAGGCCTCGGCCCCGGCCGACGTGATCGTGCTGTCGCCGGCTGCGAAGCAACCCGAGGTCGCGGCCGCCTTCAGCCAGGCCCAGATCCTGGCGGCCGCGGTCCGCACCGTGCGCGACTGGGTCAACACGCCGCCGGCCGATCTGACACCGCCGGTGTTCGCCGATGCCGTCCTCGCCGCCGCCGCGGAGGTCGACGGGGTGCAGGCCACGGTGCTGGACGAGGTCGCGCTGGCCGAGCTCGGCTGCGGTGGCATCCTGGCCGTCGGCGCGGGCTCGGCAGCCCCGCCGCGCCTGGTCGAGCTGACCTACTCCCCCGCCGAGCCGGTGGCGCACCTCGCGCTGGTCGGCAAGGGCATCACCTTCGACTCTGGCGGCCTGAGCATCAAGCCGGGCTCCTCGATGGCGACGATGAAGTCCGACATGCACGGCGCCGCCACGGTGGTGCAGGCGACACTGGTCATCGCCGCGCTCGGCCTGCCCGTACGCGTCTCGACGTTCGTGCCGATGGCCGAGAACATGATCGCGGGTGCCGCGATGCGCCCGGGAGACGTCATCACGCATTACGGCGGCACCACCTCCGAGATGCTCAACGCCGACGCCGAGGGCCGTCTGATCCTGGCCGACGCGCTGGTGCGCGCCACCGAGGTCGAGCCCGACACGATCATCGACGTCGCCACCCTGACCGGCGCGATGGTCGCCGCCCTCGGCGACCGGATCACCGGCGTGATGGGAACCGAGGAGACGGTGACGGCGGTCCTGGCAGCGGCGAAGGTCGCCGGCGAGGACGCCTGGCCGATGCCGCTGCCCGAGATCCTGACCGAGCGGGTGCGCTCCTCGAAGATCGCCGACCTGGCGCAGATCGACTCGGTGCGCTGGGGCGGCGGGCTGTTCGCCGGCGCGTTCCTGCGGGAGTTCACCGGTGGCCTGCCGTGGGCGCACCTCGACATCGCCGGGCCGTCGTGGAACGGCGGCGGGGCGTACGGGCACATCACCGCCGGTGGCACCGGCACGGCGGTCGCGACGCTCGTCGACTACGCGCGGGACCTCGCCGGCTGAGCTAGCGGCCCTCGAGCTTGCGCTGCCGGGAGATGCGACTGTTGTAGTCGCGCATCCGCTGCGGCACACCGACCACCGCCGCGTCGTAGGACGGCACCTGTCGGTCGTTGCAGAACTCGTGCGCCCAGCGCACGGACGGCACCCGGCGGCGGGTCCACTCGCCGTCGTGGGCGACCAGGAGAAGCGTCACCTCGCTGACCGCGGTGCGCGGCTCGACGAAGCCCTCCACGCCCGTACGGGCCTCGATGAACGCCTCGAGGTGCGCGACGTCCGCCCCATCGGCGGCGCGCACCCGCGTCGAACCCGTCCGGGCGCTGTCGCGCGCCGGAGCACTCCAGCGCCCGCGGCGCCGCCACCGATCCCACCAGCCCATGGATGAAGTGTGCCGTCCCGGCCCGCCGGTTGCCGGCATCTCGAGTTACTGACTGGTATTCGCACCGGGTTCTGGACACGTGGGGCGGGGGTGCCAAGATTGGGGCACCACCAGTCGCAGCGAAGGAAGTCCATGGCCACCGAAGTCACC
>Ga0308169_10004789_pt1 | contig 12514 bp, 1 predicted proteins | sample PhyBR1_2_FD_202139 | JGI IMG/M metagenome (GOLD analysis project Ga0308169, IMG submission 202139) | Phyllosphere microbial communities from UC Gill Tract Community Farm, Albany, California, United States - DLSLSB.R1 | ecosystem: Host-associated > Plants > Phyllosphere > Unclassified | place...
CGATAGTGCTGTTCGGCGTGCCGCGGCCGGAGAAGCGCGGCGTGGTGTCATCGGTGATGCTGCCGTTGCTCAGGTATTTCTGCGTCAGCACGTTGTCGTAAACGTTGCTGATGGTCGGCGCGGTGTACTCAGTCACCGGCACGATTTCGAGCGTGAACTCAGGGCTTTTTGTCAGTTCTGTGCCATGCTCATTCACTTCGCGCGCAAAGAAACTGTGTGTACCTGCCGGCAGTTTGCTTGATGGCGTGAAACTCCATTCGCCGTTGGCGTTGCTCTTTGCCGAACCCAGATAGTAATAGCCCTGATAGTAGATTTTGACCAGGCTGTTTGGGTTGCCGGAGCCGTGCAGGGTTGGTGTTTCATCGTCAGTACGGTCGCCGGAATGCAGTGCGTCTGTCACATCGCCAACGTTGTCATCGGCATACAGAATTTGCGCAACCACCGGAATCACCACTTCCAGCATAAACGGTTCACTGGCGTGTACGTTGCCTTCACTATCAACTACTTCAAATGTCAGCGTGTAACTGCCCGCTTCCAGTGCCGGAGACGGTGTCCATGTCCACTCGCCGTCGCTGTTCACTTCCGTCTGGCCAATTTCTTTACCGTTATCACGCACTACGATGGTCATACCCCGCGCATAAGCGCCGCCGCTAAAGGTTGGCGTGGTATCGTCGGTGGTATCGCCACTAGTCAGTCTGCTGTTGCTGCCTTCGTTGTCATGAACTGACCAGATATCCGGCGTCGGTAGTGGTGGCGGTGGCGGTGCTACGCCAATTCTGACATCAATGGTTTCGCTGGCGTAGCTGACGCTGGACGAATCATTGGGATCGACCGCAACGGCCTGATAGGGAGGCAACATCCTGCCCGCGATTTCCAGCGCCCAGTTGCCGTCTTCATTCGCCTGTACGCTCCCCACGGGCATGCCCAGATAGTTAGTAATATAAACAATTGCGTGCGGATCGGCGGTGCCTTTTAGCAGCGGCGTGGTGTCTTCGGTATAGCGATTTTCAACCAGCACTTCACCGTTACGGTTGTCGTAAGCGCCTTCAATCACCGGACGGCTGAGGACAGGAACCGGATTGGCCGGCAGGTCGGGGTCGCTTGGGTGGCGAATATGGTTATAGCCGATGTTATATGTCTCTGAAAAAATCCAACTCCCGTTTTCCTGCTCGGTTCGGGCAACGATCCGCTGGCTTCCAACAGGAAGCGGTGTGGTGGCCAAAAAGCTAAAATTACCGTTTTCATCGGCATAGCCTTCGCCCAGTTTAATGCCCACCGAGTAAATCTGAACCAGGCTACCTGGCTCGGCGGTGCCGCTAAAGCGCGGCATGGCGTCATCGGTCGCGGTATCCCGTTCCACAACGCCGGTTGTGGTGCCCGAATCACTGTAGATTTCGGTAATGACCGGCCGAATTGGTGAGGAGAGCAGTTGGATATCACCGTTCAGTGTGCTGTCCTGCGGCGTCGCACCAGCGCGAGATGTGTTCTTTGAATCTTTCATACGCTTCCTTTTTAGGATTTTATGTAGAGGGGTAAAGCTGAGCGCTATAGTGGTTTAGCGCTTTTTTTATTGCCCTGAGAAGCGTCTTGAAGGGATGAGACTGACGTTTATTTACCTCAGTGAAGATGCTTTTTCACATAACAATTAAATAGTTATTGATTACCGCTCTAGTCAGACAATCCCTGACCATAAAAAAAGGGCCACGTATAACATGGCCCTTTGCGTATTATCCGGCGCGCTGAGCGCCGCTATCTGTTACGGATCGATTAATAGTGATTCGTTGTGCTCTCCCACTCCTGCACCAGCGGCGCAGACGCCGGGACAAAGGCCGTTGGTTCAACCGGTTGCGTGGTGCTGAGTTCCGTCTGCGGCTCATCGAACAGCGGTGTATCAGCGTCCTGCAGCAGTGAACGCACAGTGAGTGAACGATCGATTTCAGGCGCGGTGATCGTCAGCTCAAACCAATCGGTTCTTTCCGACTCAAAGCCATATGAATCTTTCATGATGCCGACAAACGAATAATCACCGGCAGGCAAAGGCTTGTCCGGCGTCCAGCTCCAGTTGCCGTCAGAATCAATTTTTTCTGAGCCGAATACACCCCCCGTACCAAAGATTTCAATGATGCTGTCTGGCATACCGGTGCCGCGCAGTGTCGGCTGTGAATCATCGGTGGTGCTGCCACTGAACAACGGATCGGTGATCGCGCCAATATCATCATCCGCAAAGAGAATGGTCAGCGGGATCGCCGGCTCGATATTCAGCGTAAACGCCCCGGAACGGTATTCGGTGCCCTGGTCATCAACGCTAACAAAGGTAAAGGTGTGCTCCCCTTGCTCCAGCGCCGGAGATGGCGTGTAGGTCCAGACGCCCCACGGATCGGCCTTCGCCTCACCATAGTATTGATCATTGACGTATACGGCGATGGTGCTGTCCGCCAGCCCATTACCGACGAAGGATGGCGTGGCGTCGTCGGTGGTGTCACCGTCAGACAGGAATGCCAGACTATGGACGTTATCCACCACGCCGTTAATGACCGGCGCAAAGTAAACCACCGGCGCATCAATGATCAGGCTGAACGTCGGGCCGGCAGGCAGCGTGGTGCCATCCGGGCTGGTGACCACCACATAAAACTCATGGCTGCCGTTGCTCAGCGTTGAGTTCGGCGTGTAGCTCCACTCGCCCTTGTCATTGATCTCTGCGTAGCTCATCAACTTGCCGTCGTAGAAGATCTCCACCGAGCCGCCTGGCGTGCCGACGCCGCGCAGCGTTGGCTGCGCATCATCGGTTGTCGAGCCGCTGGTCAGCGCATCGGTGACCTCACCGACGTTGTCATCCGCGGAAACAATGCGTCCGGTAACGTGGGCGATGATCTCCAGTGGAATCGCGTCGCTGATAAATTCGTTGCCAGCTGCGTCTGTCGATACAAAGGTAAACGCATGTTTGCCCGGCTGCAGCGCCGGTGAAGGCGTCCACGACCAGCGGCCAGCCTCGTCGACCTCAACGCTGTACTGGGTTTTGCCGTCGATGCGCACCTGCAGCGTGCTGCCGGCTACCGCGCGGCCGCTGAAGGTTGGGGTGGTATCGTCGGTCATGCCGCCGCGTGAGCCGACGGAGTTACGGCCAACGTTATCCTCAATATCAGAGACCGTCGGCGCGTAATAATCCACCGGTTTCTCGATAATCAGATCAAATGCCGGGGTTTGTGCGAGGCGGGTGCCGTCCGGGCTGATAACCGTCGCGCGGAAGCTGTAAGAGCCATCCTGCAGCGCATCCGGCGTGAAGCTCCACTCGCCATCGGCGTTGATTTTCGCCGAGCCGAGATAGCGGTAGCCGTTGTGAATCTCTACCGTACCGTTTGGCGAGCCAACGCCCTTCAGGGTTGGCGTGGTGTCGTCGGTGCGTGAGCCACTGGTCAGCGGATCGGTAGCGGCACCAACATTGTCTTCGGCAAAATCGATGCGACCGGCAACATGGCTGATGACCTCAAGGTTAAAGTCGTCGCTGGCGTATTCCTGACCGTCGGCACCGACGGTGACAAAGCTGAAGCGATGGTTGCCCGGCTCCAGCGCCGTGTCAGATGTAAATTCCCAGTAACCTAGCCAGGTTACACTCGCCTCGCCAATTTTTTCTCCGTTAAGACGGACTTCAATGGTGCTGCCCGGCATGCCGCGACCGCTGAAGCGTGGCGTGGTGTCATCCGTGCTATCGCCACTGCTCAGATAGTTGTGACGTCCTTCATCGTCGTATACGTTGGTGATGGTCGGCGCAAAATACTCAATCGGCGGCACAAATGGCGCGATATCCAGGGTAAAGATCGGGCTGGATTCCAGCGTGGTGCCGTCCGGTCCGGTGACCGAGGCGAAGAAGTTATGCTCGCCCGCTGACAGCGCCCGCGTTGGCGTAATGCTCCAGGTGCCGTCGGCGTTGATTTTCGCCGAGCCGAAGGTATTCCAGTTGCCGTAGTAAACGGTGACGATGCCGCCCGGCGTGCCGACGCCGTGCAGGGTTGGCGTGGTGTCGTCGGTACGCGCGCCGCTGGTCAGCGGATCGGTGATATCACCGACGTTGTCTTCAGCAAAATCAATGCGGCCCGCAACCTGAGTGATGACCTCAAGGTTAAAGTCGTCGCTGGCGTATTGCTGACCGTCGGCACCGACGGTGACAAAGCTGAAGCGGTGGTTGCCCGGCTCCAGCGCCGTGTCCGGCATAAAGCTCCAGTAACCCATATAGTTAACGCTGGCTTCGCCAATCTTCTCACCGTCAAGGTGTACGTCGATGATGCTGTCCGGCATGCCGCGACCGCTGAAATGTGGCGTGGTGTCGTCGGTCAGACCGCCGTTGCGCACGGTGGTCTGGTGCCTTTCATCGTCGTATACGCTGGTGACGGTTGGCGCAAAATACTCAATCGGTGGGGCAGGGAGCTGAATATCGAGTTTGAAATCAGGGCTGGCGTCCAGTGTGGTGCCGTCCGGACCGGTGACCACGGCATTAAAGCTGTGCGACCCTTCTGGCAGGTCGCGAGATGGCGTGAAGCTCCACTCGCCGTTGGCATTGATTTTCACCGAGCCGATAGGGTTCCAGTTGTCCCAGATGGTGACGATGCCGTTTGGCGTGCCGACGCCTTTCAGGGTTGGCGTGGTGTCGTCGGTGCGTGCGCCGCTGCTCAGTGGATCGGTGACGTCGCCAGCATTGTCTTCAGCCAGATCGATACGACCGGGGGTATGGGAGATGACCTGCAGATTGAACGCCTCGCTGGCGTACTCCTTGCCATCTTCGCCCAGGGTAACAAAGCGGAAAGTATGACTGCCAGGCTCCAGCGCAGTGTTTGGCTTGAAGTTCCAGTAACCCCAGTCGTTGACCTTCACTTCGCCAGCGGGTTTACCGTCCACATACACCTGAATGGTACTGCCCGGCATGCCGCCACCGTGGAAATCGGGTGCGGTATCATCGGTGTAATCACCATTTTCCAGCGCCTTATGCCACCCTACGTAATCGTAAACTTCACCCACGGTCGGCGCGAAGTATTCAACCGGCTTCGCGATGGTCAGGTCAAACGCCGGGCTTTGCGCCAGCACGGTGCCATCCGGGCCGGTGACGGTGGCATGGAAATGGTAAACGCCTTCGTCCAGCTCATAGGGCGTGAAGCTCCACTCGCCGTCGGCGTTGATTTCTGCCGAGCCAAGATAGCGGTAACCGTTATAAATATCGACCGTTCCGTTTGGTGTGCCGACGCCGTTCAGGGTTGGCGTGGTGTCATCGGTGCGTGCGCCGCTGGTCAGCGGATCGGTCACGTCGCCAACGTTGTCTTCCGCAGAGATAATGCGGCCCGCAACCTGGTTGATGATCTCAAGGTTGAAATCGTCGCTGGCATAGTGACTGCCATCTTCGCCCACGGTGACAAAGCTGAAGCGATGATCGCCTGTTGGCAGCGCCGAGCCTGGCGTCCAGGACCAGTTGCCCTGGCCATCAACCTTAGCGTCAGCGATTTTTTCACCGTGGTCATACACTTCGATGATGCTGTTTGGCATGCCGTTACCGCTGAAACGCGGCGTGGTGTCATCGGTGATATCGCCATTGCGCAGATGATTGTGCAGCTCTTTATTATCGTAGGCAGCGTCTACGGTCGGCGCAAAATACTCAATTGGCGGCACAACCGGCACGATCTCGAGCGTGAAGTTCGGGCCTGGCGCCAGCTCTGAGCCATATTCATTCACTTCGCGTGCAAAGAAATCGTGTGTACCCGCAGGCAGATCGTGTGATGGCGTGAAGCGCCATTCGCCATTGGCGTTGCTCTTTGCCGAGCCCAGATAGTAATAGCCCTGATAATAGATATTAACCAGGCTGTTCGGGGAGCTGGAGCCGTGCAGGGTAGGGGTTTCATCGTCGGTACGGTCGCCAGAATGCAGCGCGTCGGTGATGTCGCCAACGTTGTCATCGGCATACAGAATCTGCGTAACCACCGGTGTCACCACGTCGAAGATGAACGGCTCGCTGGCGTGCACGTTGCCTTTGTTGTCAACCACTTCGAAGGTCAGGCTGTAACTGCCCGCTTCCAGTGCCGTTTCAGGCGTCCATGTCCACTCGCCGTTGCTGTTCACCTCGGTCTGGCCGATGGCTTTACCGTTATCGCGCACCACGATGGTCATGCCGCGGCCATAAGCGCTGCCGCTGAAGGTTGGCGTGGCGTCATCGGTTGACGCACCATTTTCTACTATGCTGTGATCGCCCTGGTTGTCGTAAACCGACCAGATTTCCGGCGTCAGTGAAGGAGGGATGGCGATTTCCAGCATAAATTCTTCGCCGGTAACCGGGGTTGCCACGCCTGGATATTCCACCACTGGATGGAAAGTATGCAGGCCCGGTGGCAGCGCCACATCCGGCGTAAAGTGCCATTCCCCTTTTTCATTGATTTGAGCTGAACCCAGCAGGCCTTTTTTGGTATAGATTTTCACCATGCCGTTTGGCGTGCCGACGCCGCGCAGCGTGGGCTGGCTGTCATCGGTGAAATAGCCGGTATATAAATTATCGGTTTGCTCGCCTACATCGTCTTCGGCGTAATTAATTCTTGCTGACAGGGCGATATTCAACGTAAAGCTCTGTTCAGAAATCTGCTCCTCACCGTCGTTGATACCGGCAAAGGTAAAGACGTTTTCACCTGGTTCAAGCGGCGTCTTCACATCATAGTGCCAGCTGCCATCGTAGTTGGCCTGGACCTCACCGATCACGTTGCCGTTAAGACGAATGATCACCGTGGCGTTAACATTTGCTTTACCGATCAGCGTCGGGGTGAAGTCAGGTGTGGTGGCACCGTTGCCAATATTATCCGCGAACGGTTCATCGACATTCGCAGCAGATGCATAAGGTGGGACAAAAGGCTCCGGAATATATGGCGCATTGACATACTGGATATCGAAGAAGTTCGATACGCTGCTTTCCACACCCTTAACGGTGCTGGTGGCATACAGCATGTTTAAACCCAGCTGCAGGTCAGCGGTGGTTTCAAAGCTGAAATTGCCATTTTCGTCAGCATAACCCTCACCTAACACTTCTCTGGTATGGACAGAGTAGATTTTTACCAGGCTGCCGGGCACGGCCTTGCCGCTGAACCGGGGACGGGCATCATCGGTGATGCCATTGTTGCTGACATTGCCGGTGCTATCGACGTTATCAAAAGCGCTCTCGATAACGGGCGCTGACGGGCGGGGTGGGGGTTCTGTTCCAACCCAGACATCAATCGTTTCGCTGGCGTAACTGACGCTGGCGGGGTTCTGCGCATCGACGGCGATTGCCTTGAAAGGGCCGGCGTAACTCGCTTCGATTTCCAGTTCCCATTTGCCGTCATTATTGGCTTGCACGCTGCCCAACACGTCGTTGAGTATATTCGTGATATAGACAATGGCTAACGGATCGGCGGTGCCTTTCAGCAGCGGCGTGGTGTCTTCGGTAAAGCGGTTTTCAATCAGCACCTCGCCGTTGCGGTTATCGTAAGCGCCCTCAATCACCGGTTTGGAAAGGAGAGGTTCCTGATCAACCGGCTGATCGGCATCAACCGGATGTTTAATCGCGCGATAATGCAGGATGAAAAAGTCTGAGTAGGCGACTTCTCCATCAGCCTGCGTGGCTTGTAGGGTAATAAATTGCTCGCCATCCGCGAAAGGCGTGGTGGTGACAAAGCTGAAGATGCCCTGATCGTTGGCATAGCCTTCGCCCAGTTTAATTCCCCGGGAGTAGACAGCTACAAGGCTTCCTGGCGCAGCGGAGCCGGTAAAACGTGGCATCGCGTCATCAATCGCGGAGCCGGGACGCACAGCGCCGGTTGTCCGTCCTGTATCACTGTAGATTTCGGTAATCATGGGAGTGACCGCGGATAACAACGTGTTCTGTGCATTCAACGTTTCATTGTTACGCGTGGTACCCGTGCGGGGATCGATCTTTGAATCTTTCATACGCTTCCTTTTTTAGGATTTTTTATAGAGGGTAAAGCTGAGCGCCATAGTGGTTTAGCGCTTTTTTTATTGCCCTGAGAAGCGTCTCGAAGCCGTGAGACTAGCGTTTATTTACGTCACTGGCGTGAAGAGATGTCATTATTGTGATGAATAATCAACGGTTTAAATTTATCGGCCAGAGCAGATAAATCGCCGCTATAAAAAAAGGGCCATGTTTAACATGGCCCTGTGCGTATTATCCGGCGCGGATAGCTCCGGGAAGGGTTACAGCAAAAGGATTAATAGAGGGTCGGCGCGATCTCCTCGGTTTGCAGCAGCGGTGCAGAAACTGGCACAAAAGCCGTTGGCTCGACCGGCGGTGTGGCGCTGATAACTGGCTCAGCCTCAGCAAACAGCGGCGCATCAGCGTCCTGCAGCAGTGAGCGCCTATCCAGAAGTAGCGGTTCATCGGTCTGAATATGCAGGTTAAACACGTCGCTGTTCTCGCTTGGACGAACCTGCGGATTCTCAGGATCAACCGCAATGGCATAGAGCGGCACGTGGCCGGATGTGCGTGTCAGCTCCAGCTCCCAGTTACCATCTTTATCAACCTCCGCTCTACCGAATAAGTATCCTGCGGCGAAAACGCCAACGGTACTAAACGGCGTGGCGGTGCCTTTCAGCAGCGGCGTTGCATCGCCGGACGGTTCGCCTTCGCCAATCAGACGCTCGCCATCGCGGTTGTCATAGGCCGCAAGGATCACCGGCGGTGGCAGTTGTTCAGGCTCAACCGGCTCCGGCTCACCCGTTACCGGCACGATCTCCAGTGCGAAGGTTGGGCTGGCAGGCGTCATGATTTTATCAGTCGTGGCACTGGATTTAGCACTGAAATGATGGATGCCCATCTCCAGTGGCTGTTCCGGAGTAAAGCTCCACTCGCCTTTACCATTGATGGTTTCTGAACCCAGCAGCTTGTCATTGTCGTAAATCCAGACAATGCCGTCTGGCACACCAAAGCCGTGCAGCGTGGGTTTCGTATCGTCAGTTTGCGCACCGGCCAACAGGCTTTCTGTACTGCCAACGTCATCGGTGGCCGAGATAATGCGGTTGTCGCCTGGATAGACGATCTGCAATGCAAACAGGCTACCGTCGCTGAGGCTATGCTCTTTGCCGTTCTCATCGATGCCGGCAACGGTGAAGAAATGCTCACGCTCACTCAGCGAAGCTAGCGGCGTCCATACCCAGAAGCCCTCGCCGTTCACCTGCACTTTAGCCTCTTCGCCGGTCACCAGATTGCGGATGACAACCGTTGAGCCCGGCTGGCCTTCGCCGCGCAGCGTTGGCGTGGTGTCATCACTGATGGCGCCAGATGGCAGTAGTTGCTGATCGCCTTCGCTGTCGATAGCGTAAAGGATATTCGGTGCCTGGAAATCATTTGGCTCGGTGATAATCAGGTCAAACGGCGCGGTTGGCGGATGAGTATAACCATCCGGATCGGTTACCAGCGCCATCAGGGCGTGACGGCCAATCTCCAACGGGTTTTCTGGCGTCACGCTCCAGGTACCGTCAGGACGGATAGTGGCTGTGCCCACCAGACCCTGAGCGTTAATAACAATCACAAAACCGTTTGGTGTACCGGTGCCGTGTAGCGTGGGCTGCGCGTCATCGGTGCGGCTGCCATCATAAAGCGGATCGGTATTGGCACCGATATCGTCATCAGCAAAGAGAATACGCACCGGAACCGGCGGTTCAATCTGCAACGTTAAACCTTTGGATGGATGCTCAACACCTTTATTGTCTATGGTGACAAAATTGAAGGTGTATTCGCCTTTTTCCAGTGCCGGAGAAGGCGTATAGGACCAGCTTCCCTGTGCGTTCACATGGATATCGCCCACGGCCTCTTCATTGATATAAACCGTGATTTTGCTGTTTGCCACGCCTCTGCCGCTAAAGGTTGGCGTGGTGTCGTCGGTGGTCGCACCGTGCGAAAGCGAGACGACGTTGCCGACGTTATCCAGGACATTTTCGATAACCGGTGCGAAATAGACCACTGGTTTAGTGATCACCAGATTAAAGGTTGGGCTTTGCGCCAGACGGGTGCCATCCGGGCTGATCACGATGGCGCGGAAGTTGTACGATCCTTCTAACAGGCCGCGTGATGGCGTCCAGCTCCACTCGCCGTTGTCATTAATGTTAGCGGTACCGTGATAGCCATAGCTGTCGTAAATATCGACTTTACCGCCCGGCGTGCCCACACCTTTCAGGGTTGGCGTGGTGTCGTCGGTGCGCGCGCCGCTGGTCAGCGGATCGGTAATCTCGCCGACGTTGTCTTCAGCAAAATTAATGCGTCCGGCAACGTGAGTGATGATCTGCAATGAGAAGTCGTTGCTGGCAAACTCGCGGCCATCTTCGCCGGTCACGACGAAGTTGAAGCGGTGGTTACCCGGTTCCAGTGCCTGCGTCTGCGTTGGCATCCAGCTCCAGTTGCCGTAGCGATCGACATACACCTCAGCGATTTTTTGATCGTTGTCGCGTACCTCGATTTTGCTGTTCGGCGTACCACGTCCGGTGAAGCGTGGGGTGGTGTCATCGGTGATGCTGCCGCTGCTCAGGTATTTCTGCATCAGCATGTTGTCGTAGGCACTGCTAATAGTTGGCGCGGCATACTCAACCGGCTTTGCAATGATCAGGTTGAACGCCGGGCTTTGCGACAGACGCGTGCCATCCGGGCTGATCACCGTAGCGCGGAAACTGTAGTTGCCATCCTGCAGAGCGGCAGGTGGCGTCCAGCTCCAGTTGCCGTCGGCGTTGATATCGGCCCGGCCAATAATGCTGTAGCCATTGTAAATGTCGACCTTGCCACCCGGTGTGCCGACACCTTTTAGGGTTGGCGTGGCGTCATCGGTACGCGCGCCGTTGCCCAGCGGATCGGTGACAGAACCGACGTTATCCTCTGCCGAAGTAATGCGGCCGTTAACATGGCTAATGATCTGCAATGAGAAATCGTTGCTGGCAAACTCGCGGCCTGCTTCATCGATAGCGACAAAGCTGAAGCGGTGGTTACCCGGTTCCAGCCCCTGAGTTGAGGTCCAGATCCAGTTGCCATAGTGATCGACATACACCTCAGCGATTTTTTGATCGTTATCGCGTATCTCGATTTTGCTGTTCGGCGTGCCGCGGCCGGCGAAGCGCGGCATGGTGTCATCGGTAATGCTGCCGTTGCTCAGGTACTTTTGCGTCAGCACGTTGTCGTAAACGTTGCTGACGGTTGGCGCAACATACTCAACCGGCTTCGCAATGATCAGGTTGAACGCCGGGCTTTGTGGCAGGCGCGTGCCATCCGGGCCGATCACCGTGGCGCGGAAGCTGTAGTTGCCATCCTGCAATGCACCCGCAGGCGTCCAGCTCCAGGTGCCGTCGGCGTTGATATCAGCGGTACCGATGCGGCTGTAGCCGTTGTAGATCTCAACTTTTCCGCCCGGTGTGCCGACGCCGTTCAGGGTTGGCGTGGTGTCATCAGTGCGTCCGCCGCTGCTCAGCGGATTGGTGACCGCGCCAACATTGTCTTCGGCTGAGGTAATGCGACCCGTAACCTGGCTGATGATCTCAAGGTTAAAGTCGGCGCTGGCGTACTCGCGGCCATCCTCGCCGACGGTGACAAAGCTGAAGCGGTAATCACCGGTCTCCAGCGGCTGGGTTGCGGTCCAGCTCCAGTTGCCATAGCGATCGACCGGCACCTCGGCGATAACCTTGTCGTTGTCGCGCACTTCGATAGTGCTGTTCGGCGTACCACGTCCGGAGAAGCGCGGGGTGGTGTCATCGGTGATGCTGCCGTTGCTCAGGTACTTTTGCGTCAGCACGTTGTCGTAAACGTTGCTGATGGTCGGCGCGGTGTAGCTCACCGGCGGCGCAATGGTCAGGGCGAAATTCGGGCTGTTGGCCAGCACGGTGCCATCCGGGCCGGTGACTTTGGCGTAGAAATTGTGTGCGCCCGCGGCCAGCGCGGAGGACGGCGTGAAGCTCCATTCGCCGCTCTCATTGATTTTCGCCGAGCCGATCAGACGGTTGTTATCGTAAATCCGGACGATGCCGTCCGGCGTGCCGACGCCGTTCAGGGTTGGCGTGGTGTCATCGGTGCGTGAGCCACTGCTCAGCGGATCGGTGACGGCGCCAACATTGTCTTCGGCAGAAGTAATGCGGCCACCCACCTGGGTGATGATCTCAAGGTTGAAATCGGCGCTGGCGTACTCGCGGCCATCCTCGCCCACGGTGACAAAGCTGAAGCGGTAATCGCCGGCTTCCAGCGGCTGGGTTGCGGTCCAGCTCCAGTTGCCATAGCGATCGACCGGCACCTCGGCGATAACCTTGTCGTTGTCGCGCACTTCGATAGTGCTGTTCGGCGTGCCGCGGCCGGAGAAGCGCGGCGTGGTGTCATCGGTGATGCTGCCGTTGCTCAGGTATTTCTGCGTCAGCACGTTGTCGTAAACGTTGCTGATGGTCGGCGCGGTGTAGCTCACCGGCGGCGCAATGGTCAGCGCGAAATTCGGGCTGTTGGCCAGCACGGTGCCATCCGGGCCGGTGACTTTGG
>Ga0308169_10004790_pt1 | contig 12512 bp, 15 predicted proteins | sample PhyBR1_2_FD_202139 | JGI IMG/M metagenome (GOLD analysis project Ga0308169, IMG submission 202139) | Phyllosphere microbial communities from UC Gill Tract Community Farm, Albany, California, United States - DLSLSB.R1 | ecosystem: Host-associated > Plants > Phyllosphere > Unclassified | place...
GAAGCACAAGACGACGAGGACGCACCGTAGTTGGTCTTGAGGAACTCGACGAACGCAAAGTCGAACCAGAGGCCGTCCTCCTCGCCGAGGTCGTCGGCGAGCGCCTCGTCGTCGTCGATGAGCTCGAGGGCGTTGGGCCCGACGTTGCGGAACCGAGGGTCCTCGCGCAGGCGGAGGATGCGCGACACGAACTGGTCGGGCCCGACGCGCGACTGGAGGATCGGGTGCAGGGTGTCACTGCGGGCGAGGAGAGGAGAGCGTCAGGAGAAGAGCTCGAGGAGGAGGGAGCGAGAGCGAGAGAACGAGAGAGAGGGACGGACCGGCTGATGGGTCCGGGCTCGCGGTTGAACTCGTAGCAGATGCCGAGGAGGAACGTGCACAGGCCCTGGATGATCGAGTCGACGCCCGACGACTGGGTGATGGGCTGGATGAGCTGCGAGCGAGGAACAAGGCGGGCATCAGCTACGTGCGCTCGAGGACGAGCTGGGTCAGGAACGAGCGAGGGAGGAACGACGACGCACGACTTGAAGGTTGGACCCCTCGCTGAGGAACTCCTTGACCGTGTGCGGGCTCTCCCACAGCCACACGCTGAGCGCCGTCAGGTACCCGACCATGACCCTGCTCCACTCGAGCCCGCGCTCGGGCCCGAGGCCGGCGTTGACGCTCTGCGCCTGCTCGCGCTGCGCCATCATGAGGTTGCCGACGAGGATCCCGACCAGGCTCGCGCGCTCGTCCGGGTCGCCTGCCCCGCCGGGCTCGGTGTCGTCGCCCTGGAAGTAGATGCGCCGCGCCGCCTCCTTGCACACCTCGCTGTGGCAGATGAGGTGCGCGAACAGGAGCGCGGCGAAGAACGGCACGTAGCTGTCGAGTTGGTCGCCGCCCCGCGCGGCCGACGGCGCGGGGAAGACGCGCAGCGCGTGCAGGATGATGCTGCCGGCGCTCGACGTCGACTGGCCGCCCTCGTCGCCGCCGTCGTCGGGCTGCGGCGCGCTCATCGTCGACAGGATGCCGAGCTGCGTGTCGTTGGACCCGGCGACGTAGCTCGTGAACAGGTTGGCGGCGGCGGCACGCACGCGCAGGCCCTCGCGCCCGGGCGTGCCGTCGCCGTTGACCGAGAGCGCCGTGACGGCGACGACGGCGGGGACGGGCGTGCCGCGGCGCCACTTGGTCGGCGGCGGCGCGCGGTGGTGGTGGGTGTGCTCGTCGTCGTGCTCGTCGCGGTCCTGGTCGACCGAGGCGCGCGGGTGCTCCATGCCGTCCTCGCCGACGTACGTCTCGGGCGACGACGGCGTGACGGGCGGGATGAGGGGCGTGACGATGAGCGACGTGAGGAGCGTCTGGTTGTCGGGCGACGAGCGCATGATGTCGGCGAGGGCGTTGAGCGACTGCGAGGAGGAAGAGAGGGGAGTCAGGACTCGGGTCGGCGGGACGAGCCAGCGCAGCTTGGACGCACCTGCGACTTGAGGACGGCGGGCGCGTTGCTCGCGAGCGCAAGCTCGATGAGGCACCGCGTGAGACCCGTCTTGAGGAGGGCGTCCTGGTTCTGGCTGCGCCCGCTCCCGCCTGCGCCGCCGACGAGCATGCGCACGAGCGAGATGACGAGGCCGGCGTTGATGACCTTCTGCTCGCTCCACGACTGGAAGGCGAACGTGGCGAGCGACTGGGCCGAGAGGGCGTTCGGGCGAGGAAAGAGGAGGAGCGGCGCGAGGATCGGGATGCACGACGTCTCGCGGAAGTAGTTCTGCGGGCGGGCGAGTCACGGCGTCAGCTTCGCCGCTCGGTGGGTACGAGGAACAGAAATGGACGCACCTGGTTCGAGACGTTCCACCGCAAAAGCCCACCGATGGCGGCGAGGCAGTCCTGCACGACAATGCCGCCGCTGCCAATGCCGCCCTCGGACCGGACGATGTTGAACAGCTTGTCGAACGCGCCCTCGAACGCGAGGAGCTTCTGGATGTCGGCGTTCTGGGTCGTGAGAGCGATGAGGAGGAGGAGAGACTCTGCGAGGGAGGAGGAGAAGGGTGAGCTCGACGGTCGCGAGGAGGAGAGGGGCGAGCGGGACGAGCGAAGCGGGACGCACCGTTGCGGATGATCTCGCGCGAGTCGTCGAGCGTCTCGACGAGCCTGCCGATGCCGCCTGCGGCCGTGAGGACGTACTGCTGGACCTGCTGCGGGCGGTTGGCGAGGAGGATGCCGAGGAGCTGGAGCGAGAAGAAGCGCAGGTAGAAGTGCGAGGGCGTGAGGAGGGTGAGGAGGTTGTGGAGGGCCGAGGGGGTCGCGAGGAAGACGTCGGTGTTGCGCAGGCCCGAGTCGTCGCGGACCGGCTGCGAGCGCATTGGGAGGGCGTCAGCGGAAGGTCCGACGGCGAGGAAGAAGGAGGGGAAGAGTGAGGGAGATGAGCGCACGCGTCCGTCATGCTCTTCGACCTCGCACAGGAGGCTGAGCGTCTCGACGACGGCTTTGGCCATCTCGGTGTCCTCTGCGGCATCCTCCTCGAGGACGCCGAGGAGGATGGGGAGAGCGCGCGAGCCGACCTCCTGCGAGCGGGTCGAGGGCGGGTCAGTGGCTGGTTTTCGGGTGTCCCGGTGAGCTAGTGCGAGTGCGAGCAAGCTGCTGCGCTGCTGCGCTGCTGCCCCAGGCTGCCCCTGGGGCGCCGTCGCCCGTGGCCTCCCCACCTCGTCGTCGTGTCCGAGTCGCGTCGCCCGCTCGCCCGGCTCCCCTGCAACGAGAGGAAAGAAAGTAGACGCACCGCCTTCCAGTCCCTGCTGAGCCCCTTGAGCCCCAACAAGGCGGCCTTGCGGTCGTCGCGCTCGTCGCCGCTGAGGAGGCGGTCGCACAAGCGGTCGATGGTGCTCGTGGCCGACTGGGGCTGGGTCGAGGCCTGGAGCGCGCCGTAGCCTCGCGCGAGGGTCGAGAACATGGCTGGAGCGCGTCGCGAGGTCGCTCGAGCTGGTGGAGGCCGGGTCGGGTGTCGAGAGAAGGACGACGAGCGGGGACGAGGTTGGCCCAACTGCGGCCCTCCGTCCTCTCGCTCCTTACCGCTAGGAGGCACTGCAGAGCATGGCAAAAGCCAAATCAGCCGCACAGCAACCCGCCACCGAACCCGCGCCCCTCGTCTGGCCCTCCCTGCCCCCTCCTCCTCGTCCTCTCCGCCTCGACTCGCCCGCCGACGGCCTCGTCCTCATCGACAGCTTCTTCTCGCTCAAGACTCGCACCGCCTTCGTCTCGGCCCTCTCCGCCCTCCGCCTCCAGGGCCCGTCCCCGCCCAAAAAGGGCGAGGCGACTCGCACCAACGACCGCTTCTCGGTCCACGACCCGGCCTTCGCCCAGCGCCTGTGGACCGACACCGGGCTCGCCGACGCGCTTCAGCAGCTCGAGGGCCGCAACGGCAGGCGGGCACGCGGTCTCAACCCCAACATCCGCTGCTACCGCTACTCGGAGGGCGCCTTCTTCAACCCGCACTACGACGACGACGTCCACGACCCAAAGACGGGCTGGACGACCGAGTGGACCCTCCTCGTCTACTTGACCGGCAAGGAGGACGGCGTCGTCGGTGCGTCCCCTCTCCCTCTTGCTCTCCTTGCCTCCCTGCGCGACCTCGCACTGACCCTCTCCCCTTCTCTGGCTCGCAGGCGGCGAGACGGCCTTCTACCCGACGCCGTCCAGGCGCGACAACGGCCCTGCGATCGTGCCCGAGCTGCTGTCGGGACGAGCACTGCTGCATCGGCACGGGCAGCACTGCGCCTTGCACGAGGGGTGCGTCCCTCTTTCACTCGCTCGCCTCTCTCGTTCAACCCTGACGATCCCTCCCTCGCTCGCAGCCGCCGGGTTGAGAAGGGCGTCAAGTGGGTCTTGCGCAGCGACGTCTTCTTCGGCTAGTCGGCGCGCTCTCTGTACCCCCTCCCTCGCTCCTTGTACCGCTCTCCTCGTCGTGCTCTGTTGTGCTCACCATGCAATCTCAAGTGCGCCTCTCTACACGGCCTCGTCCGTCCCCAAGCCCGTCTTGGCCGTGCTCGTCGTCGTCCACAAGCTCGCGATGCTCCCTCGCCCATGCTGCAAACCGGGCCGCGGTGCCTCGCTCCCGCTCGCCCCTGCACCGCTGCCGCACGCGCTCCCCGCCGACCCGCCAAACAAGCTCACGATGCTGCCCCGCCCCCGCCTGGACGACGGCGGCGGTCCCGCCATCTGCGGCTCGCCTCCTCCTCCCGCTCCAGCGAGCACGACGCCCGACGGGCGCCTACGGATGCTCATGACGTGGATCTCGTCCTCGCCGAGCCGCTGGCGCGCCTTTGCGCTCGCGAGCCCGCGCTTGAGCTCCCACGTGCCCGGGCCCGTGCCGTGCACGACCTGGGCGAGCGCGAGCGGGACCGTGCGGCGCTGCTCCAGGTCCGAGGGCCCGAGCGCTGCTGCGTCGGCGCTCGATGGTCCGGCCGCAGAGGCGGGGAGGTGCGACGACGACGACGGCCCGAGGTGCCACACGAGCTGGATCGAGTTAAGCTGGGCGAGGTTGATCTCGTCGGCGAGGCGGTGCGCCGAGTTGAGGACCCACAGCAAGCTGCACGCGTACAGGCCGGGCAGGAGGTTGCTGAACGCGTACGAGACGTTGGTCGTGACCGTGAGCGTGACGCTGTGAGAGCGAGAGAGGGCGTCAGGACGGCAAGAGCGAGAGCGAGGGAGGGAGGCGGACGCACTAGGTGATGCCGGCGACGAGCGAAGTGACCGACGTTGCGAGCGCCGCCTCGAGCGCGAGCCGCATGAACTGCACAACGATATCGTCAGTCTCAATTTGTCGAGACGCTTGGCGAGGGAGAAAGGAGGACGCACGCCCCAGACACTGCCTCGCAGCGGCGGAAAGAGGCCAGGATCGCCGTCCTCGGTCCTCGCAGCCTGCGCCTTGATCCACAGTCGAGCGATGAGGACCCCCCTGCGAGGCAGAGCATCAGAGAGAGCTCGTGTAAGGCCGAAGAGAGAGGAGGACGCACGAGATCGAGACGTCGGCGGCCATGCCGCAGAAGAGCCAGGCGAGCGCGAGGTCGAACAGGTTCTTGTACGCGTCGGGCGAGGCGCCTCGAGTAACGTCAGTCGCACCCTTGTTGATGACTGCGAGCGTAGGAAGGCAGAGAGTCAGCGAGGAGCGCGAGAGAGAGAGAGGAGGAGAGGCTCGAGCGCGACGCACACTCGACCGCCGTGATGCCGATCGCGCCGCCGAACGACGCGATGATGAGGCCCCAGGTCCAGATGATGAACGGCAGCCGCCATCGGTGAGGTAGGATCTGCAAGGAGGAGGTGCATCAGCGAGAGCGAGCGAGCGAGGCGAGGAGGCGAAGGGACGCACCCGGACGCAGCGGGTCGCGAAAAAAGACTGGACAGCGACGGCGACGACGGTACCGAGCGTGACAGACAGTGCGTCTGGACCGATGAGGAGCGAGATGGCGTTGTTGGTGCGGTCCTGGTCCTTGCCGTGGTCGACGAGCGACTGCGAGCGAGGTTTGAGAAGGTCAGTTTTTGCGAGCTCCTCGCGCACGAGACGGCGACAGGGACGCACCCAGAGGTTGGCGATGGCCGTCAAGCACTCGAACAGGACGGCGACGACGACGGCGAGCTTGACGAGCGGCTTGTCGCCCTTTGCGCGCGGCCAGTACGACGCCGCCCACGACACGACGATGCCGCACAGGAAGACGTTGCCGGCCCAGCCGACAAAGAGTGGGCCGAGCGTCCAGTCGGCGTTCTCCTGGAGAGCGGCGCCGGCCGGCACAGGATAGTCGGCCTGGTCGATCGAGAGGACCTGGCCCATGGCGGCGCGAGGAGGTGGAGCTGGACGAGCGGGCGGCGGCTCGGGCGAGGTCGTGCGGCGGCAGACGGCGTGTCGAGAGCAGCTTACGGTGGAAGGAGCTGTCGAAGAGTGGGAGGGAAAGAGGCGAGAGCTGGCGCAAGTCGAGAAGGAGAGCAAGCCGGCCGAGCCAGTCCCGCGCTCGCCATGAAGGAGCGAGATGGGCTGGTCTCGTGGCCTGGTGCGGCAGCAAAGGCGCGCACCCTCGTAGGGTTGCCGTCCCGTGCATAGCTGCAGCGATCAGGGTTGGAGCTGCGGGAGGCGCCGTGCAGAGCGAGAGAGGCAGGTCGGCGCGCACAAGGAAGGGCTGGGTCGTCCTCGGACTCATCTCGCGCCGGCCTGACCGACCGGTACGGATTCTACGGCGATACGCAGGTGCCTGCGGCCCGCTCGAGGTCTCGAGAGCGCATCCGTCGCAGGAGGACGGGCGCAGATTGAAGCCGAGGCGAGGGGGAGGTTCCGAGGCCGGCTCGCGAGCGGGTTGTGCTCGGCTGGGCGTGCGAGGGCAGGCGTTGTCGGGAGAGAAGGCTGACGCTGCTGCTCGAGCCGGTCGCAGCGAGCTCCATAGCGGCAGCGAGGGCCGTGGAGGTCGAGGAAGGAAAGCCGTCTCCGCCGGCGAGCGGCTCACGGCATCCGGTTCAGTCAGCTTCAACCCCGGCTCGTCCTCTGCACCAACCACCATGGCCTCTGCTGTCGCCCAGTCTGCAGCTCTCGCAGGGTCCGCCGCCGCTTTCGCCGCACCGCCCACAGCCATGCCCGCCTCGTCCACCTCGTCCTCCTCCCCCTCATCCTCGTCCTCGGCACCGGTCCGCACCAAGGCCGTCACGGCAGAGGGCACGCCCGTCCAGCTCGACTCGGTCGAGGATGCCGTCGCGAGCTTCCGCAACGGCGAGTTCCTCGTCGTCGTCGACGACATGGACCGCGAGAACGAGGGCGACCTGATCATCGCCGCCGACAAGATCTCGCAGCAGCAGATGGCCTGGCTCATTCAGCACTCGTCGTGCGTCCCTCTCAGCTCTGTCCTCTGCCCGTCACGCAGCGAGCTGACCCGCGAAACCCTCTCCCTCGCAGCGGCTACATCTGCATCTGCCTCCCGGCGGAGCGCCTCGCCGAGCTGGACATCAAGATGATGGTCGAGGACAACAAGGAGAAGCACCGCACCGCCTACACCGTCACCTGCGACTACAAGCACGGTGCGTCCCGCTCTCCCCCCCTCGCCCGATCCGCACGAGGCTGACCCCTGGCTCTCGCAGGCACGACGACCGGCATCTCGGCGCACGACCGCGCATTAACCGCCCGCAAGCTCGCCGACGAGTCGAGCAAGGCCGAGGACTTTACCCGGCCAGGGCACCTCGTCCCGCTGCGCGCTGTCGAGGGCGGCACGCTCGTCCGGAGGGGTCACACCGAGGCATCGGTCGGTGCGTCCTCCTCTCTCTCCATCCCTCCTGCGCCCTCTCCACCTCGCACCTCGCACGCGAGCTGACCCTCATGCACCCGCTCGCAGACTTGTGCCGCCTCGCCGGCCTCCCCGCAGCAGGCGTCATCTGTGAGCTCGTCAAGCCCAACGACCCCAACGGCGACATGGCGCGGCGCGACGACTGCTTTGCGTTTGCGCGCGAGTGGGGGCTCAAGATGATCAGCATCGAGCAGATCGAGCAGTACAAGAGGGACAAGGGCCTGTAGAGCGGCGGCGGCAGCAGAGCACGAGGGAGCAGAGCGGGTCCGGGCGCATCTTTCGCAATTTCAATCGCATCTCACTCACGCACAGCGCATCCTCTCGAGAGGATCTGTGGAAGCACTGCTCTAGTATTCAACAGGGGCACTGCATCTGCTTTTCGCCTTCTCGCTCCCTCGCTCGAGCCCTCCTCGTCGTCCCTCGCTCCTTCACTCTGCGCCGCTCTCGACCGGCACCTCCTCGACGACAGCGAGCGCCTTGCTCCTCTTCTTCTTCTTGACGGGCTCGTTGGCGCCCTGGAGCAGCGCCGCGATGGCGCCGGGCAGCGTCGGGTCGTCGGGCCGCTTTTTGCCCTTGAACGGGATCCGGCCCGAGGGCGGCACCTTGTGGCGCGTGCCGCCGGCTTTGGCGCGCGCGACGCCGCCGTGCGCGAGCGCGAGAGCCTGCGGCGAGAGGGACGGGTCCTCGGTGAGGCCGAGCGAGGCGTGCGACGCGCGCAGGTGGTAGAAGGGCTGGAGGAGGCCGATCTGGGCCGAGATGGACGAGGGCGTGAGGGGGACGAAGGAGGGCGGCGGCGAGTAGGCGAGGGTTGAGCTGTGAGGCCACCACAGACACGTAGCCGTCAGCAGCGCTCTCTGAGGAGCGAGGAGCGGCAGAGGTGAGAGGCGGACGCACCTCGTTGACTCGTTGTCGAGCGGCCTCGGCTCGCCGCGCAGGAGCCACTTGGGCAGGACGAGGTTCTGGACCGCGAGCTCGGTGTCGAGGCCCTGGTCGGCGACGCCAAAGTAGTCCTCGCCGATCCGGGTCGCCCAGGCGCCGTCGGCGAACGCCTCGTCGGCGTCGAATACCTGCTCGGCGCGCTCGAGCTCGTCGGCGACGGCTGCAGACGGCGTGAAGAACGAGTCGAGCTGGTCCTGGCGGGTGCGCTCGAGCTTGGCGAGGAGGTCGGTCAGGCGCTGGCCGTACCGGTCAACGTCCTCGGTGACATGCGCCGACAGGTGCGACGGCGAGGGTACGCCGTTCTCGGACAGCGTGCGCGTGAGGATGTCCTGCGGGCGATACGGCGAGCGAGTCAGTGACGAGGCGCACGAGAGGAGAGAGGGGAGCGAGGCGAAGGAGTCGGACGCACCTTCTCGCTCAGGTCGGTGCTGTACCGGTCGACGTAGAACCGCAGCGTGCGCCCGAGGTTGCTCAGGTACTCGCCTGCAAGGTGCCCGAGGACGTCGAGCGCGCCGCCGCTCGTCCCCTCGAACCCAGCATGCTCGAGCACGCCCGCGCCGACGGCCCTCATGGCCTCCCTTGCCGCGGTGCCCCTCGTCGCCGTGCACCGCATCGCCTCCTGCGGGATGCCCGACACCCGGACGAGGCCCGTCCTCGCCCTGCGCCGCTTGGCCGGCCGCTGCTCGTGCCCCTCGCCCGCCTCGCTCGGACCCTCGTCGTCCTCGTCGCCCTCGGACGCCGACACGTACGGGCTCTCCATCTCGCCCGCCGTGCTCTCGCGCGCGAGCGTGTCGCCGACCCTCCTGATCCGCCGCAGCGTCTCGCAGTTCCTCCTCATGCGCGGGCCGAGCCCGTCCGCCTTCGCCGCGCCCGCTCCCGCCGCCCGCGCAGCGCGCTTCTTCCCCCTCGGCGCCGGTGCCGGCGCAGCGTCGCCGTCGGCGCGCGCCTTGCCCTTGACCTTCTGCGCGCCGAGCCGCGCGCCGCTCGCCGAGAGCCCGACGGCCGACGTGCGCGGCGTCGCGCAGTAGCCGACCCAGGGCGCGTGCGGCATGCCCGCGGAGAGTGCGGGCGGCGCGCTTGGCGCAGCTGGGCCGGAAGGCGCCGACGAGGACGACGCCGAAGTCGAGTGGCCGTTGACGCCGTTGGTCTCGGGCGGCGGCGGCGGTGCCGAGCCGGAGAAGAGGAGCGACGACGAGGTCGTGCAGGGCCCGACGACGTCCCACCACAGCGACTCGAGCGGGTCGTCGGGGTTGCGGGGACGAGGGCGTGCCGAAGGAGGAGGTGCGGGCGTCGGGGCGGATGAGCTGGGCGGCGTGTCGACGGCGGCGGGAGGGGGAGGTGCGGCGGTCGAGGGGAGGACGTCCGGGTTGAGGCGCGAGACGAGGTCGGCAACTTGCTCCTTCTTGCGCTTCTTGTGCGCAGGCGGTACGAGCGCAGCTGAGGTCGAGGCGGACGGGGCGAAGGCGGACGGCGGGAGGAGGGCGGCCGAGCGAACGGGCTTGAAGCCCGAGCCCTCGAAGCGGGTGAGCTCCTCGTCGAGGAGGAGGAACTCCTGCATGCCCTGCGGCGTGCGGATGAAGGCGAGGTGCTCCTCGAACGGCAGCTCGGTCGGCGCAGGCGTCGGGTCGGGCGAGGCCGAGATGCGGGCGAGCTGCGAGGGGTGCAGCGAGTCAGGACCGGCCGAACGAGAGCGCAAGAGGGGAGACAGGACGCACAGGAGCTGTGCTGATCTTGCGGTTGAGGCGCCGTGCGAGACTCGGCGTCGCAGAGCGTGATGGTGCGGGCGAGGCGGACGAGTCCCGATGATCTGCAGGAGGGAGCGCTCATCAGCGGGTTCGAGCGGGGCGAGAGGGGGACGAAGGGACGCACAGTCGCCGTTGACGCCGTTGAGCAGCCGCTCGCTGATGCCGCGCTTGCTCCTCACGTCGTCGTCCTCGCTGTCGCCGTCTGCGTCCTCGTCGGGCGTGCCGATCCGGGTGCTGCCCGCTCGCCGCACGTCGTGCCCGCCGACCGACGCCATGAGGAGCTGCCGCTGCGTGAGGGCCGGGTCGGTGATGAACTCGAGGAGCTGGTTCGACTTGGCGCGCAGGGCCTCGGCGGACGCTCGCAGTGGATGGCTCTGCGAGGGTGAGCAAGGGCAGGGTCAGCTCGAGCCTGGCCGTGCTGCGGGGGAGGGAAGAGGGACGCACCGGGTGCGAGTTGTAGTGCAGGCAGTTGGACCAGATGAGGTCGAGGTCCTCGGCAAACGCCTTCTTGGTGCGGTACGACTGCTGCTTGACCTTCTTGAGCAACGTCGCGAGGTCCATCGGGCGCTTGATGACTGCGCGCGCACCTCGAGTCAGCCTGCGTCCTGCAGAGGGTATGGAGAGAGCGAGAACGAGACGCACCATCGTAGTAGTCGGGCACGTCGGCCTTGCGGACCTTCTGGAGGAAGGGGCCCGAGTGCTCCTGCGGACAAGGTTGAGAGGCGTCAGCCCGGGTTCTTGCGACGCACAGACGCGCTCAAACTCACAGTCGTGTTGCGGATCTCGTTGACGATGCGCTCGAGCGTCTCCTGGAAGTCGTTGGCGGCCGACTTGTCGTCCTGTTTGGCGGATGGGGGGAGGAGGGAAAAGGGGCACCGAGGTCAGCCGCCGCTCATCAGGCTTGGTCACAGAGGTGAAAGGGGACGCACAACGGCCTCGGAAGCCTCGATGATGAGACGCTTGAGCTCATCGGGGTTGAGGTGGTGACCGCGGGGAGGAGGTGCGGCGCCGCCGTCCTTTGAGCGCGCCAGTCGCGCGTCGATGGCGGCGAAGAGGTACTGCAGGGCCACAGTGAGGTCAGCTCTGGCTCACGAGGGCTGTGCGAGCGGTGGGGAGGGGGACGCACCTTCATCGCCGGCCGAGCTAGACGACCCGCCTCCTCTGGCCACAGACCACTCGAGCGTGCGACTGGTGCTTTGCCGGGTTGGTGAAGGCGGACAGAAGCTGTGCGAGAGCGTGACTGCTCCTCGAGAGGCGGTGGGAGTGCTGCGCGGCGTGGGGTGGGACCACGCCGTCTCCTCGGCGAGCGACTTTGGTTGGTCGGCTTCCGTCACACCGCTCTCTCCACCACAGCTCTCGCCCTGGCCTGTCTGGGCTTGCCAGCACCTCGAGCTCTGCAGCAGCTCTCACCCTGTCTTGCTCGCGCACCAATCCGCGCCGTCGTCGCCGCCGTAGCTTCCTGCTCTTCACCACGGCCTCTCCGCCTTCTCGCGCTGCGCATGCGCGCCTTCGTCCAGGTCTGGACACACTGGTGGTGCGGCACGATGCTCTGGATCGAGGGGTCGAGCCTGCCGGGCCTGCTGAGCGTCGACCGCGCGCCTCGCGCCTGCTCGTCGGCGTCCGCATGCTCGGACGTCTTGCTCTTGCCCAGCTGCAGCTCGTGCTCTTTTGGCAGGCTTGTGCAATGGCTGCAGGTGCTTCTCGTCCGAGCTGCACCTCGCTGCAGGGATGCGCCTGGACGGGCTCGGGCGCAGCGCCCCTTTCCCGCCGAACTCGAGCGTGTACGGCGCGCAACAAGCTGCTCTGCCGTACTCTACGCGCGCTGTGCCCTGCTGCGTCGACGATGTAGCTTTCCTGAGAGGCAGCCGGCAGGAGTGCCGCTCTAGCACGTCGGCGACGCCCTCGTCGTCGTCGTCGAAGGGCTTGCAGCGGGCGTGCACTCGCCGTCGATGTCTTTATGAGGGCGACGCTGTACGGTCGTCTCGCTGCAAACTCACTGCTGCTCTAGCGAGTCGCAGCAGGGCAACATGAAGCAGGCGGAGACGAGGAAGCGGCGACGAAAGAGGCCCGCAGGAGGCCGGCGCGCAGTCACGCCCTGGAGGAGACTCGATGTCGATCTGGGCAGTCTTCTGAAGCCGTAGTAGAGCAGTACAAGCGGCCTGAAGCCGCCAGAGACGCTGCGCGGAATGTCAACACCTTCATCAGCTCCGCCTCCTCCTCTTGTCGCTCAACCCCCTCCTGCTCTCTCCCTCCACGACCCTCACCGACAGGGACAGCCACGATGAGCTACCGCCTCGAATACGCCAAGGTGCGTCCCCGTCCCTTTCGCGCGCCACGCTCGCAGTCGCGCGCTCGCTCCTTCGAGATGACGCTGACGGACCTCCTCTCCCTCCTCCTCCCTACGCCTCTGGCCGCCTTTCGTGGACCACCAAATGCACATTACACCTACGCACGGCCGTCTGCGCTCAACGTTCGACCCTCACGCGACGACGTCGCCGACTCGACCTCCTCCCCTCTCCCCCACCTCCCCCCGGCCTCTGCA
>Ga0308169_10004792_pt1 | contig 12501 bp, 11 predicted proteins | sample PhyBR1_2_FD_202139 | JGI IMG/M metagenome (GOLD analysis project Ga0308169, IMG submission 202139) | Phyllosphere microbial communities from UC Gill Tract Community Farm, Albany, California, United States - DLSLSB.R1 | ecosystem: Host-associated > Plants > Phyllosphere > Unclassified | place...
CGCGGGCCTGAAGCTGAACGACATCGCGCGCATCGAGCTGGCGGTCCAGCAGCCGCTGGCGGCGGATGCCTACGACGACATCCGCGCGACCGGGGCGTTCATCCTGATTGATGAAGTCACCCATCAGACGGTTGCGGCGGGTATGATTCGGTTGGGTGAGTAATGTTTACTCGTCGTTCCCGCGCAGGCGGGAACCCATGCTGAGCTGACTTCGGCCGCTCAGTATGGGCCCCCGCCTGCGCGGGGGCGACGATATCGGAAGGAATTCATGTCTGCGCTGGGAAAAGTCTATTTAGTTGGAGCCGGTCCCGGCGCCCCTGACCTCATCACCGTGCGCGGCGCGCGCCTGCTGGCCCAGGCCGACGCGGTGCTGTACGACGCGCTGGTGACGCCCGAGATGCTGGCCCTGTGCGAGCGCGCCGAGAAGATATCGGTCGGCAAGCGCTCCGGCCAGCGCTCGACCGCGCAAGCCCACATCAACGAACAGCTGGTCGACTGCGCCCGCCGTTATCGAACCGTGGTGCGCTTGAAAGGCGGCGATCCGATGCTGTTCGGCCGCGCCGACGAGGAACTCCGTGCCTTGGAGGCGGAGGGCATCGAAGTCGAGATCGTCCCCGGCATCACCACCGCGGTGGCCGCCGCCGCCGCGACCCTGCAGCCGCTCACCAAGCGCGGCGTGGCGCGCAGCGTCGCCTTCTTCACCTCCAGCACCGCCCCCGACCATCCGGAACAGCGCATCGGCGCACCGCCTGCCCTTCCGGAAACCGACACCCTGATCCAGTACATGGGCGGCCGCGAAGCCGCCGCCACCGCCGAGCGCCTGCTGGCCCAGGGCCGCCGGCCCGACCTTCCTGTCATCACGGTCGAGAACTGCAGCCGTCCGGACCAGCGCGTGCGTCGCCTGCTACTTTCCGACCTGGCCCATGGCCTGGAAACGGCGCATGGCCCGGTGCTGGTGATGATCGGCGAGGCCTTGCAGCGCCGCGCGCACCAGCCTGACGACAAGTAAAACCAGTTCAGCCGTCGCCGAGATGGCCGTCGTGCGCGTCGAGCCGGGCTTCCAGCGCCTGGGCGGCGGCGCTGGTCGCCACCACGATCCCGTTCACGCGCGCGAGCGCACGGCCCAGGCGCGCGCCCGTGCGGCCGCCGCATTCGCGCACGTGCCAGCGCGCCAGCTCACGGCGCATGATGGCCAGTTCGTCACGCAGGCCCGCCAGCATGCGGCGCAGGCCGCCGTCGCGGTCGGCCGGCAGGTGCATGATCGGGCCGTCGAGGGCGCCGCTGTCGAGGTGGGCCGACATGGCGTCGATGCGCGCGCGCATGCGCAACAGCTGCTGTCCGGTGTGCTCGAGGCGGCGCGCGCAGCGCAGCTCGACCAGCCGGCGCGGCAGCCACAGACGCCGCCCGAGGTGATGCCGCAGCGCGCGCGCCGCGGCGTCCAGCAGGGATTTGAAATGGGTTGGAGTGCGCATGACGGGGCAGTGTCGGCGCTGCCGCCCGCCCTGTCAAACCTCTGCGTCAACCCCAGTGCAGGTAGGCGATCCCGTTCTGGATGCTGCCGATCACCTGGGCCTGGTTCTCCGCGCTTTCGCTGAAGTTGGCCAGCACCTCGGCGCGCGAGGCGATCTGGACCGCGTGCATCCAGAAATCATGGCCCGACTGGTCGGGCGTACGGTGCAGCACGTTCTGGTACAGGGCATCGATGAACTGGGCGTCGCTGGCGTTGGCGCCGTACAGGTCGGCGAATTCTTGGCTAGCGACGAAGCCCTTGGCGGCGTCCAGCAAGGTCTCGCCCTTGTCCATGCCCGCGATCCAGAAGCCGAGGCCGCCCTTGTCCGGGGTGCGGTCGAAGGCGGCCTGGTACAGGCGGTAAGCCTGGCCGGCGGTGCCATTGATATCCAGGGCCACCATCTCATCGCCGAACTGCAGGCGCTCGACGTTGGCCAGGGTGGTGGTGTGGCCGGCCGCGTCGAGGACCGTGAAGCCGGTGCTGGCGTGCTGGACGGTGTAGGCGCCGCTGCCGGCGCTAAAGACCAGGGTATCCAGGCCGGCGCCCCCGTCCACTTTGGCATTGCCGCCGGGCGCGGTCATGATGTCGCCGCCGCCGCCGCCCGATACGCTGACCGGGGGGCTGGGTGCGCTGGGCACGCTGGGCACGCTCGGGGTGGTCGGGATGGCCGGGGTCGTCGGCGTGGTCGGCGTGGTCGGCGTGACCGGGGTCGTCGGCGTGGTCGGCGTGGTCGGCGTCACGGCGCCGGTATCGCCGCCGGCGCCGCTGTTGCCCGAGGCCGCGCTCTCCGAACCGCCCATCGGCGGCAGCACGCGCGTCTCGATGCCGACGCTGCCGTTGACGGCGCTGTCGACCCAGGCGCTGGCGAAGCCGCCGCCGGCCAGCGCGGTCACGCCGGCGTTCGACTGGTCGCCGGCGCGCAGCTGGTTGATCTCGAATTCGTGTCCGTCGAGCGCGCTGCCGTCGGCGCCGAAGCGGCGGCCGAAAATGCCGTTGCCGTCGAAGTCGCTACCCTCCCAGGTCACGACGAAGCCGCCGCCGGAGAGCGCGGCGACTTCGGCGTCATAGCGCCCGCCGCCGGAGTCGACGTTGGCCTGGGTGACGCCGCCCGCGGCGTGGCCGCTGCTGTCGTAGACCTGGAAGAAGATATCGCTTTCCGAGAAGCCGAGCGGGTCGTTGGCGTAGCTGTCCCAGGCCACGACGTAGCCGCCGCCCGCCAGCGCGGTGACGTGCGACAGCGGGGCGGCGGTGCTGATGCTGGCCGCGTCGCCGTCGGTGCTGACCATGAAGGCGGGCTTGTTGGAGGTGGGGCTGCCGGCCACCGCGGCGTAGACGTTACCGTCGTTCATCTCGCCCCAGGAGACCACGTAGCCGCCGTCGGCCAGCGCGGCGAGGCTCGGGCTATAAGCGGAGGACAGCGTGGTGAACACCTTCTGGCCGCCGATCGGCGCGCCGTCGAGCCCGGCCGCCTGCTGTACGTGCACTGCGGCGCCGCTGCGCCAGCCGACCACGAAGGAGCCGTCGGCGAGCGTGGCCACGGCCGGCATGGCGGCATCAAAGGCCGCGCCGTTGTCGATCACGTGCTCGAGCCCGGCCACGCCCGTGGCGTCGACCACGCGGTAGGCGATCTTCTGGACGCCGCCGTCCTGTTCCGCATACGCGACCACGAAGCGCCCGCCGGACAGCGCCGCCACCGTGGGCTGGCCTTCGAGCTTGGCGTCGCCGTTCGGCGTCAGTGCGAAGGCCGTGCCCAGCGCGTTGCCGCCGGCATCGCGCAGCTGGGCCCACAGGCCCGCGCCAGCGCCGCCCGCGACCGTGTCCGGCCCCTGCCAGACCGCAACGTAGCCGCCGGTCGAGAGGGTCGCCAGGGCCGGGCTGGCGTGCCAGGCGTCGGTCGCGGCGCCCATGCGCGACTCGGCCGTGAAGCCGGCCAGGTCATTGCTCGCACCATCCTGCACGGTGTAGCTGAAGGTGGCGCTCGCGCCCTGGCCCGGGATCGGATTGCCGTTGGTGTCGATCTGGTAGGGGTCGTAGTAATGCGCCGTCACCGAGGCCGCCACGCCGCTCGCCGGCAGCTGGCCCGGATCGGCGATCACCAGCTTGGCCGTGCTGTCCGTGGCCGGGTTGTACGAAATCGAAAACAGGCCGGGCTGGGACTGGCTGTCGATTACCCAACGCCCGTCGTGCGGGTCGCCGCTGTCGATCGGGGCCAGTGTATCCACCACGTCGCCAGCGTGCATGGTCGAGAACATGGTGTCCCTGCCGTTCACCACGCCAGCCGGCTGGTCGTCCACCATCACCGTCGTGTCGACCTCGACCACGCTGCCGTTGGCCAGCTGGTAGTGGGCGCTGAAGGTGTTCGCGCTGAAGTCGTCGCTGCCGCTCAGGTCCTGGAAACGCCATACCGTATTGGCCACCGACACGAAGCTGCCCTGGCCGCCGGCCGGGGCAGCGTAATTGGTCCAGGTCTGGCCATGGTCGGTGCTGTACTGCATGGTGCCGCGCGACAGGCTCTGGCCGAGGCTGCTGTTCACGTCGAAGGCGACGGCAGTCACGCTGGACGAGCCGAACGACGTGCCGGCGTAGGACCAGCTCTTGACGCTGGCCCAGCCCGGATGGACGTAGAGGGTGGAGGATGGAATGCTCATGGGGGAATTGTTAAGTGCCGAACGCACATAATTCCCCACGGCAAGATCAAATGCAACTTACGGATTACCTTGACAACGCAGATTACCCCAAAAACCAACAGAACATGGCTGACGTGATAACTTAGTTTGCAGAAAGTATTACACGAAAGACAAGCAAGTTATCGAACGCGTTAAGTTGTCAATCAGATAATGTGGCCAGGCAATAATCAGACATCGCCGCCAGCACCCCAGGGTCCTCGCCAACCGCCGGAACGGTTGAAAAATCGATGCCCGGGTGCGCCGCGCGCAGGCCGTCGAGCAGCTGCGGCAGGTCGCGCAGCAAGTGCCCGCCCTGCCCCAGGAAGATCGGGACGATGCTGATCCGGCGCACCCCAAGTCCGGCAAGGCGCGCCGCCTCATCCGGCAAGCTGGGCGTCATCAGTTCGAGAAAGGCCAGCGACACCGCCACGTCCGGCCGGCGGCTCGCGGTGAGCGCGCGCAGGCGCTCGAAGGGCGCGGCCCAGCCGGCGGCGCGCGCGCCGTGGGCAAACAGGATCAGAGCACGTTCCATGCGGTCTCCCAGCGTATCAATGTCGCTCGACCCAGCGCAGCGCGCCGACTGCCAGCAGCATGAACAGCAGGCTGGGCGCGGCTGCGGTGACGAACGCCGGCCAGGTCGAGAGCAGGCCGACGTGCGAGAACAGCGAATTGATCAGCAGGAAGCTCACGCCGATCATGATGCCGATGAAGATCTTGAGGCTGATGCCGCCGCTCCTGGTCTGCAGATAGCCGAAAGGCAGCGCGATCGCCATCAGCACGAAGATCGAGAGCGGGTCGATCAGCTTCTTCCAGAATGCGATCTTGAAGCGCTCGGTCTCCTGGCGGTTTTCGGCCAGGTGGCGCGTGTACACCGCAAGCTCGTTGGCCGACATGTGCTCCGGGTCGGAACGCGAGACCGACAGGATCTTGGGCGTGACTTCGGACACCAGGTCGAGCGTGGGCAGCTTGCGCGTGGCCACCGCCGCCGTCTCCAGGCCGAAGGTGCTCTGGATGCTCTGGCCGCTCGGCACCGGCGCGCCCGGCTCGGGCAGCACGCGGCTGTTGGTGAACAGGTTCTCGGTCACGTCCTTCAGGCGCCAGGTGCTGTCGCCCGTGAAGCTGGCGCTGGCCGCGGTCACCAGCGCGCGCATTCGCATGCTGTTGTCGAATTCGTAGATGTGGACGTCGCGCAGCGAGCCGTCCGGCAGGATCTGGCGTGCATTGAAGAAGCGCGAGCCGGCCACCGGCCCCTTGGACGCGCCGCCGGCGTGGACGACGTCCTTGGTCCACATCCCCGAGCGGAATTCGGCCGACACGGTGGCGCCGCGCGCCGACAGGCGGACGCGCTCGGCCAGCGGCGAGGTGCGCGGCGTGACCAGCTCGCCGAAGATGAAGGTGACGACCACGAACACGATGCCGATCTTGGCCAGCATGCGGCCGGCCATCGCGGTCGACATCGAGGACGCGCGCATGATCGTGAATTCCGAACTCTGCGCGAACTGCGCCATCATGTAGATGGTGCCGATCAGGGTGGCGAAGGGCATCACCTCGTACACGTGACCGGGCATCAGCAGCAGCACGTACAGGAGCGCGTGCTGAAGCAGGTAGCCGTCCTTGCCCACCGCCGGCAGCTCGTTGGCCAGGTCCATGAAAGCGGTCAGGCCGAGCAGGCCCACCAGTACGAAGGCGACGGCCTGGGTAATGCTGACCAAAAAGTAGCGCTGCAGGATCTTCATTTGCGCACCTCCTGCGCGCCGCTCTGCAGCAGGCGGCGGCGCTTCCAGGCATTGGCCAGCATGGTCGGATGCCAGCGGTGGTGGACGTTCAGGCGCCAGGCGAACAGGCCGAGCCCCACCAGCAAAACGACCAGGTGCAGCGGCCACCAGCCCAGCGCGAAGGCGAGCTTGCCCTGCTTGACCGAGGTCTCGGATACTTTGGTCATGGTGAGGTAGGTGAAGAAGATCAGCACCGCCAGGATCAGGTTGGCCGATGCGCCCGCGCGCGGGTTGACGAAGCCGAGCGGGATCGCGAGCAGCATCAGCACCAGGCACATGATCGGCGCGGTCATCCGGTATTGCAGTTCGGCGTCCGCGTAACGGTTCTTCGGCAGCGCCAGCAGGGCCGGCGTGGACAGGCCCTGTACCGTGGTGTCGCCCAGCACCGGTCCGGCGCTCGATACGCGCATGCGGTAGCGATCGAATTCCATGGCCTGGAAATCGGCCTTGCCGGGCACGCCCTGGTAGCGCCGGCCGTTCCTCAGGACCAGGAACTGGCCGCCCTTGCCGTCCGGCTCGATCTGGCCCTGCTTGGCGACCACGGTGGTGGCAATGCCGTTCTCGACCGTGTTGACGAACACGTTCTGGACCACGGTCGTATTGTGCCCGGTCGAACTCTCGACGAAGAACACGCGATTGGTCGCAGCCGACTCGCGGAACTGGCCCGGTGCGACGCGTTTCAGGTCTTCGCGCTTCTCGAAGCGCTGGGTGAACTCGTTGCTCTTGAGCTGGGCCCAGGGCATGGCCACCAGCGACAGCGCCGCCACCACCGCAACGATCGGCAGGCCGAACAGCAGCACCGGCCTGACCCAGCGCGTGAGCGACAGGCCGGAGGCGAACCACACGACCATCTCGGAATCGCGGTAGCTGCGCGTGACCACCGCCAGCACCGAAATAAAGCTGGTGAGGACGAGGATGGTTGGCAGATAATTCAGAACCGCAAACCCGATCAGCGCCAGCACGTCGCTGGACGCCACCTTGCCGCCCGCAGCCTTGCCGAGGATGGAGATCAGGGTCCAGGTGACGAGAATCGAGAACAGGACGGTAAAGGTCGCACCGGCGACACTGGCCAATTCACGCTGTAGGGCGCGTTGAAAAATCATGGGATCGTTATAATTGCAGGTTAGGCAGCAGCGCGGACGCCGCACGGGCGCATGCCGCAGCCTCGAATAGACAAACGGAGAACCAAATGGACTTTAGCATAAAAGCATTCGACACAAAAAACACGCTGGCCGCAGCCAAGTCGGGCTGTGTGGCGGTGGCGGTGTTCGAGAACAAGAAACTGTCGGAGGCAGCCAAGGCCCTCGATGTGAACGGCGCCATCAGCGCCGCCGTCAAGTCGGGCGACATCTCCGGTAAGCCCGGCTCCACCCTGCTGCTACGCGGCGTGGCCGGCGTGTCCGCCGCGCGCGTCCTGCTGGTCGGCATGGGCGCGGACGACGCCGTCGGCACCATCAGCGAAAAGAGCTTCACCGGCGCGCTGACCGCAACCCTCAAGGCCTTCGCCTCGCTGGGCGCGCAGGATGCCATTATCGCATTCCCGCTGGAGAATGTGAAAGGCCGCGACCTCGAGTGGGCCGTGCGCGCGATCGTCATCGGCGCCAACGAAGCGGAGTTCCGCACCGATGCGCAGAAGAGCAAGAAGGACCCGGCGATCACGGGCGTGCGCAAGCTGGCCATCGCAGCGCCGCAAGCCGGCTCGCAACTGAAGGCCGTGCTGGCGCAGTCGCAGGCCATCGCCAACGGCATGAACCTGACCAAGGAACTGGGCAACCTTTCCCCGAACGTCTGCACCCCGACCTACCTGGCCAACACCGCCAAGAAGCTGGCCGCCGACTTCGGCTTCGACATCGAAGTCCTGGAGCGCAAGCAGCTCGAAGCGCTGAAGATGGGCAGCTTCCTGTCCGTCACGCGCGGCAGCGACGAGCCGCCCAAGTTCATCGTCCTGAAGCACAACGGCGGCAAGAAGAACGAGGCGCCGGTGGTCCTGGTGGGCAAGGGCATCACCTTCGACACCGGCGGCATTTCGCTCAAGCCGGGCGCCAACATGGACGAGATGAAGTACGACATGTGCGGCGCCGGCTCGGTGCTCGGCACCTTCCGCGCGATCGGCGAGATGGGCCTCAAGCTGAACGTGGTCGGCATCGTGGCCGCCTGCGAGAACATGCCTTCGGGCCATGCGACCAAGCCGGGCGACATCGTCACCGCGATGAACGGCACCACCATCGAGATCCTCAACACCGACGCCGAGGGCCGCCTGATCCTGTGCGACGCCCTCACCTACGCCGAGCGCTTCAAGCCGGCCGCCGTGGTCGACATCGCGACCCTGACCGGCGCCGTGATCGTCTCGCTGGGCAACCACACCTCGGGCCTGTTCACCCGCCACGACGACGCCCACGACGCCCTCGCCCAGGAACTGCTGGACGCCGGCAAGCAGGCCGGCGACGCCGCGTGGCGCCTGCCGATCGGCGAGCAGTACAACGAGCAGCTGAAGTCGAACTTCGCCGACCTGGCCAACATCGGCACCCCGGGCGGCGCCTCGATCACCGCGGCCTGCTTCCTGGAGAACTTCACCCGCAACTACACCTGGGCCCACCTGGATATCGCGGGCACCGCCTGGAAATCGGGCGCGGCCAAGGGTGCGACCGGGCGTCCGGTGCCGCTGCTGACGACTTTCCTGCTGAATCGCGTGTAAATAAATCACCGTCGCTCCCGCGGAGGCGGGAGCCCATGCTGAGCGTCTTCAATCGGCTCAGTATGGATCCCCGCCTCCGCGGGGACGACGCGCTATCTATGTTTTTTGGTCGGCAGCTCAGAACAGCGGGTTGCCGTCCGCAGCTTCCCCATCCGCCCTGCCCACCGCCACCGGACGCATCAGCACGTTCAGCGTCGACTGGTAAGCCACGCCCGCGCCATCGAAGCGGCTGACGTAATCGCCCATTCCGGCGCTGACGATGATGTTGCCGATCAGGCGGCCGCCGTCGAAGATCGAGTTCGAGCGCGCCTGCGCGACCTCGACCGCGCTGCCCACGCCCGCGCGCGCGCAATCGACCGTCAGCGGATCCCTGCTGCGCTGGACCGTGATGCGTCCCGGCGTCGTCACGAACCAGCGTCCCGCGCTATTGCCCAGCACGCAGCCGACACCGCTCACCTCGCGGTGGTCGAGGATGGTGTGGACTTCGATCTGCTGGGTCGGCGGGTCGCCGGGGGTCGCGCAGCCGGCGGCGATGGCGGCCAGCGCCAGCAGGCAGGCGGTTCGAAAATAGGAAAAGGACATGGAGGTCAGCCGAAATGCATCATTGCCCTGTTTACGGCAGCATCCGGCGCGACATTAGGCGGGATCAATGAGCGCGAAGCGCGGCACGCGCGCGCCCCCGGCATCGCCCTCGACCAGTTCGAAAAAAGCCGCCTTCGGGCGAACCCAGGTCCGCCCGTCCTGCCCGCGATACACGATCACGGGCGTGTGGTCCGCCTCCAGCTCAGCCTCGCAGACCAGATCGTAGACACCGCCCTTGTAGTGGCGATAACGCATCAAACCGGCATCAGACCTTTTCTTCGGCTGCCGTGCGGCTCTTTTTCTTGAGGCTCTGGATGACCTTGACCAGGCCTTCGACGCCGGCACTGTCGTCCAGCTCGCTGAACGCGTCGAGGACTTCGTTGAGCACGCGGTTGCGCACGGACGCTTCGTCGGCCAGCATCGCCTGCGGCTGTGCAGCTGCCGCCTGCGTCTCGGTCGCCTTCTGGCCGTGGGTCAGCGCAGCCTGCCAGATCAACCAGCGGCGCTGAGTCTCGTACACCAGGTACTCTTCCGGCTTGTCCTCACGGCGCCGGACAATGTGGCCATCGCGTTGGGCCCATGCTTCAAATGCTTGGCGCATTGCTGTCCTTTATTAAGCTGTATGCAAATCCCACGAAATACCAATGCTACAACGTGCGTTGGCTCACTGCAATTTTTGTTTAAGCATCAAAAGATACATAAACAGATGCTCGCTTGCTGCGATTGTTACATCATGTCACAGTTGGGGCCGCAAGGCCACCTTTGTCATGACATTTTAGTCGCGCGGAAATAATTTTACGTCAATTCTGTTGCTATTTGCGCAAAAGTTTTTCAATCGTGCACACCGCGCCGGCTTTGGAGTGTTGCATGATTGTTGTCGACCATTGATACTGCGCAAAAGTCGCGCTGGACGGTCCGGCGCGTGCAACCTCTCAAGCGTATGAAAATTGCAACATGGAACGTGAATTCACTGAAGGTGCGCCTGCCTCACCTGCTGCAGTGGCTCCAATCCAATCCGGTCGACGTGCTCTGCATCCAGGAAACCAAGCTCACCGACGATAAATTCCCGGCCGCGGAGATCGAAGCCGCCGGCTACCAGGTCGCCTTCACCGGCCAGAAGACCTATAACGGCGTGGCGATCCTGTCCCGGCATCCGCTGACCGACGTGGTGCGCAACAACCCGCATTTTCCGGACGAGCAGCAGCGCCTGATCGCCGCCACCGTGCAGGGCGTGCGCGTGATCTGCGCCTACGTCGTGAACGGCCAGGCGGTCGGCTCCGACAAGTTCGCCTACAAGATGGCCTGGCTGTCCGCCTTGCGTGAGTGGGTGAAGGAAGAGATGGCGGCCCATGCCGAGTTCGCGATCCTGGGCGACTACAACATCGCGCCGGACGACCGCGACGTCCACGATCCGGAAGCCTGGGCCGGCCAGATCCATTGCTCGGAACCCGAGCGCGACGCCCTGCGCGCCCTGTTCGGCCTGGGCCTGACCGACGCGTTCAGGCTGTTCGAGCAGCCCGAGAAGCAGTACAGCTGGTGGGACTACCGCCAGATGGCCTTCCGCCGCAACCGCGGGCTGCGCATCGACCACATCCTGCTGTCCCCAAGCCTGGCCCGGCGCTGCACGGCCTGCGTGATCGACCGCGAGCCGCGCAAGTGGGAGCAGCCGTCGGATCACACCCCCGTCATCGCGACCTTAAGCTAGCAGGGGTTCGATCGCCGCGGCCTCCTGCGGCCGCGCGAACAGATAGCCCTGCGCATACTGGCAGCCATGCCGCCGCAGCATGGCCAGCTGGGCTTCGGTCTCGACGCCTTCCGCCACCACCGACAGCTGCAGGCTGCCGGCCAGCGCCATGATGGCGGCGACGATGGCCTGGTCTTCGCTGCTGGTCTCGAGTTCGCGCACGAAGGCGCGGTCGATCTTGATCTTGCGGACCGGGAAGCGCTTCAGGTAGGCCAGGCTCGAATAGCCGGTCCCGAAGTCGTCGATCGACAGGCGGATGCCCATCGCCGAGATCTGCGCCAGCGTCTCGAGCGTCTGGCTGCCGTGCTGCATCAGCGCGGTCTCGGTGATCTCGAATTCGAGCCGGGCGGGATCGATCCCGGTCTCGAGGACGATGCGTCGGATCGATTCCACCAGGCCGCGGTGCACGAACTGGCGCGCCGACAGGTTGATCGCGACGGCCCCCGGCGCCAGGCCGGCGCGGCCCCAGGCCACCGCCTGCTCGCAAGCGGCGCGGATCACCCACTCCCCGACCGGCACGATCAGGCCGTTCTCTTCGAGGATGGGAATGAACTCGTCGGGCGCCACCAGCCCGCCGTCCTCACGGCGCCAGCGCAGCAGCACCTCGAGGCCCGTCACGGTGCGGTCCAGGGTCGACACGATGGGCTGGAAGAACAGCACGAACTCCTGGCGCGCGAGCGCCCCGCGCAGGCGCGTCTCGAGCTCGAAACGGTGCTCGGCGGCGGCGTTCATGCGCTCGGCGTAGAACTGGTAATTGTTGCGGCCGGCCGCCTTGGCCTGATACATCGCCGTATCGGCCTTGCGCATCAGGCTGGCCACATCCTTGCCGTCGTCCGGGTACAGGCAGATGCCGATCGAGGGCGAGATGTGCAGGTTGCGGCCCTCGAACTCCACCGGATCGGACAGCGCCTCGATGATCTTGTCGCCCACCTGGCCGCACTCGTCGAGTGCATGCACGCCCGGCACCAGCACCACGAATTCGTCGCCGCCCAGGCGCGCCACGGTGTCGCTGGCGCGCACCACGCGGCACAGGCGCTGGGCGACTTCCTTCAGCAGATAGTCGCCGGTCAGGTGGCCGAGCGAATCGTTGATGGTCTTGAAGCGGTCCAGGTCGATGAACATCAAGGCCAGCTTGCGGCCGTCGCGGCTGGCCGCCAGCATCGCGCGGTCGAGGCGCTCGGCCAGCAGCAGGCGGTTCGGCAGTCCGGTCAGCGCGTCGTGGTAGGCCATGTGGTGCACGCGCGCCTCGGCCTGGCGGCGTTCGACGATCTCGGCCTGCAGCTCGGCGGTGCGCGCCGAGACCCGCACTTCGAGCTCATCGCGCGCGCGCCGCAGCGCGTCGGCCGCTTCGCGCTGGTCGGTGACGTCTTCGATCAGCCATACGCTGCGGCCGCTGCTGCTGGCCATGTCGAACGGCCGGCCGGACAGCCGCGCCCAGAAGCGCGTGCCGTCGCGCCGCACCAGCTGGTGCTCGGACATGTGCGCGCGCCCGGCCGCGAAGTCGCGCTCGGTCTCGGCGTGCGCGGCAA
>Ga0308169_10004793_pt1 | contig 12501 bp, 18 predicted proteins | sample PhyBR1_2_FD_202139 | JGI IMG/M metagenome (GOLD analysis project Ga0308169, IMG submission 202139) | Phyllosphere microbial communities from UC Gill Tract Community Farm, Albany, California, United States - DLSLSB.R1 | ecosystem: Host-associated > Plants > Phyllosphere > Unclassified | place...
CACGGCGACCGAGTCGAGGTGATCGGCAAGCGACGACACAATGACGATGTTGTCATTGTCGACGATTACCACCGACACCACGACGATGTTGTCGTCGTTGATGGAGACCGCCACGGCCGTCATGGCAACCACGACAATGTGCACTCGCACATCCACGCGCATGGCGATAACGTCGTGATCAACCAAAAGAGGCGGAGTCGCGACGAGACGGTCGTGGTCGCTGGCGGCCGGCACTCGGACGTGACGGTCGTGGACGGACATGGCCACCGAGGCGCGACTGTCGTCGAAGGCTCGCGTCACGGCACGACGGTGGTAGAAGGCGGGAGGCACGGCACCACGGTCATTGAGAGTGGCCGGCACCGACATGAGGACGTGACTGTCGTGGGCAGGGACTTGGTCGACCTCGACGCCCGTCGCCATGGGCACGCTGATATCGTTGTTGTCGACGAGCACGGTCACCACGACCGCCACTCACACAGGCATCCCGTCACCGTTGTGACGCGTGACAACCTCTCCCAGACCCAGCTCAGGATGGGCGGCGAAGGCGAAGACATCGTCGTGGGCAAAGACAAGCACGAGCCGGGTGCGCATCTTGGCAAGCGGCACTCGTCCAAGACCAACGTCATCGTCACCGACGGCCCGGCGGAGTACTACGACGACGGGTACTACCGTTATCCCTCCGACTCGCTCGTGCTCGATCGACCAGGCTATGACGGCCGCGTAAGGGTGGTCGAGGGCGGTCGATACTCTCGCCACCGGGGTGGGCGAAACAAGCGCTCTCACGGGGACGACGACCGCCACGAACGCCACGGCGGCCGACACTGTCACCATGGCCACTGTCACGATGGCGAGGACGTCAAGGTCATCGCCAAGCGGGACAACGGCCTCGAGATGGGCGGTGCGCCCGGATACATCGACGTGACCTCGGCCGTCTTCAACTCGACCACCGCCCAGCGGATCGCGTCTCTCGTCTTGTCCACCACGAACGGAACCGAGAGCGATTCGTCGTTCGTCCTCAACGCGTCGAACAACATCCGTACCCAGGTCTACCTCGTCCCTACCAACTCGACCGCGTCCGAGGCCTCGGCCCCGGCTGGAAACTCGAGTGGCCCGATCAAAGTGAACCTCAAGCTTCCCATCTTTGTTGCCCAGTCTGCAAGTGTCGAGGCCTACTGCGCCACGTTCGACCGGGCACCAACCACCCCTGGTCCCTTGTTCGTCACCAAGTGTCAGGGCGGCGAGCAAGATGCCGATTCGTCCCAGGTGTTCTTGTACGACCCCGACACGGGTATAATCCACCCGGACTGGGATCCCTCTCCCGCTGCCAAGGCCGTACTGGACGCGGTGCCCGACAACGTCGATGAAGAGGGACTCAATGCCCAGGCTACCGAGGGGGACGTCGAGAGCGACGAAGGCGCCGTGGAGGCTGAGGCTGCCGCGGCCTCGTCAACAGGCCCTACTCTACCGTCTTCCACCTCGTCCGCCCCGTCCGCCCCGTCCGCCACCGCCTCAGTCCCTCCTCCTCTCGTGACGTCCGGCGCCAAGTCCTCCACCGACTCGACCTCGCTCGACTCCAAGGCGTCCAACGTGACTCTCGTGTTCACTCCCGTAAACCCCACTGTCAATCAGGCGAGCGTCATGTACGATGCAAACGAGGAGCCCATGGACGGTACCGACTTCAACGGCCAAGACGCTCCTAGCTCTGACGCCTCACAGCCCGATGAGACCGATGAAACAGACGCAGCGACGACGGTGGGTACGCGGGACTACGGCTTCCCGTACAGCCAGGACGACGACGCGTACTACGGCCGACAAGGGTCTCAGGTGCCATACGACGTCCCTGTCTCCTCGCCCGCGTCCGGAGCATACGATGCCAGCGAGGGAGAGGGGTACGAGCCGTACGAGCCTTATGACGAGTCTTCGCAGCCGGTCGACCAGGAGAGCTATGGTGAAAACGGGGCTGACTCGACGGCGCCATACGACTGGCGATGGACCAAGACCTCCGACTCGACCACTGCTCCGTCCGCCGAGGCCACTTTCACGTGAGGCTCCCCTGACCGCTGACCGAGGCTGCCGATCGCATTCTGTTGCCTCTGTGATAGCACTCTTGTAGCCATGCAACATGTTGATGCAGCGTCCGAGCTCGTGGAATTGACAGCGCCGCAGACCAAGCCTTCTCAATGTCAACCACTCCGTGTGAGCTTCTCCCTCCCTCCCTCCCTCCCTCCCTCCCTCCCTCCCCCTCGCCCTCCCTTCCCTGCCATCCTGTCGTTGTCCCGTCCCCTCCTCCTGCCTCTCCTCCTTTCAGCAAACCGATCTTGGGCCTAGATCGCCAGCATATGACGCAAAGAGCACATCACAGCACGTGCCACCTGTGCAAACATATGCGCGCATCAACCACTGTCCTCAAATTCAGGCCGTCCGACCAGCCATGCGATCACATCTCTACACATCTATATATCTGTATGATACCGTTTGTTCGCCCAACACCTCACAACCTACACCTTGTCCGCACCGAGGTACCCCTCAGCCGGGACGTGCACCTCCTCGGTCGGGATGCTGTCGTCCTCGGCCTCCTCCTCCGCGATGAGCCTCTCGGCCTCGAGCGCAGCCATGCAGCCCGATCCGGCGGACGTGATGGCCTGTCGGTACTTCTTGTCTTGGACGTCTCCAGCCGCGAAGACACCCTTGACGCTCGTCTGCGCCGTTCCGGGAACGGTCTGGATGTAGCCGTCCGCGTCGAGCTGAACCTGCGACTTGACCAGCGACGTAGCGGGCTCGTGGCCGATGGCGTAGAAAAGACCGTTGACGTCGAGGTTAGACGTCTCCTTCGTCTTGACGTTTTGAAGGGTCAGCGAGGTGAGCAGCTCGCCGTCGCCCTTGCACTCCGTCGCGACGGTCTGGGGTGAGCGGGCGCGCCCGAGGATGATCACACGAGACCACTCACGTTCCAGAGGACGGTGACCTTGGGGTGCGAGACCAGTCGCTTGGCCATGATCTTGGACGCTCGGAGCTCGTCTCGTCGGACGAGGACGTAGACGTGCGAGGCGTACTTGGTGAGGTCTGCAGATCGATCAGCACCGCTCGACAACGTATCGCGCCACTACAGCCACTCACAGGTCGCCTCCTCGGCAGCAGAGTCTCCACCACCGATGACAGCCAGTGGCTTGTTCCTGAAGATGGGGACGGCACCGTCACAGACGGCACAGGCCGAGATACCGCTCTGCCAGTAGGTCTCCTCTCCGGGCAGGAAGAGTCGCTTGGCCGAGGCGCCGGTGGCGATGATGATCGAGTCGGCGGTCATGAACTCGTCGTCCTCCTCCTCACCCTCGGTCCAGTACTTGAACGGTCGCTGGGAGAGGTCGACTCGGGCGATCGTCTCAGTGATGATCTCGGTTCCGAATCGCTCGCTGCAGTCAGCGCGGCTCGGGCTTTGCACACGGCGGCGGAGGACAAAGTTCCGCAAGGGGTGTAGTGTAGGAAAGGACGGGAACGAGGGCAACAGAACATCGGCCCACTCGCTCTTACTCACCTCTGCGCGCGGAACTTGTCCATCATCTCCGGACCACGGACACCGTCCGGGAAACCGGGGAAGTTCTCTACATCGGTGGTGGTGGTGAGCTGACCTCCGGGGGCGAATCTGCCAGTCAGTCATCACATCCCAACCCTTATCTCGGGGCCGAGCGATGGGAGTCGCGAAAATGACAGGGCACATCACGTACCCGTTGGCAAGCATTCCCTGTATGTCAGCACCGCTTTTCGACATGTGCGCCCTATCCCGGACTCACCTCGTACAGCACGGGCTTGAGGTTGGCTCGGGCCAGGTAGATGGCAGCGGTGTGGCCGGCCGGACCCGAGCCGATGATGACCACCTGGGTGTGCTTCTTCGTCGACTTCTCGCCGTGAGCCTTGGGCTCGCTGACGTGGACAGCACCGTTCGCGATGGGGGCCATGGTGTTGATGTTCTTCTTGGTCTCGTCGGTGGATAGGACGGGCAGAGGGACGCGCTTTTGAGCTGCGGGCGGAGGGGGCGGGGCGGTATGTGCCGATCTGACTTGAGTGAGTCGGAGGGGTCTGTTACGTGTCGTCCTGAGAGCTAGGACGGGCAGGCGTGTACGAAGAGACAGTTTGAACAGATGGATGAGATGACAGTCGTCGAGGTGCGAACGATTGCTTGCGCGAGATGGAGCCGAGCGGACGTGTGTTAGGTGACTGGTGTTGTGTTAATCTCGTGATATAAGCGAATCTGAATATCTTTGTCACTTTTCGCTTTCGGCCGGCTTCCACGCCCGCTCAACTCGACACCGGCGACTGCATTTCGCACATGCTGAATAATACCATCGTCACACATCACACATTACTGCATGTTACCCCACCCCGCCCACGCTCAACTCGTCCCCACTCGCCCTGGCCCACGCAAGGGCCAAATCTCTACGCTGACTGCAGACTGCAAACTGCTGAATAATAAACCACCCAAAAGCCTCCCCGCCCGGATCGGGGATGATAGCCCACTCTAGCTGAACTTCCATTTGTTTCCGCAGTTCTGCATGATCAGCCTGAAACTCGGCACGTCCTAGCCGCCCAAGCGACGCTTCGAGAGCGAGAGAAGCTTCACTCACCGTACATCTGTACACCACGAGGGGACGGGTCAGCGCTTACACAACGGGAACATGCATCAATACATACGAGACGAATGTCTGTCCGTCAGCACAAGCATGCATAGAGTCTCCTCCGTCGCGGCACTCACGGTCATAGGCTCATCTGCACTTCGCGTCTGCATCTGGTAGTACGTGCACTTGCGTTGTTGACATCGGCCGCATTTGAACGCGTCAGTCTCGGCCTGGCATCAGTGCACCGCTCTTCCTACGGGACACGGGTACGCACCTGCGTCTCGCCCACGGCCTTGGCCTTGAACAGGTTCTCGCTCGCAATCTTCTCGTTCATCGCCCGCACGCTCTCTGACGCCATCTCCTGCGATGTGAGCGACCCGCCCGAATCTCGAACGGGATCGTACATACCTCCTTCGACATGTTGACGACCTTGTCGGCGCCGATAGCTCCCAGCACAATCTCGTTCCGGAGCGCTGGGTTACCCTTGTCTTTCAGGCGAGTCAGTACCGGCTGTAGGCAGACGAGCGCTGATGGACCCACTTTGTCGATAGTCGTTCGCGGTGCTCCCGTTGAACTTCTGCCAGACCTCCTTCTCGATCGCCTGCGCCCGCTCCACCAGGATCTTCTTCTCTGCACCGTCAGCCCTAGGTCCAGACCGGGTCCCGCTACGCACCTGCGGTCGAGTCACCCGCCAAAGCATCGTAGAACTGCACCACGATCTTATGTCGGATCTCATCCCCATCGTCTGGCGTAGCCCTCAGGCTCGCGGCGTTCCCGTCCATCTTGGCCGTGCGCGGCACAGTTCTCGTGCTGTCGATCGTCGACAATTTCGGGCGGGAAGGCGGCGACTGCGTCCGATACTCCGCATGATCTCTGTCCTGCCCTCCTCTCCCTTGCTCCTGCTTCGCCTGCGCCCCGCCATCCGACTTGGGCGTCCCCGTCGCTTCCTTCTTGGGCTTCGTATCTGACCCAGAAGGCGACCCCGCATTCGAGCCTGCTGTGAGCTGTGCCCCGCCGAGAGATTCGCGCGAGCCGTGCCGCTTCCACCCGCCCAACTCACCCTCCGCCTTGACCCGCTTGACGTCCTTGTCTCCCTCCTCCTTCTTCACACCCGCGGCCCCACCAGCATCGCCGTCATCCCTCTTCCTCTTCCGCTTGTTCTCGTCGATGGTCTCCTTCCACTGCTTGACAATATCCTTCGACAGAGCCTGGATCGTGCCGTCCGAATGGGTCCTAAGCTTTCCAACAGCCACACCAGCCTTGCTCGACTACTCGTCAGCGTATACCCAGATCATGATACGGTGCGCCCACCCTCAACAAGTCCTCCGTGGGCGTCACCTCCGACTTCAGCCTAGTCAGAATCGTCTTGATTTGCTGCGGATCAGCTAGCCGAAGCTGACTGTCGACCAAGTGAATCTTCCACGCACCTGCACACGGGCATCTCCCCCGCCTTCGCCCGCCGAGAGCTCCTTCAGCTCCGCCACGACCTTGGACAGCTCCGCCGCGTCCATGTTGCCGTATGGGTCGTGTATTAGGTGACTGACCAGAAGTCGGTGTCAACTAAGCCCGTGGAGAATACGTGTTGCTAGAATGCACGTCTCCAGACAGAATTATAGGACGACGGAAAGGTCGTATGCCCGCTCCTCTTGCTTTCCAGATTCTGTCCTGCGCAGTTGCGTAGCAGATGCTGTCAATTGAATGAGTATTAATTAGGTGGATGAAAGGAAAGAGTGAATTCGCGTCCGGTCAACAGACACAACTCGAGTGGCACATCCCTTCAGGACTGGCCCGGCGGGCAATCATCAAGCATTTACATTGACGATTGCAGACTGGTCTGCACAGTCGACCGCGAGGGGAAACGGGTCATGACTACGCATCGTCTGAATGGTGTACAACGTATATGCATGCTTTCGTAATGTCAAACGTCACACGTGACCATCATGGTGCAGATTCCCCGCTGGCCTCCCTCGCGGCCACATCCTCCCTCGCCTCCCTCACCGCTTCCTCCAACCACCGCAGCAACAGCCCCTCCAGCATCTCCGCCCACCCGTCCTCGCGCTTCGCAACCTTGAGCGGATCGAAGTCGTACCGTGGCGTAGTCTCTTTCCGCTTGGGCGGCGGCGGTCTGTCCCGCACATCGGGAACGGGCGATGTCGACGGAGTATGGCCAGGCGACAGGGAGTCTGAGCGAGGCGGGGGACGGATGAGCGGGACCGTGAGGGTGGACGTATGGGTCGGCATGTTGATGGGCAGATTATATCGGAGTCTCACGGCGCTGTCGTCAGCAACGAGCGGGATGCCATGGTAAATGCAATACTCACGCGGCCCAGAACGTCAGGTTGCCGACCTTTCTGAACGTCCACTCCTTCTCCGCCTTCGACTCCGCGTCATCTTGGTCCATGTTGCTCTGGAGCGTGTCGTGGATGTCCTCCGCGGGGATGAATCCCCAAGCTTTCGGCGAAGACAGCACGGCCGAGTTGTACGCCTGGGTCAGGATGAAGCCGTCGCTGGGGTCAGCACCATATTGGCCCTGACGTCGGTCTCTCGACTCACGCGAGACGAGCCAAGAACGTCTGGCGGAAGTGATCAGCCGACGGTTGCGGTACCAAGATTTGGGTGCTTGGAGGCAGATGAGCAAGGAGGAACGAGTGTAATTGATCTGCCGGATCAGCTGAGCGTTTGAAGATTGAGTCACCGGTGCAACTCACCCAGCGGTCTGCCTTCCCAGTGCTCCCGTGCCCAGTCCTCCAACTCGCCGACATCTCCTTCCCTAACATTGAACAAGCCCTCCACCACGCCGATCCACCTCCGCACCGCCTCCCTCACTCCATCAACCGTCTCGTCCTCTTCTCCCAGATCCCTGTACTCCCTCGCCTCCGCAACGATCCTCTCCTCCCACGTCTGCCCGTGCCCAGTCTCCTCCTGCCCATCCTGCGCAAAAGTATTGAAGCTGTATTCCCCGTCGTCCGAATCATACGTTTCTGGCTCCGTGGAAGTCGTCGAAGTCGGCCGCGTCGAATCCGTCTCCACCACAGACGATCCGCTGCTCACGCCCGGCGAGAGGGAGCGGACGGGCGACGGAAGCTTGCTCGGCACCTCGACGAGCCGGAGCCTCTCCTCCAGCGCTCGCAGCCCCGCCAAGACGTCCAACGCCGCCTTGCGCAGCTCGCCCATCCCGTCATCCTTGACTTCCTGTCCCAACCTGCTCGGTGCAGACGGAGAGCTCACCGCGCGGGGCATGCCGCTCGAAGGCCGTGAGGGCGTCGAGAATCCCAAGCGATGCTTCGACTTGGGCACAACCAACGCCGAGCCCGAGACTCGCCTGTTCCGGTTGCCCGTTGCGTTCACCCCCAACGCGAGGCTCCGTACCCTCCGTATCGCCTTGGCCGTATCGACAAGAACCGTGCCCGTTCCCCTCGCCGCTCTCCTCCGTCCTTCGCTATCTCCGGGCGAGATGGGCGACGAGAAGTTGATGATCGAGTAAGAAGGCGACATCGAGGTCGACCCCGACCCGCCCGTGATCCCCCACAGATTCCTCACCCTTGCCATCGTCCCCCGAGCCTCACGCCGCGCCTGCGCAGGCTCCACCTTGGGCAGCTCGACCTCCTTCCACGGCCGCCGTTCGCGCTCCCGCTTGATCCGGCTAGGCCCTGGCGGGACGTTCTCCTCGTCCCCGCCTTCGTCGATCCCTCCCATGCCTTTCACTCCCACGCCCGACCCCGCCCGGTGCTGTACCAGGCCCGCACGCGAGAAGTGCAGCTGCAGGTCTTTGATCGATCCCAGCATCTGCACCGACTCGCGCTTGGCCGCTGAGCGGGATATGTGCCGGTACTTTGGGTTCTGTAGCGGGGCGAGGGGAGGCAAGGGTGAGGTGGACCGTGCGGTCTCGCCTGGGTTTGTTGGGTCGTTCATATCGCGTCGTCGAGAGGTCGTTGTCCGGGTGGTGGAGTCGATCGTCAAATGAACGACATAGAGTCGGTTCCGATAGTCGTTATGGTCGTTCGATCCAGTCGAATGCCAATGCTGATGTCGTGCAATGTGTCGTGGCTGGTCGTTGTGTGTCGCTGTTGCCGCCGCCTTTGTTCAGAAAGTCAATCCATCCGTAGCTCGACACAGTTCCATTGACGCGTCGTGACAGGCGCGCGTGGGGTGAGAGCCAATTATCATAGGCGCGGCCACGTGTGCTGTTGCCGGGTTCCGCGGAATACGGCGATGCGTCTCCCCCCGTTGCGGTGGCCGGTAAAGCGGGCATCGTCATTCGCAGAGACCGAGAGACGACAGACACGGCCTGATCATGGCCGTGTTGTCGCTGCGCAACGGCTCATCCTTTCGAAGCATGAAGTAGAGGCGTACAAAGAGCAGGCAGGGCGATCTCCCCGCAACCTTTCTCAACACCAACGCTCCGTCGCGGTACATATTGAGTTGCCACAAGATCAGTCTCTCTGCAAATACACGATGGCCGTGTCGATCCCGCTTGTGCCCGGCTTCTTGCTCTCGACCACCTTGCTCGCCGTCCTCGGCGGGCTGGGGGGTATCTTTGCTCTCGCCTGTATCTACTTCGGTCCGTACACGGAATGGCGCTCTCGCTTCTCGCACCTGCCAGGTGAGTCCGCTCGAGTCCAGCCGCCCTCGTTCCCACCACGACTACTCTGCGCAGATGCGCCCCTCATGGAGACCGAATACTGATCGCAGGACCGAAGAAAGACCACTGGTTCTGGGGCTCCCTCAAGCGGATCATCGACGCCCCGCCCATGGCGCAACACGCCCTTTGGAGCAAGGAGTACGGGTCCACCTACCGCTACACCGTCCTCTTTGGCTTCCAACGCTTCTTCACCACCGACACCACCGCCCTGAACTACATCCTCTCCCACGGAGATATCTTCCAGAAGCCCCCGCAGACCCGCAAGGGCCTAGCGGCGATGCTTGGCAATGGCCTCCTCACCGCCGAAGGGCACGATCATAAACGCCAGCGCAAGTTGCTCAACTCGAGCTTCTCGCCGGCGGCCGTGCGAGGTATGGTCCCCATCTTCTATGACAAGGCCGAGGAGTTGCGGGACAAGATGCTCGCGCTTGTAGACGATGACACCGTGGAGACGTGCCCGACGCCCGCGGCGGAGGGGGACAAGGTGCCCGGAGGCAGGAAGATGGACGTCATGAAGTACTTGGCCCAGGCGACGCTGGACGTCATTGGCGTGGCGGGATTCGACTACGACTTCAAGGCGCTCAGCGAGCCGAAGAACGTGCTGGCCGAGGCGTACAGGGAGATGTTCTCCGTCGGCCAGAGCATCACGTTCATGGCGGTCGTGCAGGCGTTAGTGCCGGGTGCGAGGTATATCGTGAGTTCGTCGTCAACCGGCTCCACTACTGCACTGATTGCTCAGCCAACGGAGCGGACGCGGATTACCAACCGAGCGCGAAAAGTCACCAAAGAGATGGGTAAAGTGAGGCCCGAGTCCTCCGCAACCCCCCGAGATCGTGCTCATTTCAGCGCCTCATCGAGCAGAAGAAGAAGGCGATAGCGGCGGCGCACAGCGGCAACCTCGAGAAGGGCGACGACATCGGCAAGGACCTCTTGTCGATTCTTATCAAGGCGAACATGGCGCAGGATCTCACAGCGGATCAGAGGCTGTCAGACGAAGAGGTCTTGGCGCAAATCACCACTTTTGTGAGTGCACGATCGCTCGCGTTTCCTCTTCCTGGTTGACGGGCAGATGCTGGCGGGCAACGAGACATCTTCCACAGCCTTGACGTGGACGCTGTACCTCCTGGCTCAGCATCCGGAGTGCCAGGACCGCCTGCGAGCCGAGGTCACAGCGGTGGAGGACGAGCGTCCCGGCATGTGAGTGGCGTAGGATTCCGCGGAGACCAGCCGCTGACGGCGCAGGGACGCGATCAACGCACTGCCATACCTTGACGCCGTCATCAGAGAGAGCTTGAGGCTGTGCGCCCCCGCCCCCAGTACCGTCCGCGAAGCGATACAGGACGTGGTCATCCCCCTCGGCGAACCCATCGTCGACCGGTACGGCAAGACAATCTCATCCGTGACCGTCGGCAAGGGCACGACCCTGTTTGTCCGTACGTCCCTCCAGGCAGAACCTGCCGTGCTCCTCTCACGCGCAGCCATCCTGAACATTAACCAGTCGACGGACATCTGGGGACCCGACGCGGCCGAGTTCAACCCAGACAGGTACAGCAAGCCCGCCCTGGAGCAGACCAACCAGGTGCCGGGCGTATGGGGCAACCTCCTCACCTTCCTGGGCGGAACGCGCAACTGCATCGGGTACCGATTCGCGCTTGTCGAGATCAAGGTGATCTTGTTCGTGCTGCTGCGCAGCTTCGAGTTCCAGGAGTTGGCGAGCAAGCCCGAGATTGAGAAGAAGGCGTCGTGAGTGACAGGGCATCGCGAGTGGTGGCAAGAGACATGGCTGATGAGCAGGATCGTGATGCGCCCTCGGGTCAAGGGTGAAGAGAAGGCGGGATTGCAGATGCCATTGTTGGTCAAGCCCCTCGCGGCATAGCGATGTGGAGCAGCTTGTATGGGTCTCACGAAACGGATGCATATTGTCACTACATGCTCGGATTCAATGCCATGCGTCCATCTGCCTAAATACGCCTTATTTGGCTGAGCGGCGATGAGGGTGGTAGCATCTGCTCGTCAGCTGCTGGCTGATTGCGCATGCGGCGAGAATGAGAAGAAGTCGACGAATCGGTCAGTGTCGAAAAGTTATCTGCTTCGGTGCAAGCACCTGGGAAGTCTAACATATATCATAAATGACAGGCATCATTCCGATGGGGCGAGGGGGTGTGGCGGTGTCCGGCATACGATGGACGGAGCGGCACGACGATTGTGCATCCGGAAGACGAGATCCGAAAGGCAAGCTCACCAGTATGTTTCTGCCCGGCCGGGCTCGATCCCGGCCGTCTTCCCCGCCAACTCCCGGCCATCCTCGTCCGCGATACAGAGTGATGTGATACATGGTGTTGCTGGATGCTTTACTTCTTCGTCCGTCTTCGCCGTCGACTAGATAACCCCGCACGTCTAGTGCAGCTGGTTCCGTTGCGCCTCGATCTGTCGAACAATGTACAAACTCGAGTCGAGGAATCGGTCCACGCAGTTCTCAAGGCAGGTAGCTTCGCCCCTGCTCGTCAGCTCGTCCTCGGCAGAACAGACACGGAAGCTCACTTGGAGAACTTGGTGGAGATGCCGCCTGTTATGCACCTAAACGTGAGCCGGACGTCTCCCCAAGGGCTTCGTTGTCTCACTTCTTCCAGCCTGACGTCAGCTCATGGCAATACCGGAATGGCGTCTTCGAACTCACATGTGTCGGTCAGCTCGTGCACCGTCGCCTGCAGCTTGGCCTTGGCCTGCCTAGATCGTCAGAAACCCTCGACATCAGTGCGCATGACCACGCACTCCTGCTCCAGGAACTCCTCGAGCTCTTTCTACAGCGTCAGCTCTGAGATTTCGTGGCACGCTTTTCGCTCACCTTGGACGCCGCGTCGAACTGGGGCAATTGCGCTTGTGATGCCATGATGAAGGGTGAATCGAGCGCTGGACGGAAAGTCGGGTGTAAAAGTTGGACGTGGGCGTGTGGGGCTAGATTTGCCTCTTTGGGCGGCAGCAGCAAGTGTGTGTGTTCCCCGTTGGGTGGCGGTAAAAGTTGGTTTGGGATCGGATCAGCCGGGACAACGCGCGCTGTGTCTTTCCCGACTTTTCTCATTGGCCTCGCTCATCTCGCTCACCTCCCGTCACATCAACAACCTCAACAGCTTCCTCGACCCTCTTCGTCATGCGCTGGAACATTGGCTCGGCTTCGTCCTCGACGCTCGACCCGATACTGCCGCCCGACCACCCCGCCATCCCCTCCGCGTCCTCTTCATCCTCCTCGTC
>Ga0308169_10004797_pt1 | contig 12498 bp, 13 predicted proteins | sample PhyBR1_2_FD_202139 | JGI IMG/M metagenome (GOLD analysis project Ga0308169, IMG submission 202139) | Phyllosphere microbial communities from UC Gill Tract Community Farm, Albany, California, United States - DLSLSB.R1 | ecosystem: Host-associated > Plants > Phyllosphere > Unclassified | place...
ATCAATGCATTGATGGATGAAAATTTAGAGATTGCCAATATTCCCTCCACTTATGCCCGGATGATTGGTCGAGAATTGGGATTAAATATTCGTGAACTGCCGCAATTATTACAATTTACCCAGCTCAGTACTGAACAATTGCTGCAGGATGAAACCTTACTGACCGCCAGGCAATTGGTGCAGATTTTACAGAACAGCGTGGCTTTATCGGAACATGCTGATTTTGGTTTGCGTCTGGGTAAACGGCTCACGCCAACGACACATGGTGCAATGGGTTTTCTGGTCAACAGTAGTCCGAACCTGTTGATGGCTTTAAAAGCCTTTAAGGAATTTATCCCGACACGCATCAGTTTCGCGCGTTTAAGCCTTGAATATACGCAAGACTCAGTCAATATTGCGCTGCATTTTGATATTCAGCTCTCTGAGCAGGTCCATCGGATCCTTGCTGAAACTTGTGCCGTGATTTTGTATGAATGTGCCGAATTTATTGTGGGACGCGCAATGGATGAAGCAAAAATCTTTTTTGCCCATTCAGAACCCGACTACAGCCAAGATTATGCGGACTATTTATCGAGAAGCTATTTTTTTTCATCGGATGAGATCAAAGTCGAGTTTCCTCTAAGCCTTTGTAACATTCCCAATGCATCGGCCAATCAAGACAGTTATATGCTGGCAATGCGTCAATGTGAAAGCATGCTGCAACAGTTGAAAGCTGCACCGCAAAGTTATATTTATGATATTCAAAAAATGATGCTGTCGAGTTCCTTACATGAGCTGAATGAAGAGCAGATTGCAGCGGCTCTATTTATGAGCAAACGCACACTTGCCCGTAAACTGGCACATGCTGGCAGCAGTTTTAGGGAAATTCGAGACTCAATTCTGTCCAGACAAGCCAGCAGCTATTTGCTCGAAAGTGATTTGTCTGTCGATGCAATTGCAACCTTATTAAATTATCACGACAGCGCAAATTTCCGCCGTGCCTTTAAACGATGGTTTGATCTGCCACCCAGCGAATATCGTTTCCAAAATAAAAAATAATCATCCTAATGATCTGAGGACAACTTTGTAAACTAAATACAATATATATAAAAACCACAAAGATTTTATCAAACAAAAGTTATTATTTTTTATAATGTTAAAAATAAAGCACTAGCTCAGACCTCCCCCTTTTACATATGTAAAGTACTATTTTTTCAACAAAAACCTGTACTTTTATTCCCAAGTTTTTGATTAAACAGTCATAAGGTGCATTTAGCTTTTATCATAGAGACAGATCATAAAAATAATGAGAAACCTTTATATGAAAAGAAAAATATCCGCTTCTCTTGTCACAAGCATTTCATCTAAAAAACAAACCATTGCCTTAATAAAATTAGTAAAAGGCCTTGATCTTTGTCTCCATACAGTCTCCAAGGCAATGCCATCCTTACTTCCTGTCCATCAAGGAATCAAATCATTTACCACAGCATGTAAAAAAAATTCTGGGTCATGCAGAAAAGTTCGATGGTGAGGAGATACATTTTCAGCTCGCTCGGGAATTTATTGCCATGCTGGTACAGTCTAAAATCAGCATCGATCAGATCTTCCCAAATTAATCCCGCTAATTAAGCCCTTTTATTATTTCTTCGGAAAATCTAAAGATTTGAAAAAATAAATAAAATTAGGAATGAATATTTTTTGGAATCAATCTTGCTTGTAAAAGATATAAGTTTTAAACATTTTTTTTCTTCTTATTTGATCCATACTTTTTTAGTATGTAATTAGACTTTAAGTTGCCTTGCACATTCTTAAGATTCTATTCAATATGAAGAAGAAAATGAAAAATGTTTAAATGGAATGAAACATACCCTCTACCAGATCGCAGGATGCCATCTAAAGTAAGGAATGAAATGCCAAGCGTTGATTATTATCAAACCATCTTTGACAAAGCTGGTGATGCAATTTTTGTACATGATATAGACAGTGTCGATTTCATCGACGCCAATGAAGCCGCTGAAGCCCTGACCGGTTACAGCAAATCTGAATTAACCCAGATGAGCGTGGAAAAAATCAGTGCACATAGTCATGGTTTTGATTTTCATCATGCCTTAAAGAAAGTTCACCAGGCAGCCAGTCATAAAGCAATCACCTTTGAATGGCTCATTCAGGCCCAAAACCTGCATCACATCCCTGTTGAAGTCTGCTTGAAAATTGTTGAAATCGAACATCAACCTAAAATGCTGGCGCTCGTGCGCAAGTCCTTCCCTGCAACGGATTTTAGGTTATCTCGATCGTTTCGTACTCAATAAGAATGTTTTAAATATTATTCATCCCGATGATCGGATGAGCGTGCGGCAACTGCTGTTTAAAAATCCTTCGGAGCATGAGGTTGGGATTATCAACTACAAGATCATGCACCATAATGGCAAATGGCGCCATCATGAAGCAACTTTTAGGAACCTGCTTGATCATCCTGACATTCAAGGGATTCTGATCAATTATCGTGACATTACCGAACGCATTGAGGCAGAAAATACGGCGCGTGCCCGAGAGAAACAACTGGGTCATATGTCCCGTTGTAAAACCATGGGCGAACTCTCAACGGCGCTTGCACATGAGTTGAATCAACCTCTGGCAGCACTCAATAATTATGTCGGTGGCAGTATTATCCGGATTCAAAACGGTTTAGCAAATACCAAGGAAACCATTGATGCCTTGAATGCAGCCTTGAATCAAACTCATCGCGTGAATGGCATTATTCACAGCATGCGCAGCTTCCTCAAAAAAGGCGAAGCGAATTTTAAAGTACATTCTCTCAATCGTCTGATTCAGGACTTAAACCCGCTGATTGGTTTAAAAGCAGATCAAGGTGGCTGCACGATTCATTATGAATTGGGTGTCTCTCCGATGAGTATTTTGGCGGATGAAACCTTGTTTAGTCAGGTGATCATTAATTTAGTTTTTAATGCGGTCGATGCCTTACAAAAGAATCCTGAAGGTCAGCGCGACATTTTTATCCGCACCTGGCAGCATAATCAGCATGTCCGTATTGCGATTGCCGACAATGGTCCGGGCTTAGAAGGACAGAATCCCGAGCAACTCTTTGAATCATTTTATTCCAGTAAAACCGACAGTATGGGCATTGGTTTGACCCTGTCGAGAAGCATTATTGAAAATCATCAAGGTTATTTATGGGTGTGTGAAGGTGAATCAGGCGCTATTTTCAATATTTCTTTGACCGCACAGGAGCGTGCAAAATGTATATGACCAATCCGCATGTCGCAGAACCGATCGTATATGTCATTGATGACGATCAGGACATTTGTAACTCTTTGACTTGGTTGTTGGACTCTGTACAGCTCGAATCGAAAACTTTTAACAGTGCCACAGAATTTTTAAATTATCAGCGGCCCCATACACCTGCCTGTTTGATTTTGGATATCCGTATGCGTGGCATGAGCGGTTTACAGTTGCAACAGCAACTGAATCAGCAAAAAATTAATATGCCGATTATATTTATGACCGGTCATGGGGATATTCCGATGTCAGTGAATGCCATGAAAGCAGGTGCTTTTGATTTCCTGGAAAAACCATTTAATCCACAGCATATGCTCAATCAGATCCAATCCTGCTTACAAAAGGCAGAGCTGGATTTTGTTGAATATGAAAAACGCAATTTACAGTTGTCCAAATTGAAATCACTATCACCGCGTGAAAATGAAATCATCAATTTATTGGTGGATGGCTTATCAAGTAAGCATATCGCACAGATGCTGAATATCAGTCATAAAACGGTAGAGATTCATCGCACTCATATTCGTCAGAAACTGGGCACAGAGTCGATTGCGCAGATTGTCAATATGGTCTTGATGTGTCGTGACAAAACCTTGCAAGTGATGGTTTAAACCCATCAGCTTGCAAGATTAAAAGTCTGATCAAAATTTAAAAGAATCGGTCAAAGTGAACTTGCTGCTGCGGAATTCCTGCTTGATGTGCCATCTGTTCAATGGATTTGACCATCGGCGGAGGACCCGCACAGTAAATTTCATGCTCCAGCAGTTGATCACCTAACACATCATGAATCACATCATGAATAAAGCCTGAACGAATTCCTTCAATCAGTTCTGACGAGGTTGCAGGGATATAATTCAGTCGCGCACCCAGTTCAGTCCATTCACGCATTTGCACTTCAGTCAGCAAATCGCGTTGTTCACGACCACCGTGGAAAAACCAGACCTTTTGATGCTGTAAATGTGGATTGACTGCGACACCCCGGGCAATGGCGAGCATCGGTGCCAAACCAGATCCACCTGCCACGCAGACAATCGGACGTGGCTGTTCTTGCAAATGTGCTAAACCATAAGGACCATCAATCTGAATTGAGGCATCTTGACGCTGCTGTTCATCAAACAGTAAATTGGTCATCTTGCCATCCGGCACACGGCGAATCTGGAACACCCAAAGGCCTTCAGCATTGGGCAAATTCGACATCGAATAGGCGCGCAGCAACTGCTGATTGACCCACAGCAGCGCGTATTGACCCGGAATAAACTGTGCAGGCGTATCTGCCTGTAAGTGAACTTCCAAAATGTCATGGGTAATTGGTTGCACATGCTTTAGGCTAACGGCTTGCTGTTTGGGTAATATTTTCGGTGTGCATTGTTCATCTAAACGAACTTTAATCACACAATCCGATTTTGGACGGCATTGGCAAGCCAGCACACGCCCCTTACGTTTGTCACGATCAGATAAACCTGGTGCATCTGCCCACAGATTTTCCACTTCACCCGACAACACTTCAATTTTACAGGTACCGCAGCCACCGGCGTTGCATTCATAAGGCAAGCCTAAACCTTCACGTAAACCGCCACGAAGTAATACATCATCAGCTGCGCAGTAAAACTCACCCTGTCCTTCAATTTGAATTTTATGCATAGGGCATTACTCCACCAGATAGACCTGACCATTGCGGACAATGGATTGGTAGGTTTTGAGGGGAATACTGCATGGTGCGCCACATGGCTCACCGGTTTTAATATCGAATGCACCCGCATGAAATGGGCACTCCACTTCACAGCCATCAATTTCACCGTCTGCTAAAGATGCATCACCATGGGTACAGGTATCATCAGTGACATAGAATTCACCATCTTCCAGATGAAACACAGCCAGTGGCGGATAACCGTCGATAATGACTTGTAGACCCTCACCCTGTTCAATGTCTGAAGTGAGGCAAAGATATTTTTCAGCAATATTGGTCATTTGAATATTCATGCGCTGAGCTCCTCAATCGGTGAATCTGTGGCTTCAGGTCCAAGGGTGTGATAACCGCCATCGGCATGGATGGTACTACCAGTAAGTAATTTTGCTTTTGGACTACATAATAGACTTAAAGCCTGTGCGACCTCGGAAGCATCGGCAATACGACCTAAGACATGGAAACGGCCTGCAACACGGTCAGTCTTGGGACGGTCATCCCCTGAAATCATTTGCATCGGAACCGACCAAGTCCATCCGAGTGACAAGGCATGCACGCGAATATGGTCAGCTGCCAAGTCCAAAGCCATGCTTTTGGTCAGTTGTTCCAAGGTTGCTTTAGAGGCAGGGTAAACCCAGCGCTCTTTTTGGGCAATGCGGGCACTGACACTGCTGATATTGATCACAGCCCCATCTGAACTTGCTTTCAGCAAAGGACAACACGCTTGAACCAAAGCAGCATGACCAAACACCGTCACATTGAAAGTTTTTAGCCAGTCGCTACGCGTCGATTGCGAGCCATGATCTTCGTAGAGACAGGCTAAATTGACTAAAATATCAACCTGAGTCAGTTTTTTTACCAATGCTTGGATACTTTCATCACTGGCAAGGTCTAAATATTCATAACGCGCTTGGGTCGCGATCGCAACCTTCTGCCCTTGCTCTTGATTAATATCTGCAATGATGATTTGAGCACCTAAAGAACTCAGTTCGGATACTACTGCCTGGCCAATATAGGTTGCGCCGCCAGTGACCAAGATTACTTTATTATTTAGATCAGTCATGAAACCTCCTTGTACTGCGGCCATTCATTGAATTGCCCTTTGCAGAACAGTAATGGTCGCTGGTTGCTATGCCGGCACTGCTCAATTTTTCCAAGGAAAATCTGATGATCCCCGGCTTCAATCTGCTTTTCATTTTTGCAAACGAATTGCACTACACAACCTTCTAGCACTGGCGCTTTAGCGTGTTCAATATTCCACATGCCATGCTGGAATTTATCGGCAATGGGTTTGGCAAAATTCAGTCCAATTTCTTGCTGATCTGCGCCTAAAATATTGATGGCGAAGTATTCAGCAGATTCAAATACCTGACGGCTTGGTGAGTGATTGACTAAACTCCACAGCACCAATGCCGGGTCTAAAGATACTGAACTAAAAGAATTAATGGTGAGTCCTACAGGTTGTTGCTGCTCATCCAGACAGGTGACAATCGCGACACCTGTTGCAAAGCCCCCGAAGGCCTGCCGAAGCGATTTCGCTTCAGCAAGGTCAACGTCCTGCCATAACACGTCAGGCAGCTGCATCTTGAAACTCCTTACGTGATAAGTATTCTTTAGCGCCTTCAGCACCATCCACTGCTGGCCAGAAGCCGCGTGGATTGTTGAAGTGTCCCATGAAATCGTCGGCAATCAATTTATTTTGCGCAGCCGTACCCAAGACTTGTAATAGGCTTTCGCTTGGTGGATTTAACAATAAGTTGGTAAATTCTGTGGTATAGCGACCCGAATTTTCCCAGAATTCTTCAAAGACTTGGGTCATCCATTCAGCAGTAAATGCGTCATCACCATGTGCAAGAATCGCTTGCAGATAATGCTCGACCATACGGGTTGCATTGTTCGCACCTTGACCTGCAATTGGGTCATTCACCATCACCGTATCGCCAATCCCCCAAATTGCCGCGCCATTTTCAAGCTGAGCCACGGGATGACGAACTTCCGGACGGAACGCGCCTTTCAGCCATGCATTAGGATCACTGAGTTCAATATTGTCGACCATGCGAATGCTTTGATCAGGTGTCACTTTAGCGACTGCTTCTTTCATGCGTGCCAGCATTTCTTCACCACTGGTCACGTCATCAAAAATGTCCATCGGACCATTCGGTACACATTCAAATAAGAAGCTACGGCATGGACCATGTGTATGGCTATAGAATGGCATGCTGAAGTATTCGCCCGCACCTGCAACGAAGTTAAAGTGTAGTGTTTGTGATGGCAAACCTTTCCAGCTATCTGGACCGCATAAGTCATCACCCACCACTAATGCTGCTGCCAATTTGCGTGGCGGTGCTTGATGTACTGAACGTGATTCATTGCGTTTAAACAGGCTGGTAATATTGCCCTTGCCTGCGGCAAGAATGGTCAGATCATTTTCAGCTGAAATCACTTCAAGGTCTTCAGGGGTCACGTTTTGAATCACCAGCTTGCCACCACGACGTGGGTATTCTTCTAACCAACGGTGGTATTTGGTTCGTTGATCCATCGCAATCCCTTTGTGTTCATGCAAAAAACCGGTAAGCGGTAATGCAATAGAACCATCAGGGCCACGGAAATCCACATGAATGGCTTGGCCTTCGTAAGCTTTACCATCCCAAAAATTGAGACCCAATTTACGTTCAAAATCTAAAGTGCCTGCGAAGAACATGGTGGTGCTGACCATACGGCCATGTAACAGTTCATCGGCAGGACGGTCTACATAAAGGGTTACATCATATTTTTTTTCAAGTAGTGAGAACGCCAGTAATAAACCTGCTTGCCCACCACCAATAATTGCAATTTTTCTCATGTCTTTATTCCTTTTCTAGGCTGTTCACGGCAGTGCTGCGCCATGGCTCGGTTGTTATGGCGCGGGATAGGCTTGGTTAAAGGTCAGATTGAGTTCAACTCGATCAAATCGCCATATACCCTCTGCATCCTGACGTGCTATAGATTGATAAAAACCACCCAAACAGCTGGTCTTAGGTTGAAGTCCCTTTTGCTCTGCAAAGTTACAGACTTCCCAAAGCATCCAACTGACTTTGGCATGCTGCGTATCTAGGATTTGAATATCAGGCATTGCCATGATGTGTAAGCTCCACAACACCTGTGCTTCTGCAATTTCTGACAGTGCATTTAAGATGTTGTCTCGCCCCTGATACTCACCAAAACCTTTTGCAGTCCAAACCGCATCTGCATGAAATACATCTTTTAAAATGAGTGGATGATTACGTTGGTCGGCTGCCGTAGCATACCGACCAATCAGACCGCGAATGGCCTCACAGCTTTCTAGATAATTTAATCGTGCTTCTAGGGTGTGTTGGCTCATTGGGTCTTCCTTTTATACGTTTACAACATCGCCTGTTTCATATTCGAAACGTTTTTCTTCAAAGGCATACGGCACGCCTACAGAACCTTTGTACAGTTCAATATGCGGTGCGATTTCAGCAAAGCTCAGGCTGAGCCAATACAATTTATGTAGCTCTTCAGGCAAAGTACCCAAAGCATATTGATCTAGAGCTGCTAACAATTTGCGCATTTCTGGCAAAATCACATCGTAAAATGCTTGTAGTTCAGCAGTGCTTGAATTCAAACGAGCTTGATGACGTTGCTTGGATGTGCCTAATGCCCATTTCGCGACAAAAGTTTCAAGGACAGCAAAATCAGCAGGGAGTTGTGAAATAAGTTGTGTCATGTGAATTCTCCTTATGCGCGGTTAAGATATTGTTCAAGAACGTGATAGCCATGACGAATCAGAATTTCTTCATCTTGTAAGTGCATGACTTTTTTGGCTTTTGATTCAAGTGCTTGTTGCGTATCTTCCATGGTCGCGGTGTCTTCTAACCACGCATTGCGCTGTAGAACCTGCGCAAATTCCTGTGCCCAACGCTCAGAATAGGTTTTTGCTTTAGGCAGGTAATAACGGCCTTCCCAACGTGTCTGGTTATGACCGACTGGCCAGAATTGATGGGTGAACCAGACACCTTCAGTGACGTGAATCAAGATGTTCGGGAAAATCACTGACAACTCGAATGAAAAATCATCACGGTCATTCGGGTTCACTGAGCTCGGGAGTTGCGTACGCTCATAGTGATTGACCAGTGATGCTCCGGTAATTTCTCCGGAAAGTGCCGCAGCAGGTTTAGGGTTGGCATTTTTAGTCAGGCAAACGGCACAGGTACGGTGGTCGCCAAATAATTGAACTTCTTGAAGACCGGAAGCAAATACGTTCGGGAATGAGCCTGCGTGAATAGTCGCGACGTGATACGCCTCAGCAAAAGCATCGTGCGCGACTTTCCAGTTACAGTTCAGGACAGTGTTGTAAGCAAAGCATTCTTCCATTTCATGGAATGGATAACCACCTAAATGCGTGCCCATGCCACCTAAGAATTCTTCAACACCTTGGGTGCCTTCATTATCCAGGTTTACGAAAATAAAGCCTTCCCAGACTTCAGTACGAACTGGTGCGAGGCCGTTATGCCCTTTATCAAAGCAAGAGGTAAATTTTTCTTCTTCAGGAACGTTGATTAAATCGCCTTTAGCATCGTAAACCCAGCCATGGAAACGACAAGTGACGACTGCGGCTTTGCTTGAACCAAAGGTTTCATTGTCTGTTTCCACCACCACTTTGTTGCCACGATGCGAACAGATGTTATGGAAACCACGAATCACGCCGTCTTTGCCGTGCATTAAAATCACAGAGGTTTTAGCAAAATCAATGCGCTTAACTTTGTAATCGCCTTTCTTTGGAATTTCTTCTACGCGACCGACTTTTAGCCAGACTTTTGAAAATACTTTGTCGATCTCTTCTTGGTAAATTTCTGGAGAAATACATGGTTCTGTTGGAATCGGCTCAATACCGAGTTCAGGGTATAAATCTCCCCAACGTAATTTAGATTCACTGTTCATTTGAGATTCCTTTTCAATTAAAAGTTTAAAGATGCCGGGATATCACCACGGCACATTCCATTAAAGTTGATAGTGTTCGCGAACGAGGTCAGCGATTCCGAGTTTTTTAAGAATTGGCATTGGGCAAAGGAAGGTGGCACGTACCATGCCCGGCAGACGGCTGATTTCAATCGAACCGGTAATGGTGCAGCGGTTCATCACTTCGTCATAGCTCAGACCCGTAGTTTTAGCCGCGCGATTCAGTGCATTTTCAGTCGCATCATTCAGGTTTTTACCTGTGCCCATGAAAGTAATCGGACCGCTTTCTTCAATTTCGGTTTGCCCCCAACGCTCGCCAAGTGCTTTGACTTTTTCACGTTCTTCTTTGGTGAATGGGCGTGCCATCGGTGGCAAGTCATCTGCTGCTTGCAGCAAAATTGGACCATCAATGCTTAAGCCTTTAATCACTTCAACCTGTAATTCCGTTTCGCCAGATACATCTGTTGCATGACCTGCAATTTCGCCATTGCCTTGTTGTGCATGCATGTCACCCATGTACACGCCTGCACCCGGTACTTTGACCGGACAGATCAAGATACAGCCCGGACGGATTGAGTTGGTGTCCATGTGACCATCAGTTTTTGCAGCCAGTAACTCTTCTTCTGTCATGCCGTATTTGTGAGGTGCCTCAATCAGGTATTGACCAAAATCATGGCAGTTATGTGAGTCCGGCAGGTCACGTGATGGTGTTGTACCAATATTGCCGAGGAATGGACGCATATGTGCTGCAACACCCGGCATATCTGCACGCGCCAGCGACAAAATGGAATGTTGAGCCGCATGTTCAGGCAATGCAGACAATTCATTGGCATTGCCTGCAAGTTTGTTGGCAATCTCTTGATTAACAGTCAGACTGACTTTGTTTTCTTCATCCAGTACGATCACATAGCCGTGTGAAAATTCAAAAGCACTGACTTCTGCATCACAGTTTTTGCAACGGATGGCATCTTCACCAATGCCTTCGACGTAGCTTGCAGGTTGCTCTGTACCACATGCGCTACAGTATTTCGCTACAAACGGGTCGCCGTGGTAACGTCCTTCAACAAAGCTCATTACACCCGAAGAGGTCGCGGTAGACGTGACATGCATGGCTTTAATTTTTAAAGCAACCGCATCACCCACTTCTGCGCCTTCAATAAACACCGGCAAAGTCACTTCATGACCGCCCTGGAATGCAGGCGTAATCATTGGACCCCAACAACCTGGTGGCGTACCTGTTTTCAGTGTTCCACCATTTTTCAGTGGGCCAAGCATGCGTTGGCTCGGACCGACAATACCGCCTGAATATTCATTCACCACTAAATAGTCGACTGCATTGGCACTGCCTGCTGCAAAATCTTGGTTATCGAGTTTCATATGCGTTCCCCTAATTCAATGTCTTGGTCTTAAAATGGAATGGTGATATCGAGTGCGAACTTTTGACCTTCAGGTCGGTTTTCAACATCAAATTCTTTTTGATATTTACCTGCGACAGCGACACCCTTTGGAAATTGATAACGGACTTGTGGTCCAATACTGGCTGCTTTGGCTTTAAAGTCGCCGAGAATTGCGCCTTCACCGGAGTCACCTTCAAGCTGGCGATGCACATAGCCACCTAGACCGACTGCAACTGGTCCCATGTGTTTGGCAACGATATAGTCCACATGCAAGGCATTACCTGATTGATAATGGGTATCTTTATTTTCAAAGTTGATGTCATACATCCACTTGGTACTGACTTCGATGCCTTGCTGGTTCAGATAAGTTGCAGAAACAATCGGTTGAATGGTGTAGTAATTACGCCCGATATTGGCGAGGCGGTTTTTATTGTAAGAACCGACTGGGATATAGAAATCGACACCCGTTGCGACATGCCAGTCGCCTTGATGCCAGCCCAGCAGAAATGGATCGATAATGACATCGCCTAGAGCCGTTTTGTCATCCTGCCCACCGCCCAAAGTGATTTCGGCATTTGCATAGATCAGGAAGGCATGCATGCCCCAGGATGCGCCCAAGAACGTTTTATCACTGACATAGATACCGCGTGCAACGGTTGCAAAAGTATCAAGTTTGAAATCATCAAATACCGGATGATCGTTTTTGAATTTGTCTGCCGAGTAAAGCTGGTTGTAATTCACCAGATAGGTACCTGGAGGCGGCATTGCACCACCCAAGAAGCTATCCGTACCATCAGGATAAGCACTTCCGCCATTTTCAGCTGCAAAGGCCAATGGCGCACACGCTAAAAGACCCGTCGCTAATGCCATCGTTTGTAGAGTTTTCTTTACCATTTACAGCATTCCCCTCATTCTTAAAGTCCTTGCTGATGATGTTGTGTATCGTCAAGCGCATGACTTAATCTAGACTTGAAAGGTTGCTGCGAAATATAAGGATGAATCAGTGTTTTTATCAGGCAAAAGTGAAGCACTGATAATCAAAATCGTGTAATGCAATAGGGAAAGTGCTAACAGCGCCTATAAGAATGCCTATTGATATAGGTAGATATACCTATCCCAAAAAACCGGTTGATTGAATATTTTATGGTAAAAATTGAATTTAACTTTCTTAAATAAAAGCAACCG
>Ga0308169_10004803_pt1 | contig 12482 bp, 20 predicted proteins | sample PhyBR1_2_FD_202139 | JGI IMG/M metagenome (GOLD analysis project Ga0308169, IMG submission 202139) | Phyllosphere microbial communities from UC Gill Tract Community Farm, Albany, California, United States - DLSLSB.R1 | ecosystem: Host-associated > Plants > Phyllosphere > Unclassified | place...
TAACGATCTATACATGATCAGCGTGGGAACGATTTTGGGTACTTGAACGCCGTTGTCAAGGGGAGGTCGGCGTGGGAATGATCGACAGTCGTTAATCCCCGGCGAAGCGGGAACTACTGCGCTGTGCTAACGGGTGACCGATAGGAAGGGAGGAAGATCGAGTCCAGATCGGCGCACGTCGCTGCTCCACCGAGCGAGACTTGGCGACGAGTCGCACGACCGGGAAACTAGACACTCACCGATCAGCGGATGCTCGATGCAGTTGATTCCGATGTCGACGAGATGCTTATCTGCGCCGAGGGTGCCGTAGGGCCAAAGGATGGGGGATCAAAGGGCGTGAAGCTGGTTGGCGTCGTTTCAAGGAGCGCTAGCGGCCAAGCCGATGATGATCCGAGGTAGTCTGAAACCAGCCTGAACACAAGGCACCGCTGAAGTGGTGGATTACAACGAAGACGAGCTATACAAGAAAGGTCAAAGCTACGAACAAGTGGTGCTTGGTGGATGATGGTCGAGGTGCAAAATGCATGTCCATCAACCCCGCAGTGGGACAATCGCCCAGCACTCGTTGAATCGACTGCATGCTGAGTGGATACAATCATGTTCGGGCGCCCGCGTCAGGAGTGATGTTTCAGGGCTTTTCGGTCATACTCGGCTACACTGCTATCATCCCGCTAATCTCCCCTGTTCCCCCACATCACCCCCTATCACCGGTCCGATTGCCGCATACGCAGGGAAAAACGCTGGCCGCTTCTTACATCATGCACACATCATCATCATTCGCTTGTGCAAGCCGGCTCACATCGTCTCAAATCATCCTCATCTCAATGAGCAAATGGAACATGTCAAGCCCGGTACCCACACCCAAACCTGTCACTAAGATGACCATGATTTGAAAAGGCCTCAATCCACTCGAAGACACCCGGGGCAAGATCGCGCGATTGTCAACACGTAGCAGCAAGTCCGGCTTGGGCTAAGCTCATCCCTGGCCCTAGAGTGATCCACGCACGGCACACCTCCAGCAAGTCGGAAGCAAGAGCTGAACGCAAAGCTCAAGGTTGACAGCACTATGCTGCCGTCCGGCACGATGATGTCTCTCCTGATGCTTCGCTCGGCCCAAGTCCAACTGGAACCAGAAGTCAAGTCTGTGAGGGCGTAAAACACGGGTGCCATTGCTACGGCGCCTCCGCCCATGGCGCGGTTCACAACATCGCACCCCGTTCGGGTGCGTCGGACGCGTGGGGCCTAGCCACGAGGCATCCCCCGCTGACCTCCTACCAATCCACGTTCCCCGTGGTCGTGTCGTCGAACTGGTACAACGCCTGGACAGACGAGCATACCCGTAGAACCCAAAGATACTGGTCTGCGGGTCCTTCCCCAGGGGCTCGGCCCAATCAGACGGAGCTGTGGCGAGCGAGCCGGCTCTGCAGGATCAGTGTTGGGCTTACAGACGTTCCCCCGTATCCGCGCCGTGGGAGCTCAATAGTCCGCGACGTCCGGGTTGCCGTTCCTCCATATGCACAAGTAGTGCCTGAAGTGCGTCAGAGCGGACTGTCACTTGGAATTCTCCATCGCTTGACGCTAGGGAGGCTCAGCCAAAGCCCTGTACCAGTTCAGGGCAATGCATATCCCAAGATCGCCGTCCCACAACCACTGGCCTGTAGACTCTGCAACCTGTTCCGCAAGCATATTTGCCACCCGCCCGGTCGACGTGTTACGTAAGACCCCTGCTCCGGATTCCTTGACGCGTCGGGAGACGCGTTTTCAGGCAGCCCAGTCGATGGATCGCTGACGCTCGAGACAAGCACCAAACTGGCTCACAAACTGGCTCACGAACAACGCTCAAGATGGCCTCGACAACTTTCATCCTCGGCGCGGCGTCATCATCCACATCTCCGACGACGCTACCTCCAACACCGGCCCTCAATCTTCTCCCCTTCTCCCTCGGATCCGCCTCGAAACCTTACACCACGACCTCTGCCCCACTCTCCTCATACTTCCAGTCTCGTCCGGCACCACCGAACACACCTGGAGTACCCGCTGGCACGCCCATCGCCGCATTCCGAGGCCGGGCGCTTGTGGGGCAGACGATCGAAGTGCCCAGGGGATATCGTGGTGTAGTCTTGTCCACGACAGCACGACCAGATCACGGTGGAGTCGAGGATCGTCGCACAGTTACAACAGGCGGTCGTGATGGCCGGGCGTTGACCCCGGCTAGTACTACGCCCAGTATTGCCGGCGATACCGAGACCAATGGCAAGCGGGTCACGCGAAATGCGGCAGCAGTGACGAGAGGCGCAGGCCAGGTTGCACTCTCGCGCCCTAAACGGCAGGCTCCTAGGCGGGCGAATGCGAAGAAACGGGTCAGACTGGACTCGGACGACGAAGATGAGGACCAGGCGGGAGGTCTGGAAGGGGTGAAAGTGGAGAAGGCCGAGCAGGCTGTGACGCCGAAGAAGGGTGGAGGGGGAGGACTGGGCAGAACGCCCAGTAAGAGACTACGGGGTGGAGATGTACCGGTCATCACGATACAACAGCCCACTCCGCGCAAAGGGGCGGCATTGGCGGCGACTTCGACAGAAGTGTCAATCGTCGAGGTGGAAGAGGAGGTGACGCCCGACGTCGATGACGCGGAGACCACCGTCAACGAACGAGAGCAGCCCGCCGTTCATGACGGGGCGGAGGCAGACCAGAGTGCCCCTTTGCCGGACGCGAAGGAAAGCATCGTCCCGTCACCAGCGACGGAAGATGACCCGCCCGCGTTCTCCATAACGCCCCAGCCGTCCGTCGAGCACATCGCCGCGGGGCTGGTGAAAGAGGAGCTTACCGAGGCCAAAGAGGAGGAAGACGGTCAAGATCGCGCCGTCCGGATTCTACGCCCCACTTCGACATTCCAGAATTTCACGCTCTGGACAGCCGATGCGCCGCTGGCCGGGTTCAGGCCAGACGAGCTGGCCGCCAAGTCTGCAACGTCGACAGCATCAGATACCGCGGACGGAGCTGCCGGCCTGAGTCGAACGACCCCGGAGACATCGACGGGGGACAAAACCGATGACACCGATCGTGCGGGGCACAGCCTGCAGCCGGGATGGTGGCGCGTTGGCGGGGCGGGCGAGGGAGGAGACGAGTTCGTTCGCGCCATGGGCGAGTGGCTGGGACTGGTCGAGATGGTGCGTTTGTTATGTTGCCGTCTCCAACTCAGAGCTGATCAGCAGCTCAACGAGCCGGTCTACCTCAAAGGGATCGATGAGGCCGACGAGTCAGATGACGACGATGCCTAGTGGCGGATGTCGCGGTTGGCTGGGCCGTGGTATCACCAGATCAGATCAGTGCCATGCATGCAACATGCCGCTGTGCCGACCCCCTTTGCCGAGGCGACTCTGCGGCATTAGGACTTCCTTTGTTGCCCCTCCAGCGCTGATCGTCCCCCTTTCCTGATCACTGTGATACAACCTCAAGTGCACTGCAATAACCCAAGAGCCACCGATAAGCGCATGATGGACACCACGCAGCCCGCGACCGAAGGCCAAGTCGGAGTGTTATGTGAGCTATGCGTTTCGTAGTGTCCGTCCGAGGAGGCGTCAGAAAGGTTCACTCACCCCAGACGCGATGCTCTTCCTGCTCGGCGCATCAGCCATCAACGTCTCCCTCATCGGCCTCTGCTACCTTCGCGGCCGTGGTCGACAAGGCGTCGAGGCCGTGGCGGACCGCGTGCAAGACTGGCAGGACGAGCACGGGCGTACGTGACCCGCCGTACACAGGCGCGGTCCTCAGTGTCGTGCTCCGTGCCGTGCCGGGATAGACTCGCTCGAGGTGCGGTGGTGCGACGGTGTACAGTATGCAAGTGGTATGTACAAGTCTACGAACGGGCGCACGACAAGATAGCTAGTGTGTATTGCAGCAAGCAGAAAAAGTGTCAGATGGTCATACAACGTCGTCATGGCTCGTCACTGCAAGCGTCCAGTCCCTCCGCTCTCCGTCCTGCCTCGCCGCTTCCCGTCCGCCGGCGCCCTACTCATCCCGGAAGTATCCCTCAAACATGCTCTCCGTCCGTAACCGGCTGTTCTTGACAACCGAGTGAACATGCAAGAACAAGTGGGGATACCGCGACGTAAAGTAGTGCAGGAACCCATGCGGCAACGGGCCGAACTGCCGCTTGACATGCGGCTCCAGGTCCTGGTAATGGTGTTTCTGCCGTCAGACCACGGACTCGGGCGGGTGAGGCGTCGGCGACTCACTTTATTCCGCATCGCCCGGAGCAGGTCGCGTACGCTGTTGCCCTTGTACTTCCGGTACTTGCCCAGATTGCTCGTGACGGTCTTGTCTAGACGGGAGTACCAGTCTTTGCCCACCACGTCGACCGCGCCCGCTTCGAGCATGACCAGCGCTTCTTCGAATGCGTCTGGTTCCATGACCTCGAATCCTGCGCGTCAGCCCCGTACCGGCTTGACACTAGTCCACTGACGATCAGACGCGTCACATAGGAACGCCAGGCGTTTCGAGGCGCTCCAGAAGAACGGGTGTATGAGACATTCCGTCGTATCCGGCCTGGCGTCAATCTTCGCTGCTCCATGCGGTCACGCCCGCACTTACCTCGCCATAGGATCCATGGACAACATCCGCCCAATGAGCTCCTTCGCCTCGTATCCCTCCTCCGCCAACACGTCCAGCGTGCCCATGTTGACCACATCGCCCTTGACGATATTGCTCTCGCGATCGTACACGGCGCCGAAGGGATGTTGGCCGTTGGTCAATACCCAGAAGTACAGGCATCCCAGCGCGAACAGATCCACAGCTTTCGTGAGGCGTGCGAAACCCTTCTCCCTCGCGGCCTCTTTTTGATCCGCCTCGCTCGCTTCCATGTCGATGGATGATTCGGAGGACGAGGAATGCATCGACGACCGGTCGAACACCTCGTTCAGCCGTACTTGGCCGCGGATGCATTCCGGGGCGCGCCATCCAAGCGATCCAGCGAGGTTGTTCGCGGTCGGCGCGAAAGACGATTGATCCTGTTCCAGCCGCCGGGCGAGGCCAAAGTCGGAGACAAGCAGCCGTAACTGCCCATCCTTGCCTTTGGTAACGAGCACGTTTCTGCTTGTCAACTACGACGCGGTACTGTGCGGCTCAGCTCACTGAGGCTTGATATCCCGATGAATAATCTTCATTGCGTGGAGATGCTTGAGCCCAGCAGTGACATTGATCAACGCCTTCTTCACGTCCAGAATCGGTGCAAGATCTTGGTGCCTGTCCGGCGACTCTATGATATCGGCCAGTGATGCCTGACAGAGATCCAGCGCGATATACAAAAAGTTATCCCGACGTTCTTGGCAGTAATCTAGAGTCAGTATCGAAACTTGTGCTTGTAGCTGCAACTCACATCGGATGACGTTTGGGTGATCGTCACTAGCCTGCAGCAACTTCACCTCTTGCGATGCAAGCCGCGTAAAGTCGCTCAGTAAACGCTTGACAGCAACGGGCCGTCCTCCCCAGGTACCCTTCAGAACCACCGTTCCGTGCGATCCATAACCTAGGCGTCAGCATCACATCACACATCTTTCGACCTAGCTCACCAATAATTGTGTCGGAAATCGCCAGCCGCTCTTTATCGTCCATATCAGACAAAGCAGTACTTGAGATTTCCCTCGGCAGCTCCGGCAAAGGCTTGTCGTCCTTCTTGACCACCGACGCCGGCGGGCTCGCCGTGCCATCGTCGTCCTCATCATCATCCTCTCCTTCACCTTCCTTCGACGCGCCATTCTTCTTCTTCCTCCCTCTGACTCTCCTGCGATTCGACCCTTTCTTCTTCGGCGTGGCATCCTCGTCCGCGACCGGCGTGCCGGGCTTGACGGGGGCAGCGGACGAGTTCGGCTCAATGATTGTCACTGACTTCTCCGGTTTGGCGGGGAGCTCCGGAGTGTCCTTCTCCGCAGCGATTAACAAGGGCGTTTTCTCATCGACGGGCGTGATGGACTGCTTGACCGCCTTTCGATTTCGCAAATATCCGGCAAGTCCCGTTGCGCTCAACAGGACACATAGCAGGGGCGCAAGAGTCCATTTGAGCCACTTCTTCGCGGGTCTCGGCGTGGGCGATGGATCGATCAATCCCGTTTCCCCCGTCACGGCGGGCACCATATCTTCCGCGGGAGGGTCGAGGAGATACGGCAAAAGTTGGTCCTGCTCTGGGACATCCTCGGAGAGCAGGAACGAGCCGTTGGCGAGACTTCCCGGGCGGGGTGGCGGCGCAAAGTTGATGAGCGGGTAAGAATTGGACGAAAGCGCGTAAAGAAGCGGTTTCGATCGAGGCCGGCTGGACTCGCGCTCTGCAGGTCGCGAGGCCGGTGCATCCTCCTGCGGCGCCGCCGGGAGGGTCAAGCGGAAAGGAACGGAACCGATGTAAGTCGAAGGCGGTCTGGCCCGGATGTCCAAATGCGCCGTTGGCGGGAACAGGGAGGCTAGGTGCGGAGGCGGCTGCGGCACGAGAATCGGGTTGGAGTTGGCCGGCGCAAGAGGGAGCAGGACGTCGTACACGGCGATTCTGGCAATCAGTGGGAAGTCCGAAACATGGATACATCGTCCGAACGGGTGCTTTTACTCACCCGACACTGCCGAGGTTCTTGCTCCAGCTCAAGTTTCCCCCTTCCTCGACACCAACGGCGATACCGTCATATCCAAGCTCGACCCTTGCCCGCTTCACAGCCTTGCCATTCTCTGTCCAGGAAGTCTGCGTCGATCCGTATTTCGTCCAGTAATCAGCCAGCGCCCTGTCGTACGAATTAGGCGTGTAGGTCGAATACGTGATCTCCTGAACTCCAGACAGCTTCTTGCTGCCCACCTCACCGCCCAACGTCGTCGCGACCGCGTTACTCGTAAGCGAGGGAGGGGTGTGTATCGTCAAGCGGTAATCTGTCCGCCCGACGAAGAGAACATCGCTAGCGGACCGACTCTTCCCCTCGAGGTCATCGAGAATGTCGGTATCGTCACACATGCAGTCATCCTCCATTACCGACGCGTTCTTCAGCGACGAGAAGCAGCTGATCTGGCTACCAGTGCGTAGATCAATGGTCAGCAGGCTGGTGTGCTTTGAGCCCGTGAATGTCCGGCTGGGCGAGTGCGGGAATGTAAAAGGCGACATCTCGATGCTGCCGTTAGCTCCAGACCCTGATGCCGGGGTAAGATCAGCTCACAGCTGATCGACCGACAAGGGCAGCTTGCGGATCTTCGGTGCACCGTCCAGATCCCTTTCCTCCTCGTCATCAAAGACGTAGAGGTCCCCACTGAGCGGCTCGACAATATACTCCTCCTCGACCCCTTTGCCCCTGATCCCGCCGCCCACAAGCGGATCTACGTCGTCGCTGAGCGTCCATTTAACCTCGCCGTTCTCCCTATCCACCGCATGTAGCGACCCGTCAATCGTCGAGACGATCACGAACGGCAGCAGGTCGTGCTCCACATCCGGGGTCGGCTGCGGCTGTGCTCGCGCATGAGAGTACGACTTGGTCCGTGCGGGGAGCGAGACGACGGCGGGGTATGGGTCCGGCGCCGGCGAGGCGTTGAGGTAGAGAAGGAACGGAAGGCAGAGGGCGAGCAGGTGCGCGAGGTAGAATATCGCGTGCATGTTCTAGAAGGATGGACGGGCGGATGGAGCGGGAACCTAAAGGAAGTTGAGGGGAGCGGTGCCCATCAGGTCGGACGCTTGCGCGTGTCTACCAGCGGTCGAAGCGAATTCTTCGGTGGATCGATGGTCGTGTGAGAGCGCGTCGAGGTGCAGCTTTAGGTGTTGTACAAGATACTATGACCCAGTGTTATTGGGTTGTGTGAGAGATGCAAGAGCGGCTTTGAACTTTGTACCCTTTAGCCTTGCCATTCTCGGCCCCGTAGCGCGGCACGGATAGAGGGTACTAGGCGATGCCCGCCCCCGAGCTCCATTGTGATATATTTGATTCCGCTACACGTCACCCCGTCGCACGTGGCCCCCCGGCCCTGGCTCAAGATTTCTGACCGTCCTCCACCGCCCAAGACCACTTCTTTCAACTTTTTGGCCCAGACCATCGTCCACTCCGTGCATCATGTCGACGAAATCATACAACAACAAGCGATCCGCGCCGGGAGCGAGCGGACCAGGCGGAAAGTCTGGCTACCAGGGCAAGTCCGGTCACAAAGGCGGTAACGGTGCGAGCTACGGAAAGCCTCAGCGTGATTTCCGACCAACAAAGCCTCAGCCGGGATCGTTAAAGGGCAAGCAGCCCCAGAAGGAGGAGACCGCTGTTAGGCGTAAGAGGCCAGTGACGCAGGGCGGCGGATCGGAAGAAGAGGCCGAGGACGAGGACGAGGGAGACGACGACGAGATGGACGTGGATCAACCCGAGGGAGCCGAGGGGGTCGAGGGGGCCACTGGGGAGAACGGCGAGCCAGCGGAGAAACGGCCCAAGCTGTCCAAGGCTGAGAAGGCCGCCCTTCATGCCGCGCAACCGCACCGGACGTCGTTGTTGCCGTCTCATCCGCTTTTGCACGGCACGTTGCTGCCCCTTTGGGAGAAGGCTCGGCGCGCGGATCTGGGCAAGGAGGAGCGAAAGGTCGCGGTCAAGGAATTGTACGAGTCTGCCAAGGGGAGGATCGCGGAGATCAGTCGGGGGCACAAGGGCGGTCGTGTGCTGCAGACGGTGAGATCTATGATTCTGCCTGGAAAGGCCAAGCTGAGACTCAGATCGTCAAGTACGGAGGCAAGGAGGAGCGACTGGGCGTTGCGATGGAGCTGCAACCGCAATGGAGGGACATGATGGAGTCCAAGTACTCCAAGGTGCGTTGACCGAGCTTGTGCATGCATGTCCGAGAAGCCGTGCTGACCAGCAGTTCCTCATGGCCAAGCTCATCCGATACGTGCCTTCCATCCGCCCTCTGCTTATCCCCGCCCTCGCCCCGCATCTCGGCACACTCCTGGCGCACGCGCACGCCGTTCAGCCGCTGTCCGACTTCTTCGACCTGTGGGCTTCGGCAAAGGAGAAGAGGCTGCTCGTCAGGGGCTTCTACCCGAAGGAAGTGGCAATCTTCGATGGAGGAAAGGGCGAGGAGGGCCTGGAGGGCACGCTCGCCGCTATGGGTGGAGAAGGCAAGGGCCGGGAGCGAGTTCTTGAGGGTGTTGAGAAGGTCGTTTTGGATGTGTGAGTCAGAGACGACAGTCTCTTTTCTCCTTCCGCTGATGATCAGCTTCAACGCTACGCAAAAGACCGCTTTGGCACAGGGGCTGTTCCACCGACTGGTCTTGGAATACGTCACCTGTGTCTTCCGATTCTTGTCTGCCGAGGAGGCCGAGACGAAGAAGCAGGCTTTGCTCGAAGCGTGGGTACAAAACCACATCTTCAAGATCAAGCTGACGGGCAGCTCGTTGGAGAGTCTGCCGGAGATTGTCCACACTAAGGACGGATCTGCTGTCGTCCGTACATTGCTGGTCCGAGGTAACGCCAAGGTGTGTCTGTCTTCTCCGGAATTGAATTCATCCGCTGACGTGCAGGACCGGAAGCAGATCCTGCAGCACCTGCGAAAACACGTCGAGGCTATGTGCAAGGACGCGGATGCCCAGCTGGTCCTCTTCACCGCTTTCGACTGTGTCGAGTGAGTCCGACGCTTTACGTTCGCGCGACGGGGCTGACGGTAGTGACACGAAGCTCATGGGCAAAGCTTTCGTCTCTGACATTGTCGCCTTGACGCCGTCCCTGGCGTCCGACAAGAACGGCCGACGAGCTATCCTCTATCTCCTCACTCCCACTTCCACCCGTCATTTCATGCCTTCCACCCTCGCTATTCTTTCTGCTGCGGCCCAGACCGCTCGCGATATTGGCACGAGCAAGAAAGACCCGGCGACAAGACGGAAAGAGATTGTCGGGTACGCGGCGCCTGGTCTGCTGGACGTTGTCGCAGAGAAGGGTGAGGAGCTGGTGCGGGACCCGGGAGCAGGTTTGCTGGTGCAGGAGATCATGCTCTGCTCCACCGGAGGTAAGCCATCAATGCCTGAGGATCTGAGCGAAACTGACGGGCAGACAAGTCTAAGGCGATTGAGGCTCTGGTCGCTCCGCTCAGGACGCCATATGTTGAGACCGTCGACGCTCCGGCCGCGGAGGACAAGATCGAGACGGACGAGCCTGAAACCGAAGACGCCGACGCCAACGCCGATGCCACAGAAGAGGAAGAGGCTGTCTCGACGCCGCACGTGCTCGACCTGGCTCACGCGACGCGGACGTACAAGACCTTTCTCACCGGCGGGCACTTCGACATGAAGAGCAAGACGGTCGAGGTCGTGGATGCGCAATTGGGCGAAGACTTTGCTAACGCCGTCTGGGCCGCGATCACCAGCGACGAGGCGGGAGGAGCCGACAATGCGGTGAAGCTCGCCCAGGGCGGAGCGGCGTTTGTGATGGTTGAGCTCGTTGAGGCGCTGAGGAAGGCTGGAGAGAGCGCGGCGGTGAAGAAGGTGCTTGGATCGGTCAAGGTCCGAAAGGCGATCGAGACGAGCGGGAAGAAGGGCGCGACGTTGTTAGCTGATAAGCTCGCGAGCTTGTAGAGGCGTGTGTTCCGACCCTGTATGTATCATCGTGGCATCACTTTCCGTTGCCAGTCCTCAGACTGCATCACCCATTTTGGCAACAAGCCAGCTTTGCTGCGGGGCGATTATGATGATGATGCATGCCACAATGGCTTTGAGCTCGGGATCGACGGTGGCCGCCGCCCAACGCTTGGCGGCGGAGTGAGCGGGAGCTCGGGTGATTCGGGCGAGATTTCACGAAAACTGAATTAGGCGCCGGCTCCTCCACCCGATCCATTCAATTGCCTCACATCGAGCTTGCATCGTGCAACAACTGTTCAACCCGTAGCTGGTAATGATATAGACCGTCGGTACAGCGACGAGGGCATTGATCAACATGGCGTTTACGGACATCTTCTCGGTATGGCCCCCAACCCTGACTTGATTGCGATGCAGCTCACGCCCAGCCGGTCGCCTTCTTCATCTGTCTCCGCGAGACACTCGAGGCGGGCATTATCAGTGCGTATCGATTCTCACGCATTCTTGCAGCGAGATAGTTGGATTACTGCGCTCATCCCAGTCGCCGTCCTCCTCGGCTTCATCAACCAAATCATCCCCCTCCACCCGCCCGCAACCGTTCCCATCCCAACCTCGAACCGGAGTAGCACCGAGCTCCTGTCCGATCCGGATCGACATGCCGGGTACGGCACCCCCGCCGAGCGGATGCGGGCGATGTCGTCCACGAGCGTCAGGGAGGAGATGACACTGGGCCAGATATCGCACCGAGAGAAGATGATACGGGCCATGAGGCTTCAGATCTGGTCCGGGGCGATCTTGGGTGGACTGGCAGCGGCTGTTGTGGGCGCGGTGTTCCTCTTTGTGGTGCGTGGGGCGGTGATATCGTATGATGGGCATTGTAGCTGACTGCAGTTCTATCACTATACGCATGATCTGTGGCAAGATGCGGAGAACCTGTGGGAAGGAGGTTTCTGCGCCATTGCCTCGATCCTGTGCGTGTCTCCGCCTACTGCTCGTCGCTCGTCGCGAGGTCTGACTCTACAATTCGTGCCACGCTGAGAGCAGGATCCTCGTCATGGGCCTGGCCTTCTTGCGTTTACCACATGCTCAGACGAAGTGGCGCTTGAAGCTTTTATCCGCTTACAACGACAAGCACGAGTCGGACGATGCGATCGCGGACGATGCTGAACACGGCGAAGAGCGACTGATTCGCCAACAACACGAATCGCGAAAGGGAAAAGGTGGAAAGATGATCCTTTTCGGCTTGCCGCTCATCACGGTGCTGCGAGAGGGGCTAGAAGGAGTCGTCTTCCTCGGGGGGATTGGGTTGTCCGAGTCCCCGCCAGCTGTTGCGGGCGGCGCTTTCGTCGGCTTGGTGATCGGTGCCTGTATCGGTGAGCCTGCACCAAACAACGCCGGCATTTGCTGACCGCCCCAGCGTACTTCCTCTTCTCCAGCTCAGCGCCATTATCACTGCGGACATTCACAACATTCTCAACACTGCTTCTGTTCCTGATTGGCGCGGGCCTTGCAAGCCGAGCGGCATACGGTCTCGAACGACAATACTTTATCAACGGCGTGGGCGCCGCCGCTGCAGAGTCGGGCAACGGTCCTGGGAGTTTCCGGGTCGCGGGCAACATCTGGAAGTTGCAATATGCCAACCCGGAACCAGGTGCGCCGGATGGGAACGGATACTGGCAACTCGCGCAGAGTATCGTTGGGTGGAACAATATTGGCACGGTGTGCACCGTCTCCACCTACATCGGATATTGGCTTGTCATCATTTTTACGCTCATCACGATGAAGTGGAAGGAGGGGAGGACGGAGATATGCGGGGTCAAGTCGCAGCGGGGCTGGCAGAGAGAATGGGCGCTGAGGCACGAGGTGAACGAAGGCGAGGAAGAGGTCTTGCTTCGGCCGGATTCCGGTGACCAGTCTTAGATGTTCCATC
>Ga0308169_10004804_pt1 | contig 12481 bp, 8 predicted proteins | sample PhyBR1_2_FD_202139 | JGI IMG/M metagenome (GOLD analysis project Ga0308169, IMG submission 202139) | Phyllosphere microbial communities from UC Gill Tract Community Farm, Albany, California, United States - DLSLSB.R1 | ecosystem: Host-associated > Plants > Phyllosphere > Unclassified | place...
TCGCCATCGGTGGCGCGATCGCGCTGGCCATTGGCGCAGTGGTGTTCGGGACACTCGGCGGGCTTCCGTTTGGTGAGGCGGCACTCGCGACGCTGATCCTCGCGTGGCTGACGCAGGTCTGGATCGCGGCCCCCCTACTCACCGCCGTGCGCCGTTACCGCGCGATCCCCCTCGCCTATCTGCTCGGCATCGGTTTTGCGACTCTGCTGCTGACGCTGTTGCCAAGGCCTGACGTCGTTACCGTGCTAGCAGTCATCGCCGGCGGTATCGGGCTGACGCTGGCCGCGATCGTGACCGTGATCCGCCGGCATTTCTCCGCCCCGCCCGTCTTGCCGGCGCGAGACGCAATGACGCCGCGGCTGGCGTGGATCGTCGCGGCGGCAGGCGTCGCCGGGGTCGCCGCGATCTGGATCGACAAATGGCTGTTGTGGGCGGGGCCCGACAGCATCCGCGCGATCGGGCTGTTGCGGCTCAATCCGATCAACGACCAGGGCAGCTTTCTCGGGCTGCTGACGATGGTGCCGGGCCTGACGCTGTTGCTGATCGTCACCGAGACTCGGTTCGATCGCGCGTTCGGCGACATGATCGTACGGTGTACCGGCACGTCGACGCTGCAACGGATCGAGGAGGCGCGCAGCGAACTCGCGCGGACGATGTTCGACGGGCTACGGATCATGCTGCTGGTGCAGGCGCTCGTCGCCGCGCTCGCCTGGGTGTTCGCGGTGCCGCTGTTCGAATTGATCGGAGCGGACGCACGTGCGATCTTCGCGTTTCGCCAGACCTCGCTCGGCACCGTCTTCCACCTCGTGGTGATCGCGACGACCGTCGTTCTCGCCTATTACGACCTGTTCGGGCGGATCCTGCTGACCTGGACCGCCTTCGCGATCGGCAGCGGCATCGCGACGCTGCTGCAATGGGATGCGGGGTTTGCCGCATTCGGCTGGGGCTATATGGCGGGCGCGGTGGTCGGTGCGTCGGTCGGCATGGCGCTAGTCGCCGAGGCGACGGTCAACCTCACCTACCTGCTGTTCGTCGGCAACAATCCCTCGGTCGTGGGGCACGGAGGGCGTCTGTTGTGACGGGAATTACGGATATGCCGCGCAGGAAGATCGTGCAGCGGATGCTGGCGCTGGGTGCAACGGCCCTGACGCTGGGCATGCGGTCACGGTCGGATGCCACCCCCAGGCCGTCCGCGAACGCCCCGCTGCGCTGGGGTGTCGATTACGGCGCAACGACCGATCCGGTATTGGCGAGGATTTGCGCGCTGCTTGTGCTGGAACCGCATCATGCGCGCCCGATCGCGCCGCTCCGGGGCCCCGGCAGCATCCTGCTGGGCTATGTCAGCTTCGGCGAAGTCGAGCGCAGCCGGCCCTATTTCGCCGCGCTCGAAAAGGCCGGGGCGCTTAAGGCCGCCAATCCCAACTGGCCCGACGCTCGGCTTGCCGACCTGCGCCATCCGGCGTGGCGCGCGGCGGTGCTCGACCGGCTGGTCCCCGCGATCCTGGCGCTCGGCTATGACGGCATCTTCATCGATACGATGGACAACGCCGAAGCGATGGAGCGGCAGGATCCGGTAGCCAACAAGGGCATGGTGGCCGCCGGCGTGACGCTGATCGCCGCCGTACGCGCGCGCTTTCCCAGAATCCGCATCATGCTCAACCGCGGCTATGCGCTGTTGCCCGACGTCGCGCCGAAGATCGATTACCTGCTCGGCGAGGCGATGGCGTCGCGGTGGAATTTTGCCACCAAGCGCTATGAATTGCTCAGCGATTCGGACTGGGCCTGGCAAGCTGGCCGCTTGCGTGCGGCAAAGGCCCGAAACGCGGCGCTGAGCCTGACGACGCTCGATTACTGGGACCCGACCGACACGAAGCAGGTCGCCGCGCTGTACGCGCGCGAGCGCGCGGCGGGGTTCAGCCCCTATGTCGCGACGCTGGCGCTCGATCGACTGGTGCCGGAGCCGAGCTGATGAGGATCGACCGCCGACGCGGACGTCTCGCGATCGTCCTGCCCGCATTGGCGGGGCTCGGCCTGCTTGCGGGCGGGCTGATGCTGTTGCCGAACGACCGCGAGATTCGCCACGCCGAGCGCCGTGCGCAGCCTGTGCCAGCGGCGAGCAGCTCGATGCCTTCCGCGCCGGCATCCCCGCCGGCGCTGCCGCCTGCGCATCCGGCGATCGCGGCGCAGATCGCGACTGCCGATGCAGCGACGCTTGCCGCGCTGACCGCGCAACTGATCGCCGAGGGCCAGTCGGTGTCGACGCTGCAGGTCGCCTATGACCTGGTCGCAGCGAAGCGGCCGACGGTGGCGCTCGGCTATCTGGCGGCACGGCCCGACGGCGGGGCGGCAGCGACGTGGCGGCTGCGTGTCGATCTTCTTCGCCAAACCGAGCGGACTGCGGATGCGGCCGCGCTCGTCGCACAGGCGGCCCAGACGCGCGGGGCGGTGGCGGCTGCGGATATCGTTGCGGCGGCCTATGCGATCGATCGGCCCGACCTCGTGATCGCAGCAGCGGCGAACCACGTCATCCCGCCACCCGATACCGCGCTGTCGCTCGATCTGGCCCGGCGCGCCGACAAGGCCGGGCGCACTGACCTGATCGCATTGCTCGACAAGGCGACGACGGCGAACTGGCGGGCGGCGGATCCCTGGCTGGCGATCCGTGTCGCAGCGCGCGCGAAGGATACCGCGGCAGGGCTGAGGGCAGCCGACTATCTGCCGGTCGAGCAGCGGGCGACCGCGCGCGAGACGATCCTGACCGAGGCAGGTGATCGCGACGGCCTGCGTACCGAACTGCTGGCGCGCGCCGAGACGCCTGGCGCGCAACCCGAGCGGGAGGCGGAGCGACTGCTTGCAACGGGTTACCGCGGCGATGCGATAGCGGTGCTGCGGCGGGCGGCGACCGGCCAGCCACCGACCGCGCAGGCAGCTCAGCGCGTGCTGTACCTGATGGGGCCACGCCCGGGGGGCGACGATCTCGCCTGGCTCAAACAGCAGAGTATGCAGGGCAGCGCGGACCAGCAACGCGCTTGGCTGACGCGCTATGCCGAGCGCGATCGACCGGGCGAAGCGCTGGCGTTCCTGTCACGGCATCCGCTCGCGAGCCAGACCAACGTGATGCTGATGCGGCTGTCGCTGGCCCGCGCGGCTGGCAATGATACCGCCGGTCGTGCGGTGCTGGCGTCGTTGCTGGACGGCCGCTCGCTCGATCCGGCGCAGGTCGCCGCGCTGTCCGCCGCAGCTCCCGCAAAGATGGAACCGACACAAGCGGCTGCGATCGCGAAGCGCCGCGTTGCAGCCGGGGTCGCTGCGCCGCGGGATCAGCTCGACCTCGCGTGGACGGCTTGGAACGCGGGCGATGCCAAGGGTGCGGCGAAATGGCTCGGCCAGCATCTGGCGAGCGATCCGACCGACCTCCCGGCGCTGCGGCTGATGGCCGACGTGCAGGCGCGGATCGGGGGAGAGCGTTCAGCACGACCCTGGCTGGACCGCGCGCTCGCCCAGACGCCCGCCGCCAGCAAGGCTCGCGTGGAGATCTTGGAGAAGCTCGGCCGTCGGGTCGAGGCTGTAGCGCTGGTCGAGACGCTGCGCGCCGAGGCCCCGCGTGACCGATCGCTCGCCGCGTTGCATGCTCGCCTGCTGATCGCACAGGGCCAGGCCGGGCGTGCCCGAACGGTGCTCGCGCAATGATCGCGCTGCTCCTTTGCCTGACGGACGCGCCGGCGCTGACCGTCCCCCATACCGTCTTCGCCGACAGCCGGGTCGTGGTGCCCGAGTCCGTGATCGCCTGGCCCGACCAAGCCATCGTCCGGATCGAAGACCGCGATGGAGAGCTGGTCGCGCGGTTCGATCAGCCGATGAGCGCCGACCGGATCGCCGCGTTCCGCGAGGCGGCGGGCGATGCGATCGGCGATCTTCGCTGGAACGACGACAGTCTCGTCCTGCGTCCCGCCGCCGGCTGGTCGATGACGTGGCGGCAGGCGGGTCCAAGGGTCGCGGTGACCTTCTCACCGCCGTACTCGACCGAACCGCTCGCCGAGACTTCCGACGATACCGCATCCGATGCCGCGCTGACCGCGATCGAGGCGGATGCCGCAGCCGGATATCCGGGGCCGGCACGACGCGCCGCAACGCAATTGGCGAAACGCTATCCGACCGACCCACGCGCGGCGCGCATGCTCGCCGACACGCGTCTCGCCGACGGCGACGTGCGCGGCGCGGCGCGCGATTACCGTGCGCTCGCAGCGAACGACCTGACTGCACGGCGCGCCATCGCTGCCGCACCGGGGACCGCCAGCATCGGTGTCACCGCGCGCGACGGCAGCGACCTGTCGCAGGCGGAGTTCGCCGCACGGATCGACGCGGCGGTCGGCGATACCTTGTCCGCTGGTGGCGGCCTTCGCCATATCGTCAGCAGGGTCAACACGAACGCGCAGACCGTGCGAACCGGCGATACCGTGGTCGATGCCTCGCTGGCCGCAGCGTTCGACGGCGCGGTCCGCGTCCAGCTGCTCGCGTCCGCCGCGCTCGACGATGGCGTCACCGGAGCCGGTGCGAAGGCCATCGCGGGGTCCGCCGACGCCCAGTTTCGCGCGACGTTGACCCGACACATGCCCGATTACTCGACGCCGGCGCAGGTTCTGGCAGGCGGGTATCTGTCGCGCGCCCTGCTCGGGGTGACCTATCGGCTGACTCCGGGTCTCGTCGTGCAAGGCGATATCGGCGCGAACCGCTACGGGCTCGCCGGAAGCGGCGGCGCGAGCGACACCATCGTCGCGAGCGGCGGGGTCGATTATCTCATTCGTCGCCAGTTCCCCGCGCTCGGCCTGACCTATCGGTTCGAGGCGGAATACATCCAGCGCATGCAGCTCGGCGCGAACAGCCTGGCCATCATCCCGCTCGCCACGCGGGAGAACCATACCGTCCAGGGTCTGCTCAGCGGTGCGTTCGGCACGGTGCAGATGACCGCACTGGCAGGTTGGACCGTCGACAGGTTCGGTGGTGACGGGCCGACCGCCAGCTTGGGAATCGCCGCACCGATCGGCGTGGCCTGGCGGGTCGAGGGCAGCGGCGGCATCACCTCGATCGCACGCCCCGGCTTTTCGGGTCGCCAACTCTACGCACGGGCGCTGCTGACACGCAGCCTTGGGGATACGCAGTGACCGACGACGACCCTGTTCGCAAATGGCAGACCCGGTGGCGACGCCCCGCGCGCGTCGCGGCGGAGATCGCGCTTGCCTTCGCCGCGCTGGTCGCGCTCGACTGGTGGCTGACGGGCGGCACCGGCTTCGCGCATGTCCATCCCAACCCCTATTGGGTGCCGGTCCTCGTGATGGCGCTGGCGTATGGGACCGGCCCCGGCGTTCTCGCAGCCGTCATCGCATCGGGGCTTTGGCTTGCCAACGTTCACGACACCCCCGGCGAACGCGATTACCTCGACCACCTGTTCCATCTGTCGCTTCAGCCGTTGATGTGGTTCGTTGTGGCGGGGATCATCGGCGAAGTGACGATCATGCGGACCGGACGTCACGATCGGCTGGAAAAGCGCGGCCGCGTGGCGACGCGCAACCTGGCACGCCTGACCGACGCGTTCGCGACGCTGTCGCAGACCAATCGGCAGTTGCAGGTCCAGATCGCGACGGAAGCGCATACCGTCGGCCATGCGATCGAGACGGCGACACGACTTTGCTCGCAGGAACCGGCTGTGCGGCGCAGCGCGATCGGCGAGTTGATCGCTCTGGCCGCTCGGACCCCAGATTTCACCTGCTACCGCGTTACTGGCGACGAGGCACGCGCGTGGGTCCGCGGGCCGGTCACCGCAGGGCGGCGCGACGTGTTGCCCGTGTCGCTGCTGGAGCGGGTCGAACGACACCACGGTCTCTTGCATGTCGCAAAGCGCAGCGATCGCCGCGTGCTCGACGGGATCGGCGTCGCCGCGATTGCCTTGCCGGATCCGGATACGGGCGAAATTGTCGGCTGTTTGGTCCTCCACGCGCTGCCGTTCGAGACACTCAACGCCAGCCGTACCGCCGAACTTGCGGAGATCGCCGCGTGGCTGACGCCGCTGCTCGCCGATACGCTCGCCACAACGCAGCGGCCTTTGCGATCCGCCGGGCTGGTCGCATGATCCGCCGCCTGATCGCGCTCGCGGTTCTGGAGATGACCATCCTCACCGCCTGCTGGATGGCCGGTATTGCGGTCGGCTCGGCCCTCGCAGTCCATGCGGCATCGAGCGCTATCGGGTTCGTCACGTGGTTGCGCCATGACACGACAACCGGTTTCGCCCCCGCCATGCTCGGCGTGCTGGGGCCGCTCGGTCTGCTCGCCGCACTTCCCCTCACGCGCATATTTCGGCCCTCGGTACAACGCAGCGATGACGAGATGTTCGGTCCGGTAGCAGGGCATTCGACGCAGCGCGGCGCGCGTCTTGCCGTTGCGCGGATGCTCGACGGGCGGGTTCATCATGCGACGCCCGATACGCTGAGTTCACTGGTAACGATCATGCGTCACGGTGCGGTCGCGGAGCGGCGGCGTGCGTTGGAAACCGTGGTGCGATCGTTCGAGCCGGCGCTGTCGCCGCTCATCGCATTGGCGCTGACCGATGGTGACCAGACCATCCGCGCGCTGGCGGCGGCCGCATCGGCGCGGGTCGCGGAGAACCTCGTGCTGGCGCGAGCGCGACTGTCCGCCCGCGTTGCCGATGGGGTCGATCCCGACGCCGCGACGAGCTTGGCGAAGTTGCTCGCGGATCACGCACGCTCGGACGTGCTGCTCTCCGATTCCCAACGCCTACACCTCCGTGAGGATGCGGTCGCGACGATGGCCACAGCGGTACCTCGCGTGGCAGATGATCCGCGTTCGGCGACGCGCGACGCGCTGACGATGGAGGCATTGTGGGCGGCCGGCGATTATGACGCGATCGACCGCACGGCGGCCGTAATCGAGGCGTCGTCGGAACGGCCCGATTCTCCCATCGACAAAGGCGACCGCAGGGCGAAGGCACTGGCGAACTGGTGGCTGACGGGGGCTACGGCGTGATCCCGCTTGCGGCGCTTGCCGAACGGTCCGGGCAAACGTCGATGGATATACCGGACGCGGACATCTGCCTGATCGTCGAGGGTGCCTATCCCTATGTGATCGGCGGGGTCTCCGGCTGGTTGCAGGATCTGATCACCCACCTGCCCGACGTCCGGTTCGTGATCGCCGCGATCAAGCCGGGCGCCGGACTCCTCCCGTTCCAGCTAACGCCGCCGCCCAACGTCGTCGCGGTAGTCGAGATCGGTTTGGCGCCCGAGCCTGCCGTACCCCGCGCGATCCCCGACCGGATCGCGGTACCGATCGCCGATGCGCTGATCGCATTCGTCGCGACCGGTGGCGCGGAGCGGCTCGCGACGCTGATCGACCTGATCGGCGGCAACGCCCGGCCGCTCGCGCCCGGCGACATCTTGTCACACCCTGCAGTGTTTGCGCGGCTCAAGCGCCATTACCAGGCCATGTTGCCCAAGGCGTCGTTCCATCATTATTTCTGGGCGATGCGCGTGCTGCTGGGCGGGTTGCTCGCGGTGCTGACCACGCCCCTGCCCCGCGCCCGCGCCTACCACACGATCTCGACCGGTTTCGCCGGACTGCTCGCCGCCCGCGCCGCGCGCCAGACCGGGCGCCCGGCGTTCATCACCGAGCATGGCATCTACCTGCTCGAACGTCAGATCGAAGTGATGATGGCCGACTGGATCGGCGATCAGGTCGACACCGGACTCGAGCTGGAACGCAGCGTCCGCGACTTACGCGATCTGTGGGTGCGCGCGTTCACCAGCTATGCCACCGCCTGCTACGACAGCTGCGATCCGATCGTCGCCTTGTACGGCGAGAACACGGCGGTCCAGCGCCGGCTGGGGGCTGCCGCCGACCGTGTCCGCGTCATTCCGAACGGCATCGATTCGAAGCGGTTCGCGGCCCTACCGGACCAGCGCGATCCCGCTCATCCGCTGGTCGCGCTGCTCGGCCGCGTCGTTCCGATCAAGGACGTGAAGACCTTCATCCGCGCCGCCGCGATCGCGCATGCAGAACGCCCCGACATTCGCTTCGTCGTGCTCGGCCCGGAGGACGAGGACCCGGAATATGCCGCCGAATGCACCCGGCTGGTCGAAGACCTCGAACTAACGGCGGTATTCCGCTTCGCCGGACGCGTTCGGATCGAGGAATGGATGGCGAAGATCGACCTGCTCGTGCTCACCAGCCTGTCGGAAGCGCAGCCGCTGGTGATCCTGGAGGGTGGCGCGTGTGGCATCCCGGTGGTGGCACCCGACGTCGGCAGCTGTCGCGAGATGATCCAAGGACGTGGCGGCGCAGACTCGGGACACGGCGGTATCGTCACGCCGCTGGTCAATCCGGCAGCGACCGCGGCGGGGATCTTAGCGATTGCCGGCGATCCCGCGATGCGTTTAGCGATGGGCGAAACGATGCGCGAACGGGTGCGCCGGGACTATGACCATGACACGATCATCGGTGCCTATGCGCAACTCTATCAGACCCTGCTCGTCCAATAGCAGGAACGACTTTTATGCTCGTTCAGAGAGGTTCGATTCCCGCCGGTAACCACAGTATCGCTCGAATCTACGCTCCAGGACCAGCTAAACGCTCAGTCCTGATGTATAGTGGATCGATCGACAATGAACCTATCTGGCTTTGACGTCAGATTTTGGCGTTGGTTGCCGATCGGCGCGCCACGGGCAACCCACCGCGCGTCTCAGAAGATATCCGATGCCTGAAACTGTGCAGTCTGCGGCGAAGACATCGCCGAAGGTCAACGTCATGAGTCTGCTGCGCCGTGGGCCTGCGTGACGTGCCAGACCAGCTGCGGCCATCAATCGGCAGCGCCGCAAGGACTATTTCTTGCGGTGACAACCTCCGCGTCAACGCTGGTTTCGGTCGACCAGAATCACATGAATGCAAAGTCAGTTGCCGTTCCCGCGCGCTCCGTCGCGCGCCAGTGCATTCGTCTTTTTCCAAGCATCGGTTCGAAGCGCGTCAAACCGCTCGTTGTCTTCTGCCGGGGCAACTCCACCGGATTGCAGAATCACATCGTTCAGCGATCCCATTCCACCGTAGAGGCACAAAAGCCGGTCGACGCCGTGATAGTCGGATTGCGCGATACTCGATCTACACCGCTCGATCTGCTCGGCCCATCCGTTGTCACCGTGCAGCTTCAGCAATATCGTCATGGCTTCAAGTGTTTCAGCAAGCCGAGCGACATCAGGATGCAATGCCATTTCACTACCGTAGCGGATCAATTGGAATGATAGCAAGGGGGCGAACGCACCCTGCCCTACTGCTTCCGGGGTTCCTAGACAGCGGAGTTTTAGGAGGGCCGCACGGCCCCACATAGCGACGTTCAGACTAAATAGATCAAGCCCGGCAAGGCACTGTTCTGACAAACTGGGCCAAGCGCTAGAACGCGGCGGCACGCTACTGGTTACCGCAAGCCGCAAACACGTCTACATCTGCGGGGAAGTGAGGCCGCTAACGTTGCCGTTCAGCGGCCGGCGCCGCCGGCTCGTCGCTGAAAGCCGGACGGACTATCGCCAGCCGACCTTTTTTGCTCCGCTACTCCGGCGGCACGAACCGAACGTCTAGGTCGGGCATGCCTACACGGTCGCCCAAGCTGACCGGGCTACATGACATTTTTGTCATTTTGGGTTTACGCAGCCCTGCCAGCCGGTTTAGGGGATGCGCTTCAAAAGGGTGGCAAGGTGATGATGCGGAAGGCAATTTTTCTTTCCGTGGGCGCGTGCCTGCCGCTGTTGGCGGCGTGCAACCGCCACCAGTCGACGCTCTCGCCGTTCGGCGAGGAGGCGGACAAGGTCCTCTCGATCACCATCGTTCTAGTCATCGGCGCGATCATTCTCGCGGGCGGGCTTGCGTTGCTGATGCGCCACGCGATGCGCGCGCCGGAGGGTCGACTGACGCACAAGGGCGGGATGAAGCTGGTGCTGTGGCTCGGCGGCATCGGCCCTTCGATCCTGCTGCTGGGCTTGCTGCTCTACGCTCTCCCCGCAATGCGTCCGCGCAAAGTCGCAAACAACGATCTCCGCATCGGTGTCGAGGGTGAGCAATTCTGGTGGCGCGTCCGCTATGCCCCGCCGGGCGGTTCGGTGGTCGAGACCGCGAACGAACTTCGCCTGCCGGTCGGCCGCACGGTCGAACTGTCGCTCCGCAGCCCCGACGTCATCCACAGCTTCTGGGTGCCGGGTCTCGCGGGGAAAATGGACATGATCCCCGGCCGCACCAACCGCCTCGTCGTTCGCGCGACCAAGGCGGGGACGTACCGCGGCGTCTGCGCGGAGTTCTGCGGGCTCGGCCACGCGCTGATGGCGTTCGACGTGATCGCGATGGAGCCTGGCGCGTTCGAGCGCTGGCTCGCCGAGCAGCGCAAGCCCGCTATCGTCACCGCGTCGCCCGGCGCGCGTCTGTTCGCGAGTTATGGCTGTAGCGGGTGCCACAGCGTCCGCGGCGTCGGCCCGGTCGCGAAGATCGGCCCCGACCTGACTCACTTCGGCTCGCGCCCGACGCTCGCTGCCGGTGTCTTGCCGATGACGCACGCCAACATCGCCGGGTTCGTCCGAGATCCGGGCAAGACCAAGCCCGGCGTGCGGATGCCGGCCTTCCCGCAGATGTCGGCCGCCGAAGCCGACCAGATCGCAAGCTATCTTCAGGGGCTCAAATGACCACCGAGAGCACCCAATACATCGCGCCCGACCAGAACGATCCCGCGGTCCGCAAGGGCCAGGAAGATCGTCTGCGTGAAGTCTGGAAGCCGCCGACCGGCTGGTTCTTCCGCTGGACCGACGTCAACAACAACCGGATCGGCGTGTGGTACACGCTGACCGCGTTCGGGTTCATGCTGTTCGCGGGCGTGCTGGCCCTGATCATGCGCACGCAGCTGGCGGTACCGAACAACGATCTCGTCACGGCGAACACGTTCAACCAGCTGTTCACGCTGCACGGCTCGATGATGATGTTCCTGTTCGCGGTGCCGATGTTCGAGGCGGTGTCGATCATCTTGCTCCCGCAGCTGCTCGGCGCGCGCGACCTGCCGTTTCCGCGGTTGTCGGGGTTCGGATACTGGAGCTTCTTGATCGGCGGCGTCTTCGTGTCGGGCTCGATCTTCTTCGACGCAGCGCCTGACGGCGGCTGGTTCATGTATCCGCCGCTGACGACGCGCACCGACCTCAGCGGGCTCGGCGCTGACATCTGGATGCTGGGGCTAAGCTTCATCGAGGTGTCGTCGGTGGCGGCGGCGGTCGAGCTGATCGTCGGCGTCCTGAAATGCCGCCCGCCGGGCATGCGGCTGAACCTGATGCCGCTCTACGCCTGGTACATCCTGGTCGTCGCGGTCATGATCCTGTTCGCCTTCCCGCCGCTGATCGCGGGCGACGTGCTGTTCGAGATGGAACGGCTGCTCAACTGGCCGTTCTTCAACGCGGAGAAGGGCGGCGATCCGCTGTTGTGGCAGCACCTGTTCTGGATCTTCGGGCATCCCGAGGTCTACATCGTCTTCCTGCCGTCGATCGCGCTGTTCGCGATGCTGATCCCGACCTTCGCGCAACGCCACCTGCTCGGCTATCCGTGGATCGTGCTGGCCGCGGTCGGGACGGCGTTCCTTAGCTTCGGGCTGTGGGTCCACCACATGTTCACGACCGGGCTGCCGAAGATCAGCCTCGCGTTTTTTGCAGCGGCGTCGGAAGCGGTGGCGATCCCGACTGGCGTGCAGATCTTCGTGTTCATCGCGACGCTCTGGGCGGGCAACGTCAAGAAATCGACGCCGTTGCTGTACGCGAGCGGAAGCCTGGCCGTGTTCGTGATCGGCGGGCTGACCGGCGTAATGGTGGCGGTCGCGCCGTTCGACTGGCAGGCGCATGACACCTATTTCATCGTCGCGCATCTCCACTACGTGCTGATCGGTGGCACGCTGCTGCCGCTGTTCGCCGGGCTCTATTACTACTGGCCGCTGGTTACGGGGAAGAAGCTGTCGGACAAGCTCGGCCGTATCGCGTTCTGGATCATGTTCGTCGGCATGAACCTGACCTTCTTCCCGATGCATCTGTCGGGCCTGCTCGGCATGCCGCGGCGTGTGTTTACGTACCCGGAGGAACTCGGGATCGGCGGGCTCAACCTCGCCTCGACCGCGGGATCGTACATGTTCGCAGCTGGCGTGCTGATTGTCTGCATCGACCTCGCGCTGTCACCGCGTCGCCCGAAGGCACCGCGCAACCCGTGGAACGCCGGCACGCTGGAATGGCTCGCACATCCGGACGATGAGGATTGGGGCATCCGATCGGTGCCGCTGATCGAGAGCCGTTACCCGATCTGGGACCAGAAGAACTTCGTCCAGAAGGTCGACGAGGGCCGGTTCTTCCTGCCCGACGCGGAGGAGATGCGGCGCGAGTCGATCATCACGACCGTGCTCGACGCGCGCCCGTTG
>Ga0308169_10004808_pt1 | contig 12472 bp, 16 predicted proteins | sample PhyBR1_2_FD_202139 | JGI IMG/M metagenome (GOLD analysis project Ga0308169, IMG submission 202139) | Phyllosphere microbial communities from UC Gill Tract Community Farm, Albany, California, United States - DLSLSB.R1 | ecosystem: Host-associated > Plants > Phyllosphere > Unclassified | place...
TCCCCACCCACCTTTGCGACTCTCTTGACGGTCCATCACCCCATCGGCGTCGCTCCATCCGGTCGCCTACAGCCCTCACGTTTCCTTTGTTCGCCGCCCGCCTCCTTTAATCTCCCTTTTCAAACCGGCACCGACGATCGCCTTGCGCGACTACAAGATGCACCCCCACGACGTATACGACCCCCTTGGACCGACTTACGCCTCAAGAGCGTACGGCAATCAGACTTCCACTTACCACGCTTACGCTACTCAGCTAGCATCTCAGCGCCCACTCCCGCCTTCGCGGCCAGCACAATCGAAAGATTCGACTTCCCGCCCGACACGGACACATCCGGAGCAGCCGACGCAGCAGAAGAACATGTCGAACACGCGAGCGGGACATGCCCAGGAGAGGGTCACAAAGGGGAGCAGTGCCTCTGAGCCGCGTAAAGTCAAGTTTAACGTCGGTGAGTCAAACTCGCAACGACTGAGCGATGCCTGACGACAGGGAACGCCTACCAGGTGCTGGATGTGATCGGGGAGGGAGCGTATGGTGTGGTCATCTCGGCGGTGCACCGACCATCCGGCACGAAGGTGGCGATCAAGAAGGTTGCGCCCTTTGATCATGCCATGTTCGCCCTCCGGACGCTTCGGGAGTTGAAGCTGCTGAAGTACTTTGCTGAGGAAGGCGTGAGCGAGAATGTCAGTACGACGTGAGATAGTCCGGGGTCATCGTTGACAACAGATCATCTCGGTGCTGGACATCATCAAACCGATATCGTACGAGTCGTTCAAGGAGGGTGGGTAAACGCGCACTGTTGCCGCGAGCCGGGCTGACAGCAGTGTACCTCGTCCAAGAGCTGCTGGAGACCGACCTGCACCGGGTCATTCGTACACAGGACCTCAGCGACGATCACTGCCAGTACTTTTTGTACCAAACATGCCGGGCGCTCAAGGCGTTGCATTCGGCCGAGAGTGCGTCGCAGAACATGTCTGTCTCCGGCGCAGTTTCACGTGTTGACCGCAGTTATCCACCGCGACCTCAAGCCGTCGAACTTGCTTCTCAACGCCAATTGCGACCTCAAAGTCTGCGACTTCGGTCTTGCGCGTTCTACTGAGACTGTCGAAACTGCAGACCCCAAACAGCAAGGCTTCACCGAGTGTGCGTCCATGCTGCATGACTGACGCAGAGCTGACCGCAGACGTCGCTACTCGGTGGTACCGCGCTCCCGAGGTCATGCTGTCGTTCCGCATGTACGGCAAGGTAAGCGCGACAGCCGAACAGACGAGCCGAAGTCTGACCTGCAGTCCATCGACGTCTGGTCTGTGGGCTGCATCCTTGCCGAGATGCTGAACGGCAAGCCCCTCTTCCCCGGCCGGGACTAGTGAGTCACAGAATTGATCGATGGTTGGGTAACTCATGGCAGCCATGATCAGCTATCGCGCATTCTCGACGTCCTTGGCACACCCACCATCGATGAATTCCACGCGATCACTTCGCCCAAGTCTAAGGACTACATCAGGACCCTTCCGTGAGTGCTCTCGACCGAGTTATTCCCCCGCTGACGCCAGCTTCCGCAAGCGACGAACGTACGAGTCGCTGTACCCGAACGCAAACCCCCTCGCGATCGACTTCTTGAAAAAGACATTGACTTGTGAGTCCAGCCCTCGCCCAGCAACGGCCTGGCGGAGTGTACGGCTGACCACGCAGTTGACCCGCGCAAGCGATACACTGTCGAGCAGTGTCTTGCCCACCCATACCTTGATGCGTACCACGACCCGGACGACGAGCCCTCAGCGAAGCCTCTCCCATCCGACTTCTTCGATTTCGACCTGCAGAAGGACGCAATCAGCAGGTCGGAGCTCAAGGAGCTACTGTACGAGGAGATCATGGCTTTCAATCCGGTCTAGGTGGACGTGGAAGCATCGCGAACTTGACAGGTGCTATGAGAAGGAGCCGGACGAGGATTGTGTGTCTTTGTCGCAACATGAAAACATGAACTCTCGATCGAGTCCCCGTGTCAGCTATGCATCTGCCTTGCGGTGGGTCTCGAACTCGACAGCTAGCGGCGATGCACTGATAAGGTGGGATCGATTCGGCGCATTACGGATCAACAGTTACGGCAGTGGATTTGCTGACAGGCGCGAAGCTAAACTCGACGTCCTGCCGATCGAGCATCGGCGCTGCCTGTGTCCATAGCCACCCTCTAATACCGTTCGGGCGTTTCTGCCTCAACCTGTATGACAGGCTGTCAGCATGAAGCGTCCACTACATGTCATGTAGTTTGACTGGATTCAGCGAGGCAGCGGCGGTCTAGTTCAGACACGATTCGGCAACGATTCGCCTCCGCGGTGATCACGTCACGTCTGTGTGCCCGGCCTAGCGAGAAGATCGACGTATCCAATCGTTGGCGGTGAGATGCGCGGCCTCTGGCCGACTTTCGTGCTTATGATGACGCCCGATACATCCGCGCACGGTGGCACTGGGATGTGTCAGCGTGGGCGTGTCCGCAGCACCGACGAGTGCACGTAAGGAGAAGCCAATTCAACCAGCAGCAGATGAGCATGCATCATGAAAGGTGTGGATCGCGCAGACGGCGGCGGTGCGCTGCTGGGTCTGGATCTGATTCATTCCCCGAGAAATAAGGCTGTATTACGGGTCTCGGCTCGCCTGGATCGAACGGGTCGGCGACCGCGCGTCCTCGAGGGGTAACGGCCGAGGAAAGACCGCCCAGTGTGTGTGATCTCAGGGAAATCAAGGCATGGAGAGGATGCAGTTGATGTCATTGGCCCGGTCATGAGCGTCGCGAGGCGTTTTTGGCATGGAATGCGTATTCGTGGCTTGCATTGATTGACAGAAGATGGTGCAGATTATGCTCATGCATGATGCGGCGTGCGAAATGTGGGTGCAGGCGAGGGCGTGCGCGTGCATCTTTCCTTGCAACGACGAACCACGGTCGACCCGTCAACATCGCATCTTTGGTCTTGTTCGTCTTTTCTTTCCAGCTCGTGTTTGCGCATCGTTTCGTCTTGTCCTTGACTTGTTCCCGAGGTGCAGCGATCGGCATTGTAATTTGGCTCGGCGCTAGTTAGTCAGCCGCGAGGGGAGACAAGGAAAAGTCGTCGCAGTCTTTCTCCATCACCTGCCATCGGCAAATCACACCCTCGACTTCCCGGTCCAACAACTCGTCGATCTTGCACACTCTCACCAATTTGCGACTTCTATCGCTTCTCTCCCTCGCCTGTACATAGACCCCTCCGGCTCGAGACCACGACGTCGCCCGCCCGTCGGCAGCGTTGATCGACCTTCAAGAAGCCGACGAAAATCCAGCTCGCGCGACACAGCCATCTAGCAATCTCATCGCCGGTTGCCCCACTTTATCGTCGTCATCCCCTCATCCCACGGCCCCAGTGGGAAACCCGGCCTCGCCAATACCCGCATCCCCGTTCCCCCGCTCACTGTTCATTTGTCTTCATCGTTTCCTCTCGACCGCTGCGATTGGCACCAACGCCGACGTCACCCGGTATCGCCTCGACACTAGATAGGGGCTTGGCGGTCTTGGACTTGAAAGAGAGACACGGCCCGATCCGCGCTCTTTTGGGTTTTGCCCAACAACACAAGTAGGAGGTGGACAGATGAGTCAGTAGCGCTCATCCACGAAGCATAGGTGCGTCTTGCGGAGAGTTTTCCTCGACGTCCCTTACTTTCTGCGACACGACCTAGCCACGCCCTTTGCTGCGAGGAGGAGCATCGCACTCCCGCGTAGCATCACAAACACCCCCATCACACCCCCATCACCCCCCTTCCGATTCTGCAGTTCGCACTCATCGTTCCGACGTGGTGTGTAACGACAACTGACGTGCAGCCAACATCACGCCTGTAAAGCTTGTCCCAAAACAACATGCCATCCATATTCACACGGCATAAGCGAGGCTCAGAGTCGCTCCCAAACGCCATGCCGGACGATTCGGTTGCGCCGTCGAAGAGGCGGTCAATGGATGTCGGCCGTCCACCCGTGTCGGGAGGGAAGTTCAAAGGCTTATTCGGGGGCGCTGAAGAAGGGAGGAAACGTCGCCTGAGCTCAGCTTCGCAAGTGCTCGCGGATGAGGAGGGCAAGCAGGGTTCTCTGCGGCATAAGCTTACGTCCGCATCGCAACTCTTCCATCGCCATGAGCCGACTCCTCCCAAACCAACAACCGCAAACGCCCCAGAGACGCCGACTCGACCGCCCGGCGCTGCCGCTCGATACGACGACCCATCACCCCGAGCACCGAGCACTGCCCAATTTGCCTCGCCCACGCTCTTCCCCGAAACCTTCTCCTTATCCAACACAGCTTCACCAGAAGGTGTCCAGGGCGGACGACGCGGATCAGTCAGCTGGCAGCCCTCGTACCCGACTGTCCTGCCAGAGGACTCCTATGCCGATCTTGCACCCGACGGTCATCCGGCAACCGATCGTCAGTTACCAAAGTCGCCAGTAATGCCAAGCGAGAACGAACACAGGCGGTCGCTGATTGAGGCGAACGCGCAGATGGCGACGCCAGAGCTGGAGGAGGAACCGCCAGTCTCAGCGCTTAGCCCGGCGAAAGAGGCCGAACCGATGCGGCCCAACGGACAGATACCCACACCTAGCCCGGACGAGGTGCCCCTCCCTCCAGCACCATCTACTCCGCCTACTCTCCCAGCTCCTTTACCCACACCGCCTCCTTCTGCGGTATCGCCCGGTCGAGCACTACCTACCGTGGACACCGCATCCGAAAACGCCGAGCCAAGTTCGGACAGTACCAAGGCTATGCCCGCACCTGTCGAAGTGCCGACGTCACCCCGGAATCGACCGAGACTCAGCTTGGTGACCTCTTCCCCCGAACCATCCACCTCAACTTTACCGGCGGACCCCATGGCCTCGACGCCTCTCGTGTCAGGAAGCGCAACAGCATCCCCGATCATTATGACTGCCGGCACAACCGCTACGCCTACGTCGGCCAAACCTCACAGCAGGCCTCGACCCGATGTACCAACCCGGCGGACTACCTTGATTCAATCACCGCCCATGCCGCAACCCATTAAGAACCTTCCGTCGATGGTCGGCTGGCCGGCGTTCATGAAAGAAGGGGTTTCCGGAACACCAGGTTGGGGCCAGCTGGCGAAGGAGGGTGGACCGAAAACACCTGGGCGGACAGGCGGGGCAGCGCCAAAGACACCCACATGGGGAGGGATGATGAGCCCCGCGAGTGCGAGGATGCCGGGAACGCCGGGAACGCCAGGATTCCCATTCAGTCTGCCCCAGACTCCGGTGGGACAGAACAAGGGCAAGGGCAAAGAACTCATGTCCGAGGAGGAGCTGCGCAAAGCCAAGCGGGCGATGCCAGTCATGTTGCGGCAGCCATCCACAAAACCGGAAGAACACGAAAGAGAGGACGTGGGATCCAGCGATGAGGACGAGGAAGAGTCGGAGACCGAAGTTGAGGGACATGGCGAGGACGACTCAGACGACCAGACAGAGACCGAACCGACTGCCAGGGTGGGCAAGAACCCGTCCGCACCGCTCAAGAGTCGATTCAGGAACAAGGGCAAGGGCAAAGCCGGTGTATCGGCGCTGGCAGCTTCGGTGGTGCAGGAGGAAGAGGACGGCAGTGCAGGCTCGCCAACGGGCGTTGACGCCTCCCCGAGTCCAAAAGGTCGCCCGGATAATCTGCGCCTCAACACCAACACGAAAGCGAAATCATTCTGGTCTTCGCTGCCCACTCCGGGATCCAAGGCGAGCAACGATGCCTGGACGCAGTTCAACGCTTCCCCTGCCGGCACCCCTGTTCGACCCAACGGCCCTGGTGGTCCGTCGGGGGCGACGAGCCGGACTGAGTCGACGAACTCTGTAATCACCGATGGCTACTTCAGCAGCAATCCAGCCAGCTCGTCTGTCAGCTTGGGAACGCCACGAACAATGGAACCTGTATTGACGGCGAATGCGCCATCGGCCAACGGCTTGGGTCTTGGTCCAATCGCCGCGGCTCAGCTAGCCGTGCACTCACAGCGTGCGCTGGGCGAACACGGCGAGCACGGCGAGGCGGAAGGGCAGGCCGATGGCGACGATGCGAGCGACGAGGGCGGCTCGGAGGAGAGTGCCGGGATTTCGTCGCAGGATCATTCGACGGCTTCACCGGCTCTTTCCCCGCAAATCGAACAGGAGTCCACGGCCCGGCCCGCACCCTCAAAGAGGCCTTCGCTGTTGTCGCGGAATTCGCGGTCGATGGTAGATTTGTCGCAGTCTGAGGCGGGGCCTTCGACTGGAACCCACTTGGAGCCGATACCCTCGCGCGAAGCGCCACCAACAAAGATCGACATGCCTTCCAGAACGCCCACATCGGTCGTGTCGCTCAAACACGACTGGCTGAAAGCACCTCCGACACCCGCGGCGGGCATGGGCGGTTTCTTCTGGCAAAAGACAAAAGAGGGACGGGATATAGGATTGCTCAAGAGGCGCCGGTCCGCCGATGACCTCAACGTCATACCGCCGAAGTATGAGCCGCCTTTGCCGGGTACGTACATCCCTCGACCGCGAGACGAAGAGGGCAAGGAGAAGCTGCCTCGGTACTGGTGTGCTGTGAGTAGACTGGCTCGGCTTTGGAAGTCGCTGATCCCAGGTACACATTGAGGGCAACATGCAGCGCAAGATGGAGTTCTCGGCTCCGGGCGTCCAATCCCGTGACCGATCCTGGAAGAAGCTGTATTTCATCCTTCACGGCACGTCCCTCAGTGTCTACAAGTTCGATCCACACCGATTCCCGTTGAAGGTCGATCCACATCCTCCCGTTCCGAGCGTTACGGAGATTGAGGACGAGGAGTACTTGCATGTACACTGCCCGAACGAGCGGAGGAGTTCGTTAAGTCTCGGCTCGCCCCAAGCGGGCCGACGGGGATCTGTCCCGGATGCCTCAGCTACGACTGCTCGCCGTGGATCAGGACAGTCTGTCACTATTCCGGCCTCCGCTTCGGCCCCACGCCGAGCGAGCGTGTCATCTGTGGGGGTGTCACCAGCTTCGACCACGGCAAGCACGACCTCGGGCGGCGAGAAAGACCCAGCACTGTTCCCCACGCCGGTGCAAGCCCGTCGATCGTCGTCTTCTACGACCGGGTCCAGCAACAGTGTCGGCACGTCTTCGATCGCCTCGCATTTCCAGCAAAACCAGCTGGTCAAGCAGTATACGCTGCAGAATGCCGAGTCGGGTCTCGCTGCCGACTATGTCAAGCGGAAGAATGTCGTTCGCGTAAGATCGCAGGGTGAGCAGTTCTTGCTGCAGACGGACTCTGCCAGGGACGTCGTAGACTGGATCGAGGTGAGTGACGGACTTATAAGCAAGGGTCATGGCTGACGGCAGGCGATTCAAGCGGCAACAAACGTCGCGCTTGACCTTGATGAACGGCCTATGCCGAAGATCATCACTCTGCCACGTCGACGACGAAGACGCGTGCCGGGTGCTGCGGGCGCGGCGGCCACGGCCACGGCCACGGCCGCGACGGACGCCAATCCACCGAGCGAGGATACGCCAGAGGGAAACGCTGCGGCTGTGGCGGCCGCTGAGCGGGCGGAGAGGGAGCGAGAACGCATGTTGGCGGAGGATCAGGCGGGACCCGTGAACGGAAATTGAGCGGGGGATACGCAGACACGGGAGGAAGTGGATGATAAGTTGGTATAATGTAGCGGCAATCTCGAAGTATTAGGCTCTGTAGCGATTTTCCTTACCCCTATCAATGCATGGCACTACACAATCACGCGCCCAAGTTCCTATAGTTGCGGCCGTCCAACTTTGCTGGCTTGGCTCGTCCTAATCGCTGGACTCTCGATCACGGCCTGCATACAGATCTATCCGAAATTCGGCGTCGCAAAATTTGTCTCGCACAACACGGCATACACACCAGGAGGCAGCCACACTGTCAGAGCTCGTGCTTGGGCGCCAAAGGAGCTACCGGGACCCGCATGTGTGTCACACTCGCAGCGAACGTCTGCGGCCATTGCGATGGGCTTGCGGTGCCGGCCTCTCCTTCTCTTCCCTCACTGTCCACGGCTGCCGGCGGCGACGGGGGCTGCTGTGTGTGCTTGGGGACCTGAGCGAGGCGTTTCCTGCATGTCAGCGTGACCTTCAGAAGCTTGTTAGGAATCACCGCAGGGGCGAGGGTGGGGGAATCACTCACTCCAGATCATTCAAATCCGCGACGAAGCGCCGCCTGCCTGTCAGTCAACATCCTGCAGAGTTGATACACGCAACTCACTCGTGGCTGGGCGCGATCCTCCCCAGGCCTGGGTCTATGACTCCCACACTGTTCTGCTGTGCCCGTGCCTGCGCCTGCGCCTGTCCATGCCCATCGGCTAGCAAGTTACCCGCGATCCGCTTCGTGATCCTCTCGAGGCTGCTGGGCGTGTTGCCAGGCGTGATGGCATGCGCCACGCCGCGGCCCATGATCGAGTTGAAGAGGATGGGCCTGTGGTTGGCGCCAGCTGCACCAGTGCCAGCGGTGTGCGAGGGCCGGATGGCCGCAACGGGCATGTGGTCCGCCGGGGTGTTTTGCGGTGCGCGGAGACCTGGGGAATCGGCGAGTGAGAAGGCGGGGTACGGGTTGATGTGGGATCCGCCGTGCGCTGCGAGCGGTGCATGAGTCGCTTGCGAGGCGATGGGCCGCTGGGACGAGGGGACCTTGGCCGTCCTGCTGGGCATGGCGAGGCCGGTGGCTCGTTTGGGCGCGACATCCGTCGCGGGCTCGCCACCAGGCGACGGGTCGCTGGAATGGGTCGATGCGGTATTCTCCACGCCCGAGACGGAGACCAGCTTTGGAGGAGGGGTGACGCGTGTCATTATGGATTTGCACTGTAATCAAGGGGGCTGAAGGTGGTTTTTGCTGTTCGCCGGGAAATTCAGTCGAGAAACTGGGTGGTAGGCTGGAGATGGGGGATATCAGTATTGCGCAGAGAGCGTTATAGACCGCCATGGATGCATCGGCCGCGACGGACCTTTGTGAGCTCTCGCACAAAGGACGAGGCGGTGACGACAGGGAGACTGCTCTTGCGTGTATAACGGCAAGGTCCGCGTACGCGTAAGCCGTCCTTTGTTGCGCCAGTTACAACGTTAGACGATGAAGGGTGGAAGAAGGTGGTGTGAGACCGCCGCGATTGCAAGCGTGCGATCTTCCGATATGCCCCGAAGCAGGCTGAGTGATTGACCAGCGCACCATGTGCATTACACAACCATATACAACATGTCGCGATGTCGAAAATACGTCTAGTCTCGCAGATACTGTGCGCTGCTGTCAGGCATGCCAGTCACCTGCGCGCGCCACTCACATATCATGGAACCGGTCAAACATGACCGTCACTAAGCTCGTCTCGTTCAGAAGCGCTTCGAATTGCTTGATGGCGTCCTCCTCGCTGAGCTCTAGCATGAACTTCTCTTGTACCTGACCATCAGTCCCAATCACACGTGATGGCCGTGACACACCTTCCAGACCGCCTTGTCCGGTTCTAGCTGGATGTCTTGTATACCCGCATCCTCCATCAACGCCACCAGGTTGAGAATCAGGCTCGCGTTCTTCCGTAGACCGATGAAAGCGGTATATGCCAGACTTTGGAATCGGGCATAGTGCGTGGAGCCAGTTCCGCCCATTGCGTCCACCATCTCCTTGCACACTTTCACGGGCGGGGGGTACGGCTTCGGATCACGCCCAAGGATGTAGCCAAAGTCAACTGCAAATCAGTTGAATCCGACAGCTAGTGAAGTATGGTGAAGTGGCTTACCGTGGAAGAAATGTCCGTCCGGCGACAGCATCAGGTTGTCCAAATGCCGATCTCCCACGCCGAGCACATACGTCAGAACCGAATAGCCCGCTGCAGGTTAGATGGTACCCTATCGACTTTGACGCATCTGACTCACCACAGCTGCGCACAAACGTGTCCATCACGCCCGCATCGATACCGAAGCTTCCCAACGCACCGTCATCGGCATGGTCCTGACGCAGATAGTTCTGTAGACTGCCAAACTCCGCCATGATCGCTGCTAGACTCTTGCTCGGCACAAATTGGATCATACCCTCGGTGGTCGACGTCGCCAAGACGCTGTACGGGCTGAGCCGGAGATCCAGGTTCTCTCTGCGCAACAACCGATCCATGAGGGTGAACAGCTGAATCACGAGCTGGTCCTGCCGCAGGTCGTCTCCGTTCTTGAAGATGATAGGGTAGTCTGGGTTGATGACCGCCAGCGCTTCCGACGGGTCTTCGTCCGGGTTGCGCTGTTCAGTGGCATCGGTCGTTTCGAACCACAAAAGAAGCGGTACCATTTTCGACTTGAACACAGTTGACTTTTCGGGTACGATAGACGTGATCGATACGCGAGCGTTTAACGGCAAGGGCAGAGGCGCCGGCAGTGGTGCGAGGCCGTGCTTCGGGTCGGCGACGTAGTGCCGAAACTTCTCGATCTTCTTCGATCTCGCATCCTTTGACGCGCGTATTTCCTTGGCTCTCGCCGAGAGGATCTCAACCAGCTCGCCTTGCCGCCGCAGAACGTCGCGCTGCGCTGTGCCCTCGGGGGTCTGATACTCAGCAAAGCATCATCAAAGGCCAAGTGAACCCACCTCGGCCAACTTCGACATGAAGCGGAAAGCGACCTTTGCGTACATTTTACCTACCGATCCGCGCGTGTCACACTCGATCATGAGGTACCAGTGGAACGCGGTGCCGAGTACGGGGTTGGCGACACTGCGGTCGATGAGGAACTGCGACAAGCCACTATCGCTGTCCGTCTGCCCTGTCGCCTCTCGACGGCGGTGCGAAGAGCGACCCGCTCGAGCTTGTTCAGCGAGCCCCGAGGCATGCTCGAACTTGAGCGCTTGTACCAATTGCAGGAGGTACAGCAGCAATTCCTGCTTTCAGCTGGATCTTTACGAACGGCCGCTCTTCACCCACCTCGTCGTCGGCCCGCTCGAGGCGTTTGACCGCAAATGCTCGAACCGCTTGGTTCGTAAAGCCCGGTCCGAGCAGCTCCAATGCATCGTCAACTCCGACTTCCTGTCCCCACAGCGGTAATAGCTTTTCGACGGCCTGCTTGGCTTCGACCGGATCCGACCATGTCACGCATTTGAGGAACTTGGTCAACGATCTTGGTGATCGGGCCAGAGAGAAGCGGAACTTCCATAGCAGATCCTTGTCAACGGCCGAGAGGGACGCGGTAGGCGGCAGACGGAAAATCTCCTGGCAATGAGCAAGATATACCAGGCGACATCGGGGAACTTGCGTTGAGACGGTCCCGATCGGCCGGTCCCGGCTTGAGATCTTTGCCCGCGTCTCCGAGACGTTGACTTCGTAACAGTTTTCGATGCTTGACCTCGACGGGATTCTCCCGCCACGCATCCGGGTCATACGTACGCCATAGGTGTGGATCGGTTGACAGCAGATCCGGCGGTAGTGCAGAAGGTATTTGATGTGCTTGAGACGGAGGAGGTAGCACCGGTGGGGGCGGCAGGGTGATAGGGCTCTCCTGCCTGTCAGATGCCATACAGTCCGGAGACGAATACTGCAGACCTGTTCGGAAAAGACAACCGGGAAGTCGAACTTCGGCAAGTCAACGTAAAGGTAAAGCTTGTCTGACTTCGCTGCCTCAGCCTGTATTTCAGCATGAAGACTTCTGGTCAATTATCGCTGACGCACCGTATGCACTTTCTCGATTTGCCTGAAAGCCATCCTGTCCAACCAATCCACCTTCGGCAAGTCACCCCGCTCATGATCCTTCATGAGCTGATGTCAGCTTTGATGACTGCCATTCTCAGTAGCTCACCGCCTCCAAGCGTCCCATCTCGTCAACGGTTGTCCCGTCTGCCACCTCACTTGGCGTCGTAGTATCTGGCTTGGGGTCGGCCTCTACCCCGCGGTGAACAAGTAGTCTTTGCTGTCCTCGCTTGAGCGTTCTGCATGTTAGCGGAATCCTTCTGGCGGAAAGAAATACAGTCACCGCTTCGGGTTGAACAAGCTCATAGTTGTGCCGCCAATAGGCACAGCCCGCCCTGGGCCCTGCACGTCCCATATTGTGAAGGCGATCTGCGAGGTGAGGAGTAGTGAAGGGTATGTAATGGGCAAAACGATGCTCTGGGACCATCTGCTGGTGAGCACCATGCCGAAGTCTCAGATGTGTAGGACGTGCGTGTAGGTCTTCGAGAAATCTTTGTGGGCTGTGCGAAAGGGCAGCGTCCCCTCCTTCCCATCTGTCCATAGCTGACAGCTGACATACAGGTCAGATAGGCCTCTGCTACGTCAGTTTGCACGCGTAGGCCGAGACCAGGCTCACTCCGATTGTATACCTTGATGCCGGAATTGCGGCTGGTCAAGGGTATCGCTGAAGGATCGCTTCGGTATATCACCCTCGAGAGAGGTTCTGGCGTCAGTCCGAGCCGGTAACAGCCGGGTACCGCGCTCACATCTTGACCGTCACATGCGACTTGAGGTCACAGAGACGC
>Ga0308169_10004810_pt1 | contig 12469 bp, 12 predicted proteins | sample PhyBR1_2_FD_202139 | JGI IMG/M metagenome (GOLD analysis project Ga0308169, IMG submission 202139) | Phyllosphere microbial communities from UC Gill Tract Community Farm, Albany, California, United States - DLSLSB.R1 | ecosystem: Host-associated > Plants > Phyllosphere > Unclassified | place...
TGGTCGGGCACCAGCGCGATCGCTGAGCCGCCGAAGCCGCCACCCGTGACGCGCGCACCGAGCGCGCCGGCGGCGACCGAGGTGGCGACCGCGACGTCGAGCTCGGGGACGCTGACCTCGAAGTCGTCGCGCTGGGAGACGTGCGAGGCGACCATCAGGTCGCCGATGCCGGCGGCGCCGACCTCGTCGAGGGTGGCGACCGTGTCGAGGACCCGCTGGTTCTCGGTGACGATGTGCCGCATCCGCCGGTAGGCCTCGTCGTCCATCCGCCCGCGCGCGTCCTCGAGGTCGGCGACGGCGACGTCGCGCAGCGCGGGTACGCCGAGCGCCGCCGCGGCCCGCTCGCAGCCGGCGCGCCGCGAGGCGTAGCCGCCGTGGGCGTGCGCGTGCGTGACGCGGGTGTCGATCACCAGGATGGTCAGGCCGGCCTCGACCAACCCGAGGGAGACCGGCCGGCTCTCGCCGCTGCGGCAGTCCAGGAAGAGCGCCGCGTCGGCCTCGGAGAGCAGCGAGGCCGACTGGTCGAGGATGCCGGTCGGGGCGCCCACCACGTCGTTCTCGGCCAGGTGCGTCGCCCGGACGAGGTCCTTCCCGGCTAGGCCGAGCGCCCACGCGTCGTTGAGTGCGACCGCAAGGCAGCACTCGAGCGCCGCCGAGGACGAGAGACCCGCGCCGGTGGGCACGTCGGAGACGAAGTACGCATCGAATCCGCGCGCGTCGGCGAGCGCGGCGCCCACCTGGCCCAGGCCCCAGACGGTGCCGAACGGATACGCCGACCAGCCCGACGCCGTCCCCGGGCCGAGCTCGTCGAGGGTCGAGGTGCCGACCTGGTCGACCGAGGCGGAGGCCACCCGGATCGTGCGGTCCGTACGCAACCCGACCGCGACCCACGTGCGGTGGTCAATGGCGAACGGCAGCACGAAGCCCTCGTTGTAGTCCGTGTGCTCGCCGATCAGGTTGACCCGTCCGGGCGCCGACCAGACGCCGTCGGCCTCCCGCCCGAAGGCGGTGGCGAAGCCGCTCAGCACGCGCTCCACGCTCATGCGGGATCGGCCTGCGCTGGACGAGCGATCTGGGGCTGGGAGGTCATCGCGCCATGTTAGCGCTCACACGAGCCTGGGGCGTCGGGCACCCCGATCACGCGCGCTGGCGCGCCCACAGCGTCGTGCCGACGAGCAGCCCGGCGGCCGCCAGTGCCGTCGACGCGACGTCGACCCGTACCTGGGTGGAGACGTGGCGCCCGGTCACGCACCAGGTCGCGAAGTGCTCGCAGTTGTTGCGGAAGAGCCGGTAGCCGCCCTCACCGAGATGGGACTCGGCGCGCGCCAGCACGATCTCCGGGTCCGCCGCCACGACGAGCGGATGGCGCCGTACGTGCAGGGTGCCGCCCCGCAGGAAGAGCTCCAGGGGCGAGCGCACGACCAAGGCGTCGTGCATCCGCCGTCCGGGCTCCCCGGCGAAGTGGATCGCCATGCCGTCCCCGGCGTCGATCCCGTGGTGCGTATAGAGCCCTCGCGGGACGTAGATGTGGTCGCCAACAGCCACGGTGCACCTCCCTGTGCGTTCCGTCTCCGGCGTCCGTGCCGGTGATCACCCATCGGCAGCGCCACGCGTGACCTGATGGGGGCGGCGCCATTCTCTGGACAGTGGTTAAGCGATTGCGTGAGCGCGCTCTCGGCCGCTTACCGTTCGCGCACAGATTGTTCGTTGGGGGATGTGCGATGGGTGTCATCATCGTCGGCGTCGACGGCTCCGAGCCGTCGGCCCAGGCCGCGCTCGCGGCCGCGCGGCTGGCGTCCGCGCTCGGCTCGGCGCTGCGCGTGATCTGCGCGTTCGGCCGCAGCGAGGAGCGCACTGCGGACGGGCGGGGGAGCGAGTACGGCGAGTGGGCCTTCGGGGGCCGCACGCTCGATGCGTCCGGCCTCTCCGGGGCCACCCGCGTGGCCGACGGCGCCATCGCCCGCATCCGGGCCTTCTACCCGCGCCTCGAGGTCAGTGCCCACGCGGTCAGTGGGCGACCGGCCGCCGCGCTGCTCCAGGCCGCCGAGCAGTTCGACGCCGAGCTGATCGTCGTCGGCAACAAGAACGTGCAGGGCGCCTCTCGCATCCTCGGCAGCGTCGCCAAGGAGGTGGCGAAACGCGCCCGGTGCGACCTCTACGTCGCCCACACCACGCCCCGCCCGGGCGTGTGACGAAGCCCCTCCCGGGTCACCATACGCGCCAGTAACTTCCGGCGTACGATGTCCGCCATGAAGCGCGACATCTACACCGAGGACCACGACGACTTCCGTTCAGCGGTCCGTACCTGGATCGAGCGGGACGTCCTCCCGCACACGGACGAGTACATCGCCGCGAAGGCCCTGCCGCGCGAGTTCTGGCTGAAGGCCGGCGAGAACGGCTTCCTCGGGCTGGCGCTCGACGAGGAGTACGGCGGCGCGGGCGACTTCCGCTTCAACGCTGTCCTCAACGAGGAGCTCGCCAAGGTCGGCGCGGCCTACCCGACCTGCGTCGGCATCCACGTCGACATCACCGCGCCCTACATCAACGAGCTCGGCACCCCGGAGCAGAAGGAGCGCTGGCTGCCCGGCGTCGCCTCCGGGGAGATCCTGCTCGCGATCGGCATGACCGAGCCGGGCGGCGGCTCGGACCTCGCCGCGCTCAAGACGACCGCCGTGCGTGACGGCGACGAGTGGGTCATCAACGGCTCCAAGACCTTCATCACCAACGGCTACTCCTGCGACCTGGTCATCGTCGCGGCCCGTACGGACCCGGAGAAGGGCGCCAAGGGCATCACGCTCTTCGCGGTGGAGACCACCAAGGAGGGCTTCAGCCGCGGACGCAAGCTCGACAAGGTCGGCATGGAGGAGTCGGACACCGCCGAGATGTTCTTCGAGAACGTCCGCGTCACCGACGCCGAGATCATCGGCCAGCTCAACATGGGCTTCATCCACATGATGCAGAAGCTGGCCCAGGAGCGGCTGTCGTGCTCGGTCGCGAACGTCGCGCACGCCAAGCAGATCCTCGCCGAGACGCTGCAGTACGCCAAGGACCGGCAGGCCTTCGGTCAGTCGATCGGCAACTTCCAGCACAACAAGTTCCTGCTGGCCGAGCTCGTCACCCAGATCGAGGTCGCCGAGGCCTACGTCGACAAGTGCGTCGCCGCCCACGCCACCGGCGACCTGTCGGCCGTCGAGGCGTCCAAGGCCAAGTACTGGTCCTCGCAGGCGCAGTCCGAGGTGCTCGACCATTGCGTCCAGCTGCACGGCGGCTACGGCTTCATGAACGAGTACCGCGTGGCCCGCGCCTGGCGCGACGCCCGCGTCACGAAGATCTGGGCGGGGTCCAATGAGATCATGAAGGAGATCATCGGCCGGGATCTGGGTCTGTAGGCGACGGAGCGAGGCCGTGAGCGAGCTTGCTCGTTCACGCGCCGAGCGAGGGAGCTGCCGCGCGAAGCGCGGCTGCACGCGCTGCGCCGCGTTGTCGGGCCTCGAAAGCCCGCTCCGCTCCAAGGCTGTCTTCGGCCCTCCGCCTTGCGCAGCACGCACTACAGACCCAGATCCGCTAGGCAGGGATGCCTCTCCTTGTTTGCGGCCCATCGTCCCGACGCGGGACGATGGGCCGTATGTCTGAGGTGACCGAGATCCACGAGCACGCCCACGGTGACGTCGAGGGGCTGAGCAACCGGCTCAACTGGCTTCGCGCGGGTGTGCTGGGCGCCAACGACGGCATCGTCTCGGTCGCCGGTCTGGTCATGGGTGTCGCCGGTGCGACGACGAACCGCTCGGACATCCTGATCGCCGGCATCGCCGCGCTCGTGGCCGGCGCCCTCTCGATGGGGGCGGGCGAATACGTCTCCGTCTCCACGCAGCGTGACGCCGAGCTCGCCATCATCGAGGCCGAGAAGCAGGACCTCGCGGCGATGCCCGAGGAGGAGCTGGAGCACCTCACCGAGATCCTGCAGGGCAAGGGCCTCTCGTACGAGGTCGCCCGCAGTGCTGCGGAGGAGCTGACCAAGAAGGACGTGCTCCGCGCGCACGCGGAGTTCGAGTTCGGTCTCGACCTCGACGACGTCACCAATCCGTGGAACGCCGCCTTCGCCTCGATGATCGCCTTCACCATCGGCGGCGTGCTGCCGATGCTGACGATCCTGCTGCCGACCCCTGCCCGCTACTACGTGACCGCGCTGGTGGTGGCCGGCGCGCTGGCGATCACCGGTTACTCCTCCGCGCGCTTCAGCAGCGCCCGGCCGATGCCGGCCGTGCTGCGCAACGTCGGCGGGGGCGTCTTCGCGATGGTCGTCACCCTTCTGATCGGCCGCATGCTGGGCACTCAGATCGGCTGATGCGACTATTTGTCGCCCTGGTGCCACCGCCGGAGGCGGTGGAGGATCTCGACGCCTTCCTGGACGTACGCCGCGCGGCGGGGCCGTTCCGGTGGGCGGGTCCGGAGCAGCTGCACCTGACGCTCGCCTTCCTCGGCGACGTGCCGGAGCGGCGGCTCGACGAGCTGCTGGAGAGGTTGGCGCGCGCAGCGGCCCGGCGTACGCCGTTCGACGCGACCATCGCTGGCGGCGGAGCGTTCCCGCACGCCAGCCGCGCGCGGGTGATCTGGGCCGGTCTGGAGTGTGCGAGCGAGGAGGCCGCGGTGGAGCTCGACCGGCTCGCCGCGGGTGCTCGCGCCGCGGCCTCGAAGAGCGGGATCGAGGTCGACGGTGCCCGCTTCCGGCCGCACATCACGGTGGCGCGGCTCGGCGCGCCGGCAGAGGTGAGCAACTGGGTGCGGCTGTTGGGCGCCTACCGCGGCCCGTCCTGGACGGCGGCGTCGATCACCCTGGTGGAATCGCACCTGGGTCAGGGCCCGCGCGGCCGGCCGCGCTACGACGTGCTCGCCGAGCTGCCGCTGGGCGGCGCTGGCTTGTAACGCGGTGTTCCATCTGCTTCTGCGGTGCTGCAACACCGCAAGACAGCCTGTAACACCGCGTTACAAGCTCGGGTCGTAGGCCACATCATCTCCACACCCGCCCTGCCGGACCGGCTTGTCCACAGGAGTCGGAAAGGCCGTTGTCGGGGTTCGCCAGCCCGGCGAGCGTGGCGACATGAACGCCATCGTCGTCGGGCACATGAACGCCCAGAGGGGCCTGGTCTCGCGCGCTCAAGCCCTCGGCGCCGGGGTGAGCGAGCGTGAGATCGACGCCGCGGTCCGCTCAGGCGCCTGGGTCGCCGTACGAAGAGGGGTCTACGCCAGCCAGCAGCTCGTCGCGGCGACCGTCGAACGAGGAGCGAAGCAGCGACTCATCGACGACGCGGCGTGCCTGCGCATCAGCCGCGACCACGTCCGGAGCCACGAGTCGGCCGGTCTCGTACTGGGCATGGAACTCCTGCTGCCCCGGCCCTCCCTGACCCACGTCACTCGTCCGACGGTGCGCGGCTCGCGCCACGAGTTCGGGGTGAAGCACCACCTCGCGCCGTTCGCGGAGGACGACGTGGTGGAGGTCGATGGACTGCGCTGCCTGCGAATCGCGCGGACCGCCGCCGACATCGCGCGAGAGCATGGGCACCCGTACGGCGTCGTCGCCTTCGACTCCGCTCTGCGGATGGGTGTGGCTCTCGCCGACCTCGAGGCCGTGCTCGAGACGATGCCGTGTTGGCCCCGGATCCGTACCGCGCGCGCGGAGCTGGAGCTGGCCGACGCCGGCGCCGAGTCGGTGCACGAGACGTTGGCCCGGATGCTGGTGATCGAGCTCGGTCACGGGAGGCCGGAGACGCAGTTCGGGCTGACCGACGGGAGTCGCGAGGTGTGGTGCGACCTGCGTTTGGACCGCCACGTGTTCGAGCCCGATGGTGCGATCAAGTACCGGCCGCCGAGCGCGGGCGGCGTCGCGACGAAGGCGCCGGAGGAGGTCTTGTGGGAGGAGAAGCGCCGGCAGGACTTCATCACCGGCTTCAAGCTGGGCGCGTCACGGATCGTGTGGTCCGACTACTGGGGCACGGCTCGGGTGCACGCGCGTGCACGGCTGGACCGGGAGTACCGCGACACCTGTCGCCGGTTCGGCACGGACATCAGTGATTTGGCTCCGTACCGGATCGCGGCTCGCCGCCGAGCCGCATGAGGCGTGCTGGCCCGCTTGTAACGCGGTGTTACCTCAGCTTCCGCGGTGCTGCAGCGCCGCAGAACAGTCTGTAACACCGCGTTACATGGGGCGGGCCGCGGGCGCGGCGTTAGTGGGTCAGGCAGGGATCAGCCCGCGACGCCGTAGAGCCGGTCGCCGGCGTCGCCGAGACCCGGCACGATGTAGCCGTGCTCGTTGAGCCGCTCGTCCATCGCGGCGGTGACGATCTTGAGCGGCACGTCGATGTGGGCGGTCAGCTCCTCGAGGCGTGCCACGCCCTCGGGGGCGACGAGCAGGCACACGCAGGTGATGTGGTCGGCGCCGCGCGAGACCAGGAAGTCGATCGCCGCGGCCAGCGTGCCGCCGGTGGCGAGCATCGGGTCCACGACGTAGCACTGGCGCCCGGATAGGTCGGCGGGCAGACGCTCGGCGTACGTGGTCGCCTGCAGCGTCTCCTCGTTGCGCACCATGCCGAGGAAGCCCACCTCGGCGGTCGGCAGGAGACGCATCATCCCCTCGAGCATGCCCAGGCCGGCGCGCAGGATCGGCACCACGAGCGGTCGCGGGCTGGCCAGCTCCACACCCTGGGTCTCCGCGACCGGGGTCGTGATGGTCACCGGGCAGACGCGGACCTCGCGCGTGGCCTCGTACGCCAGCAGGGTGACCAGCTCGTCAGCGAGCGAGCGGAAGGTCGGCGAATCGGTGCGCTCGTCGCGCAGGTGGGTGAGCTTGTGGGCGACGAGCGGGTGGTCGACGACCAGGGTCTGCAGAGCCATGGCGGCACCCTACGGGACGAGCCCGCCGAAGGGGTCCGCAATAGGGGTTGGCCGCACGCTGATGCTCTGTCACTCTGGATGACATGCCCGAGCAGGTGGATGGTGTCGACTTCGCGCTAGCGGTCTTCCGCGAAGACGGCGAGTGGACGGCCGAGGAGCTGGCGCACGACGTCCTCGCCGACGTCGACACGCTCGTCCACGCGCTGCGCCGCTTCCCCGGTGACGGTGGGGCGCTCGGCCTGATCGCGATCGACGAGGACTTCTTCCTCGTCGTGCGGGTCGCGGGCGCGGCGACCAGCATCCTGCTCTCCGACATCACCGCTGCCGACGAGTGGGAGCTGGCCGGCGACGCGCTCGACCACCTCGGTCTGCCGATGCCCGAGGACGAGGACGCGCCCGAGCCGGCCGGTGACCTCGGCATCCTGGCCGACATGGGGATGAGCGCGATGGACATGGGCATCCTGCTCGACGACGTCGACCTCTACCCCGACGAGATGGTCTCCGAGATCGCGCGCAAGCTCGGCTTCGGCCAGCTCTTCGACGACACGATCGGTCTCGCCTCGGCCTAGTGCGCGGCATCCGGCCCGGCATAATGACGCAGCGTGAGCGCCAGTGAGGTCTGGGCGGCGCCGATGGCGGCCGCCCTGGAGGAGGCGCGGGCCGCGCTCGCGACCGGTGACGTGCCGATCGGCGCCGTGGTCCTCTCACCCGAGGGCGAGGTGATCGGTCGTGGGCGCAACGTACGCGAGGCGGACGCGGACCCGACCGGCCATGCGGAGGTCGTCGCGCTGCGCGAGGCCGCCCGTGCCCGCGGTGAGTGGCGCCTCGACGGGTGCTCGCTGGTCGTCACCCTCGAGCCCTGCACGATGTGCGCCGGGGCGATCGTGCTGGCACGGATCAAGACCCTCGTCTTCGGTGCCTACGACGAGAAGGCCGGCGCGGTCGGGTCCCTGTGGGACGTCGTCCGCGATCGTCGCCTCAACCATCGGCCCGAGGTCCTCGCGGGCGTCGCGGAGGCGGAGTGCGCCGGCCTGTTGGCCGGGTTCTTCCAGGCACAGCGCGCCCCGACGTCATCCGTGTCGAGCCCCTCTGCGGCGCGAGACGTATGACGGCGCGCGATCGCCAGCGCTTCAGTCCGCGAGACTGACGCGGGGGTTGGTGCCGAGGGTCGAGGCCCGGGCGATGAGCTCGGGGGTGAAGACCACCTGCTGGTGGCGGTGGGCGGGATTGGTCGCCTCGTCGAGGACGAGATCGGCGGCGGCGCGGCCGAGCTCCTGGCGCGGCTGGCGCACCGAGGTCAGGGGCACGGCGGCCGCGGCCGCGAACTCGATGTCGTCGTAGCCCACGATCGCCAGGTCGTCCGGTACGCGCAGCCCGGTCGCGGTGGCCTGTTGCAGCAGCCCGAGGGCGATCAGGTCGTTGGCGCAGACCGCGGCCGTCGGCCGCCGGTTCGACGGGATGCCGGCCAGGCGCTCACCGGCGGAGCGGCCCGAGGCGACTGTGAGGGAGTCGGCCGCGATCACGGTCAGGTCGTCGGCCGGGAGCCCGGCGGCGGCCCACGCGAGCCGGGCGCCCTCGTAGCGGTCCGCCACCTGGCCGACAGCCAGCGATCCCCCGACGAAGGCGACCCGCTGGTGGCCTCGGTCGATGAGGTGCTCCACGGCGATCCGGCCGCCGAGCACGTCGTCGACGGCGACCGAGCAGAACTGGTCGCCCTTGCGGATCCGGTCGACGACGACCAGGGGAGTGCCGCGCCGAGCGATCGCGTCGAGCAGCGAGCTGTCCGGGTCGACCGGGGTGATCAGGATGCCCTGCACCCGCTGCTGCTCGAGGTGGCCCAGATGGGTCGCCTCGCGCGCTTCGCGGCTGTCGCTGTTGCACAGGAAGAGGGAGAGGTCCACCGACTCGGCGGCGTGCTCGATGCCCTGGGCGACATCGGTGAAGAACGGGTTGCCGGCGTCGAGCATGACGTAGGCCAGGGCGCGGGTGCGGCCCGAGCGCAGCGAGCGCGCCGACTCGTTGCGGATGAAGCCGAGCTCGGCCATCGCCCGCTCGACCTTCTCGCGGGTCGGCGCTGTCACGCGGTCGGGCCGGTTGAGGACGTTCGAGACCGTGCCGAGGGAGACGCCCGCGGCTGCGGCGACGTCCTTCATGGACGCAGACGTCTGACTGCTCACCGGCTCCCCCTGTCGCGGTTGTTTAAAGGATTCAAACGGTTTCAAACGCCACGTGTCAACCGTCCAGGTCACGGATCGGTATCGAATCACGCGGAGTTTCCGGAAGTACTCTTGACGTCTGTGATGGGAGTCACCTAGTCTCCCACTCGTTCGATTAAAACGTTTCAAAGGAGCGGGCATGCCGGAATCGGCAACGGGCCCCGTAGTGCTCGAGCTGCGGGATGTCGCGAAGTCCTTCGGGACCGTCGTGGCGCTCCGCTCGAGCAGTCTCACGGTCCGACGCGGGTCCATCCACGCGCTCGTCGGCGAGAACGGCGCGGGCAAGTCGACCCTGATCAAGATCGTCGCAGGCGTCTACCGGCGGGACGCGGGCGACTTCCGCTTCCTCGGTGAGGACGTGGACTTCGGCTCGACGGCGGCCTCCAAGGCCGCCGGCATCGCGGTCATCTACCAGGAGCCGACCCTCTTCCCGGACCTCTCGGTCACGGAGAACATCTTCATGGGGCGCCAGCCACTCGGCCGCGGCCGCCGCATCGACCGCGCCGCGATGTACGCCGAGGCGGAGTCCCTCTTCCGCAGGCTCGGCGTGCAGATCGACCCGCGCCGCCCGGCCCGCGGTCTGTCCATCGCCGACCAGCAGATCATTGAGATCGCGAAGGCGATCTCGCTCGACGCGAGCCTCCTGATCATGGACGAGCCCACCGCGGCCCTCTCGGGCGTCGAGGTGGAGCGGCTCTTCGCCGTCGCCCGCAGCCTGCGTGACGAGGGTCGAGGCCTGGTCTTCATCTCCCACCGTTTCGACGAGGTCTTCGACCTGTGCGACACGGTCACCGTGATGCGCGACGGGGAGTACATCTCCACCGACCCGATCGCCGAGACCTCGGTCGAGCAGATCGTCGCCCGCATGGTGGGCCGTGAGGTCGCCGAGCTCTTCCCCAAGACCCCCGCCGCGATCGGCGATGCGGTGCTCGAGGTCGACGGCCTGACCTCGGCCGGCGTCTTCCGCGACGTGAGCTTCACCGTGCGCGCCGGCGAGATCGTCGGCCTGGCCGGCCTCGTCGGCGCCGGACGGTCCGAGATCGCCCGCGCCGTCTTCGGCGTCGACGCGTTCGACTCCGGCTCCGTGCGGATGCTCGGCAAGGACGTTCCGCGCCGCGACGTACGGGCCGCCATCAAGGCGGGGATGGCGTTCATCCCCGAGGACCGGCGCAAGCAGGGTCTGGTCGTGGAGTCGTCGGTGGCGCGCAACGTCGCCGCGGTGATCCGCACCGGACTGGCGAAGGGCGGCGTGCTGACCTCCGCCACCGAGAACCGCGCCAGCGGTCCGTGGGCAGCGCGCCTGGAGGTCAAGACCTCCGCGCTGGACATGGCCGCCGCCACCATGTCAGGCGGCAACCAGCAGAAGGTCGTCATCGCGAAGTGGCTGGCCACCGAGCCGAAGCTGCTCATCATCGACGAGCCCACCCGCGGCATCGACGTCGGCACCAAGGCCGAGGTGCACCGCCTCCTGTCCGACCTGGCCGGACAGGGCATGGCGATCTTGATGATCTCCTCCGAGCTGCCCGAGGTCCTGGGGATGGCCGACCGCGTCCTGGTCGTCTGCGAGGGCGAGATCACCGCCGACATCGCCCGCGATGACGCCACTCCGGAGAAGGTCATGCACGCAGCAACCCGGGCCGCGCGCCCCAACGACATCCCGCCCGCGACGACGGCGGAGGTTCCCGCATGAGCACCCTGACCCTCCACCCGAGCGACGTCTCGCCGGCCCGCCGCCTCCTGGGCGGAGCGCTGCGGTCGCGTGAGATCGCGGTCGCCATCGTGCTGCTGCTGGTCATCGCGGCCACGACGATCAAGAACAGTCACTTCCTCTTCGGTGACAACGGCTGGCGCGACCTGCTGCTGACCCCCGCGATCCTGCTGATCCTGGCGGTCGGTCAGGCATCGGTGATCATCACCCGCAACGTCGACCTCTCCGTCGGCTCCGTGCTGGGCCTGACGGCGTACCTGACGGGGCGCATCTTCATCGCCCACCCGGGCACGCCGGTCGTCCTGGTCTTCCTCGTCGGCCTGGCCTTCGGCGCCGCGCTCGGACTGGTCAACGGCGTGCTGGTGGCATGGGGCCGCGTCCCCGCCCTGGTGATCACCCTCGGCACCATGTACATCTACCGCGGCGTCTTCCTGTCGTGGGCGGGCAGCAACCGCGTCAACGCCTCGGACATGCCCGACAGCTTCCTCAGCCTCGGCACCAAGCAGTTCCTCAGCATCCCGGTGCTCTTCATCGTCGCCGTGGTCGTGCTCGTCCTCGTCGGCTACTACCTCTACACCGCCCGCGGCGGACGCGAGCTGTACGCGATCGGCTCGGACCCCGACGCGGCCCAGCTCTACGGCCTGAAGGTCACGCGCCGCATCCTGGCCGCGTTCGTCCTGTCCGGCTCCATGGCGGGCCTGGCCGGCGTGATGACCGCGGCGCGCTACGGCACCGTCAGCTCCAACGCAGGGCTCAACCTCGAGCTCCAGGCGGTCGGCGCCGCCGTGATCGGCGGCGTGGCGATCTTCGGCGGCAGCGGCACCGTCTGGGGCGCCGCGATCGGCGCCTGCCTGCTCGTCACGATCAACCGCGCCCTGCCCGTGCTCGGCGTCCAGGACTTCTGGCAGCAGTTCGTCGTCGGCGTCCTCATCATCGGCTCCATCGTCCTCGACCGGGTGCTCTCCATCCGCCGGGACCGCAAGATCATCGAAGCGAGGGACAACGCATGACCTCCGCGACCGTTACCGCATCCGCCCCGGCGGGCCGTACCTATCGCGCCTACAGCCACTCGTGGTGGCGCCGGACCCTGCTCACCCGCGAGGTCGCGATCATCGCGCTCCTGGTGCTGGTCTTCGGCTGGGCGAGCGCCAACGTGGCGAACTTCAAGAGCCCGTTGACCGTCTACTTCCTCAGCCTCGACAACGCCGAGATCATGCTGATCGCCCTGCCGATGGCCCTGGTCATCATCACCGGCGAGATCGATCTCTCGGTGGCCAGCGTGGTGGGCCTGTCCAGCGTGATGGTCGGCATCCTCCACCAGGACGCCGGCTTCTCGATCCCGCTCGCCGGACTCATCGCGATCCTGGTCGGCATCATCGCCGGAGCGCTCAACGGGTTCCTGATCGCCTACGTCGGACTACCGTCCCTCGCGGTCACGATCGGCACCATGGCCGCCTACCGCGGTCTCGCGGTCGGTCTGCTCGGCACCACCGCCAAGACCGACTTCCCGGTGAAGTGGACCGACCTGTCCACGCAGCACATCGGCTCCACGCGGTTCCCCCTCATCGTCATCCCGATCGTCGTGCTGGTCGCCGTCTTCGTGTGGCTGCTGCACTTCTCCACCTTCGGCCGCGGCGTCTTCGAGATCGGGCTCAAC
>Ga0308169_10004812_pt1 | contig 12466 bp, 10 predicted proteins | sample PhyBR1_2_FD_202139 | JGI IMG/M metagenome (GOLD analysis project Ga0308169, IMG submission 202139) | Phyllosphere microbial communities from UC Gill Tract Community Farm, Albany, California, United States - DLSLSB.R1 | ecosystem: Host-associated > Plants > Phyllosphere > Unclassified | place...
GTCGGTGGATCGGGCGCTGGGCCCCCATGCCCTTTCCGGCGAATGTCCTCCGGCGTCGGCCTGCGGCCGCCACCTCCCCCTTTATTTCGCCTCCAAGGGCATGGGGGCCCAGCGCCCGACCCACCGACAGCGCCAGAAAAGCCTGGCTTCCCCTCCTTGCCGCAAGTCGAGCCCCGTAGCGGCCGGTAGGCTCCTGGGCAAAATAAAGGAGGAGGCCGCCATGCGCGGCCGGGGGACATTTGCGCCAGGGGCCTACCGGGTGCTACGGGGCCCTCACGCTCGCGACCGGTCCGATCGGAGACGTCAGCCGATCCCAATCGCGCCTTCGCACCCGGCCACCCGCGTAACGTCGTGCTGACTCTGCGACGGCCCTCGCAGCAAGACGCTCCCCTTGGAGTGAAGAAGAACTCTCTTTTTCAGGGCGCAGGGCGCAGGGCGCATCGTGCCGAGCGGGGATTACTCCGTGATCGGACCGGCCACTTCCTGCCCGGCCTGCCAGACCGCGCCGATGCGCTGGGTGTTTGCGATGTCGGTGAGCGGGTCGGCGTCCAGCACCAGCAGGTCGGCGCGCTTGCCGGCGGCGAGCCGGCCGCGGTCGGCCAGGCCCAGCAGGTCCGCCGCCTGCGACGTGGCGATCTGCAGTGCCTGCGCAGGCGTCAGCCCGGCCTGCACCAGCAACTGCAGCTCGCGGTGCTCGGCGACGCCGATCACCCGCTGCGGCATCGCACCGGCATCGGTGCCGAAACCCAGCTTGACCCCGGCCGCCTGCAGGCGGCGCACGTTGTCCAGGTTGGTCGCCACCGCCGCGCGTGCGGCCGGAATGCCGCTGCCGGCCAGTTGCGCGCGCTGCCACGCCGGCTGCGACCAACGGGCCAGCACGTCGCGGTGCAGGGCCTGGCGCAGGAACGGCTGCTGCAGCGCCTGCGGGTGTTCGGCGTACCAGTAGTTGGCCTCGTCGATGGCCACCGTCGGGATGTACCACGTGCCCTGCTCGCGCATTTTCCTGGCCAGCATCGGGTCGACCGCGCGGTCGCGGATGCCGTGGGCCAGGATGTCCACCTTGGCATCGACCAGGTCGCGGGCCTGATCGAGGTCGTGGATGTGCGCGGCCACCGTGAGGCCCCTCGCGTGCGCTTCGGCGATGGCGGCGCGGTACACCTCCGGGGTCATCATCGGGCGCTTGCCGCCCAGGTCGTCCACCCACAGCTTGATCAGGTCCACGCCGTCGGCGTGCTGGGTGGCCACCGCCGCGCGCGCCTGTTCGGCGGTGCGCGGGCGCGCGACCGGGTCGTGGCGCAGGCCCATGCTGTCCGCGGGGGGGGCGCCATCGGGCGCGCCGATCCCGCCGCCAGCACCGTACAGTTGCGCGCCCAAGGCGGGATCGGCGTTCACTTCCGTGCGGATGGCGAAGAAATCCGCCCCATTCATGCCCAGCGCGGTGACGGTGGTGATGCCGTAGCGCTGGAACTGGCGCAGGTCGCGCACCACGTTGTCGCGCGTGTAGTAGCGGTCGCCGTGCTCCAGCCCCTGGGTGTTGCCCACATGCGCGTGGTCGCTGACCAGCGCAGGCAGCAGCGTCTTGCCGGTGTAATCGATGCGGCGCGCGCCGGTGGCGGCAGCGGGCAGGGGCGTGCCGATATGCACGATGCGGGCGCCATCGATCAGAACCGGGGTGATGCCGCGATCGCGCTGGCCATCGAAGACGCGCGCGTTCTCCAGCAGGATCGGCTCGGCGGCGGCAGGCAGGGCGACGGTGGCAATTAGTAGTGCCCACAGGCGGCTCGGTCGCATCGGCGGCTCCAGTCTTGGGGGAAGGTTGAGCCTACCCCATCGGGCGGGTCGCGTTGCCGGCCAGCGGACTGCGATCATCTGCGCCTGTGGGCGCGCAGCAGGGGAAGGCTGATGGCGAAGAAGCACAGCAGCGCGCCGACGAGCGCGAAGCCGCTGCCTGCCAGGAAGGCAGTACGGCCCTGGTCGATGCCCCACAGCTGGCCGGCGATCAGTGCGCCCAGCACGCCGCCCACGCCGGAGGAGAAGCCGTACAGCAGGCCCTGGCCATGGCCGTTGAGGCGACCGGGGAAATAGGTGGCCAACATCTGCATCGCGGCCGCGAAGAACGCGGCAAACCCGAGGGCGTGCGCGGTCTGCGCCAGCAGCATCACCGGCAGGTTGTCCGGGAACAACGCGGTGATCGCCCAGCGCACGGTGGAACTGAGCAGCGCGATCAGCAGCATCCAGCTGGCGTCATAGCGACGGAAGAAGCGGCCGATGGTGAAGAACACGCCTACTTCGAACACCACCCCGATGGTCCACAGCAGCCCGAGCGTAGAGGTGGCATAGCCGTGGTGGTCCATGTAGACAGAGAAGAACGTGTAGTACGGCCCGAACGACAGCTGCTCCATGAACGCGGCCAGGAAAAACGCCAGCACCTGCGGCTTGCGCACGATCTGCCAGAAGCCGGTCGCGTCGCCGTCGCTGCGCTGCAGGTTGCGCGCGTAGGAGTTGGCGAACCCCGAGGCGGCGAGCAGGCCGAACAGCGGCAGCATCAGCCATGGCAGCAGGTGTGCGTTGCCCGCGCCGCCGTCGCCTTCGATGATCCAGCCAAACAGCATCACCACCGCGATGAAGCCCAGCGAGCCCCAGACCCGGATCAATCCGTAGCGATGGCTGTCGCTGCCCAGGTGGGTCAACGTGATCGATTCGAACTGCGGCATCACCGCGTTTTAGAAGAAGCAGAACGCGACCATCGCCGGGTACAGCCACGGTTGCGGCAGCGGCAGCAGGAATGCGCAGAACGTGAGCAGCGTCAGCACGCAGCCCAAGCGCAGCCAGAAAATCGGGCGCGGCGAGGCGGCGGCGAGCGAGGTCCACGTGGTGGGCGCGACGATGCGGGTGGCGTACCAGATGCCCATCATCACGCTGATCGCGGTGACGCTCATCCCGCGGGAGGTCAGGAACAACGACCAGTACGGGGTGAATGCGCCGAGCGCGGCGTAGTAGACCAGGTAGAACGACGAGAGGCGGACGACCGGTACGGCGTCGCGGGTGGGGGCGGTCATGCGGGGTCTCGGTGGGCGCGCACCCATCAACGGTGGGTACCAACCGGTGCATTATGCCGCTAGCACCCGACCGTGGGTCGGGTGACGCCCTCACTCCGGATCGTAATCCAGGTTCGAGGCCAGCCAGCGTTCGGCCTGCGCGCGGTCCACGCCCTTGCGCTTTGGCAGATGCCGGCATGCTTCTCGGCGATCACGCGAGAAGATCGACTTGGCCAAGGCCTTTGCGATCCGCGCGCAGAAGAAGCAAGACGACTGCATCGAGGCCGAGCGCCTGAAGCAGGAAGAAGCACGCCTGCGCCGCGAAGCCAAGGCCAACCTGGGCGCGCTGCCGCGATGGAACCTGCATCAGCGCGATGCGGTTGCCTGCAGATGGCCTTCGGCTTCCTGCTGCTGCATGAAGCCCAGCACGTGCTGGGCCACGCTCACCGGCTGTTCTTCCACTGCGAAATGACCGGCATCGAGCAGGTGCACCTGGGCCTTGGGCAGATCGCGTTGGTAGGCAAGGGCCCCCGCGCTGATGAAGGCCGGGTCGTGCCGCCCCCAGATTACCAGCGTCGGCGGCTGTCGATCACGCAGGAATGCTTGCCAGCGCGGATACGCGGCGATGTTGTTTTGGTAATCCTGGAAGAGCTGTACCTGGATGCGCTGGTCGCGGTGGGTGGACAGCCCGGCCAGGTCGTGAGTCCACGCATCGGGGCTTACCCGCTCCGGGCGTCCGCACACATCGCGCAGGTATTGACCGTTGATGATGCTCTCAGCGCTGACCACGCCGTGCAGACGTGCAACGCTGGACTGCGAGCGGTCGCGGTGCACCTCGGCAAAGAACGCCTGGCGCGCCGGCGTCAGGCCGTCCAGGTACGCATTGCCGTTCTGCACAATCAGGGTCTGAAGACGATCCGGTTGCTCAAGCATCAGGCCGAATCCCACCGGCGCACCGAAGTCCTGCACGTACAGGCTGTAGCGGCGTAGCCCGAGCTGGTCAACGAACGCGGCCACATGCGCGCTGAGCCGATCAAAGGTGTAAGGCTGGCGGTCCGGGTCGGGGCGGTCGCTGTAGCCCGAGCCGAGATGGTCCGGCGCGATCACGTGGTAATGGCCGGACAGCAACGGAATCAGCTCGCGGTAAGTATGCGAGGAAGAAGGGTAGCCATGCAGCAACAGCAGGGTAGGGCGCGAGGGATCACCAGCCTCGCGGTAGAACGTGCGCAGGCCGTTGACCTCGATGCTGCGGTAGTAGGTCTTGGCAGGCCAAGCGGCGGGTGCCGACACGGTCGTGGAGGCCTGCGCGACGGTAGCACCGGACGCAAGCGTAAGCGGTAGCAGAAGGAGGAGACGGTGCATGGCGTGATTCCAGAAGCGGGCCTTCATCTTGTGACGAAAGGCCGCTCCGTCCATCGCGTTTGGCAACGTGGGTTCAACAACATTTAGCCAATTGCCTGGCGAGCATCCGCAGCAAGCTGATCGCGCTACCACGCGACGCGCACGAGCCGTCGTATTGCTGATGGCGACGCAAATGAAGCGCGACCAGGAAAGATATTCCGCGTGGGGAAAGCGGGCGCGATGACGCGGTTGGCCACGTGGCGCGCTGTGCGTACCCGTCGGCGGCAGTGCCCTGCCACCGGCCTGCGGTCGACCCGCGGTTTAATCCGGATCGTAGTCCAGGTTCGAGGCCAGCCAGCGTTCGGCCTGCACCCGGTCCACACCCTTGCGCTTGGCGTAGTCGCTCACCTGCTCGCGCGACACCCGCCCCACCACGAAATACTGGCTCTGCGGATGGCTGAAGTAATAGCCGGATACGGCCGCGGTCGGCAGCATCGCAAAGCTCTCGGTGAGTTGCATGTCGGCGTTGCGCTCGGCGTCCAGCAGCCGGAACAGCGTGGCCTTCTCGCTGTGCTCGGGGCAGGCCGGGTAGCCCGGGGCCGGGCGGATGCCGCTGTACTTCTCGGCGATCAACGCCTCGTTGTCCAGCTGTTCGTCGGGCTGGTAGCCCCAGTAGTCGGTGCGCACGTGTTGGTGCAAACGCTCGGCCAGCGCTTCAGCGAAGCGGTCGGCCAGCGCCTTGAGCAGGATGGCGTTGTAGTCGTCGTGGTCAGCCTCGAAGCGGGCCACGTGCGCGTCGATGCCGATCCCGGCGGTCACCGCGAACGCGCCGATCCAGTCCTGCTTGCCGCTGTCGGCCGGGGCGATGAAATCGGCCAGGCAGAAATCCGGCCGCTCCACCGGCTTGTCGACCTGCTGGCGCAGGAAGTGCAGCACTGCCGGGCCGTCATCGGTGCGCAGGTGCACGTCATCGCCAACGCTGTTGGCCGGCCACAGCCCGAACACCGCCTTGGCGGTCAGCCATTTCTCGCTGACGATGCGGTCAAGCATCGCGCGCGCGTCGCGGTACAGCTCGGTGGCCTGCGTGCCCACGATCTCGTCGGTGAGGATGGCCGGGTACTTGCCGGCCAGTTCCCAGGCCTGGAAGAACGGCGTCCAGTCGATCACCCTGACCAGGTCGGCCAGGGGGTAGTCGTGCAGCACGTGCAGGCCCGGCTTGCGCGGCGTGGGCGGGGTGTAAGTGGCCCAGTCGCCGCTGAAGCGCTGCGCACGCGCTTTGGCCAGCGTTACCAAACGCTTGGCGTCGCCGCGGTTGCGGTGGCGCTGGCGGATGTCGGCGTAGTCGGCCTCGTTGGCGGCCACGAAGGCCTCGCGCAGTTCGCTGGAGATCAGCGACTGGGCCACGCCGACCGCACGCGAGGCATCCTTCACCCACACCGTGGGCGCCTTGTAGTGCGGGTCGATCTTCAGCGCGGTGTGCGCGCGCGAGGTGGTCGCGCCGCCGATCATCAGCGGCATCGTGAAGCCCTGCCGCTGCATTTCGCGGGCGACGTGGCTCATTTCCTCCAGCGACGGCGTGATCAGGCCGGACAGGCCGATGATGTCGGCATTCTCGGCGCGCGCGGCGTCGAGGATCTTCTGGGCCGGCACCATCACGCCGAGGTCGACCACCTCGAAATTGTTGCAGGCCAGAACCACGCCCACGATGTTCTTGCCGATGTCGTGCACGTCGCCCTTGACCGTGGCCATGATGATCTTGCCGTTGCTCTTGGCCGTGTCGCCGCTGCGTGCCTTCTCCGCTTCGATGTACGGCAGCAGGTAGGCCACGGCCTTCTTCATCACCCGCGCCGACTTGACCACCTGCGGCAGGAACATCTTGCCGGCACCGAACAGGTCGCCCACGATGTTCATGCCGTCCATCAGCGGCCCTTCGATCACGTCCAACGGGCGGCTGGACCGGGCGCGGGCTTCTTCGGTATCAGCCTCCACCCAGGCGTCCAGGCCATGCACCAGCGCATGCGCCAGGCGCGCGTCGATCGGCTTCTCGCGCCAGGCCAGGTCTTCGCCCTTGACCTCGCCCTTCTTGCCCTTGTAACGCTCGGCGATTTCCAGCAGGCGCTCGGTGCCGTCGCGGCGACGGTTGAGGATCACGTCCTCCACGCGTTCGCGCAGTTCCGGGTCCAGCTCGTCGTAGATCGGCATGGCGCCGGCGTTGACGATGCCCATGTCCATGCCGGCGGCGATGGCGTGGTACAGGAACACCGCATGGATCGCCTGGCGCACGCTTTCGTTGCCGCGGAAGGAGAACGACACGTTGGAGACGCCGCCGGAGACATGGCAGTGCGGCAGGGTGCGCTTGATGATGCGGGTGGCTTCGATGAAGTCGACCGCGTAGTTGTCGTGTTCCTCGATGCCGGTGGCGACGGCGAAGATGTTCGGATCGAAGATGATGTCCTGCGGCGGGAAGCCGACCTCGTCCACCAGGATGCGGTAGGCGCGGGTGCAGATCTCCACCTTGCGCGCGCAGGTATCGGCCTGGCCGTCCTCGTCGAAGGCCATCACCACCGCGGCCGCGCCGTAGCGCAGCACCTTGCGCGCGTGCTCGATGAACTGCGCCTGGCCTTCCTTGAGCGAGATCGAATTGACCACGCTCTTGCCCTGCAGGCACTTCAGCCCGGCCTCGATCACGCTCCACTTGGAGGAGTCGACCATCACCGGAATGCGGGCGATGTCCGGTTCGGACATGATCAGGTTGAGGTAGCGCGTCATCGCCTTTTCGGAATCGATCAGGCCCTCGTCCATGTTCACATCGAGGATCTGCGCGCCGTTGGCCACCTGCTGGCGCGCCACGTCCACCGCCTCTTCGTAGCGCTCTTCCTTGATCAGCTTGCGGAACTGCGCGCTGCCGGTAACGTTGGTGCGCTCGCCGATATTGACGAACAGCAGGTCCGGCGTGATCACCAGCGGCTCAAGGCCGGACAGGCGGGTGGGGCGGGGAGTCGTCATGGGCGGGCTGGCACGTGCTGGCGGGGGAGGGTCAACGACAACGGGCGGCGGATGCGCTCACGCGGCATCCTCCAGGGCGGGGCCGGGCAGGGTGCGCGGCGGCAGGCCGGCTACCGCCTCGGCGATGGCGCGGATGTGCGCGGGGGTGGTGCCGCAGCAGCCGCCTACCAGGTTGAGCAGGCCAGCGCTGGCGAACTCGCGCAGGGTGCCGGCCATTTCCTCGGGGGTCTCGTCGTACTCACCGAACGCGTTGGGCAGGCCGGCGTTGGGATGCGCGCTGACCAGGCAGTCGGCCACGATCGACAGGGTTTCCACATGCGGGCGCATGTCGTCGGCGCCCAGTGCGCAGTTCAGCCCGACCGACAGCGGCCGGCTGTGCGCCACCGAGGCATAGAACGCCTCGGCGGTCTGCCCGGACAGGGTGCGCCCGGATGCATCGGTGATGGTGCCGGAGATCATGATCGGTAGGCGCGCGCCCCGGTCGTCGAACGCTTCTTCGATGGCGTACAGGGCGGCCTTGGCATTGAGCGTGTCGAAGATGGTTTCCACCATCAGCGTGTCGGCGCCGCCGTCGATCAGCCCGTCGATGGCTTCGCGGTAGGTCTCGCGCAACGCATCGAAGCTGGTGTTGCGGAACCCGGGGTCATTCACGTCCGGGCTGATCGAAGCGGTGCGACTGGTGGGGCCCAGCACGCCGATCACGAAGCGCGGCTTGCCCGGGGTGGTCGCGGCGACCGCGTCGCAGCACGCACGGGCGACGGCCGCGCCGGCCTTGTTGAGCTCGTAAACCAGGTGCTCCAGGTGGTAGTCGGCCTGGCTGACCGAGGTGGCATTGAAGGTGTTGGTCTCCACCAGGTCCGCGCCCGCTTCCAGGTAGGCGGTGTGGATGCCGGCGATCACCTCCGGCTTGCTGAGCAGCAGCAGGTCGTTGTTGCCCTTCAGGTCGTGGCCTTCGGGTGCGGCGTGGTCGCAGCCGGCGCCATGGATATGCGCCACGTGGGTGCTGTCGTAGCCGTCGACGAAGCGCGCGCCCCGGTAGTCGTCTTCCTGCAGCCCGTGGCGCTGGATCATCGTGCCCATCGCGCCGTCGATGATCAGGATGCGCCGGGCAAGCGCTTCCTGCAGGGCGTGGACGCGATCAGGGTGCAACCAGGGCAGGGACGACATGGCGGGCCTCAGGGTTTGGTGGCGATCAGCGAGATGACTTCGAAATGCGGCGGGCGCTTCTCGCGGGTCACCGTTTCCAGATTGGACACCACCAGCCCGGCCTTTTCGGCGAACTTGCGCAGTTCCTTGTCCGAGAAGCCCAGGTTGACGTGGCCGTACGCATCCACGGCGGCCTTGTGCTCGTGGCGGGCCAGGCTGCACAGCAGCAGGCGCCCGCCCGAGCGCAGCACGCGCGCGCCTTCGGCCACGGCCTGGGCCGGCTTGGCCGCGTAGGTGAGGGCATGCATCAGCACCACCAGGTCGAAGCTGCGATCCTTGAACGGCAGGGCGTGCATGTCGCCTTCGCGCACTTCCACGTTGGCCAGGCGGCGCAGGCGCTCGCTGGCGGCGGCCACCACGCGCGCACTGGTGTCGATGCACACGTAGCGTTTGGCGTGCGGGGCGACCAGCTCGGCCAGCACGCCGTCGCCGGAGGCGATATCCAGCACGTCACCGGTTTCCAGCAGCGGCAGCGCGGTGCGCGCCAGTGCCTCCCAGGTGCGGCCGGGCGAGTAATGGCGCTCCATGTCGCCGGCGACGCTGTCGGCCCAGTTCTGGTCGGCAGCGCGGCTGGCCAGCACCGAGGCCACCCGTTCAGCGTCCTGGCGCAGCAGCGGGTCGTCGCTGCCGGTGCTGAGCGCATGCCACAATGCACGCTGCGCGGGGTCCAGCGCGGCGTCGTCGAAGCGGTAGTAAGCCGACACGCCGGCCCGGCGGTCGCGCACCAGGCCGGCTTCCTTGAGCCGGGCCAGGTGGGTGGACACGCGTGGCTGGGCCAGCGTGGTGATGGCCGACAGCTCGGCCACGGTCAGTTCTTCCTGCTCCAGCAGTGCCAGCAGGCGTACCCGGGTGGCGTCGGCGAACACTTTCAGCCGGATCGACCAGTCCTCAAGATCCATAAATATCTACCTATCGCGATATAGAGATATTTTCGTCCCTGGGCCGGGTGGGGTCAAGTCAGCCGGTATTGCCTGCCCCCCGGTACAATCGCCGCACCTGGACGCGCGTTGCGCGGCCATAAAACAACCATGTTCCCGGGAGGGTGTTGTGGATTTCAGTTTTACCGAAGAGCAGCTGATGCTGCAGGACGTTGCGCGCCGGATCGCGCAGGAAAAGATCGCCCCGAGCGCCGAACATCACGACCGTACCGGCGAATTCCCGCTGGACAACATCCGCCTGCTGGGTGAAAACGGCCTGATGGGCATCGAAGTGCCGGCCGAATACGGCGGCGCGGGCATGGACCCGATTGCCTACGTGCTGGCGATGGTGGAGGTCGCCGCCGGTGACGCTGCGCATTCGACCATCATGTCGGTCAACAACTCGCTGTTCTGCAACGGCATCCTGACCCACGGCAGCGAAGCGCAGAAGCAGAAGTACGTGCGCGCCATCGCCGAGGGTGAGGCCATCGGCGCGTTCGCGCTGACCGAGCCGCAGTCCGGTTCGGACGCCACGGCCATGCGCTGCCGCGCGGTCAAGCAGGCCGACGGCACGTTCGTGATCAACGGCAAGAAGAGCTGGATCACCTCCGGCCCGGTCGCCAAGTACATCGTGCTGTTTGCGATGACCGACCCGGACCAGGGTGCGCGCGGCATCACCGCGTTCATGATCGACACCGACAACGCCGGTTTCCACCGCGGCAAGACCGAGCCCAAGCTCGGCATCCGTGCCTCGGCTACCTGCGAGATCGAGTTCCAGGATTACGTGGCCAGCGCCGACGACGTGCTGGGCAAGGAAGGCGAGGGCTTCAAGATTGCCATGGGCGTGCTCGACGCCGGCCGCATCGGCATCGCCTCGCAGGCCATCGGTATTGCCCGCGCGGCGTATGAAGCGACCCTGGAGTACGTGAAGGACCGCAAGGCCTTCGGTGCGGCCATCGGTACCTTCCAGATGACCCAGGCCAAGATCGCCGACATGAAGTGCAAGCTGGATGCAGCCCTGTTGCTGACCCTGCGCGCGGCATGGGTGAAGGGCCAGGGCAAGCGTTTCAGCAATGAAGCGGCCATCGCCAAGCTGACCGCATCCGAAGCGGCGATGTGGATCACCCACCAGGCCGTGCAGATCCACGGCGGCATGGGCTACTCCAAGGAAATGCCGCTGGAGCGGTACTTCCGTGATGCCAAGATCACCGAGATCTACGAGGGCACCTCGGAGATCCAGCGGCTGGTGATCGCGCGCAACGAGACCGGGCTGCGCTGATCGAGCCCAGGGCGGCGCCTTGATGGCGCCGCCTCGTTGGTGGGCTGCATCCGTGGAATGATCGATTGCGCGCGCAGTGCGCCCATTCTCTGACAGCCGCACCCCGGATTGATGTCAGCGGGCGAGACCCAAGAATCAAAAGTGGCTCAACGTTGCCATGACGCTCACCCTACCCGTTGGTACACGCCAACGTTTCGCCGTTCCAGGTGCAGCGCAGCCGTAGGGTCTCAATCCCGGACTCGTCTATCCGCATGCCGTACAGTTTCGCGGCTTGCATCCACTCGCGCATGGAGCGGCGATCCGGAAAGTAGTGGTCCCCTGCAAAAATGTCGCCGGCATCGGGCCCGATTGCCGCAGCGTCAGGTAGCGGATTTCCTTGCGCGTCCCGGCTCTTTCCTTTCAGGTAGCGCGCCTCATGGACCGAATCCGGCTCAATGATGAGCTCGGTTTGCGATCCATCGCGCCACGTGATCCTGTAGGTCACCGAATCGACGCCGAAAAGGCGGCTGACGAAACTCAAGCCAACCGATGACAGGGTAGTGGAGATCGAATTCCAGGTAGTGCTGTTGGTTGTTGCGCCGGAGAACGCTGCGCCGATGCTGCTGCCAAGCCTTGCGCGCGCTGTGGCGGACTCGATGATGTCGTAGGCGCGGTAGTCCTTGAACTCCTCCGGGAACGCAATTCCATTGGCCAGGCCGGGATCGTCAGGATGGATGGGAACGACTGCTCCATTGCCCCCCGCACCTGCAGCTCTGGCAGACGCATCCAGATGGGCAAGCCCCATGACGCGCTGGAAGGCGCTGGATACCGGCGACGGAACTGCCGTAGTGATGGCCCTGTAGCGCTTTAACTCACGGTCGTACTCGACCTCGAAGCCATGGAGCTTTACTTGGGCCAGATCGACCACGAGCGTGGTTCCGGTGCCTGAGCTCGCGGCAATCTGGCGTGGATTGACGCAGTTGTCGCAGACGACAAGTCCACCGGCGTGCGCGTCGCCGGACAGGAACAGTCCGGCTCCCAGCAGCAGCGACAGTGACGTGGTAGCGAAAACACGGTGCTTCATGGCGTTTCTCCCCCGTTGAGCGCGACGGGCCGGTCATCCGGCGTGGATCGCGTGAGGGTTTTTTGTATCCCTACTGGTCACCGAAGACCGTGCCGCCGTCTACAGATGGATAACGATGTGTCGATCACGACATGGTGAGACGTGGACGTCAGGGGTAGGTGCCGACCGTTGGTCGGCACGCGGGTGAGGCAGAATGTGCCCTCGTTTTTTGCCGGACATCCCCATGCTGATTTACCGAGGCGCAGGTTTCCTGACCCTGCTCACCCCCATCGCGACCTTGCTGCTGCTGATGTGGCTGAGCCCCGATCCTGCCGTTGCCAAGGGCAATACCTCGTTGACGCAGCTGCTGATCGGATTCGGCATTGGTGCGGCGATCAATGTGCTGCTGGGTCTGGTGCTCAACCGCGGCCCACGTGCGCCGGGTGAGCGTGCCCGCCATCATTTCTTCTTCGTGCCGATGCAGTGGCCGTCGCTGGTGATCGTGGTCGTCTGCGCGGCGGTGGCGCTGCTGCGCTGAGCGGTAGTGCCGGCCGCTGGCCGGCAACCAGGCGGTACATGTAGCACAGGGTAGTGCCGGCCGCTGGCCGGCAACCAGGCGGTCCGTGCATGGCACGTA
>Ga0308169_10004813_pt1 | contig 12466 bp, 21 predicted proteins | sample PhyBR1_2_FD_202139 | JGI IMG/M metagenome (GOLD analysis project Ga0308169, IMG submission 202139) | Phyllosphere microbial communities from UC Gill Tract Community Farm, Albany, California, United States - DLSLSB.R1 | ecosystem: Host-associated > Plants > Phyllosphere > Unclassified | place...
ATGAGGTCGAAAGTCGCCCGAGGGAGCAGAGAGTCTGTATGACAATGTTCTCAGAGCGGGACTGGGTCGAGCGGGTCGACGACTGCAGAGTGATGCGGCAGAGGGCGTCGACACCAGCATACTCGTCAACTGCATGTGATACTCGCTGACTGTTAGGCTCCCACAAACGGCGAGACAAGCGATGTTCCATCGTAGCCCCGTTGCTGCGCTCCGCCCTTATCACCTGCCTGGAGAAGTACGACATCTCGGTGGACGGCACAGGCGAGGCACTCGGCTGCTTGGAGGGCAAGGCGCTCGAGATGACCGATGGGACGGTCGAGGTTCGAGAAGAAGATGCGGAACGGCAGCTTCAGGCGACCGGAGGCGTCAATGGCGGAAATGGGGGTCAGGTCGGCATCTTCAACACTAACCATATCGGCCAACACAAGTTCTCAGGCGTGATGCTTGTGAGATGCAAATCAGGTGCGACGTGACTGACGCTGATGGTAGATTATGTTTTCAAGTGGGGCGTATCTGAGCTATGGAAGGGTCTCGCCTGCTGAGATCCCCCGTGTGGTCGAAGAGACGATCCTGCAGGGCAAGGTGGTTCCGGGTTTGTTGCGGACTGCAGTGGGAGTGAAGCGTGAGGGTGACGGCAAAGGTCACGGCTTTTTGGAGTGGTAGCCATGTACCGCCCTTCAGAGCCCAGTGCGCGCCCCGCCCGTCCCAACTGCCCGATATGCATGTATGTTCCAAGCACTGCAGATGGTTTCTGCGTGCACGACTCGGTGTCCCGCATGTCCCAAGTGGACAACCTCCACCGGGCATTTAAGTCGCGTCATCCGTCCCAGCCACTGCGTTTCAGCGTTGCTCATTCAGCATCCCCGACCCTCGGCTCGATCACGACAGCGCTGCTTCACTCGTCTCAGAACCTCATTTGGTTCCTCTTGACCGAACGCGACAGGGGGCAGACCGCGATACCGAAATAAACACCGCCTCACCTGCCTGTGTTCTTCCCGCCAGTCCTTTGCACCCCTTCCTCCGACCTACCGGGCGGTTCCTCATGCCCGGCTCGAATCCATCTCGTGTGCCAAATACGAAGGGAGACCGACCTGTAAAGATAGCTAAGATGGAGGATTCACTAGATATCACGCAAGCTACAGTCCGGACCGAGCCTATGGCCTCGTGAGCTCACCCCTTGACGACGCTTGGTCTAGCTGGAACCCAAATCAACAACGTGAGGCGAGGCTGACGTCAGGTATCGTCCGGACGCAAAGACTAGGCGATATGACAGACAGCTCCGGTGAGCGAGCTCTGGCCCACAGACCTGTGCCGCCAGCTGACGCGAAGATTGTGGGCATCAGCAGGGCAGAGGTCGTTGGAGCAGGCGAGAGTGCTTTTGATCGGGCATGATGCGGCGGGAACGCAAACATTGAAGAACCTCGTCCTCCCAGGTCAGCTCAGCTATCTGGCTTTCTGTTGGAGTAGTGTGAAGCTGATCAGCAGGCATTTCGCATTTCACTGTTCTGTCGCCCATGATCACCACCGCTCAGGACGTCTCAACCAACTTCTTCCTTCACCCGGACGACATCGACTCGAGCATCGCCGAGTCCGTTGTCAAGTGCGCGAACCCTTTCCTCCCAAGTCAAGGGCTCATGGTAGATCTTTGAAAGAGCTGAATCCGTCGGTCGAAGGAGCAGCCCTTGTCCAGGTGAGCTGAAGGTCTCGTCATGGAAGGAAGGAGGCTGATCACACAGGACCCGGCCAAATTGCTCGATGCAGGCTCTGAATTCCTCTCAGCATTCACGTTGGTCATCTGCTCGAATGTCGATCCGGCCATAGAACTCCGAGTCGCTGACCAGCTATGGGAGCGTGCGTTGCTGGCGAACTATGATGACGATCCGAGCTGACCTTCAGTCTCGTCCACACCGGGTGGCCCTGACATCCCCCTGATCTCTATGAGGACGTCCGGATTCTTGGGCAGGATAGAAGTACAGGTTCGCGAGCATTGCGGTCAGTTGTCCGGATGTGTATGGAGCCGAAGCTGACGTGCTAGTAATCGACACTCATCCTGAATCATCTCACTCGCTCAGAGTCGACCAGCCTTTCCCTGCCCTCGAGGAGTACGCGCGCAAACTTGATCTGGAGTCTATGGACTCGATGGAACACTCGCATGTGCCTTATGTTGTGTTGCTCGTAAAAGCTGCAGCAGAGTGGAAGGATGCGGTGAGCCTTTCAACGGGGTTTAGCGGATGCGGGGTGGGAACTGATGGATAGCATGACGGCAAGTTGCCGGAATACGAGCAGAAGGACGAGTTCAAGAAGTTCCTCAACGCTGGCAGGAAGAAGAGTGATGAAGAAAACTATGATGAAGCAGATAACAAGGCGTTCTTCGTGACGAACCGTACCGAAGTGAGGGTCCCGTCTAATCACGCTGGCCTGGAGCTGATGAGCAGGTCCCGGCCAACATTCAGGATCTGCTGCAGGAAGAGAGCGTTAAGAACATTTCCACCGGGGTGAGCACAACCGACTCCTGATTGGGTCCGCGTCCACTCTGCTCACCTCGTAGTCAAAGAACCTGCATATCCTGCTCAACACCCTCGGCCGGTACCTCACAACCCATGCTCTGCCGCCCATCTCGCCAACTCTGCCCGACATGCACTCGTCTACCTCCGCATATATCACATTGCAAAACCTGTACAAGGAGCAACATCGAGCAGACCTGGCCGAGTATCGCGCAATCCTCACGTCAACGCTGGAGGCCGTGGGTCTGCCCTCAGACGCCATTCCGAACGATGAGATCGAGACATTTGTGAAGAACTCGAGTGCGGTCGCGATCGTAAAGGGCGTGCCGCTGCGCGAGAGCAAGGAAGCAGCAGAGGGGTTGCAGAAGGTTTTGAGTGAGTTGCAATTGCGGTCACGGGCGATTTCGGATAGTTGACGACAGCTCAAGAGCTGTTCAAGGACTTTGGTGATGAGTTGGCGTATGCCGAGCACCTTGCTTTCCTTGCTTCCGAGCGATTCTACAGCTCGCACAAACGGTGGCCGGGTGACGCAGCGTCGGCCGACATCGAGGCGGAACAACGGGAGCTTGAGAAGATCGTGGAAGGCATAGTGGGGACATCAGCGGGTCCGCTTCCTGACGTCGCGACGGAGTCAATCGCCGAGGTGTAAGCTATGTCAACTCGCATGGCTGCGATGTAGTACTGACCCAAAGCGTACGAGGCGGATTTGGCTCATTGCCTACGACTGCGGCGTTACTCGGCGGCCTGGTCGCGCAGGAATCGATCAAGCTCGTCACGAATCAATATATGCCAGTGGACAATATGGTCATTGTCGACTTGGTCAAAAGCACAACCAAGGTGCTGAACCTGAACAAAATCGAACTGGATTAGAAGTCCAGGTCGATGAGATTCAGGCACCGAGGCCCACCAGGTCGAGGGGTAAGAGCAAGCTAGTAGAGAGTGTCTATCATCATGTATCATGCCATCACGATTGTAAGAACAGCCCGTTCTGTATGTGGCGCGAGACGTGGGGGTTCATACGCATGTCATACAGAAGAACTGTCCAAACAATTACCCATCCATCGCTTGGTCTCTCGCCGCGAAGGCCTGCCGCTCAGTCTCCCGCTCATCATGTTTCATCCTTGCTCCCTCAGACATGCCATCTCGACCTACTGACCTGCCAAGCCAGCTTCGGTGCCTCTCGCCCTTTGCTGACACTGGCGTTGGTATCGACTTCTGTCCGCCATTCTGCGGATGCAAGTGCTGCACCACAGGCGAGTACTCCTTCTCACTCCCCCTCTTCGACCGCCTCGCCCAGCTCCAACGCCCTCTAGCTTTTTCGCCGCCGTATGTGCCCATAGTAATCCCCTGCCCACGATCAGGGTCTCCCCCGTTCGGATACAGCGTCCATATCATTGCGGGCTTGTGATCGGGATATGGATGTTGATCTTGCCCTGGACCGCTGTAGCTCCTCGTCCATGCGTTATGGGTGGTACCGTTCCCTTTCAGCGCTGAACCGGTTGAGACATGTCGAGTCTTCGCCTCGGCATTATCAGGCGGGCTGGAAGTGGATGAGCCGGGTAGCGAACTCGCCTTCCGGCCAGCGAAGGGATGCAACGGCATTGGCTCAGAAGCTCTCGGCGAGGCGTGTCGGTTGCGGGAACGAGACGGGTGCGGGATACCTTGGTATTCCGGCTGAAAGCCGAGCGAACAACTCCTGGACGGCCGGCTCAAAGTTGCAGCAGCGACGTTGGTGGCGTGTCGCTCATGCGCGGCAAGATGGGTCGGCGGGTCGCGTGGCGAGTAGATGTCCCTGCGACCGGGGTTCCACCGGAAGTGGTATCGACTGTACTGGTTGTTGAGTCTGCTGCTGTTGGTGCTGCTGCACAAGCGGCTGTATCGGATGCTGATAAGCCGGCGGGGCGGACATCATCCTATTCATCTGACCTGGGTACATACCCGGCGGCCCCATCGGTCCCGGCACGGGCATCGGTCTGCCCATTGGCATCGGACCCATAGGTCCCATAGGCCCCATAGGACCCATAGCATGTGTCCCCATCAACGGCATCGTAGGGGGAACGACCACGGCTGGTGGTAAAGTCGCGCCACGCACCATCGCGTTGGTCATATACCGGTGTTGTCGGCGGATGGCGCGGTACCACATTGATTGCAACGAGTTTCGGTTCCGGGAGTAGCAGATTGCAAAGATCAGGATAAGCGCAGCGAGAAGCGAGCCGATCACTAGGTGGTCAGCTGAAAGGCTCGTCGTGTTAACACATTGGCAGAGCATACGAATTCCGGCAAGTTTGGTGTTTGCTCCGCCTCCCGAGCCACCATTAACGTTGAAGGCATTGACCGTGCCGGGTTTGCCGGCGATTCCCACATACTGCTGATTCTGGCTATAATAGATCGCCCTGGACTATCAGCCAAGTGCCGCTCACGCGGCGAATCACTTACGAATACACGCCAGACAAGAAGGGGGTGCCGAGCCGGATTTCCCCGAGGGCTTCCGGGACACTTCCGTTACTCCACGCCACGATGCTGCTCCAGCATGTTCTACGCGCGACGTCTCGCGCCTGAACCAGCTCGGACGAGGCGACGTTGTACTCATGGCCGGAGATCGTGATGCTCATTGAGATATTGAGATCGCACGGGACGTTCTGGGCGTCAGACTCGGTCGCAGGTAGGACACCGGCTCACCCAGCGAGACGCGTCGGCTCCATCTCGCACCGCCTCGGGAACGATACTGAAAAAGCTCTCGGCGACACGTGTAGGCACGTAAATTGCGTCGTAGCCTGGGTCAAGCGATCCCTGACTTCAGCTGTATCCACTTGGGGGCATCGTAGCCCACGTAAAGAGCCGAGGTGTCGACAACGTCGGATTCTACTCGCATCCGATTCACTGAAACGCTCCAGGAGCCAGCCTTGGACGTGTCCACGTCGATCCAATTGCTGAGATCAGGAACTTCAGCACAAGGCGCCTGCCATAGCTCACAAGTCTCCCTGATACGCCCCGGTGGGCACGCCTCCCCAGTGGACGGTTCCCGCCTGCGATCCCGCCGCGCGTGAGTAGCTGGCGATATCGAAACCGACAGTGTACGACCGCGCGGAACTTGGTCGACCGTCGTTGTCTCGGAGCAGGACCGAGCCAAGTATAGACTTGTCCTTTCGAGTCTGCAGAAGTTCAGTGGTTCAGATCTGCGAAGGGGCTCGGGTGCGTAGTGCTCACCTGAAAGATGCCCAGCCCCCAGAAACCTGAGGAACCGGCGCTGAAGCTGAAAGGATCACCTCCACCTGATCCCGGATCCTCTACGAGGGTGTCGATGGTCGCCATGGGCCGAGGAGTCTGCGTGTCGCCGCGAGGGTCGACCAAGACATCCAGCCCGAAAAGGCCATCCATCTGAATGAGGTCTTCCGATCCGACCGGATAGATGGCGGAGTAGGACACCGCGTCCTGTGTCGCCTAGTCGTGAGCCAAAGTATATCTTCCTCTATAGATGAACCTCACGTCATATGAGCTGGAGTCGGAGCTGGAATATCGGTTCGCCTGTTCGGTACACCGCTGACACAAGTCACTCGCCACGGCAACAAAGGGGATATTAGTTGCTGCAATCAGCGCTGTTACACCAACCACACATCGTCAAGCGCAATTACGAAGTGCTTACTCAAGTTCAAATTGACCTGTTGAGGGGGTGAACCGATACCGACGGGTAAGATATTCGTACCAGCCCCGGAGCGATACAGCGGCATCGAGGTATAATAGGTCCCCAATCTCGCTTCGTCCGTCCGCCGGTCCGCCAGGACCTGTAGCGCTGTGATGATGAGGATGCGAAAGCTCGTAGCGGACATCCTCCCGTCTATTACAGTGGGCTGCGCGGACGTATAATGATCCTACGGTCAGTCGTTGAGCTTGGAGCCGACGTTGGATCGGAATGCACGACAACAAGAGACAACGCAGGCAGCAACTGGCAGACTCGAATGTGTGCCAGATCCCGCTGTAAAGAGACGGAACCCGCGCAGCCGAAGGATGCCGGGGAGAGCTAAAAGGCTGCCAAGTACTCACCTGATCGCACTGCTTCCGCCCCCGCATGCGTCCCCGATCTCCCTGCTCGTCACCAGACCCGTCCACCTTTGGAAGCTGCAGAGAGCGAAAAAAGGACCCGCCGAAGTCGTTAAGAGCAGTGGCCACGTTCGCGGTCAAAGCCGATCGTCCTCGGCAGCCCAAAGGAGGGAGAAGGCCGAGCAAGGACGGGGTGTTGCACCGCCACGACAGTCCGTTCTTGAGCTATTGACGGGTGATAAATGGCTGACCCGGCAGGCTAGTCGTGTGCAAAAGCGAAGCGCGCCCAGCATGTTGATACGAATGTGAGCTGATGATGAATAAATAATGGATCAACCCTGCTCTCGAGGCTCGGGGCGGAGTGCCGGACAAGCCTAAAGGACCCCCGGAACCTGTGTTTCAGCTTATGCTCATCCCCGATCATCTGTGATGAACATCGAGGAAGCTCGCAGAATCAAGACCGATTAGCTGCATAACTGGGACTATAATAGATACACAACGAGGAGCACGTACTGGGCACAATGGCAATGACATCCGGTTTCTCTGGACTCTCATTCCTCGCGCTTCATCTCTCATTTCTGACTCTGACTCGTCTTTCTACCTCGCCTCCGAACAATGCAAGCCCAAGTCATCTCCACCTTAACGGCCATAGCCCTGTGGCGGCCCACCTGAGTTGTAACCATGCGGCGGAGGTGGTGCGTGATTATTGCCATAGGGGCTCATTCCGGGCGGATACGCGCTAGGTGGCATCGGGTCAGGCCCCTCTCCCTTCTTCATCTGCCACTCTGCTGGTCAGCTCTGGAATGCACAGAATATACTGGCGACGGGCAACTGCAGTGGAGGTATGATGGATGTCGGCCCCTGGGCAGATGATGAGGGAGAGAAAGACGCCCTCGCGGCCCTCTCCCGGTCCACACCGACCCCTTCCATGCCTATTCTTCCCAAAACTCACGGCAAATCGTGCAGATCCAGATGTGGGACTTGGTGAACGGTATAAGCGGCACCCAGAAAAACTCGAACCAAGTTCGGCTCGCAGCTCCACAGACAGAGGCTGCGAGTTAGCCGTTGCTCTAAGTGATTCGAAGAAGATCGAAAGTCTCCGCGGTCTCAGCCGCCCGGCATCTGTCAAGCGGAAGCGGAAAATGGTACGAGCAGGGGGCTATTAGGAGGATCCAAAGGGGAAGTCGAGAAGGGGAGGCAAGGGCGAAAGCTGCCGGTCGTCAGACAAAACTGACCATTGTGACAACGGGGACACATCCGCCCCGCTTCCTCCATTTCCTGCTTGATCTATGCTATAAGCTCGGCACTTGACTCCAAAAGCTTACCTTGGTCGGGAAACCGACTATGGAGCATGTCAGCGGGCTTCGCATGGATGCATACTGCACGACGTACAGATTATTGGAATACACACTGTCGGATCAGCTCTGAGTCCTGTGGAAGGAAGTGATGACGTAGGGCCCCGCTCGAACATTGCACCTACTTTTCAGGCTGTCCCCTTCCGATGTGAATAAGATATCACAGAGCTCCTGCTGACGATGAGAATAGGTGTGGAAGTGTGAAGGTGTCCGACGAGATCTGGGCGATGTATGGTGATGGTGAGAGCGAAGACGGCCAAGAACAGCTCATCAACAACGTAGCCCGAGACAATCGGGCGCCAAGAAACGTCGGAGCCGATCACAGTCCATTCGGTGGCAAATGCGACATTACACCGCCTCACCGGTTCTATTACACCAAGATCTCATTTGTAATTCCATCTAGGAGACGTATTAGAAACACGGTTGTAATCGTCATTTTCAGCACGTGACCGGCCACTTATTTTCCGCGAGCTACAGCTCTCAACATCGCCTTGCGCCTATACCACACCATCGCATCCTGTCGAGACGATAACGGCCAGACATGCCGTCCAAACCCTCCGACTCGCTGCTGGAGTAAGTTGCGTACATGCAAATCGGCAACCATGCTGACGCCACAGCTCCGACGTCACCTTCTCCGATGAACCCTTCTCCACTCTCGACCCGAGGGTCCTACGCGCTTTAGCCGACTTGTCCTTCGCTCATCCAACGCTCGTCCAAGCCAAGGCGATCCCTCTTCTACTCGAAGGCAAGGATGTGCTTGCAAGGGCTCGTACTGGATCAGGCAAAACCGCAGCATACTGCGTTCCTGCCGTTCAGAAAGTTTTGGACATCAAAGGGGTGAGCAGCGTCGAGCTATTTTGAACTGTGAAGCTGATCAGCAGGCCAGTGATGCTTCGACTCCCGGCTGGCAGAGTACGCGGGTGATCATCCTTGTGCCGACTAAGGAGCTCGGCATGCAGGTCACGGGCTTCCTGAAGAAGCTGACGTTGTACTGTGAGGGTTTGATCACCATCTGCAACGCGACTTCGGGCGGGGCGTCCGTGCAAAAGTGAGTTTATGCGTGACATGACTGGTCCAAGCTGACGTTCAGGATGATTCTGAATGACAACCCCGACATCATCGTCTCCACGCCGAGCCGACTTGTGCAGCTATTGCAGAACAGCTCGGTCTCTCTCACCAACCTGTCTTTCCTGGCTATCGACGAGGCGGACCTGTTGCTGTCGTACGGACACAAGGATGACTTGACGAGGATTGTCGACCCTGCGAGTGGATGGGTGCCAAGGCTGGGCGTGCAGGGCTGTCTCATGTCGGCTACGCTGGGAGAGGAGGTGGAGGGTGTGAAGGGCTTGGTTCTGCGCAACCCGGTATGCAGCATCTCATGGCTCCGCCTGAACGAAACTGACACTCCAGGCCATCTTGACGTTGTCGGAACCCGTTTCTTCGTCCCTTCTCGCTCAACACTTCACCCTCACTTCCGAGCGCGATAAATTCCTGCTTATCTACGTATTGCTCAAGCTCAAGCTCATCCGCGGCAAATCGATCATCTTCGTGAATGACGTCGAGCGTGGATACCGTGTCAAGCTGTTCCTCGAGCAGTTTGGGGTCAAGACGTGCGTGGTCAATTCGGAATTGCCCCTGGCGAGCCGATACCACGTCGTGGAGGAGTTCAACCGCGGAGTGTACGACGTCGTTGTCGCGACGGACGAGGCTGCTGGGTCGGAGGAGGAACAGCCGAACGAGGCAAACGGAGAGGAAGAGGCGGACGAGACCGAGACGAAAAATGGCAATGCCGAGGCGGGACCATCGAAGCGTAAACGAGGGGCTAGCCCGCCGGCGAAGGGCAAGCATGCGAAGAGACGGAGAGGGGACGCCGCATCTTCGATGGCGCGGGGTATTGACTTCACGTCGGCATCGTCAGTCATCAATTTTGATCTCCCCACCACGGCGACGGCGTACCTGCATCGGATCGGGAGAACTGCGCGAGCGGGACACTCTGGTCTGGCCCTGTCATTCGTCGTTCCTGCGAAGGAGTTTGGGAAAGATCGTCATGTCTCGTGCAAGACTGCCGAGCATGATGAGGAGGTCTGGGAGAAAATCAAGAGCAAGGTCAGGAAGGAGAGCGGGTCAGAGATGAAAGAGTGGGACTGGGGAGGCAGGAAGGGCGAGATAGAGGGATTCAGGTATCGAATGGAGGACGCTTTGCGGGCGGTGACAGGCAAGAGGGTCGTGGATGCCAGGCGGGAACTGCTGAACAGCGAGAAGCTCAAGGCAAGTCCGATTTTCGTGGGGGCATGGTGAGTGTACATGCTAATGCCCAGGCTCACTTCGCTGCGAACCCGCTCGATCTTGCATATCTGCGACATGACGCGCCATTGCACCAAGCCCGCACACAGCCACATCTAAAGCACGTGCCGTCGTACCTGATGCCCAAGATTGCTGGAGTTCAGGGGCCGACCGCGGGCGATGTCACCGACGGACAACATATCAACTTTGCGCGCCGGGGAGGTCGTGGTGGACGTGGTGGACGAGGCAGAGGTGGGCGAGGCGGTGGCGCGGGCGGGCGGAAGAAGGTGGACCCGCTCAAGTTCAAGGGATGATTCTCACCTACACTTGTATCAATATGCATACTTTGGTATATATTTCGCCGCTGTTCAATCGATCGGGGCCGCCCCCACGCTCGACCTCGAACGGACGCGTAGCTCAGTGGTTAACAGCACGGTTTGGATTCCGACTGGACAAGAAATAAACACCTGGACTCGCGGAAGCTAGAGGCAAAACCACGACCAAATCGCTATTCGATGTACAGATGAGCAACGGGTTGGGTCACCCTGTATTCTCCGGACACGGGGCTCTGCTAAAGGGGGGCGGGGGATGCGAGTAGGTCCCGCTCGAAAAGGGTTGGGTCACCCGGTAACCTTGGACGCAAGGCTCTGCCAAAGGGGAGTGGGGACGCTAGGCTACTTCGGTATATTTTTCACTCTCAGCATGTGTAGTCGAAGAAAAGAGGGATACGAGGGCAGGATATAGACCAAGCTTGGCCTATCAGCAGATATGAGCAAGCGTAGCGTGCGACTGGGCCCGTGCCAGAGATGAGAGGCACCTCGTTCACGGACGACGGAGCGGCCGGGAGAAATAGGACACCGTCCCCGGCAAAGTCCATTGCCGCATCGTCCATCAATCCCCGAGCCCGCATTCGTTTGACGCACATTGTCCTATACCCACAAACAGGCCAGTACGATGCAAGGGACCTCCCATCCCGACATTTCAGCTCATCAGATATGTCACGGAAGCTGGCATATATCGCTGTGCCTCTGGCAATCGCATACGGTGCGTACCGAGTCCACGACCTAAATACGCGGTACCCCCTGGTCGGCCCGCCTTCGTACGCGAAAGTCGGCGGCCTCCATCCCTCACTCAAGCCGCATCACAGCGCACCGGTGTACATCACGACCCACGCACATCTTCCAATTGGTCTCTCGAACCATCGGCTGGACGCCTTTCTAGCGGCTTTCTACTCAACCTGGACACTCCGGATCGAAGGCCTCCTCGCGCGACTAACGGGCTACTCGTCTCTTCCTGAGGCGGAACACACCGGCATCACTTTCTGCAACGGCCTCTTCCCTGTCACGCACAAAGACGACACTTCGGTGGTCGTAGCATGGCGCATGCCATCTGGTGTTCTGCGCGCTTGTGAAGCGATCGGACTGGCTATGGTTGGTGGAGGTGTGCAGGAGCTATCGGCGTTCAAGGTGGACGGGGAGACGACGGAGCTGAGCTACGGTTGTGCAGAGTATATGGGTGAAGGCGCGGAGGACAAAGAGTTGGGTGACTTCGGGACGGCTTTGCATCAGTTCTACATGCGGTTCTTGCTCGACTCGGCGCGGAGACGTTTGGAGCGAGCGGGGTGAGAGATCTCGGAGTACCACAATAAACGTTTCTCGGACCCTGGCCATACTCCATTCTCTCCTCCCAGAGCTATTGGTACCCGGCAAACTGTCGGCTACAGCTGAAAGCTTACGGAGATGCAGGCCATGCTACTGTAATATCCTAGGGGGGAAGGGGACAGGAAATATACGGGGAATGAGTTTATCGTTATTTATCCTGCGCCTTATGACATCTTGTTCGACGAGCGTTTGATCATTTTGGTATCCATCCTCGGGCGGCTGAGCGACATCCCTTGTGTAAGACTAGTCAGACGAGAGAGATCGACCCACAAACGCACACGACCTCTCGGCCTCTATCGATCGATCGACAGTGGATCTGGTCGGACTCACTCGCTCAGCAGTGTTGATGCGCAGAGCCAGAGCCCTGCATGTGTCAAGGTGTTCGCATTTAGCGGCATCCTCTCCATCTCCGTCTGCGTGTTCGACGCTGGGTCGGACCCGACTTGCCCACCTTGCAACACTCACCCCTCTTTACGCCTCCCATACATCCATGTCAAGTCTCCCCTCGCGGCCTTTACCAGCATCATTACCGCCTAGACCGACGACGACTGTATCTAGCACTGTCAATCACTCCTCGACGACTGCATCCAAGTCGTCCAGCAACAGATCGGAAGAGCGTCGTGTA
>Ga0308169_10004814_pt1 | contig 12463 bp, 9 predicted proteins | sample PhyBR1_2_FD_202139 | JGI IMG/M metagenome (GOLD analysis project Ga0308169, IMG submission 202139) | Phyllosphere microbial communities from UC Gill Tract Community Farm, Albany, California, United States - DLSLSB.R1 | ecosystem: Host-associated > Plants > Phyllosphere > Unclassified | place...
TCATTTTCCAGTCTGGGCTGGAGAAGCGCTGGGTGTCCTTGTTCAGGATGATCTTGGCCAGGTACTGGCCCAGGATCGGCGCGTTACCGGCACCACCGGCGTGGACTTCCGACAAGTCCATTATTTTCATCTTGCTGTAGTCGCGCAGGAAACCGCTTTTCTCGCCTTTGCGCGAGAAGCGGATGCGTCCGGCGATGTCTTTGTCCAAGTCGCCGAGCATCACCAGAGGCTCGACCAAGAACACCGGTTTGCTGGCCTTGTTGCTGCCCAGGCGCAGGTTATTGCGGATCCACTGCGTAGGGCGGTAGCCCTTGTCGCTGTAGCCTTTGTCTTCGGCATTGAATTCGTTGAGGTAGAACTTGCGGGCGTTGTACACCAGCTCTGCCACGTCGAGGGCGATGTTGGAGCCGCAGCGCCCCAGGCCGATCAGGCACACCGAGGGGAATTCCTGCTGCCCACGTTCGCTCTCGTCATCCACCAGATGAGGAGGGCGTGGGAACACGGCATCGCGCAGGCCATCGAGGTTGTCGAGGATGCGGTCGGTGTTGGTTTCGGTGAAATACAGGTATTGCTGGGTCGCCAGGGATCGCGGGCTGCTCGAAAGCGTCGGGGCTTCAGGGCCGTTGGCGGCCGGGCTCAGGGTCAGATCGGAAACCGCAGTGGCTGTTTTTTTGGAAGTCATTGTGCGCCGTATGCCTGAACTGGTCGGTTCGACAATCTCTGTCATCGAACCATCGCGGATGGGAGCTCGCGTCCTGAATGGCGCGAAGGTCGGCCCAAGCGGTCAGGGCTACAGCCTGAGCAGCGCTGGGGAGAAGCTTTTCCTGATCACGTTGAATCGGCCACGGAGCGATGATCTTTAACTGAAAAAAGGCAAAGTGATGGCAATTGTTACAAAGACTTGATCGGCATCAAGAAATACCTGACGCGCCATGGTCGGGTATCAGCCTTGCGAATGATTGGAGACAGTCCCCGCACTGCTGTCTAGATTGCAGGTTCCGGGCTCGGATGCCTCGCCGCTGCCCCATAACAATAAAAGAGACGGACCCATGCAGAACTCGACCCAAGCGGCGAATGCCTGGCGCATTCTGTTCCTGCTGTTCCTGGCCAACCTGTTCAACTTCTTCGATCGCACCATTCCGGCGATCATTATCGAGCCGATCCGTATGGAGTGGAGTCTCAGCGACTTCCAGATCGGGATCATCGGCACCGCGTTTACCATCGTCTACGCCATTGCCGGGCTGCCGCTGGGGCGCATGGCCGATACCGGTTCGCGCAGCAAGTTGATGGGTTGGGGCCTGGCAGCCTGGAGCGGGCTGACGGCGGTCAATGGCTTGGTGGGCAGCTTCTGGGCTTTTCTGTTGGTGCGCATGGGCGTGGGTATTGGTGAAGCCAGTTATGCACCGGCCGCCAACTCGTTGATCGGTGATCTGTTCCCGGCCCATCGTCGGGCGCGGGCGATGGGCATCTTCATGCTCGGCCTGCCCCTTGGCCTGCTGTTGGCGTTCTTTACCATTGGCTCGATGGTCAAGGCGTTCGACAGCTGGCGTGCACCGTTCTTCATCGCGGCGGTACCGGGGCTGATGCTGGCGGTGTTCATGTTTTTCATCAAGGAACCCAAGCGCGGCGCGGCGGAAACCGTGCAAGTGTCCCAGGAAAAGGTCGACCGGCCTGTTCGTCGGGTATTGGCGATACCGACATTTCTTTGGTTGGTGCTGGCGGGGCTGTGCTTCAACTTTGCGACGTATGCCTGCAACTCGTTCCTGGTGCCGATGCTGCAGCGCTATTTCCTGATGCCGCTGCATGAGGCGGCCGTCGCCACCGGGATCATGGTGGGCGTGACCGGGTTGTTCGGCCTTACCCTGGGCGGCTGGGTCGCTGACAAGATTCACCAGCGCGTACCTAACGGCCGCCTGCTGTTCGCGGCGTTCAGCCTGGCGATCTCGACTGTCACCACGGCCTGGGCCCTGCACGCGGGGCGTATTGAAATTGGCGTGTTCGTGGCGGTGTTCAGCGTCGGTTGGTTGTTTGCCTATAACTTCTACACCTGCGTCTACACGGCGATCCAGGACGTGGTTGAACCGCGCCTGCGCGCCACGGCGATGGCGTTGTACTTTGCCGGGCTTTATTTGCTGGGCGGGGGGCTGGGGCCGGTGGTGGTGGGCGGGCTGTCCGATTACTTCGCCCGCACGGCGATGGCGGCGGCTGGGGTCGATCAGATGACCGAGGCGTTCAAGGCCATCGGGTTGCACGACGCGATGTATCTGATTCCGGTGGCGTTGTTTTTGACGATGGTGTTTTTGTTTATGTCTTCGCGATGCTTTGTTCGGGATGCCAAGCGGATGAAGGAGGGGATGAGTGGGATGGTGGCGCCGGGCGTTGCTGTGGCGGCTGCCTGAGCAAAGCCTGACATCAGCTCGCCAGCTGTATCTGTTCGAGTATCTGGCTGTCGGTGATGTTCATGTCGTCCAGCAGTAGGAACATCTTGCTCAGCACCTCAGCCATTTTTCTGTCGGTGTCGGCGAACGGTAGGTAGAACTCGGTGGCGCTGCCGCTAACAGGCACGATGCACAGGTAGTTGCCGGGTTCGATATGGATGGCTGCGCTGCCCAGGTGAATGCGGTAGTTCGCACGCTGGCCGGTAATGTGCAGAAAATGCCCTTCACATCTGACGTTTTGCAGTCCCAGCCCCCGAGTCAGCTCCGCGACCAGTTCGGCGCGTCGCTGCAGGGTTTCCTGACTGGTGCTATAGCCGTCCGCGGCGTGGGCCACGGAGACCAGTAGGTCGGCATCACGCATGACTTCTGAAAACAGCAGTGGCGGTACCTGTTCAAGAGGCAAGGCTTTCTGGTCGCGGTAGAACGCAATCGTGTCGAAGGTGAAGTGTTCTGTTTGGGACAGGTAATGACCGGTATCCAGAAAATTGAACGTGGCGTAGATGCCGTGCTCCTTGCTCTCGTAATAGATGTCTTCGACGCTTGAGGTCGACCAGTTGCGAACCTGCAGCAACCGTGCGGCCACTTTGCCTTTCAGGCGGTGGCCGGCAAATCGATTGGACCACACGTGTGTATCTCGCTCGGCGGGGGTCAGCAGGTACAGCTCGCGAAAGGCTTGTTTGAAGGGCTGTACACGGCGGTGGCTGACGACTGCTTTCTGCCAGGCCGACAGTTGTCCTGCCGTGAACAGATGAAAAGGGTGTGCAATGCGCAGGTTCTGTTTAACGGTGTACTGGCGCCCTTCAATGTCGGTCACTGACAGCGTCGTGCTGTCGAGCCAGCCCAGCACAGCGTCGTCGGCTTGAACAATGAGTTGCTCCAGTAGCAGGCGGACCGTAGGCATTTTCATTAGGGTTTTCAGGACATCCAGAGCCAGGGTTTCGCCGCTGCTCATCATCGTTTCCAGAGTGCGGCAGAAGCGTGAAGTCTGTTCCTGGATCTGGGCCTGCTGTGCTTTGAGAGCAAGGAAGTCCGCGTTTTTGCGAATCGCTGGCGGTGCGGCCTTGAGCGTCTTTCCGGCTTTGCAGATGCGCAACGTGGGCGACAAGCCGTCGCTCACCAGCGTGACGTCATAGCCATCGATGGTGGCGGCCGTCATGGCGGATTCGGAGATCTGCGATTCCATGGCCCATTCCAGGCGAATCGCCGATGGATAACCGGCGACACGCGCCAGGTTTTCCAGCCCCGCCTGAATCGCCGCGTGGGAGTTGGCCTGTCGTTGAGCGCCGTATTTACGCACCTCCTGGTGCAATTTCTTGAGCTTCAGGTAGCGCTGGCGTACGTCGTCCGAATGCGTGACGGGCAATACCCCATAGATGCGCATTGCCGGCTGGGCGTGGCGGGTCAGCTTCTTTTCCAGTGCGGGACGACCGATACCCTGATAGGCATCGAGCAGCACGCGGGTTTCGGGAAACGCCCAGTGCGAGGGAGCGAGTGCGGCGAGGTATTCGCGCAAGTGCTGCGGGTCGGCTTCGGCCAGCGCCTTGTCCAGAAGATAGCGGTCCACCACACCCACGGTTGCATCCAGCGTATTGGGCAAGTCGCTGCCCCAGCCGGACTGGGGGGCGAGGGCGATGTTCAGGTATTCACGCTGGAAGCCTTGCAGATCACCCCAGTCGAGCGCGTCGAGTACCATTCGGCTGGCGTGCCCGGCGTAGGGCAGGGCGGTCAGCAGGGTATCTCTTGAAAAACGGGTCAGTGGCGCGAGCAGCTCCGCCGATTGCTCCTTGGGCAATTGCTGGAGCGACAGGAAACGTTCGAGCACCGCGGCCGTACTGCCGAAGCTGTCGTGAAAGGTGTCGGGTGTCATACCCAGGCGTTCGATGGCCGCCAGGGCTAACAGCAGCCAGCGGGTCTGATAGACCTGCACCGAACGGAAGGTGTCCGCCAGCTTCTCGGCATTATCGGGTAATCCGGCCAGGGCGTCCTCGACATAACGAACGGTAAAGTTCGCCAGTTCAGGTGGCACGTCGGCCGGCTCCTCGATCAGTGAATCTTCGCGCTGAGGTTGCTCCGTCTCGCACGCTTCGTCGTCAGGGGCTTCGTCATCTGGGGCGTCCTTGTCTAACGCTTCACCGGCGTACCGATTCGAGTCCACGTCGTCACTGCCGAGCCCGGCGGCGTCTGTATAGAACATCATGGCGCGACCCCAGGTGTTGGCCGCCCGGGCGAAGCGAGGGTAATCGAGCCGGCCTGCTTCCATCAGGCCCAGAGCAATGCGCCGGATCTCCTTGTGCACGTAGATGTACGCGTCGGCGAGTCGCCTTTGCTCTTCATCAGGCGAGGAAGGTGGCTGCACACGGTTCCAACTGCCGTCCAGCAACCATTCGGCGAACGTTTGCCAGGCCGGGGTGGACGGGTAATCGCTCAGGCGGTTGATGCAATCCGACACATCGGGAAAGGCCCAGGCGTGTTCCGGACGTCTGCGGTAATAGGCTGGATCGTCGTCATCAGTGGGCAGTGGATAGTCGCTGTCCTCGAAAGCAAATTGCAGCATGTGCTGCAGTCGCGCACAGATCTGCTCCAGCGCATAGGCATCGGGGTGGGCAGTCACCCACGCATCGCAAATGCGATATTGCAGGCCGTAGCGCTGTTGGTCGCGGCGGTCTTTCAAGTCGTCCCACACGATCGGGAACACAAAACCGTCCGCCAGTGCCCTGGCGCCTTCCTGTGGCTGCTGCCTGACCCAGTCGTTGGCAATGCCCAGGAAGTCGATGCCATCCCAGATATCGATTTCGAATTCGTCATATCGTCTGAGCTCGGGATAGGTATCCAACGCGCTGTCACAGAAGGCTCCCAGCGCAGCGAGGCGTGTGGATTGGTCCGGCATTGGACGACGTGATTGCATGAGGGGCTCCGAAGAAGAGAGCAACAGGAATCAACCGCCAAGCAGCGGCATCAGACGGATAAACGCAAGCGTGGAAGGGGGGCTTACATCAACGAGGTCATTGAGGTTCTGTAGCATGACGCCGTTGTGCAGAACGCGGAATGCGCGGGTTTCAAAGCCCTTCAAGGCTCGCTCGATTTCGACGTCGAGATCCAGTTTGGGGGATGCCTTGGCTTGCGGCATGACGACTGCGCCTTCACCTGCTTGCTGAAGGATGTCCCGCTCGCTCAGGTACTGGCGATCGAGCACCTCGCGCATGGCCGCCTGTTCCAGCCAGTGCTGGACCGACAGCGCGGCGATCTGTTCGGCAACGGTGAGGCGAATGAGCTCGGCGACCGTCAGGATCGACGAGATCGGTGTCAGGGTGACGGGGGGAAGCAAAGGCTCCTGACGTGCGCCTTTCAGGCAATAGCTATGAACCACCAATTCCATAACGTACCTCTCGCAAGCCAAGCCAGCCGGGCGGCAGCTTAGCATCTCGCGGTCAATGTGGCTAAAGTCGGAATGGGGCCGTGGTCGGGCTTTTTGGGTGGTGTGTATATCCGTTTCTGCGGTAACCGCTGCTTTTGGTTCAGCCATTACAGCGGCGCACTTTTGGAAGAGCCGGGAGCCCCCACCCAAACCAGGTCGGCTCTAAGGCCGCCTCGCGGTGGACGTTGATCTCAAGGCGCCCCGTTAACCACGCTGGCCGAACACAGGCATTGCGCAGTGGGCATCCCGGCATGGATGCCGGGATAGCCGCGCTGGGCCATGGATGGCCCTTCGCGGCGGGCCCACGGAGCAATGCCGGAGTGAGGGCATGCCGAGCATTAGCGAGGCACCAAGTGGTGGGGCATAAAGCGCTTTGCTTACTTTCGCGCTCTTCGAAAGTGAGCCGCCGTAAGGGCGGAACCCAAAGCAGCCGTTACCGCAGCAACGGATATCCACACGGACCTACTGACCCTTCTCCTCCCGCCCCCGCAACACCCGATCAGGCATCACAACAGCCGCCATCAACCCCAACAACGACACCCCCACACTGATCAGCAACAAATGCCGAAACGTCACCTGCAATTCCCCGCGCAAGGCATCCTGCGCCTCGCCCGGTGTTGCGTTCAGGCCGTCCAGCAAGACATTTCCTGAATGCCCTTCGCCAATCAACGACGAGCCGGCAAGCTGGGCGAAGTTCGAATCCTGCAGCAAGGCCAGCAACAACGCCGACATCAAGGCCACGCCCACCGCGCCACCCAGGGAGCGGAACAGGTTGGTGGTGCTGGTGGCAACGCCGATGTCCGCTTGTTGCACCGAATTCTGCGAGCCCACCAAGGAGGTCGGAAATTGCATGCCCGAGGCAATGCCGCTGAGCAGCATGAACACGCTGCTGAGCCAGAACGCAGCGGGTGGGGTGAGGGCCATGCCAAGGATGGACAGCGGCAGGAGCACGGCGCCGCCCAGGATCATCGGTTTGTAGCGGCCCGTGATCGACGTACGGCGCCCGGCGAAGTACGCGCCGATGGGCAGCCCCATGGCCAGGGGCAGCAAATGCAACGCGGCGCTGTCCGCACCGGCGCCGGTTACGCTCTGAAAGCGCAGCGGCACCAGCACTGTCAGGGAAATCGCCTGGAAACTGGTGAAAAATACCGTGCACCAGCACAACACCGCGCTGCGATTGACGAACAGGTGCATCGGCAACAGCGGTTCCCGGGCCCTGCGCTCATGCCAGACGAACAGCCCCAGCACCGCTATCGCGCCAATCAACAGCCCCAGCACTTCACGGCTGTACCAGGCGTGGCCATGTCCCACCTGTGTGATCCCCAGCAACAGCGCCGTCAGGCCGATGATCAGCAGCATTGTGCCCAGGTAGTCGATGATCGGCGTGCGTTGCGGTACTGGCAGCCCGACCAGGGTGCGCCTGGCTACCCACCAGGCCGCCATGCCCAGCGGCAGGTTGATCCAGAACACCCAGCGCCACGACAGGTATTGCGTCATGTAGCCGCCGAGCACCGGCCCGGCGACGCTGGCCACCGCGTACATGCTGCTGAAATAGCCCTGGTAGCGGCCACGCTCGCGAGGGGGCACGATGTCGCCGATGATCGCCTGGCTCACCGAGATCATCCCGCCGGCACCAATGCCTTGGAGTATCCGCGCCAGCACCAGTTGTTCCATGTCTTGCGCCAAGCCACACAATAGCGAGGCCAGGGTGAACAGGCCCATGCCAAACAGCATCAGCGGTCGCCGGCCATAAAGATCCCCGAGCTTGCCGTAGATCGGCACTGCCACGGTCATGGCGACCATGTAGCCGGAAATCACCCAGGCCAGCAGGCTGACGTCCTTGAACTGTGCGGAAATGGCCGGCATCGAGACGGCGACGATGGTCTGGTCGAGCGCCCCGAGGAAAATCGCCAGCATCAGGGCTGCCAGTACGCTGCGTATGGCCGGCTTCGGGGCGTGGGGAATATTGAGCTGAGTCACGGTAGAACCTGCGGGCATCGCGCCGGGTCGGAGCCCGCAGTTTAAGTCGATAGCGGGCTATTCGATAGCCTCATAAGGAAGTCCGACGTAATTTTCTGCGATGGTTTTTCGGCCGGCCTCGGAGTCGACGAAATACTCCAGCTCCGCTTCGCTGATGCGCTGGTTGAAAGCGTCGTCGTTGTCGAAGCGGTGCAGCATCGAGGTCATCCACCAGGAAAAACGCTCGGCTTTCCAGACCCGCCGCAGGCAGATGGCTGAGTACTGTTGCAGCAGATCCACACGGCCATCGCGATAGACCTTGAGCAGAATGTTGAACAGCGTGCTGACATCACTGGCCGCCAGGTTGAGGCCCTTGGCGCCGGTGGGCGGGACGATGTGGGCCGCGTCGCCCACCAGGAACATACGCCCGTACTGCATGGGCTCGATCACGAAACTGCGCAGCGGCGCGATGCTCTTCTCGATGGACGGGCCGGTTACCAGCGTTTCGGCCAGGTCGGCGGGCAGGCGGGCTTTGAGTTCGGTCCAGAAGCGCTCGTCCGGCCAATCGGCGACCAGTTCCTCGGCGGGTACTTGCAGGTAGTAACGGGTACGGGTCTTGGAACGCATGCTGCACAGGGCAAAACCGCGCTCGTGCCGCGCATAGACCAGTTCCTCGTGGACCGGCGGGGTATCGGCCAGGACGCCGAGCCAGCCAAACGGATAGACCCGCTCGAAGACCTTGAGTTTTTCCGCCGGGATGGACTGTCGCGCCACGCCATGGAAACCGTCGCAACCGGCGATGTAGTCGCAGTCCAGGCGCCAGGTGTCGCCCTGGTGCTCGAAGGTCACGAAGGGTTGGTCGGTTTGCATGGAGTGGGGCTGGGCGTTTTCGACCTGATACAACGTGCGGGCGCCGGCGGCTTCGCGAGCGGCCATCAAGTCACGGGTGACTTCGGTCTGGCCGTAGACCATGACGTTCTTGCCGCCGGTCAGGCCCTTGAGGTCGATGTGCACGCGCCGATCGTTGAGTACCAGCTCAAACCCGTCGTGGGGCAGGCCTTCGGCGTCCATGCGTTGGCCGACGCCGGCCTGGCGCAGCAGGTCGACCATGCCTTGTTCCAGCACGCCGGCGCGGATACGGCCCAGTACATAGTCGGGGGCCTGGCGTTCGAGGATGACGGTGTCGATCCCGGCGTTGTGCAGCAACTGGCCGAGTAGCAGGCCAGAGGGGCCGGCGCCGATAATCGCGACTTGGGTCTTGAGGGTTTTCATTGTTCTTATGACTCGCACGAAGCACGCGACCAGGGTCGGTGTTGATTGTTATAGATCGAGTGCCTGCATTTTTCGCTTGCGGAGCTGTCAGTTGAAGGGGAAAACTGAGCCGATACCTGTTCTTTCTGCCAATTGGTGCGATTATCGCCCGCAACCCCTGGCCCGGATCCACGTTATGAAAAAACCTGACCTGCCTTCGATCCCGGTGTTCAAGCTCTACGGCGAGAGCCAGGATTGGCCGACGCCGGACCTGCTGCACTGCGAAACCATTTCCAAGCGCAGCAGCGAGCATCAATGGGAGATCAAACCCCATCGGCATGCTGATCTGTGCCAGTTGCTGTTCGTCTTCAAGGGCCAGGCGGAACTGGAAATCGAAGGCCTGCGCACGCAACTCGACGAGCCGGCGGTGCAGATCCTGCCGCCGCTGTCAGTGCATGGCTTTCGTTTTTCCGAAGATGTGGAAGGTTACGTGGTGACCCTGGCGGCACCGCTGGTGACGCACTTGCAAGCGCAGCTGGGGCATTCGGTGAACGTCCTGGCCCAGGCTGAAAGCTACCCGGCCCTGGACAACGCCGAGTACCTCAACAGCCTGTTCAGCGCCTTGCAGAATGAATATGTGGGGCATCAACCGGCCCGGGAAATGCTGATGCATGCCCTGGTCAGCGTGATCATGGTCTGGGTCAGCCGCCAGGTGATGCAACGACGTACCCAGACCCAGCGCCCGCAACGCGCCCGGGAATACCTCAACGGGTTCATTCAACTGGTGGAAGAAACCTATCGCCAGCACGTCAAGGTCGAGGATCTGGCCCATCGCCTGGGCATTTCCGTGTCGCACCTCAACGGCACCTGCCGGGAACTTGCGGGGCAACCGGCATTGCAGATCATGCACGAGCGCCAGTTGCTGGAAGCCAAGCGGTTGCTGACCTATACCGGCATGACCATCTACGAGATTTCCGAGATGCTCGGGTTCTCCGACCCGACCAACTTCACCCGGCTTTTTCGCCGGCGCGTCGGCATCTCGCCCAAAGCGTTCCGGGACCGGCTCAAGACCGATCAGCAGGACGACTGAACACGCCTCAGCGAAGGGCGTTCAGGGTCGCGTTGTGGGGGATGCAACGTTCCATATTGCAGCTGGCGTATTCACGGGGCTGCTGCCTGGCCTGCTCGACCCGGTAGGCCGCCGTGCCGTACAGCGCCAGCGTAGCGGCGCAGGTGACGAAGATGGCGAGGCGTCTTTTTGTCTTGATGTTCATGGCGGTGACCTCTGAACGAATACCCTGGGGTACTGCTTTGAGTTTAGGTCAGCCGTGACGGGTTGCCAGTCAGTCATGTGGCGAGGGAGCTTGCTCCCGCTGGGCTGCGCAGCGGCCCCAAAAAGAGCGGGCGCTGCGCACCCGAGCGGGAGCAAGCTCCCTCGCCACAGGTTCATGCCAGGAACGAAGGTCTTATCTGTCTGTTATGCCAAATGTTCAGGCTTCATCGGATCGCCCGGCTTGACGTCCAGTTGGTGGCGAACGTCTTCGAACATTTCGTCGTAGTACTTGTGCATCGAACCGATGCTGGCGGTCTTGGGCAAGCCATATTTCTGCGCGATGCGGGTGGCATGGCGGGCAAAGTCGAAGGCTTGGTCCTTGGCCAGGAAGAACGTCTCGTCCAAGGTCTTGTCCTCGACGGTGCCATGCACCCGAAACGACATACCCGCGCCCTCCTTGGGATCCTGCTCGAGCGTGTAGTCGATGCACAGGTTGTAGCTGAAATCCTCCTTGTTCAGCGCATGGCGCTCCATGTGCAGGTGACCGGGTTCGAACATGGCCATAAGCGTTTCTCCTTCGAAGGCATGGAGAACGGCAGACACCGCGCCTGCCGCATAAGTTTTCCCTTTATCGATAAACAATTCCCGGCGTGGCCGTGCTGATGCGCGTGCCGGCAGTGCCTTGGACAATAGCATCGATGTCCGCCAACGACCCGATCACCGCAACCTTGCCAGTGTTGCGCGCAAATTCGCAGGCCGCTTGCACCTTCGGCCCCATGGAACCCGCAGCGAAACCGAGTTTTTCCAGATCGTCGGGGTGAGCCTGGACGATGGCTTGCTGGGTCGGTTTGCCAAAGTCGATGTATGCCGCATTGACGTCAGTGGCGATGACCAGCAAATCGCTTTCCAGCTGTTCGGCCAGCAGCGCTGAGCACAGGTCCTTGTCGATCACCGCTTCCACGCCTTGCAGCTTGCCGTTCGCGTCATACATCGTCGGAATGCCGCCACCGCCGGCGCAGATCACGATGCTGCCTTTTTCCAGCAGCCATTTGATCGGGCGGATTTCAAAGATGCGCTTGGGTCGTGGGCTGGCGACCACCCTGCGGAACTTGTCGCCGTCCGGGGCGATGGCCCAGCCTTTTTCAGCGGCCAGTTTTTGCGCCTCTGCCTGGCTGTAGACCGGGCCGATGGGCTTGGTGGGAGTCTGGAAAGCCGGATCGTTGCCATCCACCTCGACCTGGGTCAGCAGCGTGGCGAACGGCACCTCGAAATCCAGCAGATTGCCGAGTTCCTGTTCGATGATGTAGCCGATCATGCCTTCGGTTTCGGCGCCGAGGACGTCCAGTGGATACGGCGTGACCGAGGTGTAGGCCGCGGCCTGCAACGACAGCAGGCCCACCTGCGGGCCGTTGCCGTGGGCGATGACCAGTTGGTTGCCGGCGTGGACTTTCGCGATCTGCTCGGTGGCGGTGCGGATGTTGCTGCGTTGGTTCTCTGCGGTCATGGGCTCGCCCCGACGCAGAAGGGCGTTACCGCCCAGGGCAATGACGATGCGCATGGTGTTGTCCTCTGACAGATACATAACGGACGACTCGGTCCCTTGTGGGAGCGGGCTTGCCCGCGAAGGCGGAATAACAGGCACAGTTCCTTCGACTGACACACCGCTTTCGCGAGCAAGCCCGCTCCCACACTGGATTGCATTCCAGCGGGGAGGGCGCCTTCAGATATCCGCCAGCGCCGACACCAGGATCGCCTTGATGGTGTGCATGCGGTTTTCCGCTTGTTCGAAGGCGATGTTGGCCGGGGATTCGAAGACGTCCTCGGTGACTTCCACGCCGTTGGCCAGGTTCGGATAGCGGGCGGCGATGTCTTTGCCGACCTTGGTTTCGCTGTTATGAAACGCCGGCAGGCAGTGCATGAATTTCACCCGTGGGTTGCCCGAGGCTTTCATCATCTGCGCGTTGACTTGGTAGGGCAGCAGTTGCTCGATACGCTCATCCCAGGCCTCGACCGGCTCGCCCATGGACACCCAGATGTCGGTGTGGATGAAGTCCACGCCCTTGACGGCTTCCCTGGGGTCTTCAGTGATGGTGATGCGCGCGCCGCTTTCGACGGCGAAGGCCTGGC
>Ga0308169_10004817_pt1 | contig 12462 bp, 14 predicted proteins | sample PhyBR1_2_FD_202139 | JGI IMG/M metagenome (GOLD analysis project Ga0308169, IMG submission 202139) | Phyllosphere microbial communities from UC Gill Tract Community Farm, Albany, California, United States - DLSLSB.R1 | ecosystem: Host-associated > Plants > Phyllosphere > Unclassified | place...
GGCGAAGGGACGCCCTCGCCGTTCGCGCGCGAGGGCGCGCCCGAGGCGCTGCGGTGCGGCTCGGGCGAGGGGTGGCTCCTCGCGCAGCTGGTCGGGCGGTTTGGCGCGCTGGGCGTCGGCGGCGGGGCGGCGCGGGAGGAGGACGCGGCGCGGAAGGAGAGGAGCAGGAGTAGGAGTAGGAGCCGCGGGAGGAGCCGCGAGCGCGGCGGGGGCGGGCGGGGGCGAGGGCGCGGCGGCGACGCAGGCTCTGGAGGGCCGGGGCTCGTGCGGCCGGGCATGCCGGCGCGCGCGGCGTCGAGCCCGGCCGTGTTCGGCGCGTCGGGCCTGCGCACGGTGTACGAGGCACCCGTCGGCGTCGAGCGCGCGCAGGAGCAGCAGCAGCAGCAGGTCGAGCTCGAGGGCCCGGCGCTCAAGAAGGCGCTGCTGCTCAACCTCCGGGCGCGGATGGCGAGCGACGGCGGGACGAGCAAGGGCGCCGAGGCGGGGTTGCGGTTCAAGAAGTGCGTCTCGCTCTCTCTCTCGCTTGCGTGCTCGACCTGCTCCGACGACGACGAGCTGACTCTGGTTGCGGCGCAGGTGGGTCGTCTGGAACGCGTGGCGCTCGCACGCGCACGAGCCGCAGCCGCAGGTCGTCGACCCGGCCCTCGACTCGGGCTCGGACTACTCGCTCCTCGGCCTGTCGGACGACTCGAGCGACCTCGTCGGCACCACCACCGGCGACGACGACGACGAGCTCCTCCTCGGCGACGTCGACCTGTTCCTCCTCCCCTCGGACGGCCTCGACCTCGACGCGCTCCCCTCGCCGCCGGCCGAGTACGCCCCGCCCGCCGAGCAGTCGGACGGCCTCGTCGACGAGCCCGCGACGGTCGCGCCGCTGAGCCTGCTCCTCGTCCCGCCGCCCGACTCGAACTCGCACTCGGAGCCGGACGCCGCCGCGCCCGCGGTCCCGCCCGTCGCGCGCCCGCCCATGCGCCGCACGGCGTCGCTCCCGAACGTCGGGCTCGGCGGGTACGCGGCCGACGAGGACCGGCGGGCGCAGGCCGGCCCGCGGATCGGGACGTGGGAGGTGGCGCGCGGCGCGGCGGTGGTTGCTTGCGAGGGGTGAGCGGCGGCGGTGCGGGTCGCGCTTTTGTCTGGGTAGCAGTGCATGCACATAGTCTTGTTGACCATGCCCATGGCTCTCTGAAGCGCTCTCGAGAGGAGCCTGTCGCCGCGACTCTTCGCTCGTGGCCGCTTCGCTCATCGCTCGCTCCTCGTCTCGAACCCACCTCGTCGCCCTCGCACCCCGGCCGCCCAGCATGCAGATCAAGATCAAGGTGAGCTCTCTCGTCCTCCTGCGCGCCTCCCCCGCCGCCTGCGAGCTCGCCCACGCAGCTCGCAGGCTCGCTCCCCCCGCCGCCGCGTCCGCGTCCGCGCGAGCCGACTCGCCCGCCGCACGAGCTCGACTGACCGCTTGGCCGCCGCGCGCAGACTCTCACCGGCAAGGAGGTGCGCATGCGCTCGCTCGGCTGGTCCCTCTGCGAGATGTCGAGGTCGAGATGGCGTCGCTGACATCGTCCTCCACCTCTCCGCACCCTCTCCTCGCCCGCTCACTCCGCCCTGCGCCGCTACGACGCTTCTTTGCACCTCTCGACCGACCTGCCCGCAGATCGAGCTCGACATCGAGCCCGGCCACACGGTGCGTCGGCCGTCGCCCCTCTCCCTCCTCGCTGCGGCCAGCCCGCGCGAGGTAGGTCAAACGTGCGACCGCAGCTGACACAGCACCGTACACGCCCGCAGACCCAGAAGATCAAGGAGCAGCTCGAGGAGAAGGAGGGCATCCCGCCCGCACAGCAGCGCCTCATCTTCCTCGGCAAGGCCATGTGCGTCCGGCTCCCTCCCTCGCTTTCTTGCGCGCCTGCACGACTCACTGCGTCGTGCTGATGCGTTTGATAAGCCCGGCGTTTGAGCTGACGCCTCTCTGTCTTGCGACGCAGGCCCGACGACAAGAAGGCCGAGGACCTCAAGGTCGAAGCCGGCTCGACGCTCCACCTCGTCCTCACCCTCCGAGGCGGCCGCTGCTGAGCGCGCGGGGCCTCCCTGTCTCTCTCTCTCTCTCAGTGGTCGGGTCGGCGCGAGCGGGAGGATCGGCGAGGGGCGCGGCGAGGAGGACGAGCGGGAGCAGCTCAGCGAGGGGGCTCGGGAGGCGATGGACCCCGCCCGCAGTGCGGCGTGGGGCGGGGCGCATGCTACACTGGTCCTGATTTGTGCCTGTACCTCGTGTGCGTCGGTCAGAGAGCAAGAGAGGCTGTGCGCGGCCAGTGGGAGGCGGCTCCACCTCGGGTCGCGAGCAAGTGCGCCTTGTGCTCCGCTCTTCGTCCTCGCTCGGCACTTGCTCGCCGAGAGGTCGTCCACCTCGCTAGGACGAGCCAGCGCAACAGTACCGCACCACGCCTCGACCCGCTCCTCTCGCTCTCGGCCTCCCCATCGTCATCGCCCTCTCTCCACTCTCGCCGCTCGACACGCCGCACCACAGGCCATGACGGGCCGCGACAAGCCGCACGATGCGCCAGCCAGCTCTCAAGACAAGGTCGGCGGCCCGGTGCACCCCAACGGGTTGGCCAAGAGCAGCTCGACCTCGTCCTCCTCGCCGCTCGCGGGCTCGACGGCGCCGCTCGCCTACGTCCTCATCCGGTGGCTGTTCCGCTTTGGTGCGTCTCCTTCCTCTCCCTCGACCCACGGCGAGAGCCCCGAGCTGACTCTTTGCGAACGCGGGCCAGTCCTGCGCGTCTTCTACAGCAGCGTCGTCGTCGAGGGCGCCGAGCACATCCCGCGCGACGGCGTCCCCTGCATGATCACGGCCAACCACAGCAACTCGCTCACCGACGCCCTCCTGCTCGTCACGACCGTCCCGCCGTCTGTGCGTGCGCCTTCCCCTCTCGCTTCGACACGCTCTCGAAGCTGCACGAGCTGACGCCTCTCCCCTCCCTTGTCGCAGCGTCGGTCGCTCCTGCGCCTCACCGCCAAGGACACGCAGTTTGGCCGAGGCACCTTCACGTCGTGGCTGATCGAGAGCGCCGGCACGCTCCCGATCAAGCGGCCGAGGGACCACGCCGGGCAGGCCGTCGACAACAGCATCGTGTTCAAGACGCTCATCGGCGCGCTCGAGCAGGGCGACGCCATCGTCCTGTTCCCCGAGGGCATGTCGCGCTACTACCCCGAGATCGCGCCGCTCAAGCAGGGCGTGAGCAGGATCGTCAGCGACACGCTCTCGCGCCAGAAGGACAACCCGGCGTTCGAGCTCGCGGTCCAGACGGCGTCGATCACGTACCTCCACCGTGTGCGTTCCCTCCTCTCGTCAGCGTTCCCGCGCCCGGCCCTCGTCGAGCCACGCACTGACCCTGCCTCCTCGCTCGACCGCCCGCCCGCCCGCAGAACCTCTTCCGCTCCGACGTCCTCGTCACGTTCCACCCGCCCATCTTTGTCTCTGCGCGCACCCACCCCGACCTCATCGCCTCTCCCTCGCTCGCCGCCTCCGCGCCCGCGCCCGCGCGCGACCCCTCGGCCCCTCCGCCCGCGCCCGACGCACACGAGCGTGCGATCCGCTCCCTCACAGCCTCGATCGGCGCCTCGATCCGCTCGGGCATCCTCGACGCGCCCTCGTGGGCCGTCATCCGCATCGCCAACACGGCGCGCAGGCTGTACGCGCCGCTCGGGACGCGCCTCACGCTCGGCGACCACGTGCGGCTCACGCAGCGGTTCGTCGACGCGCTCGCGGGCAAGAAGGCCGACAAGACGTGGGACGAGGCGGTCGCTGCCGAGGCCGCCGCTGCGGCTGAGCGGGTCGAGCCGGCGCAGGAGCAGGAGCACGTCGAGGCGGCCCGGGCACACGACCACGCGCCGCTCCAGGCCCAGGTTAAGGCCGGGCCCAAGAGCCGCCCGGGCATCGTCAAGCGCGACACGGGCGTCGTGTGGAAGACGCCCATGCGCGACACGGCCGGGTCGGGTGACTACTTTGCGCTCGCGCGCGAGGGCGGCGGCGCGAACGGCGCGAACGGCAACGGCGAGGCGGCGCTCAGGACGGACGACGACGACGATGAGCGACGGGACGAGCTCTTGCGCCTCAGGAGGGACCTTAAGACGTACCAGGTGCGCCTGCTCTCGCTCGTCATGATGGCGTTGCTCGCCGAGTTGAAGAGCTGACCCCGTCGCGACCGCCCGCAGGACCTCCTCTACCTGCACGGCATCAAGGGTGCGTCCTCTCTCTCTCTGCGTCTCTGAGGGTGCACGAGCCCGTGCTGACTCGGCCCTGCACCCTGCAGACGACCGCGTGCGCAATACGCGCCTCCTGCACCGCCGCATCGTCCTCAAGCGGCTCGTCGTGCGCATCGCCGGCTCGGTCCTCCTCTTCCTCGTGTCGATCCCAGGCCTCGTCCTCTGGGTCCCGGTCTTCCTCTCGACGCGCAAGAGCAGCGGCAGGCTCGTCCGTAAGGGCCCCGTGTTCGAGTGCGTCCTGCGCTCGCTCCCCTCTCTCTCTCGCTCGAGCCTCCTTCTGCAGCCGGAGCTGACGGCCTTCCTGCTCTCGCTCGCAGCACGTACGACGAGGTGCGTCCAGAAGAGCACGCTGCTCGGTCCCGCATCCGTCCTGACCCCAAAATCCCGCCCGCAGGTCGCGCAGACCAAGCTCGTGACGGGCCTCATCTCGGGCCTCGCCGTCCTCGCCCTCGCGTCGCTCGTCACCTTCCCGCTCGTCCCGCTCCTCAACGTCCCCGTCCTCCTCGCCTTCATGTGGCTCACGCTTCGGTTCCTCGAGGACCTCACGTCGTCCCTGCGCGCCGCGCTCGCCCTCGCGAGGCTCCTCTTTGTCGGCAAGCGCCAGCTCCTCCTCCTGCGCGAGATGCGCGACGACCTCCGCCAGCGTGTCGAGCGCCTCGCCGTCGAGCGCGCCGGGCTGCCCCGAGACGCAGAGGTGTTTGTCCAGGAGAGGGAGCGCAGGTGGAAGAAGGTCGGGCTCGCGGCGCTGCCTGGGAGCTCGTTCCTCGACCGGTTTGCGTTCGACGTCGGGTTCTTTGACGTTCGACGGAGGCGCAAGAAGGGTGCGTCCTTCGTCTCTCTCTCTTCGTCGTTGTGGTCGAGCCCCTCGCTGACCTCCTGCGCCTCCTCCGTGCCCAGACTGGAACGAGGGTGCGTCTCTCGGCCCTCTCGCTCCCTCTCGTTTAGGGTACCTTGCTGACGGCCTCGACCTCGTTCGCAGCGCTCAAGCTGTGGGACCAGACCGAGTACGTCGACGACGACGTGCTGCCGCCGGGCGTCGAGAAGCGCGCCTTGGCCGTGTAGCGAGACGAGGAGCGGATTCTTATACTGAGCAATATCAACAGCGAGCCTTATCCCCGACGATGAGTGCCGAGAGCGAGCAAAGAGAGAGTCAAATGGTCAAGCAAGGCCGAGGGATAGATTTCGCGGATATCGACGAGGCGGTGCGCGGAGTTGTGCAAGTCGATCGCAGCGACGGTGCCGCCGAGCTGCAGCTCGCCTTCCTCTCCTCCTCCTCGCTCGCCCCGTCTACACGCACCCGACGACGACGACGACGACGATGCTCCGCGCCACGCCCTTCGCCCGCACTGCGCTGCGCGCCCGCGCTTCCCTCGCCTCGACCACCTCGTCCACCATCATCTCGGCGCCGACCTCGTCGTCCTCGACCGCGCCGTACTCGACCATGCGCTCGCTCGCGCCAGGAGCCCGCCCGAGTGCCGTCGCAGGCGCAGCAACGCTCGCCCGCCTCGCAGCGGTGCAGCAGCAGGTGCGCGAGGTGAGCAGCACCTCGACGGCGCAGAGTGCGCAGGCTAACCTGCGCCCGGCACCGAGTACGTCCCTCTTCCTCGTCTGTGTGATTGCTTCGTACGGCAGAGGGCGGGGTCTATGGACGTGCCGGTGGGGTGTGCCGAGGGGCAGAGCGGGTCGGACAGCGAGGCCGCCGGGCCCGCGCGGAGTCGGCGGTCGCGCGAGGCGAGACACCCGCGGCCTCCCCCCGTCCTCCTCCTCTTCCTTCACGCCACGCCCTCGCTCGCTCAGCGACCCGTTCCCTGACCACCCGCCCGCCACCGCACAGCCATGTCCGTGAAGCCCGAGCAGCGCATCAAGGTCGACAAGCCCGTCGTCGAGGTGAGCCCGCCCTTTCTCTCGCTCCGTCCCCCGGCCTCGTCCCCACCCGCTCGCGCCGTCCCTCCGCGGCTGCTCCGCTTCCCGCGCTGCATGAAGCTGACCCGCCTCGGCAACACTCGCAGATGGACGGCGACGAGATGACCCGCATCATGTACGCCCTCGCGCTCTCTGTGCCGGGAACCCGTCCTTGCCGCGGCATCGCTGACCCGGCTCCCCTCCACCTCGCTCGCCTCGCAGCTGGGACAAGATCAAGAAGGACCTCATCCTCCCGTTCCTCGACATCGACCTCAAGTACTACGACCTCGGCCTCGAGTACCGCGACCAGACCGACGACCAGGTGACGATTGACGCCGCCGAGGCATGCTTGAAGTACGGCGTCGGCGTCAAGGTGCGTCTCCCTCCCTTGCGCCCTGCCCCGCCCGTCCTGCGCCCGAACCCGACTGACTCGCCGCCCCTCCTGCAGTGCGCGACCATCACGCCCGACGAGGCGCGCGTCGAGGAGTTTGGCCTCAAGAAGATGTGGAAGGTGCGTCCTCCTCGGACAAGGCGGCCTTTCGCTCTCGTCGCCTGCGCGGCTCGCCCTACAGCAGCTGACGTCTCACTCCCCTCCTGCAGTCGCCCAACGGCACGATCCGCAACATCCTCGGCGGCACCGTCTTCCGCGAGCCCATCATCGTCGAGAAGGTGCCCAAGGCCGTCCCGGGTGCGTCCCTCCTTCCCGCTCGCTCTCGAGCCTCTCCCCTCTCTCTCTCTCCCTCCCTCGACGCACACGCTGACGAGCCAACGTCGCCCGCAGGCTGGACCAAGCCCATCATCGTCGGCCGCCACGCGTTCGGCGACCAGTACCGCTCGACCGACATTGTCGTGCCCGAGGCGGGCAAGCTCGAGCTCGTGTACACGCCCGACGACAAGGCCAAGCAGGCGACCAACCTCGAGGTGTTCCACTTCAAGGGCCCCGGCGTCGGCCTCGCCATGTACAACACCAAGCAGAGCATCACCGACTTTGCCCAGTCGTCGTTCAAGCTCGCCATCGAGAAGAAGCTGCCCCTCGTGCGTCTCCTCTCTCCTTCCTCCTCGTCGGAGTGCGGGTGCGGGCGAGTGCACGAGATGAGGAAGAGCTGCTCGAGCTGACGCAGTGCGCCCTCGGCCTCGTCGCCCGCAGTACCTCTCGACCAAGAACACGATCCTCAAGGGTTACGACGGCCAGTGGAAGGACATCTTCCAGGCCATCTACGACGCCGAGTACAAGGCCGAGTTTGAGAAGCTCGGCATCTGGTACGAGCACCGCCTCATCGACGACGTGCGTCCACCTTCTCCCTCCTCCTCCTCTTCCTGCGCCTCGAGATCGGCCTGCTGACCCACTTCCCGCGACGCACGTCCGCAGATGGTCGCTCAGATGATCAAGTCGTCGGGCGGCTACATCATGGCGCTCAAGAACTACGACGGCGACGTGCAGAGCGACATTGTCGCGCAGGGCTTTGGCTCGCTCGGCCTCATGTCGTCCGAGCTCCTGACGCCCGACGGGTCCGTCATCGAGTCCGAGGCGGCGCACGGCACCGTGACGCGCCACTACCGCGAGCACCAGAAGGGGCGCGAGACGAGCACCAACTCGATCGCGAGCATCTTTGCGTGGACGCGCGGCCTGATCTTTATGGGCAAGCGCGACGACAACCCGCGCCTGGCCCAGTTTGCGCGCGACCTCGAGCAGGCGTGCGTCGACGCTGTCGACAAGGAGGGCATCATGACCAAGGGTGCGTCTCTCTCTCTCTCGCTCTCGCGCTCTCTGCAGGCCCGAGACGAGCTGCACCTGCTGACTCGTCGTTCGTGCCTCGCAGACCTCGCGCTCTCGATCCACGGCAAGAACATGACCCGGGAGCACTGTGCGTCGCCTCCTCCTCGAGGCTCGTCGAGCTCAGCAAATCGCCGGAAGCTGACGCTCGACCCCTCCTTTCCTCCTTCCTCCTTATCCTCTCCTTCCCCTCTTCCTCCTCCTCCTCACGCTCCTCTCCCACCCGTTTCTCCTCCACCCCCCCTACCCCCTACCCCCTTCCCCTGCTCGCGACTCGTTCCTCCTCGTCCCGCCCTCACCTCGCGCGCGCAGACGTCAACACGTTCGAGTTCCTCGACCACATCGCGAGCAAGGTCACGGAGGCGTTCCTCGCCAAGGCGCCCAAGCTCTGAGTGCGAGGTGGATGTGAGGAGGCGACGCCGCGAGGGAGGACGGGCTCGGCGGCGGGCTGGCTTTTGTAGATCGTTCTTCTCTGTCTCTCTCTGTCGAGGCCCCGTATCCGCTCGCAAATACATCGCAGTTTCAGTACTCTGCGCTGCGGTGCCGTGAGCTTTCGCGAGGTCGGCCTCACCCGAGAGAGCTTCAGCGGCGCTTCCACCTCTCACCACTTCGCCTCTCGCTCCTGTCGACTGCGAGCATGGCCGACGACGAGGGCACGCCCGACTCGCTCTTTGGCGCGAGCCACACGCCCGCGCCCGACGCAGCGGCGTCCACCACGGCCTCATCAGCTCCCACGGCCGCCGGTCTCTCGTTTGTGCCCCGAGCCGTCAAGCGCAAGCCTGCGCCCGCGCGACCGAGCGCAGCAGCCCTCCTCGCCAAGTCGGGCGCGCCCGCCCTCCCCGCCGAGCCCGCCGCGCCCTCGCCCCTCCCCCCCGCCGCGTCCGCCTCGCCCGCGCCAGCACCTCTCGCTGCGCCCAGGCCCGCCGAGCCGCCCAAGGTCAGCCAGCACGAGCGCGAGCGCCTCGAGGCCGTCCTGTGCAGCGTCGAGACGGCCCTGAGCGACTATGGGCTGTCGGTGCACCGCGGCGCGGGAGGGCAGCGAGGCGGTGGAGGGTTGCTCGAACGCTTCAAGGAGGGCAGACAAGGTGCGTCTGTGTTCCTCTCCCACTCTACAGCCTGTGCGAGGTGCACAGACGGCGGCACCCCCTCGTGCGCGACCTTGAGCTGACTCTCCACACGGCTCTCTCCTCGCCCCCTCGCAGCGCTCCACATCAGCCAGATCCTCACGCTCCCGCCCGTACGCGCGCTGACGGGCAGCCAGGCCGACCTCCAGAAGGCCTTGCGCCTGCGCGACTCGCCCATCGTCCAGGTGCGCTCGCCCGCTCCCTGCTCTCAACCGCGCCTCGAGCGCGCGCACGAGCTCTTGAGAACCCCCGAGACGCACTCAGACTGACTCTTTGCGCTCTCGTACACGACCCGCGCAGATCGACGAGACGGGCTTCCAGGTCGGGCGCAAGGAGGCGCCGGACGTGCAGCGGCTCGAGCAGCTCGAGGCGGCCGACTGGGACGACACGGTCGTCTACCTCGTGCGTCCGCCCTTTCCCCTTGTCCCCTTCCCTGCTACTCGTACGCAGGAATGAGCATTAACGTCAACTGGCGCCCGCAGGAGAACATCCCCTTCAGCCTCGCCGCCGGCGACAGCTCCCTCACGACCTTCCTCGCCTCAACCCTGTCGACCGTCCCGCAGCGCGTCATCGTCCCGCCCCTGTTCGACCGCGCGCACCCGCTCGCGCTCGACCCGGTCCCCGCCTCCGCCTCCTCCTCGGCCGCGGGCGGCGCAGGCGAGGCGAGCCAGGCGGACGCGTTCCGCGCGGCGCAGGACGCGCAGCAGGGGCGCCGGCGCGCGCGGGCGCTGCCCAAGGGCGGTGGCCCCTTCAAGGGGTTCGCGTTCGTGCTGATGCCGAGCGGGGAGGAGGCGCGGCGGGTCGTGCGCGAGTGGGCGTGGGAGCGCGAGGAGGGAGGGGGTGAGGGACACGGCGAGGTCGAGGAGGGAGAGCGCGAGGACGAGGACGAGGCGGAGGCGGCGCAGGACGAGGCGGAAGACGCAGAGATGGGCGAGGCGGGCGAGGCGGGGCAGGATGGTGCGGGCAAGGCGTCGGGCGAGGTCAGGACGGACAAGCCGGATCCTGCAGGGAGGGCTCGGTTCGCTGGCATGAGGGCGCTCAGCTAGTGCGTCCCTCTCTCTCTCTTGCTCTCGTCTCTCTTCTGCGCGCTCGCATCCTGACCTCGGCCCACGCCCGCGCGCAGTGACGGCTGGCTGCGCCTCAAGGACGAGTACCTCGCGTACCGGCGCTCGCTCGAGACGCTCGTCGACGCGCAGCACGAGGGCACGCTCATGGCGCTGCGCAACCCGCCCACCAAGCGCGACCAGCCGCCGCATCTCGCGCGGCAGAACGGCGGCGCGCGCGACCCGCCGTCGTCGTCGAGCCGGCGCTCGGCCAAGCGCGCCGCGTCGCCCGCCTCGCCCGCCTTGGACGGCGACGTGCGCCTCGGCTCGACGCCCACCACCGGGCCCTCTAGCACCACCGCCAAGCGGCCCAGGCGCGCCCCCTCTCCGACCGCCGTCCTCAACCAGCGCCTCAAGCGCCTGCGCACCCCGTCGCCCGGGCTCGACCTCTCGTCGGACGCCGCGCTCGAAGTTGCCGGCGCGTTCCCGGCCGCGTGCGTCCTGTGGGTGCGCAACGTGCACGAGAAGAGCGGGCGCACGAGTCTCAAGGCCCTGTTCGGCGCGTTGCTCGAGACGCTCCAGGAGGGGAGCGGCAAGGGCGTCGAGTTTGTCGACTACGAGAAGGGCCTCGACACGGTGCGCATGCCTCTCCCTCTCTCTCCTCTCCGCTCTCTCAGCCCGTCGAGCACGCCCTGACGATGCCCTCGCCCCGCCCGCAGTGCTACCTCCGCTTCGCCTCGCCGACCCTCGCCGCGCTCGTCCTCTCGCACCTCACCTCGACCCCCTCTCTGCACCTCTCCCCCACGGCCCTCTCCCCCCTCGGCGCCCTCTCGCCCTCGTCGCGCACCGCCGCCGAGTCGGACCTGCGCCGCCCGCTCGCCGCCTCGCTCCTCGAGGGCGACGCCGAGCGCAAGTACTGGGCCAACGTGCCCGAGGCGACGCGCAAGGCGGCGCGGCACGCCGCGGGCGGGACCGTCGCGCTGCTCAAGGCGCCGGGCATGGGCGGAGGGGAGCGCAGGGCTGAGGGGGACCGAGGTGCGAGGCCGGGCGGCAGGCGCGGCGGCGGGAGGAAGGGGCGCAGGAACGAGGCGGGCGCGGGTGGGCCCGCCGAGGCCGAGGTGCAGGTCAAGGAGGACGAGCAGGAGCCTGTCGTCGTTCCCGAGGTGGTCGAGGAGCCGCAGAAGAAGCGCAAGAAGCCGAGCCGGCTGTAGCGGGCCGGTGCAACTCGCTGTTGCTGGCGTCCGCCTGCGTCTCGTCGCCACGTCGGCCGTGCTAGCGCGAGGTAGAGAGAAAGCGCCGCGAGTCAGCCACAGACGCACGAGCCTCGTGAGCCTTGTCCTCCTCCTCGAGCGCGCTCTCGCTCCTGGTGCACCGCCGCGCAGGGCTGTGATGGCTCGGCTCTCTCCTTCTCGTCAGTCCTGCATGCCGAATGCAGCTCGCTGCGTCGAGCGGGTCGTCGACGGAGGCCCGATGGGGCGTCAGTTGACCTTGCTCTGCTCGCTCTCGTCCTCTCTGACTGTCTGTCTCTCTCGCTGTGCAGCCCGACGACGACGACGAGGATCGCACGATGTTGCAGACACGAGAGAGGCACAAACAAGGACCTAGAGCCAAGGAGAGAGAGAGAGAGGGTGACACGGACGAGGCGAAAAAAGAGGAGGAGAAGAGGGAGAGGACGACAGGGGGGGCGAGGAAGGGAGGATGCGGAACGTGTAGGAAAGAGAGGGGGGCAAGATCTGCTATGCTAAAGAGCGCTTCAAGTCGTGTAAACGCACCGCAGAAGGACACAGAGAAAGGGGAGGTGCGGGGAGCGCGAGCCGCTCGTGCTCAGGCCTGGACCCGGACGGCGCCGCCCTCCTCATCGGCGCCGAGGGCGAGCATGTCGCGCGCGACCTGGTCCTCGTCGATCGCGACAACGCCCTGCGCCGCATCGACGCCGCCGAACCCGGCGAGGTCGAACATGCCCATGCCGTCGAGCGCTCCGAACGGCCCTGCGCCACCGCCGCCGCCTCCTCGCTGCTGCGCCTCGGGGCCGGGCGCGCCGCCGTCGGGCGGCGTCTGCGCGCCGTGTGCGTGCGCGTGGTGACGGTGCGGGTGCGGGTGGAGCGCCTGTCCTCCCTGCTGCGACGCGCGCGGCGTCGTGCGCGCGCCGGCACCGTGCTCCTCGACCTCGTCGTCGAGAAGCTCGTCGTCCTCGTCCTCGTCGTCGCCGCCGCGCGCACGCTGCTGCTGCTGCTGCGGGTGCCGGCGCGGGTGCGCATGGGCGTGCGAGCCCGAGGCATGGCTCGGGCGGCGGCGGAGCGCGCCGGGCGTCGGGACGGGGGGAACGAGGTTGAACAGCTCGGCGGGGCCGGCTGCGCCCTGCGCG
>Ga0308169_10004819_pt1 | contig 12458 bp, 14 predicted proteins | sample PhyBR1_2_FD_202139 | JGI IMG/M metagenome (GOLD analysis project Ga0308169, IMG submission 202139) | Phyllosphere microbial communities from UC Gill Tract Community Farm, Albany, California, United States - DLSLSB.R1 | ecosystem: Host-associated > Plants > Phyllosphere > Unclassified | place...
CACCAGAAGCGTCGTTTCAATCGTGTCTTATAGCGTACAACTTGGTCAATCCTGCGCTTTTCAGATGTTAACACGCTCAATTAAGCAATTCAGATATGTACGCTATGAGCGAGAAGCGGACATTTTGGATATAACTCATAGACATTATGAGCAGCACAGCTTTGATAATCATTTAGAAATTGTGACTAAAAGCTGGCGGTTAGTGAGTTTTTCCTAATGATAAATATCATCATCGGGCTTTAACGATAGCCATGACGAAACCATCCCATCCTTTTTCACCAACAGTCTGTACTGCTGTCGCTTCAAGGCGCTCATCCTCAGAAATCATTTCGACAAATTTTCGCAGACCTTTAACGTTCGGATCTTCACTACTGGAGTCGATTACACTGCCACCGCGCATAGTGTTATCTCCTACGATAACAGTGCCTTGTTTCGACAGTTTGATAGCCCATTCAAGATAGTGGGGGTTATTCACTTTATCGGCATCGATAAAAATCAGGTCAAAGGGAGCATCAAGTGTGGGTAAGACATCAAGTGCCGCTCCTCTATGCAATGTGACACGCTCAGCCAGCCCCGCTTTGTTTATATTCTGGCGAGCAACCTCTGCATGGTGCTCGTTGAATTCAATTGTCGTTACGCTTCCATGTGGTGGGAGAGCCCGGGCCATCCATAAGGTGCTATACCCCCCAAGCGTGCCTATTTCAAGAACACGGACGGCACGCGACATTTGAATGAAAATCGCCAGCATTTTTCCCTGTAAAGCAGAGACATCATGTGTGGGCAATCCCTGTTCTGTGTTATTGGCGAGAGCGTATTTTAAATCTACATCTTCAGGAGCGAGCTTTTCAGAAAACCAGGCATCTACCTGGGCCCACTTATCAGAATCTTGTGAAGGATAATCTGGAATTCGCATATGAAATTTATTCTCCTTAAAAACTCTATGGAAGTTTAATCGTCATTTGTTACATCTGTCGCCTATACCGATCCTGTTTGAAGATTAAAATCAGCAACGTCCGCTCCTGGCACATAGCTGACCTAACCTCGGGAGACATCCGCTATGAGCGATAACCGGCCAGAGCTGTTTAAGAAACCAGTACTACCGCCATGGGGTCATTATTTCTGTTAGCTCAGGCTTGCTCCCCCATAGTTAGCATACAGAGAGGTTCCTGATTCATTGAAGGCTCAAAACTCAGTAATGTCAGCAATACGTCCAAGAAAAGGCGTAATGTTTAACAGTGCCTCTGATTCTTTTTCTGTCAACGCCTTTACGATCGCCTGTTCCAGCCAGTCATCTCTTCTTTTCCTGCTCAGCGCCAGCTCTTTTTCTCCGCTTTCTGTTAACCGTACTCTGACTTTTCTGCGGTCGGACAGATCAGACCGTCTTTCTACCAGCCCTTCATTTTCAAGCTGTTTAAGAAGGGCAGCCAGATTTGAGCTGTAAATGTCTTCAGCCCTGGCAAGTTCGGAAGGCGTGACATCATTTCCCATTCTGTCTATCGCACTGATTACGAGCATTCGCGACCAGGTCTGAGGATCATTCTGCGAAATTTGCCTTAACCGCTTTGTCAGCCTTGTCAGCTCAAAACGGAATTCACTTATTTGATCCGGATTAGGCATGTTAATACCTCAAGGTGATTGCTATAGTTTCATAGGTAACAGATTACACGATTGTTTCTGTTCTTCTATCCTGTGACCGGAGAATTTTTATGTCAGACTTTATCTGTGAAAGACTTTTACTGACTAACGATGATGGTATTGATGCCCCCGGCCTCAGCACGCTGGCACGGGTTGCCAGAACTCTGGCCAAAGAAGTCTGGGTAGTAGCACCCTCAGGAGACCGAAGCGGTACTTCTCAGTCACTGTCGCTGCATCATCCGGTCAGGTTCTGGCAGAAGGGGGACAGACAGTACAGCATTGAGGGTACGCCAGCGGACTGCGTTGTGCTGGCCATCCGGCACCTTATGTTGTCGACTCCACCTGACTTTATTCTGTCTGGAATAAACAGAGGAGCTAATCTCGGCAATGAGACAGTGTTTTCCGGGACAGTAGGTGCAGCCATGACAGGTATCCTTCTCGGCTTTCGCTCAGTTGCTCTGAGTCAGCATTTTACCAGCGCTGAGAATGTGAGATGGGACACTGCCGAAAAAGCTTCAGAACGTGTACTCAGGCAGGTACTGGCAAAGCCCTGGAAAACTCAGACCTGCTTAAATATCAATTTTCCGGATACCGCACCTGATGAAATCAAAGGAATTATGACTACAACTCAGGGGCGCGGTAACTTAACGGGTACTGGCGTAACTATTCGTCAGGACCCCCGATCTGTACCCTATGCCTGGCTGACGCTGGAAAGGTCGGCGCAGACTGAACCGCCTGACACCGAGAATGCCGCGGTCCGGTCTGGTCACATTTCTGTTACCCCGCTTCACTTTGACAGAACCGATCATGATTTCTCCTGAACATGCACCCGGTCAGCATCGTTAGGCGGGGTTGCGCTTTAAAAGGCTGCGGCCAGTCAGAGGCCAGGTGTTAATCGCACAGCCCTTCCAGCGTCATCTCTGGTCAGAATGGAGCCGGTGGTGCTGAGTATTTTCAACAGGCTGGGTGTGACAAGACTGGTGCGGCTTAGGGTATTACCGGCATCCACGACGCTATACAAATGCATGCTCAGCTACGGACAGGCTGGCAGGAGTGATAGAAGAAGCTGACATCCTATAATTCCCGGTAAAGAAACCTGGTAAAAAAGGGGGCTCAGATATGAATATACCTGCCATTTATGGCAGGTATATTTTATTCAACGCACAGTATTACGGAATCGATAGCAAACCACAGGTAAGGTCAGGGCTGTTACAGGAGCCTGGCCTTTCAGCAGAGCGTATCCAGCATATTTTTAAGCTGCTGGCAGCCCGCGTCACTGAGCGGTCTGACAGGCAGGCGCGGATCGCCAGCGTCAAGACCCTTGAGGCGCAGACCTGCTTTGATTGTGGCCGGCAGGCCACCTTTAAGAATAAAATCAAGCAGCGGCAACTGTTTATAAAAAATGTCGCGTGCTTTATTCAGGTCGTTACTTTTCACAGCATGATACAAATCCAGATTCAGCTGCGGGATGAGGTTGGGAGCGGCAGTACACCATCCTGCGGCGCCAGCTGCCAGTGCTTCAAGCGCCAGAGGATTACAGCCGTTATAGAAAGGTATCTGTCCTTCACTGAGCTGATAAAGTTTATGCATACGCTGAATATCGCCCGTACTCTCTTTTACCATCGTGACGTTTTCTACTTCATCCACAATACGCAAAATGAGCTCAGGGGACATATCAATGCCACTCGTTGCCGGGTTGTTATAAAGCATGACAGGGATACTGATGCTGCTGCCAATAGTCTGATAATGACCGAGGATCTCATCCGCGCTCAGCTTCCAGTAAGAGGCAGGTAAAACCATCACGACGTCTGCGCCTTTCGCTTCTGCATAACGTGCGCGCTGTACAGACTTAGCCGTAGTGAGATCGGAAACGCTGACGATAGTGGGAACGCGTCCGGCAACTATTTCGATGCTGAACTCACTGACTTCTTCCCATTCAGCGTCGCTGAGATATGCGCCTTCACCGGTGCTTCCCAGCGGAGCGATGGCATGAACGCCGCTGTCAATCATGCGATCGATTGAGGCACCGAGCGCCTCCAGATCCGGTTTTTCCCCATTACTGGTAAAGGGAGTAATGGTGTAACCAATAATGCCGTGAATGAGTGGTGTTGTCATAAATGAACCCTGTATTCAAAATCAGTTTAAACAGTCAGCGTGGTGGCGCAGGATCTGACGGGTAAAATAGTTAAATGCTGCAGAGTAACGCTTCGGTCTTGAAATCCAGTCGTGGGCTTCCCGTCCAAGCTCCGGAATAATGGGCTTGATTTCGCCGCTGCTCATTGCAAGAAGCTGGAGTTTTGCCGCACGTTCAATGAGCTCCGCAATAAAGCAGGCTTCTTCAACCGTTGCACCGGTTGAAAGCTGGCCGTGATGCGAAAGTAATACCGCGCGCTTGCTTCCCAGCGCACCTGCGATGAGGTCTCCCTCTTCATTCCCGACAGGTACGCCCGGCCAGCCTTCAAGAAAAGCACAGTCGTCATACAGCGGGCAGAGGTCCATGTGCGATATCTGCAGGGGCACCTCCAGCATAGAAAGTGCAGAAACATGTGTCGGATGCGTATGAATGATACAGTTCACATCAGGACGTGCACGGTACACCCAGCTGTGAAAGCGGTTAGCAGGATTAGGCATACCGCGGCCTTCGAGAACCTCAAGATCCTCGTTAACCAGCAGCAGGTTGCCTGCGGTAATTTCATCAAATCCCAGACCAAGCTGCTGGGTGTAATAAGTCCCTGACTCCGGACCGCGGGCAGTAATCTGCCCTGCAATACCGGAATCATGACCGTGTTCAAATAAAATCCGGCACGTCAGCGCAAGCTTCTGCCGCAGTGACCAGGCGTTATCGGCCAGATTTTCCTGCATCTGACGAATTGCGTCCCTGATCAGCTGTTCTTTTGGTGTTTCCAGTGTCTGAGCCATCTGATACCTCCGCGTGTAACGCGTTAAAGACAAAAATTCTCTTTGTGCTATTCTTCTGACTGAAAACGCCAGATGACACAAATGACTTTAAATGACACAAAGTGTCATTTGCAAGTTAATACATTTAACAAATTAAAAAATGCTGGTAGAAAATGAATATCCGGATGAAATTACTGAGAAAAAAGAAAGGGATAACATTCGACGTGCTGGCAGCCGAAACCGGAATGACCAAGAGTTACCTGTCCAAAGTTGAACGTGAACTGAGCAAGCCTTCAATATCGACTGCACTGAAGCTTTCTAAGGCCCTGGGGGTCAGTGTGGAAGAACTGTTCAGCGTCGGGTTATCGTCAGACAGTGAGTATCATCTTGAGCGGGCAGAGAATCGCAGACAGCCTGCAGACGGACAGAATGCGCTCAATTATGTCATGCTCACCAGGCAGGCAGCCGAACGAAATCTGCTGGCGTTTATGCTCTGTCCGGACGATGAATTTTCCGACAGTAATTTTAAGGAGCATTCCGGTGAAGAGTTTATGTTTGTCCACAAAGGCGCAGTTGAAGTCGATCTGATGGACCAGAAGATTATCCTGAATACCGGCGACTCCTTTTCTTTTAACGGGCTGAAGCCGCACAGGATACGCTCACATGGCGGCAGGAATGCCGAGCTGCTCGTCATCATCTCTCCGGCGTCAGATCTGCTGTCGGAATAACCGGGTAGCTGTGATTTTGTTGCACCACTGGCCGGTATTTTTTCCTGAGTCAACGCTCAGAATTCAAAGGTTCTGTGACCGGTAACCTCGCCGGCGGTATTACGCATTTCAGGAAAGTGGAACGGCTCAAGCGCCGTGGTCGATTTTTCATTGCTGAGGCCAAGCGTCGTCAGTAATTCACATATGACCGAATACAGTGCTTCAACGCTGCCGTCTTCAATTTTCACCGCGATGCCGAGTGCCCCTGATGCACCGAGTTTTTGTGTCTGAGCTGATGCTTTCACTGCAATTGCGTAGCATGCATCCGCGCCGAGTTTGCCGACCAGTGCGCCGCTGAATACATCACCCAGTACAGTGCAGAATCGTCCCCGGCCCCCGATAAGCTCTGGATAATCCGCCATCGCTTCATACAGAACGTTCAGTAATGCAGCATGCGGCCATGAGGCGGTTGTGCCGGCAGCAAGCCTGGCATAAGACGAGGCAAGAGTACGCAGCGGAAAGGCCGGCGCCGGCAGGTTACAGCCGTCTGTCGCCCATTGAACTGATTTCTGAGGCAGGCCCGTGATGTCAGAAACCGTTTCCTGAACGAGCTGCTGCATAGGATGGTCCGGATGAGAGTAGCCCTCTGCAGAGCCCGTCAGCATCAGCGCGCCGGCTATCATTCCTGCATGCTTTCCTGAGCAGTTATTACAGATGCCGGTAGGCGTAAAGTCCGTTTTTATCCATTGACGGCTGACCTCCGGTGAAAGGGGCGAATGCCCGCCACAGGCCAGGCAGCGCTCACCGATGCTGATTTTTTCAAGTATCTGACGTGCGCATCTTATGTGAACCGGCTCACTGCTGTGAGAGGCGCACATCAGCGCGAGATGCTGCCTGCCCAGCCCGAAATGCTGCACCGCGCCGGTCCTGAGTATGGCGGCTGCCTGGAAAGGTTTGGCCGTCGACCGGGCAAGAGTGATGCGCTCAGGATCCCCGGATGTAAAAAGCAGGTGCCCCGAGCTGTCGGCCACTGCAACGTGAGCAATATGCGAGTTTTCACGCACGCTGCCGCGATAAGTTACTAAGGCTGGTTTGTTTTCGCTAAACATTGTGGTCTCACTTTCTGCAAATATTTTTTATTCCCGGGCACCAAAAGTGCCAGCCGCATCAGGCAGGAGCAAGGCCCGCTTATGAAAAGACAGTCCGGTTTTTGCCGGGCCCGCGACAGTGATTTTCCCGGATTATAAAATCATCTTTTGCCTCTTCTCTGCTGCCTTTAATGTGATGTCATAATGCGGCAAAAGGCATGCCGGGGTTGCCTGTTTACCTGTTGTCAGGCATGTCTGACTGCTGATACAGGTTTTCACTGCTTAACAGCCGGATACCCTGTGGTGTACTTTCAAGGATGCGTTTTTCTCCGCATTTCTCTGACCGGGTTATGTTCCAGTCAGGATTGTCCTTCAGTAGCGATGTCATCAGTACGGCCAGTTCAGCACCCGCACTTCCACTTATATCCAGCGTTCCTGCAGGCATACCTTTCAGACTGAAAGTGAGCCGTACGTTTTTCATCGTGCATCCTCAGTATGATGAAGCTGGTTTTAGTTGCTCTGAACGGCTTTCCAGCGCTTCCACGATACTCTGACGGGTCATCGCACAGGCTGATTTAACCGCGTCATCAAGAGTCAGGCCCCGCAGAAGCGCAGCGGTCAGTTCAGCTGTAAAAAGATCACCAGTTCCTTTAGGAGCGCCGGGATAAAAATCATGATGGATGACAAAATAGCTGCTGGCCGTCACGCACATGACACCCACTTTGCGGTTATCAGGGCTCCGGATGGCACTCGTAACGGCAACCCAGCGTGTCCTTCCGCAAATCAGTGATTTTGCTGCCTGAGCGATATCGCGTTCATCCCTGAGCTCCCGTCCGGTAAGACATTCAAGCTCGAAAAGATTGGGCCTAAGCCCTGTCGCCAGCGGCAGCAGTTTTTCCCGGTAACAGCTGGTCAGTACTGACTCCACGTAATAACCGGTGTCTTCATCACCCAGAACAGGATCCATCACGATCATCAGATCGGGTCGCTTTATCAGACATCGGGACAGCCACTGAAAAAGCTCTTCACCTTTAGAGAACGTACCCAGATAGCCGGTTATGGCAGCACGCAGCCCGGTATCCAGTCCCCGTCTGCTGATATCTGACAGAAATGCCCTGAACCAGGCGGCCGGCATTTCGCCCCCGGTCTTCGGCTGCCCGTCGGGGGTATGCCCGAAAATGCACGTAGGCACTGCAAGCACATCAAGGCCGTGCCTTGTCAGGGCAGGGAGCGCGATGCTGTTTCCCACACAGCCACGAATAACCTGCGACTGTACAGAAATGACGTCTGGCAGTCGCAAACGGGCGTAATAGCTCTCTGTATTCATTGTGCCGGCCAGAAATGGTCATCGGACAGATTCCGGGCCCCGAAGATTGACTGACCGACGCGAACGACAGTAGCCCCTTCCTCAATCGCTATCTCAAAATCGCCGGACATGCCCATTGAAAGCTGCGAAGGGATAATACCCGCAGGTGCACGGTCACAAAGCCGATCCCGTAGCGTGCGCAGACGGATGAAGCACGCACGCACGCGCGCGGCATCCTGCGTGAACTCGGCAAGTGTCATCAGCCCCTTAACCCGAAGAGAGCTGAAGGGCGCCAGCTGTTGCAGGAACACCTCTGCGTCATCAGGATGAAGGCCATATTTGCTGGGTTCATGTGACGTGTTTATCTGAACAAACACATCCAGCGCACGTCCCTCTGCCTGCAGGCGCCGGTCGAGCGCTTCTGCCGTATGCAGGCTGTCAAGCGCCTGAAGCTCGGAGGCAAATTTCGCGACCAGTTTTGCCTTATTGGTCTGAAGGTGGCCAATAACGGACCACTTAAGGTCGGTAAGATCGGACATTGCCTGCGATTTAAGCCAGGCCTCCTGCACTTTATTCTCGCCGAGAAAGTCACACCCGGCCTGACAGGCCAGCCGGATATGCGCTTCATCCATCGTTTTACTGACAGGTAAAAGCCGGACGTCACTGGCGACGCGGCCGCTGCGCAGACACGCATTCTGGATGCGCTGGCGCACCGCCTGAAGGTTATTGCGAAAGTCATCGACGCTTTCTGCCCGAGGCCAGCGGTTATGCATGTCATGCCGCGGCTGCGTATTGTCAGCAGAGAAAAGCGTACTGCTGACGGAATTGTGTTCACCCTGTTTCATTGTTATAGACAGCCCGCAGTGAGTGTGATTATTATTGTCCTAGGTTAAATAAATTATTGTCATAGATCAATGAAACTATCAGGTAAGACATCAGGTGAGATTTTTGAGCAGGTCAGGGCACTGGTTCAGTCAGGTGAACTCAAACCAGGGCAGGCGCTGCCGACAGTGCGTGACCTTGCGGTTTCTCTTGAAGTAAACCGCAATACGGTAGCGACGGCATATAAGCGCCTTACCGACGCGGGTTTTGCCATTTCAAAAGGACGTAATGGCACGGTGATACGGGGATTTGTCATGCCTGCCGTTGCGATGGAAGGAACGTCACCGGACATGGCACTGCGTGATCTGGCGGGTGGAAATCCCTGTACCAGTTTTCTGCCTGAATTGTCACTGGCAGGCACGCGTGCCGGACTGTATGGGGAACGCAGCGTCAGCGCTGAACTTGAGGCTATTGGCCGTAGCTGGATGAAGTCTGATATTAACGGGGCTTTTGAACTGAACCTGACCAGCGGAGCGGTTGATGCAGTTGAGCGTCTGCTGAATTGCTATCTGATTTCCGGAGACCGGGTTGCGGTTGAGGATCCCTGCTTTCTCAGCAGCATCAGCACCCTGATGCATAACCGGCTGCAGGCTGCATGCGTGCCAGTTGATGAAGAGGGCATGCAGCCAGAGCAACTGGCGGAACAGCTTGAGTCGGGTGTCAAAGCGCTGATCATAACGCCGCGCGCGCACAATCCAACCGGATTCGGTCTCAGCCAGCGTCGTGCGCAACATATCCGGACACTTCTCTCTGACTATCCGCAGGTGCTGGTCATTGTTGATGATCATTTTTCACTGCTCTCAACGGAAACCTACCATCACATTATTCCTGAAACATCGCGACACTGGGCTCTGATTCGTTCCACATCAAAGTTTCTTGGCCCGGATCTGCGTCTCGCCTTTGTTGCAAGCGATGGTGAAACGTCAATACGCCTGCAGCAGAGGCTGAACGCCGGTACGAACTGGGTCAGTCACATCATTCAGAAAGTTGCAGCCAGTGCGATGACGTCACCGGGTTTTGATTCGCACCTGTCCCGCGTCAGAGAAACCTACCGAATACGTCGTCAGGTACTGACCGATCTGTTGAGGTATCACGATTATCAGGTCTCTGACCGCCACGATGGTCTCAATGTATGGGTACCCCTTATCAGCGACAGCTCGCGACTGGTAATGCATCTGGCGCTTAAAGGATGGCTGATACGCGGAGGGGAAGTATTTGGTTTATCCCGGCCTGCTCATGGCCTGCGTATCACGGTTTCTGATCTTGACGCAGCAGAAGCCGGAAAGTTCGCTCTGGCGCTTACCGGAGCAATGTCTGCAGCTTCACAGTAAATGAATTCACCCGGTCAGGTGTGCTGACTGACTAATCTCACGGAGTTTATATGCGCGTACATTTCATTATTCACGAAAGCTTTGAAGCGCCAGGTGCCTATGAGCAATGGGCAGCCAGCCAGGGGCACGATGTGTCCTTTTCCCGGGTTTACGAAGGCGATGCGCTTCCGGCAAGTGTCGAGGATATTGATTTTCTCATCGTAATGGGCGGACCGCAGGATCCGGCTACAACCACGGCAGAGTGTCCTCACTTTGATGCCCTGGCAGAGCAACGCACCATCGCCGCTGCCGTCAAAGCAGGAAAAGCCGTTATCGGCATCTGCCTGGGGTCGCAGCTGATCGGCGAGGCACTCGGCACCCGCTTCTCACACAGCCCTGAAAAAGAGATCGGTAAGTTTCCAATTACCCTGACTGAAGAGGGCATGCAGCATGAGTTGTTTAACCACTTCGGGCGCACACTTGACGTAGGTCACTGGCATAACGACATGCCGGGCCTGACGCCAGAGGCCACTGTTATTGCTCACAGTGAAGGATGCCCGCGTCAGATTGTTGCTTACAGCGACCTGGTTTATGGTTTCCAGTGCCATATGGAACTGACGACTGAGGTGGTTGAACTGTTGATCGCAAATTCTGAGAAAGATCTCAGCCGCGCCGCAGAATACCGCTTTGTAGACACTCCAGCAGAACTGCGGGCCCACGATTACCGGGAGATGAACCAGGCATTGTTTACTTTTCTGGATAAGCTGGCTGACCACTATACCCACACCCGCACTTAAGAAGGTTTACGCACCACGCTCCGGGGCGTGGTGCATCACATAGGTCTTATCCAGGGTGATAAATAATGACTGACTCATTTTTAGCTTTGCTGACCACCGGCAGTGCGATCCTGCTGGGTGCAATGAGCCCGGGGCCAAGCTTCATTATGATTGCGCGTACGGCTGTTGTTTCCTCCCGCAGGTGTGCCCTGGCGGCAGCGGCTGGCATGGGAACGGGGTGCATGATTTTTTCGGTTCTGGCTCTGGCCGGCCTTCATTCGCTGCTGGTTCTGGTGCCGTGGCTTTATTCGGCGCTTAAAATTGCCGGGGGAGCCTATCTGTTCTGGCTGGGTATCCGATTGCTGTTCAGCTCTGACAGGAAAGACAACATCCATCAGAATAATACTCAGGCCGTTTATGCGCCTCATGCTTTTCTTAGCGGCATGCTGACTCAGCTGAGCAATCCTAATACCGCGATTGTTTTTGGCAGTATTTTCGCGGCTACGCTGGGATCGCATATTTCGCCGGTGCTGTATGTTGTGCTGCCCCTGATGGCTTTCTGCATAGATACGCTCTGGTATGCACTTGTGGCCTGCCTGCTTTCAGCCGACAGGCCACGTCGTATTTATATCAGTTACAAGCGCTGGCTGGACAGAATAGGTGGCGGCGTAATGTGCCTGCTGGGTATCAGGCTTTTTATCCGGTGACTATCAGACTGAACAGGAACAATTTTGTGAAAAATTCTATGCGCTTTTCTGGCTTTTTCGTTTCACTGTTTCTGATTACCTGTGTTGATGAAGCACGGGCCTCAGCAAGCCTTGAATGCACAGCTAATCATGATCTCCAGGGATGTGTGGAATCTACTGCCAGGGCAGGCGGTGGGATCGTACATCTGACTCCTCAGACCTATTTTCTTGAAAAGTCACTGGAGCTTGCCAGCAACGTCGCGCTTGAAGGCACCGGACCACAGTCAGTCATTACCTGGAGTCCGTCAGTCGCCAGCAGGATAAATGCGCCGCTTTTGCACGCAACCGCGGTCACCCATGTTGCAATAAAGGACGTAAAACTGGTTGGTACGATTGACCAGCGTCCTGAAAGTCAGGATTTAAGGAACGACCAGATAGGGCTGTTTTTTGACTGCAGTGGTGATCCTACAGCGGGTGAAAAAACCAGCTGCAGCGATATCACTTTGCAGAACGTTGAAGTTGAAGACAGTAGCGATGGGATCCACATTAAAGGCGCGGAACATGTAACGGCCACAGACCTGAAGCTCCATAACAACGGCAACACCCTGAAAGACTATTTCCATAATATTTATCTTCGCCGGGTGGCCGATGTACGACTGATTCAGACCAGTAAAAACAGCGGCGGCTTTTACGGTAGTCCACGAGGACACGGTATCCGCGGCTCTCATATGACCAACGTGTACATGAGTAATCTTGAGGTTTATGACAATGCTGATTACGGCATACACATGGACACTGTGTTCAATGTCAGGCTTCATAGTCTTCACGTTTATCACAACTGTCTTAGCAAAAAACAAGGCTGTGTCGAGGTGAAATGCTTTGGTCCTCAGTGTGATGTTAATGTGAACGCGCCAGCTGAGTAGGAAGTCGAGCGTAAAAAAGCAGGGCTGACGTAATCCCGCTTCGGGACAGACAAAGTTCCTCCTGGTCATGATGGATGCAGCTTATCGAACAATTTTGTTATTTTCCCAAACAGGACTCCTGTCTGACGGCTCATGATGAAAGGTCGCCATGCCGTGTCCCGGCTCGTAATACTATTCTGACGCTGATAAAAGAAGTCGCCATCCAGAAGTCATCTGCCAGCAAAGGGGGTCGTTGAACCTGATCCAG
>Ga0308169_10004820_pt1 | contig 12457 bp, 8 predicted proteins | sample PhyBR1_2_FD_202139 | JGI IMG/M metagenome (GOLD analysis project Ga0308169, IMG submission 202139) | Phyllosphere microbial communities from UC Gill Tract Community Farm, Albany, California, United States - DLSLSB.R1 | ecosystem: Host-associated > Plants > Phyllosphere > Unclassified | place...
TTGCCGCGCAACGGCAGGATGGCCTGGAATTTACGGTCGCGGCCCTGTTTTGCCGAACCGCCCGCGGAGTCACCCTCGACGATGTACAGCTCGGCCAGCGCCGGGTCGCGTTCCTGGCAGTCGGCCAGCTTCGAGGACAAGCCCAGGCCGTCCATGATGCCCTTGCGGCGGGTCAGGTCGCGTGCCTTGCGCGCGGCCTCGCGTGCGCGCGCGGCTTCGACGATCTTGCCGCAGATGATCTTGGCGTCGTTCGGCTTTTCCATCAGGAAGTCGGTGAGCGTCTTCGCCACGATTTCTTCGACCGGGCCGCGCACTTCCGACGACACGAGCTTGTCTTTCGTTTGCGACGAGAATTTCGGCTCAGGCACTTTCACGGACAGCACGCAGGTCAGGCCCTCACGCATGTCGTCGCCCGAGATTTCGACCTTGGCCTTTTTGGCGAAGTCGTTCTCGTCGATATATTTGTTGATCACGCGCGTCATCGCCGCACGCAGGCCGGTCAGGTGGGTGCCGCCGTCGCGCTGCGGGATGTTATTCGTGAAGCACAGCACCTGCTCGTTGTAGGCGTCGTTCCACTGCATCGACACGTCCACCGTGATGGTCGTGTTCTGGTCCGACTGACGTTCTCCAGTGGCCTGGAAGATGGTCGGGTGCAGTGGGGTTTTCGCCTTGTTGATGTATTCGACAAAGCCGCGCGTGCCGCCTTCGAAGTTGAAGACTTCTTCCTTGCCCGTGCGCTGATCGGTCAACTTGATGTTGACGCCATTGTTCAGGAACGAGAGTTCGCGGATACGCTTCGACAGGATTTCGTAGTGGTATTCGACGTGCGTGAAGATGTCTTCGTCGGCCCAGAAATGCACCTCGGTGCCGCGCTTGTCGGTGTCGCCAATGAGCTTCATCGGAGACACTTCGACGCCGTCGACGACTTCGATGATGCGGTCGATCGGCACGCCACGCGAGAATTCCAGCTGGTGCACCTTGCCTTTTTGGCGCACGGTCACGCGCAACAGCTTCGACAATGCGTTAACGCACGAGACACCGACGCCATGCAGGCCACCGGACACTTTGTACGAGTTCTGATTGAACTTGCCGCCGGCGTGCAGTTCGGTCAGGGCGATCTCGGTTGCCGAGCGCTTCGGCTCGTGCTTGTCGTCCATCTTGACACCGGTCGGGATGCCGCGGCCGTTGTCGGTGATCGAGATCGAATTATCGGAATGGATGGTGACGTGGATTTCGGTGCAGTAGCCGGCCAGGGCTTCGTCGATCGAGTTGTCGAGCACCTCGAACACCAGGTGATGCAGGCCGGTGCCGTCCGAGGTATCGCCGATATACATGCCCGGACGCTTGCGCACGGCCTCCAGGCCTTCCAGGATCTGAATCGACGACGCGCCGTACTCGTCCGCCTTGGCGGCGGAGGATTCCAAAACTGCTTGAGTGTTCTCGGACATGACTGCTTTCTCAAATATCTATGAATTTCCGCCAGTGCGGAAATGACGGCCGGGAGTTCTTGCCCCCGGCCGTCTTCGCCAATTTCAATCTATCAGACGAATATATGGGCGATTCGCCCTAATTAAATACGCATCGGCATGACGACGTACTTGAAGTCGCCATTGTCAGGAATCGAAATCAGGGCCGACGAATTCGCGTCGCCCAGCGCAATGTTCACCTGGTCACACTTCAGGTTGTTCAGCACGTCCAGCAGGTAGGTGACGTTGAAACCGATGTCGACGGCATCGCCGCCGTAGTCGATTTCCAGTTCCTCGACCGCTTCTTCCTGGTCGGCGTTGGTCGAGCTGATCTTCATCGAACCCGGCGAGATCATGCAGCGCACGCCCTTGAATTTGTCGCTGGTCATGATGGCGGCGCGTTGCAGCGAGCGCAGCAGTTCGTCGCGGCCGATCGTGAAGTCGTTGCTGTAACCCTTCGGGATCACGCGGGTGTAATCCGGGAACTTGCCCTCGACCAGCTTCGAGACCAGCTCGATGTCGGCGAAGGTCAGCTTGACCTGCGAGGCGGCGATGTCCAGCTGGACCGTGTCGTCGCTTTCTTCCAGCAGGCGCTGCAGTTCGAGGATGGTCTTGCGCGGGATGATCACCTCCTGGCGCTCGAAGGTCTGCTCGGCTTCGACCTGGGAAAACGCCAGACGGTGGCCGTCGGTCGCGACCGCGATCACTTTGTTGCCGTCCAGAACCAGCAGCAGGCCGTTCAGGTAGTAGCGGATGTCCTGCTGGGCCATCGAGAAGTGCACCATGTTGAACAGGTGCTTCAGCGTCTTTTGCGGCAGGGTGACGGTGGCGTTGTAGGTGTCGGCCACCGAGACGGTCGGGAATTCTTCCGCGGCCAGGGTCTGCAGCGCGAAACGCGACTTGCCGCTCTGGACGGTCAGGCGCTTGTTCAGCAGGGTCATGGTGACGTCGCCCGATTCCGGCAGGGCGCGCAGGATGTCGAGCAGCTTGCGCGCCGCGACGGTCGTACCGGTGACCTCATCGCCCGAACCGATGTTGGCCAGCGTCGTGATCTGCACCTCGGTGTCGGTCGACAGGAAAGAGACGCTTTCGCCGTTCTTGCGGATGAGGATATTGGCCAGAATCGGCATGGTGTGCCGACGCTCGACAATACCGCTCACGATCTGCAGTGGCCGGAGAAGCGTATCTCGGGTGGATTTGACCAGTTGCATAGATATCCTCGGTAGTTTTTATAGATGAATATGAAAGTGTTGTCTGCGCAATATTTTGCCAGAGTAACTGAGAAAAATCCGCCTTTACTCGCTCTTTCAGGAGACGGATTTTTCGTTATGCATATCAGCCTTTCAGCGTCTGCTCCAGCACGTGCAGTTCATGGTTGCACTCGGCGTTCTTCTGGCGGTCCTGGGCGATCTTGCGCACGGCGTGCAGCACGGTCGTGTGGTCGCGGCCGCCGAACAGTTCGCCGATCTCGGGCAGGCTCTTTTGCGTCAGTTCCTTGGCCAGGTACATCGCGATCTGGCGCGGGCGGGCGATATTCGCCGGACGGCGCTTCGAATACATGTCGGCGACCTTGATGTTGAAGAAGTCGGCGACCGTTTTCTGGATGTTTTCGACGGAGATCTGGCGGTTCTGTACCGACAGCAGGTCTTTCAATGCTTCCTTGACCACGTCGATGGTGATGTCCTTGCCGTGGAAACGCGAATAAGCCAGGATCTTGCGCAGCGCGCCTTCCAGCTCGCGCACGTTCGAGCGCAGGTGCTTGGCGACGAAAAAGGCCACGTCGTCATTCAGCGTCACACCTTCCGATTCCGCCTTTTTCATCAGGATCGCGACGCGCATTTCGAGTTCCGGCGGTTCGATCGCGACCGTCAGGCCGGAATCGAAACGCGAGATCAGGCGGTCGTCCATGCCGGTGATCTCTTTCGGATAGGTGTCCGAGGTGATGATGATCTGCTTCTTGGCGGCGATCAGCGCTTCGAACGCATAGAAGAATTCTTCCTGCGTGCGGCTTTTACCGCCAAAGAACTGGATATCGTCGATCAGCAGCATGTCCAGCGAGTGGTAGTAATGCTTGAAATCGTCGAAGCCCTTGCGCTGATATGCGGTCACCACGTCGCGCACGTATTGCTCGGCGTGGATATAGCGGATGCGCGCGCCCGGCTGGTCGGCCATCACCTGGTTGCCGATTGCATGAATCAGGTGGGTCTTACCGAGGCCGACGCCGCCGTAGAAGAACAGCGGGTTGTACGACACGCCCGGATTGTTGGCGACCTGGATCGCGGCGGCGCGCGCCAGCTGGTTCGCCTTACCGGTCACGAAGTTCTCGAACGTCAGGTCCGGATTGACGCGGCTCTGTTCGCGGCGCGGGTTGTTGGCGATGACGTTATCGGGCGTGACGACCGGCGTCGCCGGCACGGTCGTATCGGCCGCGGCGTTCACGCCGAGCACGCTGCTGCCATTGCTCGGCGCAGGCGCGCTTGCCGTCGGCGGCTTTTTCGCCTGGCTGAGCTTCGGATCGAGCACGAACTGCACCTCGACCGGCCGCTCCCAGAAATCGGAGGCGAGGGCGGTGATGCGGTTGGCGAACTGTGTTTTCACCCAGTCGAGCTTGAACCGGTTGGGCGCAGCGATGCGCAGCTTGCCATCCTCGTAGTCGAGGGCGATAAGCGGTTTGATCCACGCGGTATATTGCTGCGGCGTCAGCTCGAGCTCCAACTGAGTGGAACAGGCCTGCCAGAAGTTTTCCATACATCGACTAAAGTAAGCGTAACACTCTATTTTACCTGTGTTCTCGCAAGTTATCCACAGGCGCGTCGCGATTTTTCCACCGAAATTCAACAGGCTTGACAGGCTGGCGCAACCGTTTGCGGAATCGGTGGGGCACGTTGCGGCGCAACAGTTGCCTTGACAGTTGATCCGAAAATGCTGTCTAATTCAGGGTTCCCCGCCCGTACGCTTTGTTTATTCAACAAATTGCTCACAGGCGAACAAGCTTTGCTGTGGCGTGACGCTGGCTTAACAACTGCGAAATGTCATTGGCGCACCGCTGGGCCTAGGATGGCTTCAGCCCCCGATTTGCATACTATTTTGCTTTAAGCGAGACCACCATGAAACGTACTTACCAACCTTCCGTCGTTCGTCGCAAGCGTACGCACGGCTTCCGCGCACGTATGGCTACCCGTGGTGGCCGCCAAGTCCTGAACGCACGCCGCGCCAAGGGCCGCAAGCGCCTGGCTGTCGTCTAAGCCAAGCAGCGCCCCTGTCGACCGCATACCAGCAATGACAGGCGAAGGTTCGCACGACTTCGCGCGCGTTCGGCGTATCGTAAAAACGGATGAGTTTTCATCCGTTTTTCGTTTGCGCCCTGCACAAAAAACCGCGCATTTCGTGCTCTACACCCGGCCGAACACCCTGCCGCACGCGCGGCTGGGCGTCGTTGCGGCCAAACGATTCGCGCCGCGCGCGGTCACGCGCAACACCATCAAGCGCGTCACGCGTGAACTGTTCCGCACCACGCCGCTGCCGGGCATCGACTGCATCGTGCGCCTGGCGCGCCCGGTCAACAGCAAGGACGGCCCGGCCACGACGGCCGCGCTGAAGGCGCAGCTGCGCGTCGAGCTGGCGCGCTTATTTGCGTCGCAGGCCGCATCACAGGCTTCGCGCGCGCGCGCGCCCAAGCCCGCCGACGATCCATCGAACGGACCGAGGCCATCATGAAGCGGCTGCTCGTCTGGCTGTTGCGCGGCTACCAGTTGCTGGTGTCTCCGATGCTCGGACAGAAGTGCCGTTTCTATCCGACCTGCTCCAACTACGCGATCGAAGCCCTCAAGGTGCATGGCGCCGCGCGCGGCAGCTGGCTGGCTGTGCGCCGCGTCTGCCGTTGCCACCCGTGGCACGAGGGCGGCGTCGATCTCGTGCCGCCGGCCGGGCATTCTTCACCCACCGCTTGCGATTGCAGGCATTCCTGAATAAGACCAATGGAAATCAATAAACGTACCATTCTATGGATCGTGTTCGCCATCTCGCTGGTCGTCCTGTGGAACGACTGGATGGTGGCCAACGGCAAAGGGTCGATGTTCTCGGCCCAGCCGCCGGCCAAGGTGGCGACGACCCTGCCGCCCGCCCAGAACAAGGCCAATGACCTGCCCAGCAGCCAGACGGCAGCGACGCCTGGCGCCGTACCCGGAGCGCCCGCTGCCGCAGCCCCGGTCCAGACCCAGATCATCACGATCACCACTGACGTGGTCAAGGCCGACATCGACACCGCCGGCGGCGTGATCCGCCGCCTGGAACTCCTGAAGTACCGCGACCAGACCGATTTGACCAAAAATCAGGTCCTGTTCAACGTCGAGCCGGGCAAGAACCGCACCTATCTGGCCCAGACCGGCCTGACCGGCGGGATGCCGAACCACTACACGGCTTTCACTGCTGACGCAGGTGACCGTACCCTGAACAACGGCAACGCACAAGTGCAATTGGTGCTGCATGCGGAGCAGGGCGGCGTGCGCCTGACCAAGACCTTCACTTTCCACCGCGGCGATTATGTGATCGGCGTGCGTCATGACGTGACCAACACCGGCGCCGCGCCTGTGACGCCGTCGCTCTACCTGCAGCTCGAGCACGATGGCCAGAAGCCGGAAACCGACCGCATGTTCCAGAGCACCTACACGGGTCCGACCCTGTACACCTCGCAGGACCATTACGAGAAGCTGACCTTCGAGAACATCGCCAAGGGCAAGGCGGAGCACGCGACCAAGGCCACCGATGGCTGGATCGCGATCTCGCAGCACTTCTTCGTCTCGGCCTTCATCCCGCCCGAGAAGCTGCAGCGCGACATCTACACCAAGGCGCTGGGCAACGACCTGTTCGCGATCGGCACCGTCCTGCCGCTGGGCGCCGTGCAGCCGGGCGCCACCGTGTCGAACGAGAGCCGCCTGTATTCGGGTCCGCAGGAAGAAAGCCTGCTGTCGAACGTGGCGCCGGGCCTCGACCTGGTGCGCGACTATTCCTGGGCCGCGATCATCGCCAAGCCGATCTTCGCCGTCATGATCTGGCTGCACAGCATGCTGGGCAACTGGGGCTGGACCATCATCGCCTTCACCATCCTGATCAAGCTGGTGTTCTTCCCGCTGTCGGCGGCCGGCTACCGCAGCATGGCCAGGATGAAGACCGTGACGCCGAAGATGCAGGCGATCCGCGAGCGTTATAAAAACGACCCGGCCAAGATGCAGCAGGCCACCATGGAGCTGTACAAGGCCGAGAAGATCAACCCGCTGGGCGGCTGCCTGCCGCTGCTGATCCAGATGCCAGTGTTCCTGGCGCTTTACTGGGTGCTGCAGGGCGCGGTCGAGATGCGCGGCGCGACCTGGATGTGGCTGCCCGACCTGACCCTGAAGGATCCGTTCTACATCCTGCCGGTCCTGTACGCGATCTCGATGTTCGTCACCCAGAAGCTGAACCCACAGCCGGCCGATCCGATGCAGGCCAAGATGATGATGTTCATGCCGATCGCGTTCTCGGTCATGTTCCTGTTCTTCCCGTCCGGCCTGGTGCTGTACTGGGTGGTGAACAACCTGATCTCGATGGCGCAGCAGTACATCATTACCCGCAAGTTCGCGCCGAAGTAAGCTTCGCTTCTCGTCGCGTTATGGAAAGCCCGTCCCCCGGACGGGTTTTTTCATTGGTGAGTACAATCCCCCTCCATGAAACTCGATACCTCCCCCATCGCCGCCATCGCCACCGCCCCCGGCCGCGGCGGCATCGGCGTCGTGCGCGCGTCCGGTAAAGACCTCGCGCCGCTGATCGACGCACTGTTCCCGGGCGCCCGGCTTGCGCCGCGCCACGCCACTTATCTGCCGTTCAAGGACGCGCAAGGCGCCGTCATCGACGAAGGCCTGGCCCTGTACTTCAAGGCTCCCAACTCCTACACAGGCGAAGACGTGCTGGAACTGCAGGGCCACGGCGGTCCGGTGGTGCTGCGCATGCTGCTCGCGCGCGTGCTCGAAGCGGGCGGCGACTTCGGCCTGCGCCTGGCCGAGCCGGGCGAGTTCACGCGCCGCGCCTTCCTGAACGATAAGCTCGACCTGGCCCAGGCCGAGGCCGTGGCCGACCTGATCGACGCCTCCACCGAAGCGGCCGCGAAGTCCGCCTCGCAGTCGCTGTCCGGGGCCTTTTCGAAAGTCGTGCACGACCTGGTCGACCAGACCATCAACCTGCGCATGCTGGTCGAAGCCACGCTCGACTTTCCGGAAGAGGAAATCGACTTCCTCGAAAAATCCAACGCGCGCGGCCAGCTGGCCGGCATCATCGACGCGCTCGAGCACGTGTTCCGCCAGGCCGCGCAAGGCGCCTTGCTGCGCGAAGGCCTGAACGTGGTGCTGGTCGGCCAGCCGAACGTCGGCAAATCCTCGCTGCTGAACGCCCTGGCCGGGTCCGACGTCGCCATCGTCACGCCGATCGCCGGCACCACGCGCGACAAGGTGACCGAAACCATCCAGGTCGAGGGCATCCCGCTGAACATCGTCGACACCGCCGGCATCCGCGCCGTCCACGATGGCATCGACGTGGTCGAGCGCATCGGCATCGAGCGCACCTGGGGCGAGGTCGGCAAGGCCGACGTGATCCTGCACCTGCTCGACGCGAACCTCGGCCCGAGCCTGGCCGACGAGGAAATCGTGGCCGCCTTTCCGAAGGGCGTGCCGGTGCTGCGCATCTGGAACAAGATCGATATGTCCGGCCACAAGCCGAGCGTCGACCTGGCCGGGGACGCGACCCACATCTACCTGTCGGCGCACGAGAAGATCGGCATCGACCTGCTGCGCAAGGAATTGCTGCGCATCGCCGGCTGGCAGCAGACCGGCGAGTCGCTGTACCTCGCGCGCGAACGCCACCTGATCGCCTTGCGCGCCGCGCGCGAGCACCTGCACGTGGCCAGCCAGCACGCGGCCCAGGACGACCAGTCGCTCGACCTGTTTGCCGAAGAGCTCAGGCTGGCGCAGGACCAGCTGTCCAGCATCACCGGGCAGTTCACGCCGGATGATTTGCTGGGGGTGATCTTCAGCCGCTTCTGCATCGGCAAGTGACAGCGCATTCGTACGCGGCGTAGCGGTCTTTGAAATTTCTTTTTGGCTATGTACGGTAACCCACGGAGCGCGAGCCCAGGAAAGCGGATAACGGTGTCACCGAAACGATTCTGTTTCCTGCAAGCGACTAAAGAAGCACTCTCCACGCTCATGTGGGTTCGCTTACCGTCACCCCGATCTTCACATCACCCGAAAGAAATATCATGAACATGCCCCTTACCGTTGCGCCGAAAAGTCGTGCCCACCCGATGCTGATCGTTGCCAGTGTCGCCGTTGTACTGGTAAGCCTGACCGGGACCGCCGCCCTCATGGGATGGCTCCCGAATTCCGCCGGCGCGACTGGTGCCGCAGGTGCTTCAGCGCTGGCGCAGCCTGCGATGGGGAGTGTTGCTGCGGCGCCTGTCCAGCAGCCACTCGTCGGCGCCCCGGCTCAGCGTGTGGCGGCCGCACCCGTTTATCACCATGCCCGCGCCGAGCCGGTACGCCACGCGCTGGTTTGCCAGAACTGCGGCACGGTCGACTCGATCCGCGAAGTCACGACCCGCGGCGACAGCAACGGACTCGGCGCCGCGGGCGGCGCCGTGGTTGGCGGGCTGTTGGGCAACCAGGTCGGCGGCGGTCATGGAAGGGAAGCGATGACGGTGGTCGGCGCGATCGGCGGCGCGTTCGCCGGCAACCAGATCCAGAAACAGGCCAACGCGACCCACAGCTATGAGACCACAGTCCGCATGAACAACGGGTCGATGCGGACGGTTGCGCAAGCGAACCAGCCCGAATGGCATGACGGCGACCATGTCAGGATCGTCGATGGCGTCGTGCAGATGAACGGCTGAACCACGCCATGCCGATCCGAAGTCCCCGTGACGTGCCCGAAGCCGATCCATCATCGTCGTGCGCGGAGCGGACGGATCGCGCGCCAACCGGCAGCGCGGCCGTGGCAAGGGTGAGCGACCACGCGACGCGCCTGCGGCCGCCGGTCCGCAAGCGCACCTTGCGCATCGAAATCGCGCCGTCGACCATCGTCACCGTCGTCGCGATCGCGCTGGCCACTGCGCTGCTGACCCAACTGGTGCCGGTGATCCTGGTGCTGATCACCGGATTGATGTTGGTCGGGACGCTCAGCCCCGCCGTCGAATGGCTGGAGCGCCACAAGGTCAACCGCCTGAGCGCCATCGCCATCGTGTTCATTGCCTTGCTCGTCGTGGTGGCGGCGCTGGCCGTGTTCACCGTGCCCGCCTTCGTCATCCAGGTGGGCAGCCTGGTGGAGCAGGAACCGGCGCTGCGCGCAACGCTCGTCAAGTTCCTGGCTTCCTATCCCCTGACGACGTCGCTGGCCGAGACCCTGCGCCACCTGCAGTATGGCCAACTGTTCAAATCGTACAGTACCGAAGCGATTGCCTTCTCCAGGAACCTGCTCGAAATCGTGGCCTATGGCGCCGGATCGATCTTCCTTGCCCTGTACATCATGATCGACCGCGACCGGTTGCGCGGCGCCTTGTTCGCCGTGGTCCCGCGCGCGCACCACATGAAACTGTCGCGCATCATGCTCAAGCTCGAAACCATCGTCGGCGGCTATGTGCGCGGCCAGATCGTCACCTGCGCCATGATGGCGATCCTGCTGTTCATCGTGCTGAGCGCCTGTGGCGTGCCAAACGCCATCGCCATCGCCGCTTTCGGCGGGATCGCCGACGTGCTGCCTTTCGTCGGCATCTTTCTCACCATGATCCCTGCTGTGCTCGCAGCGCTTGCCGTCGGCAGCGTGGCTGCGACCGTCGTGTTCGTGGTCCTGCTGTGCTATGAGGAGTTCGAAAGCCGGGCCCTGATGCCGATCATCTACGGCCGCGCGCTGCGTCTGCCGTCGTCGGTCGTGCTGTTTGCCCTGATTACCGGCGGCACGCTGTACGGCATTGCCGGAGCGCTGCTTGCATTGCCGGTCGCCGCCACGCTCTTGATGCTGGCCGATGAGCTGAAGCTCGAACTGCCGGGCGAATCGGCACAGCCGGACGACGAGACCGCGGACCGCAACGATGTCATCGGCGAGGCCGAGTACATGCGCCGAGCCGGGGGCATGACGGCCGAGGCCTCGGCTGGCGTTGCCCTGGAAATTTCAGAAGAGCGCAAGGTGAAGGAAGGGGACGCGGCCTCCTGACGCCGACAATACCAATGTCGCGATGGGCTGGCGCTTGTTGCTTTTGGCTTGCAAGGTTATTTTCACCGAATTCCAAATATTTTATAATTGATGGGATTCGGACGTCACATAGAAAAATCATGGTGCTTTTCTCGCTTCCGTGGCAGGCGGTCTTTAATAGTTCGCCAGCAGGCACTTTTCTCCTTTCTCCCACTCCTGAAGCGACGATTCTTGCGGTCAATGACGCCGGTCTTGAACGCTCTTTTCTCAAGCGAAAAGAGCTCATCGGCATTAGTATTTTTGATGCGTTTCCTCTGAATCCGGCTGATCCTGACGATAGTGGCGTGCCGGCACTTCGCCACTCCTTGGCACGCGTCTTGGCCTCCGGCAAACCGCATACCCTTCCGACACAGCGTTACCCGATCCCCGTCGACATTGCAGATGGCGACATGGAATTCGAGGAACGTTTCTGGAACCTTGTCAGCACCCCTATTTATGGCGAAGACGGAAAAATCTCCTGCATCGCGCTGAACAGCAGGGACGTCACTGATCAGGTTCGATCGAGACTTGCACAGAACGAAAGCGACGGGCGGCTGCGGGCGTTGACCAAGGCAAGCACCGATGCCGTATACCGCATGAGCCCTGACTGGACGCAGATGGGGCAGCTCGAAGGCCACGGCTTCCTGAAGAATACCTGCGCCCCCCATACATTCTGGCTCGACGACTATATTCCGCCTGAAGACCGGGAACTGGTACACAAGGCGATTGCAAAAGCGATCGGCAGCAAGGCCATTTTCGAGCTCGAGCATCGCGTGCTGCGTGTCGATGGAAGCCATGGGTGGACCATGTCGAGGGCAGTACCCATGCTTGATGCGCGCGGCGAGATATACGAGTGGATTGGTACTGCGAGTGACATCACCGCCCGCAAGGATGCTGAAGAAAAATTAAAACAGGCAGACCTGCGCAAGGATGAGTTTCTGGCCCTCCTTGCGCACGAACTGAGAAACCCGCTTGCGCCAATCAGTGCGGCAGCCGATCTGTTGCGCGTCGGCGGAGCCGATGAGGCACGGGTACGGCAGATCAGCGAAATCATCAGGCGCCAGGTGGTTCACATGACGGACCTCGTGGACGACTTGCTGGACGTGACGCGTGTCGCCCAGGGGGTCATCGAACTTGATAACGCATCGCTGGATGTCAGCCATGTCATCGAGGAAGCAATGGAACAGCTGACCCCGCTGATCCGCTCGCGCCGCCACCAGTTGAAGCTCGAGCTGGCGCCGGCAGCAGCGCGCGTCACGGGCGACAAAAGGCGACTGGTGCAGGTGATCGCCAACCTCGTCAACAACGCGGCCAAGTACACGCATGCAGGGGGGCATATCGTCGTGAGAACCGAGGTGCGCGAATCGGATGTCACCATTGCGGTCATCGACAGCGGCATCGGCATGGCTCCCGAAATGGCAGCGCGCGCATTCGACCTTTTTGCGCAGGCCGAGCGCACCCCGGAGCGATCGTCGGGAGGACTTGGCCTGGGGCTGGCGCTGGTCAAGAGTCTTGTCGAACTTCACGGTGGAACTGCAAGCTGCACCAGCCAGGGGCTTGGCAAAGGAAGCACATTTACCGTGCGCTTGCCGCTCCTGCATGCGAATTCAAGCATGGTTTCCTCGCGACATGGTGATACCTCGACCGGAGGAGTAGAAAGTCCGTTGCGCATTATGGTTGTCGATGACAATGTCGATGCCGCATCAATGACAGCGATGCTGCTGGAGGCGTCGGGCCATCAG
>Ga0308169_10004821_pt1 | contig 12456 bp, 19 predicted proteins | sample PhyBR1_2_FD_202139 | JGI IMG/M metagenome (GOLD analysis project Ga0308169, IMG submission 202139) | Phyllosphere microbial communities from UC Gill Tract Community Farm, Albany, California, United States - DLSLSB.R1 | ecosystem: Host-associated > Plants > Phyllosphere > Unclassified | place...
TGATTGTATACGACTGCATGCAAAGTGCAGAGCGGTGTGGCTTGGATACAGATGTGTGGCTGGTCCAATGACCTGTTCTACGCGATGATATCTGGCTTCAAGCCCAGTTTTCCGAGACACCTTCCCCCTTATCCGCCTTCAACGACATGCGCTGATCGCCTCTCCGCATCATGCGTCTCGAGCCTTCCAAGTCTGCGAACATCAAAGTGCGCCGACCGGATGCCTATGCCGTTCCCACGTCCGGCGCAGACGACCGGACAACAGGAGAATTATCGCCTGAACATTCGCATGCCCCGCTTGAACCGGTAAGCAGCCAACAGACCGAACGCCATTCCGCCGATGTGTCCCGCGCTATCCGTCTTCGAGAAAGGGTTGGAAATAGCGGTGTACAGGTCGTACTGGGGTGAGCGGGATCAGCATCTGTATGCAGCAGAGCAGTAGCCACTCACGCCGAAGATACCCGCAATAGCGACCCAGACCGGCATGGGGATGATGAAGAACATCAGGACTTGGGCATTGGGGAACAGGGCGGCGTAAAAGCCTGGCGTCAGGATTTAAGAAACGACAGAACTGGGCCGGCTGCTTGAACGCGGGCAGACACCGACAACAACTCACCAAAAGTGGAGTAGATAGCCCCACTAGCTCCTTCGCTACCGATGTGCTTGGCGGATGTCGATCGGTGCCAGATGAGCGAGACAAGCGACGATGCGATTCCACCTGGTCTCAGCCTGACAGCATCGATGCCATAAGTGAGCTGCAGACTCACCGGCAAGGTATAGCCCCAGGAACCCGGATCCACCCAGGACGCTGCGATCAGAGATGGTGACCCATCGAAAGTGCTCAACTCACCTCAATGCGGCTGGAGCGATAAAGTACAGTCCCAGGCAGTTGATGAAGATGTGCGATCCGGTCGAGTGCGAGAAGCAAGCCGTGATCACCGTCCATCTGATGTCAGCTCAGGGTCTACGCCGGGACGGTGAAATCACATTCTTCCAGCCATGATGTTGTACTCTGACATGATGAAGTTCTTTTGCATGAAGGCGTACAGCGTCGGATCGCGGAATCGCTGGAAAGACGAAATGGCATATTGCCACAGCAGGTAAACGCCAACGTTGAGCCCAATCAGCCCGTAGATCTGCCGTCAGAGCAGTGGTCGAGTCTCAAGCAGAACCCATGAGGTCAGTGCTGTTCTACTTACAATGTGCATCGGGTTTTGATTATCCAGCCGCCGCCTCAACCGCGCAAACCACCCACCAGGAGGCGGCGGACTGCTTCCCCATGGTGATCCGCCTCGGTTCGGGAAGTAGGTCGATCGGACCGAGCGATGGGAGGTCGATGCGAAAGATCGCCTTAGGGAAGCTAAGATGGAGCTGGGTCGGGACGTAGTGCGTGTCGTTGTTTGAGCGAATGCGTGGGTGGGTGAAGGTGGAGGAGGAAGGAGATGACGAAGGGCGAGGGGCTTTGAGCTGATTTGCCGACGGAGGAGGTTACCTATACTTGCGTTCGAGCCAAAGTGTGCGTATATACTGCGCGACAGGCCCAGCGGCAGTCTGAACGACATGCTGAGTGCGGCTCGAAGACGATGGGTGATCGACGAGATCTTTCAGAATCATCCCTGTCAACGGCGGACCAACTTGGTAATCGCATTGCCGGACGGGATCAAATAGGGCTACGTAAGGCGAGCAGCCGACTCATCTGGTCTGACCCGCCGGAGCTCATCGCGCTTCGACTTTGCACTTGTCAACAGTCTCTCGTTTCTCTCCTCTTCTATCGTATGTCCCGTCAAGCCATCAGACGGCTCCTTCTACACTCTCGCCCGACTCCTGTCCGCCCCACTTATCTGCCAGCTAGTTCTTTCAGCTCCACTCCCAATATGGCTTCCCCTTACTCCGTCGTGGCTACCGAGAGTGAGCTGAACGGCACTACCGAGTACATCTCCCCAGCTGATCCCCAGCCGCCCCGGCCGCTATCGGCCCTTACGTCCAGGTGAGGGTCTGACCATCACAGGAAGTACGAGCTGACGCCAGGCTGTCAAGCACAATGGAGTACGTTAGCTGTACAGCTTCGACGCAGTTCGGCACTGATCTCTAGCTGATCTACGCTTCGGGCTCTATTCCCCTCGACCCCAAGACCATGGAGATCGTCGAGGGCGGAGTCGAGGCTCAGACTGTGAGTGTTGCAACCCTGATAGCCCTGGGACCCGGGCTGACAGTAGAAACAAGTCCTGTCCAACATCTCCAACCTCCTCGCCGCGTCCAACTCGTCCGTCTCGCACGTCCTCAAGACGACCGTCTTCATCAAGGACATGAACGACTTTGCGGCCATCAACAAGATTTACGCCGAGTTCTTCGGCGAGACCAAGCCGGCCAGGAGCTGCGTCGAGGCTGCCAGGCTGCCAAAGGATGTCTTGGTCGAAATTGAGTGAGTTCGCGTGGTCGGAGAAGGAGAACCGCTCGACGCATGTGGCGCGGAGTGGTCGTTGACGCCAGGTTCATCGCTGCGGAGCACAAGTAGACGGTAGCTGGGACACTGGGGAAGGCAACCATACAAAAGCTGATCGACGAGCGGTTATGCATAGCATGTGGCGGACACAAGTGGGCGGTACACGTTGTCGAACACGTCGAAGGCGCCGTGTCCATACCCGGCCGCCTAAAGGATGTTTTTCGCCCAAAATCATCACTCCTTTCTCACTCAAGTCCTCTCGCTTGCAGACAACGCCGAAAGGCACCTCTTCCGCTCGACACGGCGGTCCATCATGGCGCCGCACTGGTCGAAGCTCTACCTGCCTTTCGTCCTTGCCCAGAGGCAGAGGGCCTCGGCGTTGCTCGGTCTTCTTTTGGTCATCATCAGAAGCATTGCTCACATTCTCGCCCTTCGCTCCCTTCCATAACCTTGACAAGCTGCTCGGCGTCGACACTGATATAGGGACTCTCAGCATGCTTCGCCTCAATACGCTCTTCAGCTTCCTCGCCCTAACAGCCCTATCTCTGGCCGTAAATATTCCGACGCTGCCATCCGGATGGTCCTGCGTCGGATGCCTTTACGAAGGGCGCGGCCAGCGCATCATGACCGAGAGCCGTGAGTCACAGAGATGCGCCGCTAAGTGGCAGTATGGGGAACGGACGGCATGAGGATCTCGATATGTGTGCAGCATTGCAATAATCAAGGCGATCCCTACGCCGCGCTGGGTCAGTGATGCAGCGAGCCGCGGTATGGACCCTCCTGATCTGCAGAAATCAGCTCCCAGTGCTTCTGCGGCACTCGCTAGACTATGTGCAGCCCGTGTCCGAGTCGAACTGCAACTACGGATGCTTCGGCGATGACTCGCAGATGTGTGGCGGATACGGGTATATGAGCTTCTTCTCCAGGACGGACCAGGATCCGAGGATCTCCGGGATTATGCCTACCTCGGCGACGGCAACGGGGTCCTCAGCTGGTGGCAATGAGCCACCTATACCCTCTCCAACCACAATGAATCCGCCTGCTCTTACACGAACTGGCGCGGATGGGCAAGGTGACCCCGGAGCCGACACCAATCCGTCGGCATCGGATGCACAATCCGGCTCCGGGCCATCAAATAGTGCGTCGGCCCAAGCACACCAGACTCCGGGGTTCACCCTGCCTGCGAACGTCACCGCGCCGACCGAGTCTTTCACCTCCTCTGGGCCGTCTCACTCGGGCCCTGTCAGCTCGTCTTCTGTCGCCGGCGGACGATTGCCGCAAGCGCAGATGCAGCAGATCACCAGTGGGCAAGGGCAGCCGAGACTCAAGGACGAGTCCGAATCAATTGTGTACGGCGCCGTCAGTGCTGCTGAGCTGTTACCTGCTCCAAGATGACCAGCAGTATGCCTCAGGCTCATCGCGCCTGAAGCCTTCGCTTTGGTTCGTCTTGATGTTGCTTCCTCTCGCTGCAGTTGTGCTATAATAATTGTCGTCCGGGCATGCATGATGGTCGTTAGTCTAGTCCAGGTCCACACCAGCCTATCTTCTCCTGAAGGCATTCTTCGAAGCGCTCCTGCCCACATGCCGCCTCTGGGTTCGCCCACCTCTGCCCGACGTCTCCTCCTCGTCCATCTGGCCCTTCTCCATGCCCGCCCCGAATCGCTCAATCTTCTTGTTCCGCTCGGCTCGCTTCGTCCCGCCCGAATACTCGTCCTGCTCCTCGGCGTCGTCTCGCCTTGCCTTGCCTGACGGAATGAACGACATCTCCATGCCACCGTCGGCATTGCGTCGCGTGGACAAAACGCTCGAGTCGACGGCGGCTTTACCCCGCGCGGCAGATCTTGAGGTGGCTCCGTTGAGCCGTTGACCAAAGGTCTGCGATTGTGTCGAAGCCGCAGCACCCATGACGAGCTTGGGCTGGCGCGATGGACCGGCGTGCGAGCGTGCCGACGAGAAGGTATCGGTGCGCTTGATGTTCCGAGGGTCGTACTGTGCCAGGTCTGGCGTGAGCACGCCCTAGCCACCAAAGTCAGTCGGACACTCACCGCCTTCGCTGCTGTCGTCACTGTCATCGTCGACATCCTCCGGCTCATCCTCCTCCTCTTCCTCCTCCTCGCTCTCCTCGCCCAAGCCCGAGCTGCTTCCATCGCTCTCATCGTCCTCATCCTCCACTGCCGTCTTCCGCTTCGCCTGCACGTCAGCACCATCTTCAAGACAGCTCGAAACACTCACGTTGTTGTTCGCCGTAGCCGGGTTGAGCATCGCAAACTCTCTGCTCTCCGTGTCCACTTCGAAGTCGGGATTTTCGAAGATCTCCTTGAATCGGTCATCTCCAAGCACACCAGCCGGCCTGTCCATATCGTCCACCGGCAATCCCTTCTTCTCCCGCTTCTTGCGTTCCAGCGCAGCCTCGCGCTCTTCCGCCTTGCGCAGTCGCTCGGCCAGCGCCTTGTTGACTTTCGGTGCATCCTTCCTCGCGCGGATCCGTGACTCCGTCTTGGCGGCAAGACGCTCGGCGACAACGCGGTCGCGGTGCTCGGCGTAGGAGGTAGGATTGGCGATGAGCCGGGCGGTGGTGTACAGCTTGAGGGACAGGAAGTAGCCGTGCATGTATGGCTTGAGCGCGGATGTGCCCACAAGGTGAGTGAGGCCAAGACTGCTGTCAACAAGAGCGAGGAACTGCACACGTACGTTTCAAGCTCATCCTTGTCGACGAATTTGAAGTCTGCGTAAGCTCCCTTGCCGGCGCCGGCAGCGGTGTCGTCCGCCAGCTCTTCCGTAACTGAGTCGAGGAAGCCGGCCCAACGTGGAGCGGGGCCGATCTCGGGAATGTAGTAGGATGACAGAGTGGGCGAGTCGCACGCGGCGAAGAGAAGACCAGAGTGTGGCACGGCGTGAAGCTGCACGAGGGGATTGGGCGGGTGCAGGGACAGCTGGTTCGTGCTGGGCTGGGCGTGAGCCACGGTCCTCTCGATCCCACTCACATCTTCCTTGCTCCACACTTTGATGACTTTGCTGTCCGCGCTAACAACCCTCCCACCGTCCTCCTGCGCACCGCCTCCACGCAGCCAGTCGACTGTACGGATCTCTTCCCCGTATCCCTGATCCTTCACCGCGAAAGGTGTCGGACTTCGTAGATCATACAGCAGCGTATGTCCCGTGTTCGTCCCGATGGCCATAGAAAGCCCGTCAGTCGGATGTGATGCCATCGCCGTGACAGACAGTTTCTGAGCCGGCGCTAGCGGGTCGTCAAACGATTGAGCCGGTAACAAAGTCGAGCCGGGCAAATTCAATCTGGTCAACGCCGTACGCGACCTCGGGTCCCAGAACTCCACGACGCCTCCGCCTCCATCCAGACCGAATGACCACAAGCCGTGCCGTGGGTTCACATCGACGATGTTGACTCCCTCCACTTCATCCGCGAGACTGCTCCCCCAACCTTGCGCCACCCGAATCGGCGTCATGTATCTCCCCTCCTCCAGATTGAAGCGGAACACCTCGTGGCCAGTACACCCGACTAAAGCGTCTGCAGACGGTCCGTGGTAGCCTAATGTCCGTCCATACGTTGGTAGCCGTATCGAGTGGTGCAGCCCGCCTTGGGTGTGCAGCGCCAACGACCGATCCCGTTGCAGATGCAGCGTCTTCGTCCAGTCACTCGAGATGATCTGCCATTAGCTCGGCGTAGATTTAGCAAGCTGTCAGCAGACTCACAGCAAAATCGACATTCTCCGCCTCTGTCACCCGCTCAAATTTTACTGTCAACTGCTCCAGGTCCCACACCTTGATCATGGGCTTGTAACACCCCGTCCCGATTGCGTGTAGCCCGTCAGGCGTCGTCTTTATCCGGATGGCGGCTTCAGGAAAGGTGAAGTCTTGAATGAGCTCGAGAGATCCGAGTGTGCGCTGCGTCTTTGATCGCTTCTTGGCACCGGTCGCTGTGCGTGTCGACCTGGGCTTTGTGGTGAGCCATGATGGGAGGGAAGGGGACGAGGTGGAGGATGGACCGTTGACGGTGTAGATTTTTGGGTGAGACATGGCGAGCGGACGTTATCAACGAGCTCGAAGATGAACAAAGTCGGCGAGCGACCGATACCAAGCTTAGAATGCGTCGCTGTGAGAGTGTAGGGGTGAATGCGCGAGGAGGAAGAGCTGCGACCGGCAAGAGGATGCAGCCGATCACCACCCAAACATTTTGGGATTAATACATGAAAAAGCCGCGAAAACAAATGGATCCAAGCACCCTTTGATCCTTGCACCCTCTCTATTCACCATGGGACTTCGTGCTGGGCCTTCGTTGTATCGCTCACTTGGCAACGTGGAAGAGCACTTTCGGGTGGTTTGAACCGTCCCTCGCCACCTCTTCACCTCCTCCTTCATCATGACCGGAACTAACGCTGTCCCATCATCGACCACTTCTTTAATGAGGGGAGGGGTAGATCGCCCGTCTGGATCCAACGGCTCTGGAAACACCGCCAATCGCCAGAGCGCGAGGCATTCACCATCCTGCCAAGATCCTGACGATGCCGCCACTACCTGTTCGAGCTCGCGACTTCCCCTTGGTCAGATTCTGTCGCGCCTGAGAACGCGAGCCAGAGGTACCTCGAGATGTTCACCATCGTGACAGCTGAGGATGACTACAAGCAGCTGTCTCGTCTGGGCAATCCGTTCATGCTTCGTGATCTCGAAGACTTGCGTCAAAAAGTGTCCGACTTGCATCAGTCGCTCCCTGAGGAGACTCAATTTCCGTCTCTGACCAATCGCACTATCGGCGCGCTGGCGCAAATGGACTTGGTCGAGGCAGAGGCGCGGCTGACCAGTATGGAAGGACTGGTCGATATCTGTCTTGGCGAGCATGACAAAGACAGAGGAGCTCGCCTGGACCTGCCAAACCTTTTGCGCGCTGCACTTCCTTGAGAAGGTGACGCCGGATCTTGACACCCCCTGGTGCGAGGGACTATCGACAAGCTGGCACGGCGGTTGGAACGAGGCCTTGCAAAAGTTGCCTCAGCCTCCTGAGGTGATGTATGTCTTGAACGACCTCCTTTCCTTAGTGGCCAGCAAAAACATGACCGGTGTCGATTTGAAACGGACGCTCACCGACTCCACAGACGCCAAACTCACGCAGGCCAGAGCGTGGAGCAAGACTCTCACAGATCCTCTCCCGGTATCACTGGACGATTGGCATGCCCCAGCCGCTCTCTCCCTTGTGATTTCCGGGTGGGGGCTGAAGAAGAAGCATGAAGTCGTCTCTGAGGACCTGGACGACGCAGCTGACGACACCAGGCAGAGTGAGTCAGCAGCATCGAAGCCGCAGCTGGGTGAAAGTGCTGACGAGGGAAGACTCACTGACGCTGCGAAGCAGGAGAGGATGCGTCGCGAATCGGAACGCAAAACGGTGGGGCAGTGGTGGGAGCGCGTCATTCAGAGTACACCGATGGAGCGACTCAAGTGGGCCGAGAATTGGTGAGATGTCGCGGAGTTGTTGCAGCACCTACTGTGTCCGCCGTGCGACAGCCCAGGTGCCCAGAACCACTTGCCCTCGATGCCGCTCCACGTGCCCCCGTGCGTCCGTGCCTCCGCGAATGGTTCGCCTTCCCCTCCAAACCGATTGATCTTCATGAGGAGCAAACAAGCGACAGGGCCTGCCACTAAGGCTTGCTGGAAATTGGGCCGATCTTATACATATGTGCATGGATCCGCATCCGCATCATGACTGCGCGCTTGCGTGTATACATCCCCGCCCTCCTTCACGGTATCATCAGTCGTGACATCAAGTCATTGTCGTCAACCTTCAGCAGCTTCAGTAGTCGTCCATGTAACGATAGTGGGCAGTCCACAGGCGCTCCCCCGCTCGAGGTCCATAATAGTACGTACTGTACGTGAGCTGGTGCCATCGAGAATAACTCACCTGGTGTCGCGTTGTCGACTCATTCCCGCCTCGGCGGCCATGTTTAAGCTGCGAGTCAGCGATGACTATCGATCCCGCGTTCACCCACTAGCCGAGCGCCGTGTATTGCTGACCCTTGCCCTGGCCGCTGCCTCCACCAGCTGAATCTGGCCAAAGTGATCGACACCACACACAAGTGACGGCGTCGCCCTTGGTGCGCTGCCCTATCAGCTATCCACCCAAGCCACGCTTCACGAGGACTCACTGCGGTTTGCGCCCACATTTTAAAGCAATCTTTATGCAAAGCTGCTAGTCAATAACCCGGCTGATGCGCACACTCACGCTTGCCGCATCCGCCTGGCACCTCATCGTAGACAAGCTTGCCCTTCTGGTCGTCTTTCTCCGACATCTCTTCGTAACAGCTGGTGTCAGTGGGACCTCCGGCACAATGGAAACATACACCGGACAATCCTCCCCGAGCGAGTCGATCTTCCTGTTCAAGGTGAATCCGCTCGCCCCGGCTTCACTCTTGTCTTCCTCCTCATCAACAGTTCCGCCGGTCGCTTTCAGATATGCCTTGCGCACGTGATCAGGTGCAGACGCCCCAGCCACGGCTTTCGGCGAAGCAGCAAATATCTTCTCGAGCTCGCCCGTCTTTCATCAACCCTTGAAGGCAAGTAGTACTCACCAGGAGGCCTTTCTGATACCATAGGTTGGACTGCTCCGGCACCTTCAGTACTTTCAAGCTGCTTGTCAGCACGCTGAGGTATGACACGGCACAACTCACAAGACGAATATGATATGTTTGCACGGCACGTTGCCCTTCATGCAATCAGGGCAATTGCAAGTTGGACTGGCCCCAATGACAATTGACTGTGGTGAGCGGGTGGGGTCGCCCGCACTGGCGTGTGACTCACGTAAACGTTTCCCGTGGATCCAAGCTGGGCGTCAGTGTGGTTCACAACACATGCAGGTCACTCACCACTTTGAAAGTTTCTGTGTTCGGTACACCAGGCACTTTCTCCCTGTCGACCATATACTGCGATGAGCCCCGCCGCCTCAGCCTGACCAACCCACCATGCGCTGAGACATGACTCTTCCGACCCGATCGCGAGTGTTCTGTGGGCATCTGATAGTCAGCTTAGCTTAGCAGGCATCAATGGACGGGTGCCCTACCTCTCCCGATACCTGATGATCAGCTTGGACAGGTCAGTTGATGGACAGGGCCCACCTTCCTGGTCGCTTCTCTTCTTGCTCCACTTTGGCAACCTTCTTCGCCTTGAGGGATTTTCCAGGCGCTGGAGCCTTGCCCGTTATATCCTGAGCGGGCGTTTCTTCCTTTATCGATACCAGCTGTGTACTAGGACCAGCAATGGGAGCAGAAATACCGGCTCGTCCAGGTGTGGTCGGGTGATTGGTCGACGACAGGTAGTGGTCAGGGGGAGACTCATGATAATGGTGACCTGCTAGGCCGTGATCGACGTATGAAGATAGAGCAATCTGAGGTTCTTGCCTATAGAGAGGGGCGCTGCAGCCGGCGGGGTCAACGAAGTTGGATGAAGCGATTTGCCGAACGATATTCTCGGCCAGGTTCGCGGTATTGTTCGTCCCCGCTCTCTCTGTCGCCGCCTCCTCCTTCACATGACATGTGGACACTTTGCTCTTCGCAGCCTTACTCTTCCTCGCTGGCGGGTCGAAATCCGCTTCACCGGAGATCGCTTCTATCTTGACCGTGGTGGTTGAGCCCTGTGCCGACTTGCGAGCGCGCTTCTTCGTTGCCAGTCTCACGTCGGCGGATGCAGGCGATCCAGACTGGGCGGAGGTCGTGACAGCGGCAGACGTCCACCGGGCGGATCGGCGAAGGGGAAGGACAGGCTTGACATCATCCATGCCGGGCTTGGTCAATCGGCGGCGAGCCAGGTCGTTCTAAGAGCTGAAGCTCTGCAGCTATTTCTAGATCGTGTGAGAGTCCAAGGTCGACTAATATCTATCAACGGAAGCGCTGATGAGAGCGCCTATAGTATCGGTGCAGCAAGACGAGGCAGCATCAAGCTGGATCGAGGTTGACGAGATAGTGAAGGGTAAGCAACAACAGTGGTTGAGTCAACTGGGACCTCCACTTTGCAGCCTGGCTTGCTGGCCCCGGTTGTTCGAGGCTGGTATGTCACGGAGGCCTTCCTTACCCATGCATCACACCGTCACATCTTTTCGATACGTAGCGGTTGATGCCGAGGTCGCACCACCGTTGTCTGTTGGATGCATGCATGTCCTGCGTCTCTGCCTGTGGCCTCGTGAGCGCATGCACGGGTTTCCCCGGAATCGCCCGCCCTGTGAAACAAGATCACGCACCGGCCGACTTGCCTCAATCCCATGCCTCCTCCCTCCTACCATACGACTGACCTCTCTCCCTATCTTAATGCGTAACGACTTCAGTCACAATGTCCGGGCTCATCCAGACCAACGTCCCCGCTGCCACGGCGCCTGCTGCTGACACTCACACCAACGCCGACGCCCTGGCCATCCACGACGCTTACAACGCAACACCTTCTCTGCAGCAACCACCGGGCAGGACTGCCAATCACACTGCGCTAGGCGAGCTCGAGTGGTGTATAGCATGACTAGTACTCACAAGAAGCGGAAGACCCAAGAGCAGAAGCAAGAGAATTGCATCATCGCGTTCAAGCAAGATGATAACAAGTTCGCCGCGAATGCACTCCGAGGCTGACTGAACGAGCTCGACGTCCGCGACCACGAGCCCGCAGCCGCACGTGTTTCCTGCCTTCCCACCCCGTTCAGCCCTCAATGGATAGCCACATCAAGCCTACACCGCTACCGTCACGCTCGAACAGACGCTTCGATACCGAGTGCTGCCAGAGGCATTCAGGCACGAGTACGAGTGACCCCACCCGAAGCATTGCCAAATGCTGCTCGACGGCGGCTGGGTGGGTATACTCTGGGAGAAGTCAGATCAGCACAAGGTTGGCGTCAGGATGATCAAGCACACGATTCCTGCTGGATCCATTGCCGTCATTCCCGAGAGCAAGTCGACCGTTCCCAGTGTTTCCTCACCACCGCTATCCGTCCTCAACGACGAATTCGAGGTTGCCGAGAACGTCTAGCAGTCTCGAACCGCCCAGGAGATCGGAGCGGGAGTGTACGGAAGCACGGGAGTCATTTCAGAGGGATGTGACTTACCCGCCTATCAGAAAGGTCAACACGTTTCCCTCGATCCCGATCGTTCCCCATTGGCCGCAGGTCACCCTGCGAGGGTGTGGATTGCCATGCTCCACACGCTCGAGTCCGAGCTGCAGCCGGTGATGAAATGGATGGACGAGCGAGCCCATACAGGTGAAGGTAAGCCAATTGGTAGAGATCGGCTAGAGCCCTCAACCTCTATGACCGCGCTGGCAAGCTACCCTCACCCTCATCCTCCCTCCCTCTCAGCCCGCCCTCACCGCTCATCCGCCAGCCTACCTCGTGCCCCCTGCCCCTTACGTGCCCCTTACTCGAGCGAGTACGTCAAGGAGACCGATGTGCTTGGCGGCGCCAAGTCTTGGGTCGGTGAAGCGAGGAAGCTCAAGGCACGTACGGCTCTGGAAGCGACCATGCCGCTGACCGGCAGGCCGATGCCTCCAACACCGTTTTGGTGGAGGCGCTCCGAGATGGTGCGCTCGACTGGATGGCGGATCTGGTCATGCAGAAGGCCGGGTCGGAGGACGATAACCTCGATTCTTTTTCCGGATCGAGCGACGCATCGCAGGACGCATCACGGTCCATGGGCGGTGCTATTGAGGGCGAATACACGATGAATCAAGAGGATGACGATGATCATCCCGAGGTCTCGCTTGCAGGTTGGTGTCAGGGCAGAGAAGCGGGTCAGCCCTAGATATGTGGCATAGCTTTGGCTGGGCTCGGCTGAAAAGAGCAAACCGCAGGCCATTCAGCGGCCGGCAGAGTAAGGTGCCTCGGCTACCTTCGCAGCATTGCATCACCGCCTTGCGGGTCTGGGAGGGTGAGGGTCTGGGAGGGTGCGGGTCTGGGAGGGAACAAATGGCGATGTGTGTAGTGCAGTGCAGGACTTTGAGCAGCGAGCGACACCATGCATCAAGCCCTTCAGGACATGTCCA
>Ga0308169_10004822_pt1 | contig 12454 bp, 10 predicted proteins | sample PhyBR1_2_FD_202139 | JGI IMG/M metagenome (GOLD analysis project Ga0308169, IMG submission 202139) | Phyllosphere microbial communities from UC Gill Tract Community Farm, Albany, California, United States - DLSLSB.R1 | ecosystem: Host-associated > Plants > Phyllosphere > Unclassified | place...
CGGTCTTTCGCAGGCCGGACGAGTACAAGCTCAAGGTCTACATCCGCATCGTGCGCCTCTTCCTCGAGGAGGAAGACTCGACCTCGGCCGACACGTACTTCAACCGCGCGTCGCTCTTGTCGGGCGCCGCTACGGACCTCGAGACGCAGCTCCAGTTCAAGCTGTGTCAGGCGCGCATGTTCGACTTCAGCCGCCGGTTCGCCGAGGCGAGCAGCAAGTACCACGAGCTCAGCTACGCCTCGGCTCTCGCCGAGGAGGAGCGCATGCAGAGCCTGTGCGTGTCTCGCTCCCTGTCCTCTTCTCGGCTCCTCGAGCACGTCGACCTGACCCCCTCTCACGCCTGCCCGCAGCAACGTCGCCATCGTCTGCGCCGTCCTCGCGCCGGCGGGCCCGATCCGGTCGAGGCTCCTCGCGTCGCTGTACCGCGACGAGCGGGCGGCCCAGTCGCCGCACTACTCGATCCTGAGCAAGATGTTCCTCGACCAGATGATCCGGCCGCACGAGGTCGAGCAGTTTGCGTCGGCGCTCGCGACGCACCAGCTCGCCAAGCTGCCGCCGACCGTGGCCGTCGTCACGGCGCCCGAAACGGCGGCCGAGACGGGCAAGAAGGGCCCCGAGACGGTCCTCGACCGCGCCATGATGGAGCACAACGTGCTCGCCGCGAGCCGCGTCTACACGAACGTGACGTTCGCCGGGCTTGGGCACCTGCTCGGCCTGCGCCCGAGTGCGGCCGAGGCCATGGCGCGCACGATGGTGCAGCAGCGCCGCCTGCGCGCCTCGATCGACCAGGTCGACGGCCTCATCGTGTTCGACGCCGACGCCGACCACGCGGCGGGTGCGGCGGCCGAGGGCGCCGTGTCGAACGTGGCGGCGCAGGCTGCGGCGCGCGAGGACGGGTCGGGCGGCGAGGGTGCGGGCGGCGAGGCCGACGGTGGGGCGGCGCCGGCGACGCGCAGGTGGGACGCGCAGATCCGGCAGGCGCTGCAGCTCGCCGAGGGCGTCGCGGCGAGGTGCGAGGCGCTCCTCGCAGAGGCTGGTGCAGGTGCGGCGCCCGTCACCGCCTCGGCGTGAGGGCTACCGTGCCCCTCTCTCCGTCGCCTGCTCGTCGTCGTCGTCGTCGTCGTCGTGCCCCTGTAGCATGTACTCTCTCGCTCCCTCGCAGCCCCGATACCCCCACCTCGTCCTCCTCGGACCGTCCTCTCGTCGTCGCTCTCCCTCTCTCGCCTTTTCCCGCTTGCAACGTCGCCCGGTCCAGCTTTCTGTGTCGCTCGTCGAGACGCTCGCTCTGCTACATACCGCGCGACGAGCTGCTTCCCCAGCTTCGACATTGAGCCCGAGAGCGACCGTGCGGCATTTGCTATCGGCGGGTGCGTGGGAAAAGAGCTGCGTCGGGGCGTCAAAGGGGTGGCTCGAGACGAGACAAAGGAAGAAGCAAGCGGCGGTATGCGCATACAGAGAGGCTCGAGGCGGCCGCTGGGCTGCGAATGCGAGGCCGCGACCGTCGCTCGCTCGTCCTCCCCGCTCCGCCTCCGCCCTTCTCGCCTCGCTCCTCCTGCTCCCACCACCACCCCCTCTTGCGCCCGCCTGCTCCTCGCCAGTCTCGTCCGATCTCGCCTGTGCCGCCCCTCTGCCCGTCCATCACGCCCGCCATCGCCCTCGTCGCCGCCATGCAGTCGCCCTCCCCCGCCGGTTCCCCCGCCCAGCCGACGACTGCGCACCCTCCTCGCACCGCCACGACCGCCAAGCGACGCCTGTCGGACGCGCACCCGCACCACTACGCCGACTACGACCACCACGGGTACGACGACGACGACCACGACGACGAGGGCGAGCTCCCCGCCCGCTCCAAGCGCTCGAGGCCCGGGCAGCTCAATGGCGCACTTGGAGCCGAGATCGGCCACGGCCTCGCTGGCGCACCGTCGTCGAGTGCTCCCACCCAGTCGCACAAGGCCCTCTCGCCCGGCGAGAAGGAGCAGCGCAGGGTCGCGCGCATGATCCGCAACCGCAGTGCGTCCGCCTTTCCCCCTCGTCCCCCTCTCGCTCCCCCCCACGGGCGTATCTCCGACCCTGACCTCGGTTGCACCGCCTCCCCTCACAGACGCCGCCCAGGCCTCGCGCGACCGCAAGAAGGAGCACACGGCCTTCCTCGAGCGGCGCTGCTACGAGCTCGAGAACCTCCTCCGCCTCAACGGCGTCGTCGTCCCGCACACGTTCGCTGCACCGCCCCCGATCGTCGCCCCGGCCACCTCGGGCTCGTCGTCGGCGTCGGCGGCAGGAGCAGGGCAGCAGCAGCACCCCAAGGGCGCACCGCCGAGGTCGCAGCGCGCGTTCAGCGTCCTGTCGGACGACAACCAGGGCCGCATCGCCGACCTCGAGGACGACAACGACAACCTCCGCGCCCAGCTCGACCTTGAGCAGCGCGAGTCGGCCCAGTTGCGCGCCCGCCTCGACGAGGCCGACGCCAAGCTCGCCCGCCTCGCCCACTTCGCGCCCGACGCCCCCTTCTCGTCGCCCTTCTCCGGCACGACGACCCCTCTCCCCGCCGGCTTCGAGCCGACGTTCGCCTTCGACACGCCCAACCTGTGCCCGCTCCCTCAACCCGAGGAGCGCGCCTACGTCGAGGAGCGCGAGCGGCAGCGCCGTCTCGTGTCGGCCGGCCCGACCTCGACGACGAGCACCCCCAAGACGGTCTCGACCCGCCTCGACCGCACCTCGGCGTCGCCCTCCTCGACGACAACGACCGCCGGCGCCCTCGAAGGAGACGCACACACGACACAGACGACGGGCAGCTCTCGCCTCGTAGCACGCGAGGTCGACCCATCCCTGCAGCGGAAGCTGTCCCCGACTCTGTGACGTCGTGCCCCTCGATCCCTTCTCCCCGCGCCGCCTCGGCCTCGTCGTCGTACGCCGTGTCGCTCGTCGACGTCGACATCGCCTCGACGCCGCCGGCCAACGAGTCATACCTCGAGCTCGACGACCGCGTCGACGTCTCGCCCGTCTGGTCCGACTGGGCCAAGGGCGCCAAGCTCCCGCCGCTCCCGCCGCTCGACGGCGGCGCCAACGGCCTCGAGCTGCGCGACGGCGCCGACGAGCTCATGAAGCCCGTCTTCCACCACGACGGCGCCGAGGAGTCGGCCTTGGCGTTCCTCGACCTGAGCTTCCTCCAGGACGGCCCGGTCACGGCGTCGTGCTGAGAGCAGGACCTCTCCTCTCGACAACTCGGTGCGTCCCTTTGCTCCCTGCATCCTCGGCATCGCTCGGTCCTGACGCCTCGCCCTCCTCGTGCAGTCCCCGACACCAACAACCTCCGCCTCACCTCTCTCGCCCCGCCCCACCTCGTCCTTCGTCCACTCGCTCCCTCACTCGCCTCCTCACGACTACGACCTCGCGCCCTCCCGTCATCGTCATCCTCACGACCGCGACACGCGCCGACCCACTCCCCGACCCCGTCCCCCTCGAGCACCTCCCTACCCCGCCGCACCTGCTCTCCCAGGACAAGAAGCACGCACGATCCACGACCGAGAATTTCTCTCGAGACGAGGCGAGGCGAGACCGAGCACGCACGACGCCCAAGCGCGCTCGTCGGCAGCCCGACCACCACCTTCCTCCTCCCGAACCTCGTTCCACCTTTCCTGCACGCGCATCCCTTTCCTCCTCTGCCTGCGCCCGTCTTTCCCGCTCGTCCTCATTGCCTCTTCCCTGCCGCCAGTCCTCCTGTCGAGCCTTGCTCCGCCCTCACGGGCGTCCGAGCGGTTCTTCTGGGCTTTGCGCGCGCGGGTCGAGCGAGGGCGGGAGCGGGACCGTACGGGGCCTGCGGCATTGGTGGTCAGGTGATCGATGCTGTGGATCGTGTTCGAGGATCAGGGTCGAGCGGTGCGGGCTCGTCGGCGGCGTCCACCTCTTCCTCCGGGTCGAGGTGCGAGCGTCTTCTCCTGCGCGCTCTATCTCGTTCTCGCTCTCGCTCTCGCACTCGCTCGGTCCTCTAGATCGTGTCGTCGCCCTTCATTGTTCCCGGTCTGATGAGCGTGCGGCTGGTGGTCGGCAGGAGCGCCTCGAGCGTGCTCGGCGGGCTTTCGGCGGTCGGCGTCGCCGTGTCGGCGCGGTGGGCCTCGGTCAGTCGGCGAGTCGAGTCGAGCTGGACGGACTGGACGGTGTGGAGGGCGCGAGGAGCACGAGGTGGAGGGTACGGTGGATCCCAGGTGGACCTCGTCGTCGTCCTCGAGGCGTCTTCCCTCTCTCAGCGTGTCGTCGATGGAGCCGGTCTCTGTCGCCTCGTCCCTCCTCCTTCTTTCTCTCCCTCCCCCTCGCTCGCACCTCTCCCTCTATCTCCCCGTCCCTCGCTCATCCTCGTCGTCGTTCACGCCCTTCGCAACCTCCTCGCATTTAGTCCCTCTCGTCGTCGTCGTTCCTCGCACCCTCTCTCGTCCGCTTCGTTTCTTTGATAGACAGTCACGCTCTCCAGCAATGCCGTCGTTCCATCGTCGTCCTCGCCTTCGCCCGATTCTCGCCTCGTCTCGAGAGCTGCGCGCGCGCGCACAAGTCGAAAGAGGGAACAGGGCCTCCCCTGAGCCCGTCGGACTTGGGCTCCGTCGCGGCCAACTTGGCTCCGCCCGAGGTCGGGGCCAAACTCCGAGCTGCTCGGCCTTCGCTTCCCTCCCTCCCTCCGCCGTCTCGCTCATTCAGCTCAGCTCTGCCAGCACACGATGGGCGTCCTGCACCTTCCCTCGCCCTCGACGGTCGCCGTCGGCGCCGGCGTGTGGGCCCTGCTCAGCTCGTCCGGCCTCACCTCGTCGCTCGTCAAGAAGCTCGTCGCCGTCCTCCTCGTCCTCAACTGGAAGAACGCGCCGTTTGCGTGGCACCTGCGTGCGTCCTCGCCCTCTCTCTTCCCTGTGCGGGACACTCTGGGCCATCGTGCGCGGCTGCGAGCCTTACAAGAGCTGACCCTCCCTCGCTGCACGCGCGCAGAGGTGTGGAAGACGGTCCCCGAGTGGCACTGGCGGTCGTGGACCCGCGGCGGCGAGGAGAAGGCGCTCGCCGTCGCTCGCGACCCGTTCGCCGTCAAGAGCATCACCAAGGGCCGGGTCACGCTCGGCGACGCCGACTACAACATGCAGTGCGTCGCCTCGTCCTCTCTCCCTCTCTCTCTCTCTCCTCTGCAGCGAGCAAAGCTGACCCATCTCGTCCTCGCGCGCGCAGCATGTCCAACTCGACGTACGCGCACGTGTCCGACGCGGCGCGGTTCCGCTACATGTTGCAGCTCATCGGCCCGGCCTTCGCCTCGGGCGTGTGGTCGCCGCTCGGCGGCACGTCGTTCTCGTTCTTCAAGGAGGTGCCGCTCGGCGCGGCGTACGAGATCGAGACGAGCGTCCTCTCGTGGGACGACAAGTGGGTGCGTTGTTCGAGCTCTCCCTCCTCGCCCTGTCTCGCTCCTCACGCTCTGAGAGCTGACGCCGTCGTCCTTGCTCGCTCGCAGATGTACTGCACGTCGCGCTTCACGATGGCGCCCAAGCGCGGCGAGAAGGAGCGCCAGCTGTGCTGCGTCGCCCTGTTCCGCCTGTGCTTCAAGCTGCGCGGCTCGCGCCTCACGATCCCGCCGGCGCGCGTCCTGTCGTTCAGCGGCCTCGGGTCGCACGAGGGCGACCGGGCCAACTGGGAGCGCACGCTCAAGCTGCGCAGGGCGGGCCCCAAGGTGGTGCGGCGCTGGCTCGAGTACGGCGGCGCGGTCGCGGCGCAGCGCCAGGGCAAGTGGCCGGCCGACAAGGAGCTGCCGGCCGTGCCCGAGGGGTGGGCGCACGACGAGTGGGAGCGCGACGGGCTCGAGGGCGTCGAGGCGCGCCGGGTCGACAAGCTCGTCGTCGCCAAGCGGTACGGCGACACCGAGTCGTGGAGGGACCTTTGATCGCGAGGTGTGTCTCCTCTCCCTTGCTCTCTCCCTCGCTCTCCCTCATCGGCGGGCTGCTGACTTTGTCTGGGCGCACGCAGATACGACGATGCACATAGACTAGAGCTGTAGACGGGCGAGCATGCTGATATTCCACCCTTTCCTCTCGGCCTTTCGACCCGCGCCGCCGGCTCTGCTCCTCGCCGTTCAGGCTGCGGTGCATCTCGACCGCATCTCCATGCCTGCGCTCGTGGAGAGCTGTCCGCTGCTTCTCGCCGCGTCGTGTGACAGCGCGCCGAGGAGGCCAAGAGGCGGCGAGGTGAGCGAGAGAGAAGGGGAGCGGTGCGCGCTGCAGTAGACGAGGCTGTTAAGTATCCGAAAGTGCTCTGTGCCCATCCCCAGCCTGACAGCGCCGAGCGCGCGAGAGGGAAGCGAGCCTGACGACTTCATCAGCTCGACCGAGTCGAGGACCGCTCGCGCTCCCTCAACACCCTCTCCTGAACCGACGAGCTCGCGCACAGACAGGTGCACCGCTGCGCTCGGCCATGGCACCAGCCACCGCCCTCGGCGACAACCCGTTCCTCGCCCTCGGCTCGCTCGCCCTCTCGCCCCCACATCGCCGCCCGTCGTCCCTCTACAGCAGCCTCGTCGCCTCGCCAGCCTGGCTCACCCGCTACGACATCCTCCAGCATCTCGGCGACCCGCCGAGCGCGGCAGCGGGAGGCGGCACCTTCGCCGGCGGCAGCCACCGAGTCGTCCGCGACGCCTATGGCTCGACCGGCTGCGTCAACGCCATGGCCTGGCTTGACTCGGGCAGCGATACCAGGCTTGCAACGGCAGGAGACGACACCAAGTGCGTCCCAAGCCTCTCACACTCCCTCCTCTCACGCCCCCTCCTCTTGCCGTTCAAGCTGACCTCGCCCTCCTCCCGCTCGTCTGCAGGATCTGCATCTGGTCGCCCGGCCTCGACACGTCGCTCGACTCGGACCACGGGCCTGCCATGTCGCCCGCACCGGGCTACGGCCTCGCCGAGACGATCGCGACCGGCCACCGCGGCAACATCTTCGGGCTCGCCGCCGCACCCGGCCTCTCGACCAGGCTCCTGAGCTGCGCCGCCGACGCTCAGGTGCGCGTGTACGACCTATCGTCGACGAGCAACCCGCGCCTCAACCCGATGACCGTCACCCCGCCGCCCGACTCGCCGCACAAGCCCTGGGTCCACCACGAGCTCACGACGGCGTGCACGACCGTCCTGCGCTGCCACACCGAGCGCGTCAAGCGTATCGCGACCGAGGCCTCGTCTGACGTCTTCCTTACCTGCGCCGAGGACGGCACCGTCAGGTGCGTCTCGTCCCCCTTGTCCTTCCCGCTCGCGCTCGAGCTGAGCTGACTCTCGCGCGGCACGCAGGCAACACGACCTCCGCACACACCACATCTGCCGCCGCAACCAGTTCGACGACGACCCGAGCGACTCGACGTGCCCGCCGCCGCTCGTGTGGTACGGCCCGGGCCTGTCGCTCTACTCGCTCACCATCAGCAAGCTGCGCCCGCACCTGTTCGTCGTCGCCGGCACCTCGCCGTTCGCCTACCTTCGTACTTCCACCTCCTGCTCCATCTCGTCACCTCGAGCTGCGAGCTGACGAGTTCCTTCGCCCGCAGACGACCGCCGCATGCTCGGCCGCCCGATGCAGCGCGACTGGGACCTCCCTTCCTCCGCCCTCTCGTCCTCGTCGTCCCTCACGCAGTGCGTGCGCCGCTTCGGCCACCCCGACAGCCGCGACCCGTACGCCCACATCGTCGCCGCCAAGCTGTCGCCGACCCGCCCGAGGGACCTCCTCGTCAGCTACTCGGCCAAGGGCGTCTACCTGTTCGACACGGACGCCGACACGGTCGACAAGCAGGCGCCGCCGCTCAAGAAGAAGAAGCGCATCAGCAGCAGCAGGCGCGAGCGCGACCTCCACGACGTGCTCGACGAGTCGAACCGCGGCGACGACTCGGACGACGAGGTGGTCGGCATCGACGAGGGCGCGCGCTCTGCGGCTGCGGGGCGGCCGGCGAAGCGCACGAGGGAGCGCTCGCTGCCGCAGCCGCTCGCAGGGCCCTCGTCGTCGACGATCGCGCTGGCGCAGCTGCCAAAGCGGCCGCGCGAGGACGTTGAGCAGGGCGAGGCGGGTTCGGCGGCGCGCACGGGCTCGCCTACGAGCGCGTCGGGTCTCGGCGGCGAGGAGGAGCTGGAGCACTTGCAGAGCGACGAGCGGGACAACGAGGAGGAGCGGCACGAGTCGAGCGAGGGAGACGAGGGCTCGGGCGAGGAGGACGGCTCAGGGTCCGGGTCGGACGATGAGCCCGAGACGGTCGACGACCCGTTCGCCGGCGAGCCCAAGTACTCGCCCGACGCACCGCTCGTCGCACCCTTCAAGCACTACGTCGGCCACGCCAACACGCAGGTGCGCACACTCCCTCTCCTCCTCCTCGTCTCGTCACGCCTCGACTGACTCTTACCCTGGCTCGTCCTGCAGACGGTCAAGGACGTAAACTTTCTCACGCCCGACCTCGTCGTCTCGGGCTCGGACGACGGCAACTTCTTCATCTGGGACCGCGAGACCGAGGAGGTCAAGGCCATCTTCAAGGGCGACGACGATGTGCGTCCTCTTCGCTCTCTTCGTATGCTCCTCCCAGCTCGTACCTCTACTGACGATCCTTCGCTCTCTACGAGCAGGTCGTCAACGTCATGCAGCCCCATCCTCGGCTCCCGCTCGTCGCCATCTCGGGCATCGACCCGACGCCCAAGATCTACGGGCCGACGACCGACCGAGACGCAGCGGCGCGCGCCAACCTCGTGCGCGACGTCGAGCGCATCAGGCGCAGGAACGCGTCGGGCGAGACGGACAGCCAGTCGCGCTTCCACATGAATAGCATCGGCGCAATCACGGTGCGCTCGAGCCTCTCTTTCTCTCGCTCGCCTCCTCGCGCTTTCCTGTCTAGGGGACGTCGACTCACGGTGTCCTTGTTCGTGCGCAGCGGGACGAGCTCCTCAACCTGCTCTTTGCGCGCGGTGCGGCGGCCTTTGCGGATGAGGAGGACGAGGCGGTCGAGGACGAGGGGGACGGAGGAGAAGGTCCGCCGCGCCCTCGTCGTGGGGTGCGCCTCGTCGTGCGAGGCAACGGACCCGAGGGCGAGGATGCGCCTGTCGAGTGCGTCGTGAGCTGAGGAGGAGCGCCTAGCTGCTCGAGGAGGTCGTGCATGGTCGTCGCTGTTGTGCTTTTTGTCGCCTTGTCCTCCTTTCGCACCTCATTCCTCTCGCACTTTGCAAGCGCTTGTCGTCTTCGTCTCGGCCAATCGTCCCGAAAGTCGAGAGCTGCGCGAGCTGAGCACGCAAAGCAGGCTGTCAAGAGCGGGACGCGCAGGCGCACTCGCTCGAGGAGGCCTGAACTCGCACCCTTCGTCCCCTTTCTTCGTGCTTTCGGCTCGCAATGCCGTAGACCGAGTCTAGAGCAGCTCGACGTCAGAGTTCGTCCTGAGAACCGCTCTGCACGAAAGAGAAGCGCGGACGAAGCCGCGCAAGGTGAGCTGGGCGGTGCTCTCGCTCTCTGCCTCGCGCGCTCGCTCACGTCGCGTTCGGTGGTATGCGGTCAGATGGCAAACCCAGAGCCTACAGCACGCTGAAGCTGCGCGCCGTGGGCGTACAGCGGCAGCGAGGCCGACCGTTTTGATCTGGACCGCAAACGGCCGCATTGGTTGGCCCTCCCCTGAGCTCTCGTAGCACGTGCTACACCGACGTGCTACCAGCAATCCTGGCCCTTGCGGCCTCGTATCCTCTCTGCCGCTGCCCTGAAACGGCATCAGCTGGACTCTCAAGTCTTCTGGTGAGACCAGACGCAAGTAGGAAGAGGATGTGAGCTCGCAGTGGGCTCGTCGCTTCGTCTAGCTCTGGCTCGCTTGGCCGGACCATCGTGGTCGGCAGGCCGAGCCTCGCCTTCACGTAGAGCTCGAGGCACAAGCTTAGCTTTGCTGAAGAGCGAGAAGCGCGCGAGAGACCGATGCTCCGTTGCAGAGGCGGCGCGGGCGTGAGCAAAGGAGAGGCCTGAGCGCTCGGACCCTCGCTCCGACATCTCGCTCAGGCGGCTCAAGCTGCTGCTGAGTCGCAGCGAGAAGTGCGCGCCGGTCCTTTAGAATGCACAGATGAGCGAGGAAGATGCGCTTTGGCTGGATCCGCCCTGTTTCGCCTTCCGGCGGCCTGGTAGAGTGGACCTGAGCGCGCTTCCTCCTCACTTCTCCTGCGCTCTCCTGGCTTGAGTCGCTTCGTACATAGCTCGCAGTCGCCGTCGACCGCACCGAGACGACCGAGCTCCAGGAAAGAGCGAGACTTTAAGCTAGGCAGCAGGAGAAGAAGCAGCAGGGAAGCTTTGGTTGGGCCGCACAAGTCTCCCTTTTCGCTCGACGTCACGTTAGCTTTGAGATGGAGAGGTCGAGCTCTCGAAGAGCGAGGAAGAGAGAGTAGCACGCAAGCGAGCCGGGTCACCGTCCCTCTACTTGAGAAGGCCACCTGGAGTGGGCCCGAGCGCGCGTTCTCCTCGTGGCTGTTGCCTTTCTCTCGGGTACAGCGGGGCGGGATCGTCGAAAAAAGTGACATGCACAGACGAGAGGAGGCGAAGGGGGGAAAGGGAGTGAAGAGAAGGAGGGGGAGAGAGGCGAAGCGTGGAGGGAGGGACGGCGAGGAGGTACATGCTACAGAGGGGGAGATCCGACGAATGAGCCGACCCGCCTTAGGCGAACGGCGAGCAGGCAGTGACGCGGATGATGGGCGGGCTCTTGCTGAGGTCGGCCTGCGAGCGAGAAGGAAGACGAGGTCAGCGACTCGGCTCGTGAGAGCTTGGAAAGAAAGGACGGCGACGCACCGAGACGACGACCGGGACGTGATCGAGCGTCTTGATGAGCTGCGAGGCGTGGCCATTCTCGGTCGAGACGCCGTTGAAGCGCAGGGGAGCGCGCTGCGGACGGCGAAACAGCCAAGTCAGCAAGACGGTACCGCAGGCGAGAGGAGAGCGAGCGGGACGAGACGCACCTGGCTGCTCTTGCGGTGCTGCTCGGTCTCGAGCACGCGCTTCTCGCGCGCGACAGGGGCGCTGCCGTTTGCGCCCTTGGGCGTCGAGCCGGCACTCTCGTCCTCGTCCTCGTCGTCGTCGAAGAGCGCCTGCTCGGCGTCGCCCTTGCCGCTGTCGGCCTCCATGAGCGACGAGTGGTGCTTGGCGACCGAGCGCAGGCGCTGCAGGTGCTCGTCCTGGTTCGTCTCGGCGAGCCACGAGAGGACCTCGACGCCCTTCTTCCAGAAAATCTGCAGCGTGTTCTCGCGCTCGTCGTGCAGCGTGCTCTGCGCGAGGGGGAAGGGGACGGTGTCAGGACGGAACGAGGACGACGAGGCGAGGAGACGAGGAGAGGAGGGAGAGAGAGGGGGGACGCACCTCGGTCGGCATCTGGTCAACGTGAACGCGCTTCTCGACGCCGAACTCGGAGACGAGGACGTCGAACGCCTGGTCGAGGACGCCGATGACGGTGCCGTAGCGGATGACGGGCCCGTAGCGCTTGGTGAGGTCGTCGATGAGGACGCAGAGGAAGAGGTGCTGCGACTGCTCCTGGGCTTGGCGCGCCGCGTCCTTCTTGATGTTGCACGTCGCGGCGACCTTGGACACGCTCTCGACGTCGAGCGGGAACCGTGCGTCGAGCGGCGTGCCTGCGGCCTGCGCGGCGAGGACCGCCTCGAGCTGGCGGTGCACCATGACGTCGGCGTAGCGGCGGATCGGCGACGTGAAGTGCGTGTAGAGCGGGACGTTGAGCGCGTAGTGGCCGTACTTGGAGATGTCGAGCGTGCCCGTGCAGAAGTACTTGGCGCGCAGCATCGACCTCGTGCTGAGGTGCTGGAGCGTGAGGCGCTCCTCGGGGTCCGTCACCTGGCCGATCGACGCCATGAGCGAGCCCGACGACGACGAGTCGAGGTCGATGCCGAGGCTCTTCATGCGCGCGACGAAGGCGTCGAGGCGGCGGTCGATGGGCGACTCGTGGCGGCGGAGGAGGGCCTGGTCCGGGAGGCCCGACGCGATCTTGCCGGCGACGGCGATGTTGGCCATGAGCATGTACTCCTCGATGAGCTCGTTGGCCTCCTTGCGCACGGCCTCGCGAGCGTCGATCGGCAGGCCGAACTCGTCGAGCGCGAACGAGACCTTGACGTTGTCGATGCGCAGCGCGCCGTTGGTGAAGCGGCGCGAGCGCAGGTGCTTGGCGATGCTGGCGAGCATCTTGACGTCGCCCTCGACGCCCTCGCGCAGCGCAGCGTCGTCGATCTTGCCCTCGGGGAGCGAGCCCGTGTCGATGACGGTCTGCGCGTCCGAGTAGGCGAGCTTGACCTTGGAGCTGCGCGCAGGCGAGGGACGGCCGTCAGCACGGTGCGCGCGCGTCGAGCGGCGCTGAAGGGAGAAAGGAGGAGACGCACTTGATGACGGTCTTGCCGAACCAGGTCGAGACGACTTGGCCCTCGGGCGACATGGTGAAGACGACCGAGAAGGTGAGCTTGTCGGA
>Ga0308169_10004823_pt1 | contig 12451 bp, 9 predicted proteins | sample PhyBR1_2_FD_202139 | JGI IMG/M metagenome (GOLD analysis project Ga0308169, IMG submission 202139) | Phyllosphere microbial communities from UC Gill Tract Community Farm, Albany, California, United States - DLSLSB.R1 | ecosystem: Host-associated > Plants > Phyllosphere > Unclassified | place...
TCGTTACTCAGCAATATCCGCATTTAAGCCGCAACCTTATGAATTTTATAGACCTTCATCATTATCACCGGATTTCTTATCCTGCTGGTTATCCTGTTTTAATTTTGCTGGCCTCTTTTTATACAGACAATGCGAAGAAGCAGGAAGGTATTCTAGCGTGGTGTTATAAATGAGGGTAGAGCGAATTGTAACGCCTTCAGATCGTCGGCCTGCTCTCCTCGTGCATGTGCAGAACCTCAAATGTCACGATGCCGACAATGACCACATCTTCAAGCGCGTCACCTTCGATGCTCTCGCCATGGCTGCACACAATGTCGTGCTTTCCCATTCTGCCGATCTGAAACGTTCCCCACGCCTCAAAGTAAATGACGTCACCCTCTTTCGGCCTCACTGATTTATCGACCAGCACCAGACCTTCCACTGTGGGAATGAAAAGCGTAGCAGCCGGGCGCAGCACCATTAATTCGTTAAGGTCGAGCCGACTCTCTACGTAATCCTGCGCCGGTGACGGAAAGCCCATGAGAAACCCCCTTGAGATGAAAACACTGTATTCATATACAGTAATATTTATCGGCAGGATCGATCAAGTTGACTGATGGAAGTTTTTGCGAAGCGATTGGTGCGGAAAGGAATTTAGGTGTGTGCGCACGGAGTGAGTGACTAAGCTTTAATCACACAACCCCGCAGCCTGCATGCAAATGGACGCGGTCTAAAGCTGCCCCGTCGCCGGGGCTTTTTCATTCTTTAATCAAGGACGGCATAGCTAACCAATACCTTTCCGCGACTAAGCATAAGAAATTATACAGTTTCAGCATATAGCCTTAATATAAGGAGTTTTTTTGATTATGAACACAATGATTGCTGAAATTATAATAATACTAATGGTGTTAACTATTGGTGAAATAATTGGGCTAGACCATGATATTAGTTCATAGTGCTGCAATATGTTCCTTACCATGATATGACTAAGATAGATCCCAAATGAAAGTGAGCCTAGCATATTAATTGCTTTTATAGCTTTCATGCTATTAATTTTTATAGACAAAATATATTTATATGTGCACAGCGCAGATAAAATCACCAAAGGGGAGGTGTAATTAAAAAACGACTCAGTTGCTAATGATTGCGCATAAGATGAATACATATTAAGTATAGCTATGCTTGTGCAAGTAATAATAAACATCAGAATATAACTTGATGACTTCATGTCCCTGACTAGCGGTGAAAAAAATATAACTATAGGGAATACCATGAACTCTGCTATTGATACGTTATATTGCTTTACACCCCATATGAAGCTAGAGTCATACCCCATAGCTGTCAAGCATGAAGCTATAAATGGAATTATTGAGATATAAAATATTATTGAACACCCTACTATCAACTTTCCATTATCTTTAGAGTCCACAAAATATGATTTCATTAATGGCAGAAGGACTATGTACCCTATAAAAACCGGAATAAACCACAAATGCGTACTCGTCCTACTGAATATCAACGATTTAAAATATTCTATAACACCATGGCTTCCAGCATAATCCCCATAATAAAAATAAACGCCTGACCAAAACAACAAAGGAACTATCAACTTATTTAATCTTTTTACTATGTTGTAGTTTCCATTGCTTTTGAAGTATATGTGAGCAGTTACCATGAAGAATACTGGAACTGAGAATCTTGAAAATGCATAATAAAAGTTGTTGATAATCCAGTAGTGAGAATGATCTTCAAAAATTGATTTATTGTAGAAGAATGGAGATGACAGGTGTATTAATATAACAAATAAGATTGCTATACACCTAAGCAACTCCACATTCACATTTCTCACGGTTGCAATTGATTGATCTTTGGTTGATATCTCAAGCATGGATTTTTGTAAGGTTTATGTAAAGATGATGATTTATAGCACACATTTGTTATCTATGCTAATGATTTATTGAGCTGCGCGCCAATCTTATGGCGCGCAGATAATGACCTTAAACTGGCGTCTGAAGTAGGTTGCTAGATGCGCTAACACCGCTTGTAAAATGCATGGCGGCGCTAACACATCTGAATGCGGTAGCAGTGTTTGAGTTAGACCTTCTTGCCGCCATAGTGCCTCCCGTTAGTCCTCCAGGGATAGTTACATATGATGGGATGGCTGCTATATCCTCAAACACCACAGTTGTAGAATCAATTTTACTGATTACAGTAAATTTACCTCCTCCATTTGCATAATTATATTGAGCGTCTGATATTTGCGTGGTTTGCGTGGCTAGGCCATTAGGGCCCTTGATTTGCGTCCTAGCTAGGTAAGCTCCAGCGCTTCCAGTGAAGTCAACAATCACATATTGGCTCCTAGATGGCTTATATCGCATCACTACCGAAAAGTTTGATAGAGGGCTGACAAGGTCAAAAGTAGCAATCTGCACCACACCGCCCTTGCCGCACTGATAATAATCCGGGGCTTCATCCTGATAGGATCTCCCTGCGATAGTCAGTGCCGCTGGATATGTGATACTAGGCGCTTGTCCATCTAGAGACATTATACTTCCAGATGAAAAACCCGTAATACCAGCCATTTCTCTAGAAAATCCTAATGCATGAGCCGAGTTGAAATAAAGCATAGGTAATGCAGCGTAAGTTGCCGCATTTGCATGTATAACTTCAAAAATGTTCAGGCCTCTCTTAAGGCGTGCAATATGGCAAGTTCTGTAATCGTAACCAGCCGTTCCTGTTACAGGCTCAATCTCGGTTCCTATAGATGCGATGCATGAAGGGTCTGTTGCTGCATCAGACCTGACCTGGTGGGATAGTCGGCAGAAAATAGACTTTGTAGTACCAGATGGATAAATACTAGGTGTAATATAAAAAGTACTTAAGTCTACGCTCTGGTCTGAATCACACCAGATCATGAATCGCATATAAAGTGCCTTATTTAAGCTTGAATAAGGCCACCAAGCATATTTTGCGATCATACTGTTGGTGTCATTATCGGTAGAGCCAGGAATGCTCTCCGGATTACTAGTGGCTGATGTTGCGCTACCAGACTCTCCAGTGGATGTCTCTACGATAAATTTATCGTGGGTAACCGGGAGAAATTTTGTGTCCGGCTTAGCTTCAATGAAGCGTTGAGGCGAGAAGAGGTAGGCACCATAACCTCCCATTCTATAATGCGTAGCCTGAGCAGGGTGAGTAACGTCCCAAGCGCTATTGCGCAGCGATAAAGCATCACCTCCGTTACCGCCTACCCCTAGATTGTTCATGCTGTCATCGATAGCTTTACTTAAGTCTAGATATTCAACAAGTTGGTACTTGTCGTGAAGGGATGCTTTGACGGATCTCTCAACCTCCATGCGCCCAATATGCCCCATTGGTATACCTACGACCGCTACTGTAGCTCCATAACCCCAGCATTTCCTAATGAAAGCGTCGTACAGGTCAATGAGAGCAGCTTGCGTAAACGTCTGAATAGCGTCGTTTTCACCCATAGATACCATCACGATGTTTGGCATTTTCTTTTCATATGCAGCGTTTTGAAAAAAGCCGTAATCAAGGTTTCTATACGCCCACCCATCAATAAAGCCTGCACCTACATGAGCTGCGTTATAACCTTTAATGTTGTTGAATTTATTTACTAACCCAAAGTGAGCCAACCCCAAAGTCTCCACAAACCATCTAAACCAGCTATTTGCCCCACCGTTAGACATATGGTCATAATTAGTGCTGCTTAAGTTATTTGTGGTTGAGTCATATGGATTAGCCACATAACCGATAGTATTCAACCCATCAGTTATACTGTCGCCGATGATACCTACAGACACTGTTGATTTTCTGAATGCAGCTGAGTTAAGTCTCATTCTCGGCGTTTCACTTGGCCCGTTAGTTGCCAGCCCAACATCAAAAACTTGCTCGTTCCCAAATACATCTTTGGTCAAGACTTTACCCATGCCAGTGAATTTTCTTACATCGTCAGTAGGTAAAAGGTTGCATCTAATCGTTACGTTCCCAGGGATATAGATTTTTCCATTGAAAGCGTATGCCGCGTTTCTATTATCGGTTGTAGTATTCATCACTAAGCCGGGAACATAGTAAGCTGACGTTGCACCTTCAATCTTGAACTGGCCTCGTGATAACTCATTCCTAAGAGATGCATCACCAACGCTTACCCACTTCCCTGCCCCAATTCCTCCAGATGTTTCTGGTGTAGAAGAAGAAGGTACATTTTTTGGCAGGCTACCATCCCAGCGGAAATAATCTCCACTGCTAAGTAAATGGAGTATCTGGTTTCTCAATGTTAGATTTGCACCAGCCTCAAAGCTATCAACTGGTACATACCCTATTGACATAAGGGCATTGGTTAATTCCATTTGCGACTTCTCAATAAGATCATCGCCGCGATTCTGGATATCAACAATCGTTTCGTTTGCTTTTGCTTCTATGCCACTAATAGTCAGATGCTTTCTACCGGATCGGTCTGTATAAGAATCTTGTGTTGATGTTACAAACTCGTCTATTTTTCCGGCATTAAACTTTAAGTCGCGTGGCGATTCGCTTGGTACTGGGTTCTGAGTCGGTTGCGTAGCCATATTTTTCCCATAAAAAAAGCCAACTCAATAGTTGGCCTGTGTTGGATTAAGTTCTATCAGGGGTATATCAGGTCACTGTATTCCGCGAGCGTTAATGCTGTGGTTCCGTCGCTGTTAGGCTGCTTTTCACTGATCACCCATCGCGTGGCATCGAGTTCTTCCGTTGTGGCAATGACATAACGGGAAGGTGACTGAACATCATATCCGTCGAAGATATTGAGCGCCACGTCAGGAATCGCAGCAATGAACCCAAATGCGGTATCGGTGCGCGGCGTGGCGGCATATCTGGCAGAACTATTGCCCAGCGAATCGGTAATAACGACAAACATCGTGCCAGAGAAGTTGATGCGCTCGCTTGTTTCAAACGTATTGCCATTGCGGGAAACAATATAACCGGCCTGCTGGTTAGTGTCGTAAGTGTCCGGCACCTGAACCATGTCGCCAACGTTTACCCACTCACCATCTGCCAGAGCGGTGATAGCCATGCTCATACGTGAGTAAAGCAATCTTCTGCATTCCTTCTGGGCTCGGTAATCAGCCTGAAAGGCATTGCGGATATACATCATCTCAAACTTTTTAGCTTTCGCTGGCTGCCCAAGTACGATCTGGTTGTTAACTACTCGGTAGCGGACAAACGCCTGCTTATTGGTGTTGGGGTCTCGATACTGAACCTCTACACCATCGTAATCACCGGGCAAAGACATTTCATAGCTAAGTGAATATCCCGCCTGGACTGTATTGGCTCGATTGAAGACCGTTACAGGTCTGTCGCGCTTTTCATCAAGAGTGAATGAAAGCACCCCATCATCCCAGAAAACACTCACTCCAGCGGCATCACAAATGGTTTCCATACGCGATCCGAGAGAAACATCCTCGTCATCGAATGTGTAATCGCAGTAACCGAGGCGATCATCTTTTGCATCTAATTTGGCCTGAATCTGGTACAGGCCGTAAATGTCGATGCTACTTTCCGCCTGCCCTCCAACTATTAGCCAGTTAAACAAGGCGATATCAGAGAATTTCCTAGAGGGGCGGAGCGTGTAATCAACTGCTTGTGTTGTAGCGCTGTAACTGATGACATAGCGATTGATCAGCGCGTTGTATTTCCTCTCTCTTTCGCTTGTAGCGTTCTCTGTTCCCTTCACCGTCACCCGCACAATGCAGTCATTTTGATAGACCACATTTGATCTGATGTTCACAGAGTGAATGGCCTCGACCGTTAGCTTGTTGCCGGAATTGGAGTTGTTCGTGCGGTAAAAAGAGACTGCATACCTTCCGGCACCAGCCGCCGGCGTTAGCTTGTAAGTGTTGTAGTAAGTTTTTGTGGTGACGTTATATGGGTTATCAACGCTGTAAGAAAAAGACTGTTCAGTGCCGGGAATCTGATTGTTATCATCATCCACTTTCCATATTTTGGTTACCCAATCAGTGGTGCCGTCGGTTGGGCCAAGCTGGGATACCATGTGCACCCATAGCTGAGATGATGCCACAGCAGAAAAGTAGGGCCCTGAAACGAGACCCTCGTTATCGTTCAGAATGAACTTCACCAGGTTAATCGTCGCATTTGCCGGGACTATGCCAGCGTCAGCTCCTGACAATGAGCCAATAACAAATGTGTAGTAGTAGATAGGAGCCGTAACAGATCCGTTGTCGGTCTGCGCTGCACTAATCAGCGTTCCGCTAAACGTTGCATCGCGTGTTACTGAACCGCTACCTGAGTTGTAGGTTACGTTGACAGTAAACGTTACGGCGTGAGGTTTTGGCAAATCAAAAAAGTAAGCGAACGAAGACTGTCTGGTTATCTTAATTCTTGCCTGATTATTGATGAATCCCGCTTCAATCAGGCTTGTTGAGGTAGCTGTTTCAACGACAACACCATCGTTCTCGTTCGCACCCAAAACTTCCTGACCATCAATACCATCAAACGCAAACCCAACATTAACCGATCCAATATTCTCGCCTGGCTGGAAAACTGTATAACTGGCGCCGGCAAGTGACGAAAGGTTTGACTCGGAATATCTGATATTGCTTACATCATATTTCCCAAGACCGAAGTTCATCCATTCAGTGATGAATTTTTCATTGTTTGAATACTCAAATAACGACTCCTGAATAAGGTCAGGGAATGAGCGAATAAGTCCAAAGTTATCTGGCTTTGCCTCTCCATTACGAGCGATATTCGTTTGTCCTTTCACGCTGTTGTTTGGCGAGGTTTTACTGTTTCCGGCAGCTGCGCTGGCGTTCGGCTGCTTGATCAGCCCACTCATTACTTTCTGGGTGAACTTGATGGGGTTGAAGTGCTCTAGAGGGTTAAGCAGCGTTCCTACCAAGCCGCCGCTTTTAGGCTGGTCAAATATGATTATCCTGTCGTTCTCATTGAGCGAAAAACCGACCTCATCATCATCTTGCAGCTCACGTCCATTAACATTCACGCGCATTTCAGCATGCAAGTTTGATTCGCCCAGCCATTCACTCAGCAGCGTCCCCGCAGGAACTTCTACGCGTTCTTTAGGCAGCCCCGGAACGCGCTGGATCTCTATAACTGGCATACGAATAAAACTCCACTTTGGTAAAAAGCTTTTGGATAGTGCGCATTTGATCAGAACGGACGTGACCGTTTTCTCCACGGCTATGGAGCGCCATCCCATCAATCACTAAACCAACGTGAACCGGTTGTGCTCCGTAAAAAGCAACAAACATATCGCCCTCACAGAAGGTTTCACCTTTGCGCCAGTAAACGATCTCGTTAAAAAAGCAGGTTGCAAAATCGCTGTCTGCTTCATATCCCGGCACATCATGCAGCTCAATTCCAAGCACGTGACGGTAATACAGCACAATCAATCCCCAACAATCGGCCCCCTCAAAGCTGCAGGCGCGATTGCGCCAGGGAATCCCCTCAACTTTTTTAAGAAATTCATCTTTAAGCATTTTGTAGTCCGGGGAATTCTTCGATCGTATAGAGGCGGCCAACGTTGTTGTTTACCGGATTCTTCAGGGTCAATGTGCAGGTAACGTCAGTGTCATCCATTGACACATCAGACACGTATAGGGTCCACGGCTTGAGTGGCGTTTTCATATCTCGCGCATCGAATTGCTGATAAGTAGCAGATATAGGCGTCAGGCGCGCGTATGCTTTCCACGCTTTCAGCTTTTGTTTAAAGTCCTGAGCCAGCCGACCAAACTTCACGGAGCAGTCAATGACCGGCGTACTGCTTTGCTGGCTCTCGATCACCTCCATTCGGCAAGGCTGATAAACCTGCCCAGCAAACGTTTTAGGGAATATCTGGCGATTTACCAGAAGAACAGAACCAAACACCGGACTATTGAACGTGAGCGTGTCGTAAAGGATTTGATTTGGCCGCTGGCTTTTAACTTCTCGGAATGTTGGCATTATGGCACCCTCGGCAGTGATTCAGAATCTCGATTGTCGGGATAACCAGTCACCACAATATCCAGCCAGCTGCCCCACGGCGGAGGCAGCTCGATAATGATGTCATCAAAGTCATCATCAGAGTTTTTCAGCTCGCGAGCGATTACCGTACCTGTCCAGGTGAACGTTGAGCCACTCTGGTTCCAGGTGGGGTATGCAGTGAAATGCAGCTCCTGTTCTTCCAGACCACTGTCGCCAGTTCCCGTAGATATGGGCATGCTGAACCATTGATTGGCGTTATCCAGATAGTTGGGGCTTCTCAGCCACTGATAAAACGCCCTGTGCTGTGCTGAGGTGAATATCCACGTCAGGTTAAACGAGGTCTTCAGGTCATCCGTCAGCTTCTGGAATATGGGCGCACCTACCTGTGGCTGGTCGGTACGAAAACCCGTGTCATTAGTGACGTTCTTATTCGACTTCTGAGCCAGCGGGAGCCAGTCAGGGTAAGGGATAGCCATAGCATTCCTCAGGCAATAAAAAACCCGCCTAAGCGGGTCAGTTAAACAATCTCTGTGGGGCCAGAGGGAGCGTCGAAGAGGATTAATTTAATGCTGGCTATATCGCCTTCGTTTTTGATTTTGAAATCAACCCCACCCGGCAACTCAACTTCAATCACAGAGCCACCAGAAGTAACCACTTGGTAGAGCGCGGGCCTGTTATGGTTAATAATAGTTTCCTCGCCGATGGCAAGTTTCATGCTTCCAGTTTCACCAGGTTTAATTTCCATTACTCTCTCGCCTTCCTCGGTGCCTGCAGATTATTGGTAATCGACTGACTCATAGGTCCGCCCTGATTCATATCCATTATAAACGCCTGCACTGTAACACTGTTACCGCTTTGCGTTGCCTGAGCGTCATAGGTATGTGATCCAGTCGTGTAATCATTAAACTGGATGGAAACCTGAATTTGACCACCACCGCCTGAGCTCAGGTCTTTATTGCTGATGACCGAACCGTTATCTCCGGGAATCATGTACTGGCTTCCATTGCTGGCCCGGTAGATTTCAGGCATGCCGCCCTCGCCTACCTGGTACATTGATCCAGCCGATACCGGGCCGCCGTTCTTACGCTTGCCAGCAATCGAGCCTGACAGAGCCATGACACCAAGCAATGCCGCCAGACCAACTACGGCAGCGCCACCAAACGAACCAATGGATGCCACCAGTGCCGCCGGAGTCCATGCTGCCAGCGTTACGCCAGCTGCAGTTGTGCTGGCAGCTGTAGTGGTCGCAGTACCAGCAACAGAAGCTGCCGTGGTAGTGGCAACAGCGTTTGTTTGGGCTGCTGAACCCATCACTGCGGATTTAACCCACTCAACGCCCATCTGAACGAAGGAATTGATAAGGCTGTTGATGGCGTTACTTGCAAGAGATGACATTGCCTCTTCAGCCGTCATGCTGCCGGTAACCATTCCGGTGAAAGCATTGGAAGCATTGCCAGCCAGAGAGTCAAATGACGCAGCCACTGCCTCGTTACCAACGCTCTGGTTGCGCCACATCGTCCACATTGCTGCTGTGCGCTGTTGGTCGTATTGCGTGTTCAGAGAATTACGCAAGGCGAGGCTTTGCTGCTCAGTAAGGACTTTTTGATTCTCGAACTGCTGAATTAGCGCGAGCTTTTGAGCATTTTCATTGGCAAGTTGCTGCACAGGGTCGACTGTGCCGGCAGCGGCCTGCTGAGGGGTTACAACCTGATCTGCGCGGATTTTCGCAAGGTTGGCCTGGTGCTGCTGCTCCAGCTGCTCTGATTGCTGGCTATATTGCTGCTGTGTAATGAGCAGATTTCCTTGCGCATCTTTCGCCGCCTTAATCATTTCCAGTTGAGACTTTTGTGCGGCGTAGTCGGCATTTTCTTTCAGCTCAGGCACTGCGGATTGAGCCTTCAGTGCTGCCGCCTTGTCCCATGCGGCCGCTGCATCCTTTTCAATTTGAGATATTTGCTGCGGGGTGGGATTCGTTAATTTCAATTTAGCTGCAAGTATTGCTTGCTCGCGAGAAAGGCCGCTAGTTGAATCAGCAGACAAATCCGCTTTCTGCCGGTACTCATCCAACACTCTTGTGTTGCGTTCTGCTTGGCTCGCAGCCTTTTTACTTTCAGCGGCAGCCTCCCTGTCCTCTTTCTTTTTATCCTTAGTTGCTTCTTTAGCTTGATTGGTTTTTACATATACTTCCTGTAACTTCGCGATAGCTTTAGGATCAACAACCCCGGCATCTTCGGCATCATATGTTGCTTGTAGTCGTTGACGCTCATCACCTTCTTTTTTGGATAAAGCTAATCGGCGCTCTGCCTGTTTGATGAGCTTTTCTCCATCGCTGCCACCCCAATTAATTTTCAAGCTTTCGGCATTAAATTTCTGCAATGCTGCAGTAGACTCTCCTAGCTTGCCCGCAAGGAATGATTGAGTCTGTCCAAGGAAGGAGGCCTTTTTCTCCGCTTCAGCTAATGCCAATGCGCCATCTCTGGCGGCTTTCATTTGCGCCACGATGCCTTCATTCACTTGAACGTTGATAAGCCTCAATGCATCTTGTGAGTCCTTGAGAGTTCTTACCTTGGTATTGAGATCGCGGTTTGCTTTCGCCAGTTCGTTAGCGAGATCGCTCGCAACGCGTAAATGTCCGTTGTTAGTTTCATCACCGCCGCCCATCTGAGCTGCCAGATCAATTCGTTCTTGGTATTTTTTATTAAGTTTGGCAATGTTTTTTTCTAAGTCGGCGATTTCTTCTTTCTGGTTTTTAATCGAAGTAATCGTATCCGCACGAACGCCCTGAGCCTGAGCGAGATTCATTTCTTTCAGCTTCGAAATGACACTCGGAAGAGAATTCGCAAATTCGACACTTGCTTTTCTGGCCTCCTGCTGTCGCTGTGCATACAGATACCAGCCAGCAGCAACGATCGCGATAACGCCAAGAGGTCCTCCAAGCGGACCAGTAACCATGTTGATTGTTTTCATGGCATTCGCAGCGGTTAGTCCGGTAGCGGCTAATCTTGCTTGTGATGCTGCAACTACGTTGTTAGCTTGTGCTGCGGCTAGCCCCGCCTCGGTATAAGCAGTTCTTAGCCGTATTACGTTTGCTAATGCTGTCGCTTCTGCTGCACTCCCCTTAGCTACCTGATATTCCATCAGTGAAAGGTTTAATGCTGACTCTGCAGCACCCCTGTCAGCCATGGCCTTTCTTTGGGTTACCAGAGCGGCAGCAAGTTCATCTTTTGCTCTGGACCTAGTGGCAATACCTTGGCTGATTGAAGCTGCTGCCTGCTTGAACTGGGTTTGCGTAGCAAGGGCCAATGCACCAATAAATCTGCCGCCAAATATTAATGCAGCTGCTCCGACTGCATTCGCTACAACATCAAGATTCTGGCTAAGCGAGATAACGCTATCGTTAAACACTCGAATAGTGGTCGATACGCTTGAGCTTTCCCCAACGAACTTAGTGATGTTATTGGTGGCGATCGTGAAGGCTTGCCCCATCGTGGTTACTGTATTGGCAAACTCTTTGGCGATCGCACCGCTCTGTTGCAGGAGGCCATTCACAACGACTTCAGTGGTTAGCTTACCTTGCGCCGCCATGGCACGGAGCTGGCCAATGGTGACACCCAATGAATCAGCCAGTGCCACAGCCAGGCGGCTGCCGTTCTCCGAGATGGAGTTAAATTCTTCGCCGCGCAGAACGCCGGATGCCAGCGCCTGAGAAAGCTGCGTCATGGTTGAGCTGGCTTCTTCGGTAGTGGCACCTGAGACCGCAAGGCCTTTATTGATGGTTGAGGTCAGCGTGATCAGGTCTTTAGTGCTTGTGCCGGCGCTGCGTGTTGCACGCTCGAGGCGACCATACAAAGTTGCAGTAGCCGCCAGACTGCTCATGGTGTTCTGGGAAATGTCGAAAACGCGCTGAGTAACTTCCGCCAGTGATTCGTTGGCCCGAACGGAGTTAGCCAGTTTGTTATTGACGGTTACCCACTCGTTGCCATAAGCGGCTACCTGCTGCACAGAAATGGCAGCGATAAGGCCGCGAGCAACTCCGCTCAGGCTGGACATGGTGCGCTGCATAGAAGCGACAGAGCGCTCAGCTCGCGTCACTGTGGCATCAAGACGACCAACCGTTCCATTCATACCACTTAGCGCGGCGTCTACTTCGCGGCGGGCCGCCAGCAGGCGAGCGGTGTCCATATCCACTTCATAGATGATGCTGCCTGCATTAACTGAACCAGACATTCACTTTTCTCCGGGCATAAAAAAACCCCGCCGGAGCGAGGTTGTTTTAGTTTTTAAACTTTACAGTTTCCAATTACAGGCCTTTGAAATTTCCTGCGCAATTTTGTCAACACCTGTCAGGTCGAACTCAACAGCTTGCATTGTTGAGCCGTAGGGTTCAAAACCGGCAACCACCTTCTTATGTTTCGTAAGCTCTTTGATAAAGGCCACTGCATTTGGTGCGAATGCCGAATCGCCGCCTTCA
>Ga0308169_10004824_pt1 | contig 12450 bp, 23 predicted proteins | sample PhyBR1_2_FD_202139 | JGI IMG/M metagenome (GOLD analysis project Ga0308169, IMG submission 202139) | Phyllosphere microbial communities from UC Gill Tract Community Farm, Albany, California, United States - DLSLSB.R1 | ecosystem: Host-associated > Plants > Phyllosphere > Unclassified | place...
GCGTATTGGTGGTCGAGCAAGTATTTCCTCCGGCTGTCGGGTGTCGTCGCTGCGACGCTGCACGAGCGCGGCCTCATCGACATGAATAAACTAGTCCTGCATCGTACGTTGCCCCTGATCCACCGTCGGGGCTGTCGAACGGCAGATTACGGCCGGGAATCCTAGTGTTGCTCGATTTACTGACGGCCAGGCTCGAAAGCATACGAGTTCGACAAACACAACGTCGATCCCGGATTAGGCGCCGCCCGCGGCGTGGCGCACGTAGTGACCACGTCCTTCTCCGGTGCAGCCGACCTACTGTACAACCCCGCCCGTGGTGTCTTTGCCCTCACGTGGGGAATTGCCCACGCGACGTTTAGCATCGTATATGACATCTGGGAGGGATTCGACAATATCCCGGGCCTGATCGGTTCGGACACACGCGAGCGGGGCAAGATCACGGGCGCGTCTTCCGGATTCATCGAGGGCGGCTTGGGCCTCGTGTATGGCATATGGGACGGCGTGACGGGCTTAGTAACGGAGCCGTATGTCGGTATGAAACAGGATGGGGGGGCGAAAGGGGCCGCCCTGGGCGTGGGCCGATCCAGTGAATTTCGTCGTTCTCCTTCCGGACCCGTCGAAGATGGTCATGGGCTTACAGTCAGTGGTTAACATCGCCACACGGCCAACATCGGGTCTCATCGGCCTCGTCGTTTTGCCGGCTCATGGGATGGCTACAAAGGTTCGCACGAAGCTACGCCGGACTGCCGATAGAGTGTATCAAGGCCCGCGGCACGATATCGGTATTGCTGAAGCTGCAAAGCTTACCTCGGCGGAGAAGGACGAGATCGTACGACAGTTCGAGGCCTGCAAAAAGGAGACCAAGGCCAGGAAGTGGGAGTACAGAAGCCCGCGATTCAGGCCGTTCTTGACGGGTCAGATGGTCCTGAAGCCGCACCAGGGAGAACAGAAGGCCGGCTAGCACCTTATCGTGCAAGCAGAAGGGGACGGTATGGCGAGCATCTTCACATGGATGTACCGAAGAGGCATCCACCATAGGGGACTTGCGACAATGGGAAATAGGTGGACGGTCAAGATGGGTCTGGAATTAGTCCCACTGCTTGTGGAGTACCACCCGAACATTCAAAGCGGTCTCCGAGGGACTTGCAGCGAAGGCCCCTGTCGGTTGTATCACATAGCGGTAGCGGGTAGGTATCCGGATTGTGTACAAGCCTTCGAGACAATTCGTCTTTATCCATGTATGTGCACTCCACTCTCAAATGCACATTGACTGGCTGAGCGGCGGTTGCCAGGGATGGGAGTGAAGATCCCTTGACACTCTTCAAACCCCAATTTTTTCGCTGACACAAGTTGGGCCACAGGTCAGAGACACGTGTACCCAGCTTAAGATTCGGTAGGGGCTGTGATAGGACGTGGTCAAAAGGTTGAATGCGCTGTAGGATAGGAACTGTCCCTTCCCCCAGCCCTCCCCAGGCGGCCGCGGGCCTACTGGGGTGTAAATACAACCCCAAAGCCCGATCCAGCAGCTCGGCCAAGGGTTATACTCTTGCGTACTGCTCAAAGCGACAAGGTGCATAGATAGGACATGGTGCCCAATTCAAGGTCGATATCTCTGACCCTCCTCAGGGAAGTCCGGACCTCCATGTGTCTCCCACACGGTTGAGGCCCCACGCTTGCGTACTGGCATCGTGTACAGTGGTCCGTCGCATGTCGCGTTTGTACCGACCATCGAAAGGCCCCAGGGTGGCTCGATGACTGTGGTCAGATCTCGAATGCCATTCTGTACGTACAGAGTGCAGGTGTTGTCCCAAATCACTCGACAGTCAGCGTGAATTGCGTTCGCCCCTTGTCAGCCCTTACCTAAGTCTCCCGGATTGATCCACTCCACTTCGCATGTGTACTTTGGCTGAGACGCATGGTCGAGTAGCATCTGGATCTCCTTCTGGCTCGTTGAGAGATCGTGATCGACGATCTTGTAGCCATGGTTTGCGATGTATAAGTTCTGCAGTCAGCGAACAAAGCGGCTCTGGCGGTCTGTCCCACCATCCTCCCGGACGCTTCGTGGACTTGCGCCACCTTGTGATATCCGAACGGATGACTCTCTGGCTTGTACTACCATCAGAGAAGTCCGCCCGATCTGGCCGGGCCAAACATGCCTTGGGATCTTTCAATATCTCGGCCTCGGGACTGGCGATTTTTCGCGAATGGTGCTGACTGTGGGCCATAACCCATGGTTCGATATCCAGCTTGGTTTGCTCGTTGAGCTCGTCATAAGCCGTCCTCGAGTCTGCAAACTGCCAGTGAGTCACGAGCGATCTATCGTCAGAGCCAACTCGCACCTCCAAGCCTCCGCCGGTCCCCGCGGGTGGTAGGGAGTGAACTAGCAACAGGCTCTGCCAATGCCGTCAGCCCGTAGCGATGTACTTGCAACATGACACCTACGTATCCCGCTCGTCGGGGGTTGAAGGAGGAATCCACGTGGAAGACCGTATTTCCCTACTTGATCAGTCCGAATCTCGCCCCACAGACGCCCACATACATTCCTCATCACCCAGTCGACGCTGCCAGGCTGAATCACTTGGCCTTTGTGATCGATATTACTGACGTCGAAGAGTCTGCGCTTCAGCTCGATCCGCTGTTTTCAGAAGGGGAGATACGCGCTCGTCATATGCCAAGCGATTGACTCGTCCCAGCTTGCTATAGGGCGTGATGTCGTCCAGCTCTCCGAACATGCGGCTGAACTCCACGTGACCTTTGTCGTCCAGGCCAGTGTTGCGCAGAATCAGAACCCCGTACTGTTTGATCAGCCGACTGCGTTCGGTGGCGCCGGCGACCGACCTCAGCGAGGCCCGCTTTCAATTCGCCAATCACGTCTGCAGTCAAATTGGCGAAGTCGACCCCCCGAGCCTCCGCGATGAATGTGGGGTGCTGAGGGATATATTCAATAATGGGGTGAGCCATGTTTATGAAGCAAGTGATGATAGACTGAAGAATGGTCCGCAAGCTGTGGTGAGGTACTAATTGCTGAAGAGAGTCCAGGTTTATATAGCCATACCCGTTTGACATTGGCATCTGGCTCAAGACGGAGTCTTGAACCCGAGGGAAGCCGGTGAGGAAGACGGCCTAGACCCCGAGTGTACACTCGAGACGGACCGCGTATATGGATGGCTTTGTCCGTGTTGCGCCCGTTCGAAGTTAGAATCTGGCTCAACACCCGAGGGAAGCCGGTAAGGAACCCGGTCTACACCCCGAGGGACATTTGAGCCGGAGAGCATACGTGGCTGGCGTTTTCCGTGCTGCTTGCAGATAGTCAGCAGGTGGGACATCGCGCTGGAGCTGGGGACCAGGCCCAAAGGTTTTGAGAGTCTGGGCTCGGCGCTGTCGCCGTGACCTCGCATAGCGCTGTTTTGGTCGGATTCCATTTCAAGTATCCTGAAGTGGACGATGGGGCTGCGCTCCAGAAATCTGCTCTTCCCGGCGCTAGCAGGGCTTCGGCGGTCATCCGGTTGGACTATATGTGCATCGATCGACCACATCTTGGCCATGACAAGCTTCTTGACCTGTGCTACGCTTTTCACGGTCTCCTCGGACAACCTGAGTCGATTACCCTGCCCCCCATGTAGTTCACCAGCTTCCAAGCCAAGATGTCATCGGTATTCCTGACTTCCCATGGTACAAGGGCGTGCCGGCTGTAGATCGAAACCAGGAGCGAAGGTATGGTCAAAAATGCTGCTTGAAATTGATCCATTGAATCCAAATGGATTCTCTGATAGCAGGGTGTCGCTGAAGTCGAAGAACGGAGGGACATCTTCCGCATCATGGCTAGGTCCCGATGGTGACCTGTCCTGGGATGTCTCAGCCGATGTGCTGGATATCAGTACCCGACCAAAAACAGCAGAACCTACCAGATCAACGCTATCAGCTGTTCCGCATTGTACCGTGCAAAAGTTGGCACGTTTGCCCCTGGCCTGAGCGGATCCCCGGCGAACCGCAAAGCGCAGCGGAGGATGATGTCGTGCTTGACTGGTGATAACTTTGCAAGGACGAGGGCGGCGAAAGGGATAGACATGCAGTGGTTTAGCACGTGCAGCCAGTGCGATTGGTCGTGCGCCATGTGAAGTATGTGCAATGCTACTCGAACGATCTCTCCCTTGATGCTGTCCCGGCTGTCCTGATCGTCTTGCAATTGGCGATAGATGCGACAGCAGAGGACCAGCTGAACGGAAGACGCGACGAATCGCAAGTACCAGTTCTGGAAGACGGAGCGTTGCGGCGTACACCAGCGTGAGATCCACTCGTCGATGAACGTTTGCACCCACGTGCCCTCGGCGACCAAGCGAAGCGCTCCAAAGGGTTCGGAAGCGAGAGTAGACAGCTTCTCCGTTTCTTCTCGCTTGCTCATCAGCCTCGTCACGCAAGTTCACGCGGTAGTAGACTCACTGAAAACTGGTTGAGGACAAACAACGCCGCTCCGCTCGAAGATTTATATTCCGTCGGATCACTGCAGAATTCTGCAAGTTCGTCCTCGGTCAAGACCAGCGAGAAAACACCCGGAATCGCATCGGAGGACATGAGAAGCCACCTGATGCGGTCAGCGCCACCTGACTGTCACGCGCTTCAACAAGGCCCGCACCTACCTGTTCTCGACCATCAACAGGAAAGCCCGAGTCCTCAAGCGATTCCGAGGTATCTGGGCAGTAGCCATCGTGTGCCGGGCTTGGGGATTCCGCCTGATATCCCGCTGCGCACGATGCAGGCCGAGTTCTAACGCCATTCTCGAGCACATGGACATGCGCACATAGCGGTTATCGTCCAGATATCGCCTAGGGGCGAGCGACCAGACGTGGAAAAGAATGTGGCCTTGAATGATCTCACATGACTTCGCTCCTAGGATGAAGTTGACCACAATCAGGTGCTCCGCATGCGCCTGTAATCGGAAAGCCTCGGCGACGTCGTCGGCATCACCCTGTGGACCGGTTGCAAGCGCAGTTGAGCTTATCGCGAGTATGACAGTATATAGGAACGCGGAGCTACTCCGGACGAAGCTTTGCGTGTGTAGCAAAGGGTCCAAGATGGACCATTGCGGGTGGATGTACTCCCAGAATCTAGTTATGTGAGCTGGTCGGGATTCGGGTGATTCACTCACGTGTCAAAGAGCGCGGTGGCTCTGTCCTCGCCCAGCAGGCCTTTGAGGATTGGATCAAACTCCGGCCCTATATCCCTCTTTTCATCATGTGCACGATTTCCAGAGTATAGTGCCTGGTTGCTGACGACTCGCTGAAGATCATGACTTGTCCACAGCCTTGCTAGTAGCGCTTCGTCCATCGAAAGGCTGTCCGTCGTCTCCGTCAGGGGAATCGAAAGATCTTGTTCGCATCCCGTTTTTCGGGCGCTGTCAACCGGCTGTTGAGGCCCGTATGGGTGCCGTGTTTGTGTGAGGAGCGATATCATGGGGTCAACGAAAGCGTCCGATCCGTCATTTCGGCTGGGATCGTTGCCCCCAGGGTTGCTGTACGATGACGAGTCCGTACTGGCCTCGTCCAATCCCTTCAGCAATCCGAGTGCAGCTGGAGGGGAACATGCCGCTCGCCGGTCCAAAGCTGACATCGCAAGCGGGATGGCGGATGGCAGGTCCAGAATGATTCTCCGCATGCCTTGAGGGGTGTCGAGAGCCGGTGCGTCATCCGCGATTACGCGAGGCCTACGCCTTTGTCGTGCGGCATCGTGTTTCCCTGTTGAGGTTGAGGGCTTCACGGATGCCGCACCACTCTCTCCTGCAGCCAGCACTCTTTCGCGCTCGACTGTCCTCACACTTATTGATCAGTAAATGAGCAAATCATGGTGCATCGTCGAATGCTCACTTTCTGCTTCCCACTCGCCTACCTTTCTGGCTGGGCTGAAAGATACACTCGATGCCAGCAGCGGCACACCGAGGACAAGGCGGTTTGTCGGATCTCCCTCGGCATCGGACCTTGGCCTAGGGTCCGGTCACCAGCGCCCACGCAGCCGAGATACGGTGACTCACCTGCCCACATCTGCGACAATCAGCCATTGCAAGGGGGAGCGAAAGCGCGACGTGCCTAACGCAAGAACGATTCATACGGGGTCGTGCGAGATCCATCATGACACGGCTCGTCTGTCCAGTATGCAAGACAAACAAAAACACAATATCGATCAGCTGGTATTTTCAACGCATTCAATAGATGCATCGATCTGCTAACCTCCTCCACCGAACGCACGCCATGCCCCGGAGCAACGGCCCGGCCCCGGCATAAGCGGGGGCGGATTCGGGGAATAGACCGGGTTACAGAATGCGGCTTACCGGGTACATAAATCTCGGCCGCTCGACTCCAGAACTCTGTATTCCGGCAGCATCTTACGCAGACACAATGCTAGAGTACAAGCATCTTACACCCCAAGATCGCGCACACTTTGTGGAACATGGATGGCTGCGCGTACCAAATGCCATCAACCCCGAATACCTGGATCCCTGGCTGGAGAACCTATGGATCCGACTCGGGATGGACCCGAACGACCAATCCACCTGGACCCAGGAGTTCCTCAAAATGCCCCGGCATCGCGAGGTGCCGAATGAACAATTCTGTACGCCGGAGGCTTGGGGCAAGATCACGGAGATTGTTGGCGGCGAAGACAAGCTCCACCCGTTCCGGGAGCGATACTATGGAGACCAATTCATCATCAACTTCGGCAACGAATATTGGAAAGCCCACGACCAAGCACCAGTGCAGGCGAAAGGGTGGCATGTCGATAATGATTGGTATCGGCAGTTCCTGGACAGTGGTGGGATTGCTCTGACCTTGGTCTTCCTCTTCAGTGATTGTCCGGAACGGGGAGGTGGGACGTATGTCTGCGAAGACGCCATTCCTGGTGAGTGGAGGCATTGGCCAGGCTTTTGCTGACGAACAAGGAGTGGTCAAGTACCTATATGACCACCCGGAAGGTCTCGATCACCCTTTTGACGAGCTTGTGTCGCACGTCAGGGACTGCAAGCAATTCGCGTCGATTGTCGGCAAGAAAGGCGATCTCTTCATTACGCACCAGCTGCTGCCCCACAGTCACTCTGCCAACCATCTGCGATACCCCCGGGTAATCACAAATCCGCACGTGTCACTTAAGGACGACTACAATCTGAACCGCCCCGACGGGGACTATGTGAGTGATTGACAAGCCAGCCTGGCTGTGTGGAGCTGATCAGGCCAGACTCTCGCCGAGCAAGTCATCTTACGCGGGCTGGGGCGCACCTGCGTACCCGAGTACAAGCCTAGTCGAGAACGCATCACGCATTACCCACGGACTGCGTATTTCAAGCGCGCTAGAGTCGACGAAGAACTGGCTAGGATGGTTGAGCACGCGGTCGCGAACGGGCTGGATGTTTCCAGCATCGATAGCGTCTATCTCCAAGGTGAAGAGGCCCTACGGGAACACGAGCGCCGAAACGGATACGATCTCGAATACGGTCCAAACGGCGTGATGAGCGCTCAGCAGGAGAATACCAACGATGTCGTGGGGTCAGATGTTGAGAGGATCAAGGAAAGAAAGAGAGAATTCACTCTCCCGTCGCGTCTGTCCACATAGGTAGCTCCCATGGATCTGATAGCGCCGAAGGTAGCATCTGACCTTCCACGCGCATTCGCGAAGCTGCCTGAAGTGTTGGTCGCGTTCGGATCACAACTCAGAAAAGAGCGCCCGCATGGTGAATCAGGCGTCATGCCTTTTGTGGCTGCCCTGGGACCGCTATCATCCCGGGCCACCTGGCAAACGGGGCACAAATCCCAACGAACGGATATGAAGGTTTGCTGGTCGCCTCGGAGGAGGATTGAGTCCACTGAGTTCGAGATTCAGCGAACAGAGGGGACACAACGATAACGACGGGGTATTAATGTCTTGAAAGGAGAAACGAGGCGTGCGAGGTAGATAGTCGGAAGCGATCTAAGCTGAAGATTGTGAATCAAAGAAAAGCGAGCTACAGCGCAGTTACTGGTCTGCTTAACGCAACCCTCTTTCCCCCTTGCGTAGGGAGACAATCACAATCACAGCAACATTCGTGAATCTCATATGCTGCCCGAGGAGACGGACTACAAGTGCTCTTTGTCGAAAAAGAATGCGGTTCAATTTTGGGTCACGGTGGGACCATTGTGCGCGCATCGTCACTACCGCGCTGTGTAGCCGGTGGGTAGCACGCAACGTATAAGCCTACCCGGAAGGGAACGGACAGACTCCCGTCACGCCCATCGTCCTTGATCGGGGTCGTCCCTTGCCACTCTCCACGTCCGAACGCCACACGGTCAATCGGCGGCCGAAGAATCAGAGTCTCTTCGTTTGGGTCGAACGCGATCCCTTCGTGAGTGCGCAGGCACCTCGCAATGCGTCTCGCTTCGAGCTCGGTAAGCTGAAATTTCGACAGCGGGCGAGTGAATTCCTCTTTCACCCACGAAGTCGGGTACAGTACTAAAGATACTTGCATCGCGGCCTGATGGCCCATTCCCCTGTTGGGGGTGACGTGGAGCGGACGGATCTCGTCGACCGTCACATCGAACGTGGTACTCGCTTTGCCAGTCGTCGCTCCCTTTGGCCATCAAAGTACCGGGTGCGCTGAGGGCTTCGAAAATCGCCATCCCGATTGTTTTTTTTTGCTGATTCGCTGCCATGCCCCAGAATTTGAGCCAACCAGGGGAATTCGTCTGACACCATCGGCCGGGAGGTTGCCAAGTCTGGTTCGAATCGGAACGTGACTGAAAGGGGCGCGAAGATGGTGCGTTGGCGGACGGCTGTGCTTCGATGAGACCCTTCCAACACACTTTGAGAAAGGTGCCACTCAGTCAAGTCAATATCTCCACGAGCCAGGTGTACGTATAGCGAACCACTGTCCTCACTCGTGTGGCCGTCCACCCGACGGGTTTCCAGAAGCTCGCTCTTCAAGAGATGACCTGGCAAGTGCTCAGGGAGTTCACCACTTTGCAAGCGACGCCAAAGTCCTTCGACGCTCTCGGCGTTGATCTGGTCTTCGGACACGTGTCGGAGGGGCCCAACTGTAGTCACAATGCTGTAAGCGACATCACTGGTACGGTAACCTCCAGAAGAGCTCATGGTGATGAATGCGCTTTTTCCCAACCACTGCGTACTCTCAGTCTCAATGCATAAGTCCCCGTCGAGTCGAGGGAGGGCGAGCCTTCGCTTTGAGCCCTGTCGGCAGTAGAACGCCCAAGGGGACATTCCCCAAGGGAATGACATTCCGCCTGTGTGTCCTGAGTAGTTTGAGTTCATTTCTTCCTGCAAGATCCTTGAAGCTTTGTATGTTATCAGGTTGCCGCGTTGGCAACACAAGGCGAGTGCGACAGGGAGAAGGCAAGACCGCGCGACGGGTGGCAAGTGTCCCCCGTTTCTTCGAAGCTGATATGTCGAGTTCTTCAATCCGTTTTGCGCCACGACACTGAATGGCGCTCCTTTGACGAGGCCACACACTCTGTACCTGTAATTGAATGTTGTCTGATGCCAGTACACTCCATACGGTTTCAAATTGGAGCCCGCCCTCGAAAGGGGTTTGAAGGCTCTCTAACCGGTATACATGCGAAACTCTGTCCTGCTCTCCCCATTCGCTTGCCTTCGGCTTGCCCGTCCAAAGACTCCAGACTCCAGGCATAGCACCTCCTTTTTTGTCGCCGCCGTGGGTTTCGCGGACAGAGCGATCTCCGGTTGGTACTTGACCAGTGGCAGGTCTGTGTTCAATCTCGAAGGGAAAGATGGGTCCTCTGAGCGGGTAATGAATCCGTTGTTGATGATCCGTTCTGGCGAGCGCAGCAACAAAAAGGTCTCATCGCTGTCTTGTCGGGACGAAACGTCCCAATGTTAGGGTATGACCTGTAGAGCAGTGGCCTCGACGGGTGCCACAAAGAAGCCTCGTTCACGCGCTCCGCGTCTTGGCACCATGGTTGTATAGAGTGTTGTTCGCGAGCTTGTAGACCGAGGCAGAATGAGAAGTCTTACGGGCGTCAGAGTGAAGCGAGATATGATAGCTAGATTGCGTTGCGTGCCCGAGAAATGATGAGCAATATGGGGGAGGGGGGATCACGCGCCGTCCGTGACGGCCGCTCTCAAGCTGCAACCTCCTTTGTTCATGGAGGTGGGGCTCGTGATTTCTAGTGCTTTCGAGCGCACATCGGAAACTGAATCGTCTCTCCTGGGTCCCACACCAGACGCGAGATTGCTCCGCTCATTCAAGCGAGGTTGGAAGATGCAAGAACATGGCTACGCTCAACTCCTACCAAACTGTGACAAGCAGAGGACGGTCCGTAGAACCTTTCCACTCTTTGCCGAGCCGCATTCGTTCCTGCGTCCCGTGTAGTCGTTTCGGGCGCCTCAAGCTTTCCGGCATGAGTAGAACGCATCTCTGGTGGCATTTATATCGAGCCCGCTGACGGTGCGCAGAGCATTTTCCTTGGCGGTCCAGTTTCTGAGACTCGGCCCAGAAGTCGTACGCGCCGCCTTCTTGGGTTTGGACTGAGCTGCCTTTGGACAATGCTGAGGCGACCCAACGGCACCAGCTTGGGCACTCGTATTGGCACAAACTTCGCTGCATGCATGCAGGTCGACTACAAGCGGAGTGCTCTGCCCCGCGACTGGCCCCCAGACATATGTATACGTGATACAATTGACTTGGTCCTACCTATGCTCACTCGCGTCCTTCGCTTCCGGGCGTGTGTGTCTATTTTCCGCCTGGGCGGAAACTATCCACCTTGACCGCGCCCACTCCGATGCCCCCGAACGGCATATTCGCCGTGGGAGTCGCGGCACCCCGCCCTTCGTGCCCAATCTGACCATGCCGCCCGTCCTGTCCTTCGGCGCCATCAGTCCTGTTCTCGTGCCCATTATTCCCAATCCAGACCTCCTTCTCAAACACCGGCGTCGAGATTGGCGACATGGCAAAAGGACTCGTACGTGCCGCCGACCCGCTCGCGGACCTCGGCGTATCCACCTGTCTTCCCAGTGCCGATGGGCGCTTATCCGCCGGCGTCTGGTGTCCCAGCTCGCTGTCCCCGTCCAGGTCCATCTCCATGTCCAAATCGTCGTCACGGTCCTCTGCAGCGCCAAACAAGTCGTCCACCAAGTCACCTTCGTCTCCATTCCCGCTCGGCGTTGTTGGCATGACGCTCGATCCTTCTGTCGTCGCGGGCGTGGCGCCGGGCGTGTCGGGCGCAGTCATGCCTAGTCCGCTGGTCCCGGTACTGGTCGAGGACGTGCGATGCCGGACGCTGCGCAGCTTTCCCTTTTCCTTTAGACGCTTGAGCACTTTATGCACAAACTCCTTGGTGAACGCCTTCATCTTTGCTTTCTTCTCCTCATTCAGGTTTGGATGGCGATGTGCAGCATACGAGTGCCCCTTCTTCTCCTTGTCAACGAGGAGCTCAGTGCACTGTGGTCAGCGCAATCCTACAGAGAGACAGGCCGCGTCACTAACCTCGCGCGCATACCGCTTGAAGGTGTCGTGGTCCATCTGCTCCTTATACTTGGTCATGCTCCTGACGACCACCTCCCCAACAAGCCTCTTGAGCTCTTTCTCCTTCTTCCTCTCCGCTTCTGCAGGGTCCAACACCCGTCTCTGCCTCTTCCGTTGCCGCTCATAGTCGTCCTCGACAGCTCGGTGAGCACTGCCACTTCCTGATCGACTGCTCTCTGCGGCTGGGGACGCCGCAGCTGCTGCGGTTGCAGCGGCAGCCGCCTGTGCCAGAGCAGCTTGCTGGGCCTGAGCAATGATCGCGTCGAGGGCGGAACGGTTCGCAGCTTCAACGGCAGCTTTGGAAGGCTGCGAAGGTTGACGTTGAGGCGGAGGTGGTGGTGGGGGACGGGGCCGTGGCGTGGACTGAAATCGAGGTCTAGGTGTGAACGGCATGGGGTGATTGGCCTCTTCCCAGGCTGAGGATGGACGGTAGACGACACCAGTACCAGTGTTAGATTCGGCGATTGTTGTCGTCTGCGCCTCGTCCTCTTCGTCCAGCGACGCGATCTTTGCTTTCTTGGCGATCCGATAGGGTGATTCGAGCGTCGACCAGTAGGTTAGCAAATCGTCGGCGAGCTGCTGCAATTCCTTGTCGTCGCCGTCGCGCAGCTCTCTGACGGGCTCCTCAATGCCAGAGTCCTCAATCTTCGTCCGGATCGTTGTCTTCCACTTGGCCATGGACTCGAGTGCCTGGGACGTCAGAGCTGCACCGTCTGATACAAACATGACACACCAATAAGACCACACTTCGCTCGTCCGCCAATTGCGTCAAGACCGTCTTCATCAAGCCGAATCCGTGCAGACGCATAAGCTGTCGATGTATGGTCATGTCGCTCGTCATCTGCCGTCAGCTGTACGCAAGACGCGGGCACGCCGCCGTGCTCACGCTGATCCGCTCCAGCAGCTTGGTCATCATCTTTGGATTTTCCACAGAT
>Ga0308169_10004825_pt1 | contig 12449 bp, 16 predicted proteins | sample PhyBR1_2_FD_202139 | JGI IMG/M metagenome (GOLD analysis project Ga0308169, IMG submission 202139) | Phyllosphere microbial communities from UC Gill Tract Community Farm, Albany, California, United States - DLSLSB.R1 | ecosystem: Host-associated > Plants > Phyllosphere > Unclassified | place...
GAACGTTATCTGCGTTCTGACATTCCTTGCGGATACGAGGCTTGCTCTGAATGCTCTGCGTATCCAGGTTACAAGGCGGTACTGCCTGTCGAAGGCGCTCAGGGACACAGCAAAATATCGAACAGGGCAGGGCATTGGTTGGTGATAGACACTAACATCGTGTTACATCAGGTGCGTCCTGTTCAAATACGATCGGGCGATTTGTGTCAATAGAGCTAAGCGTATGATGGACAGATCGACGTTCTCGAATCGCTTCCAGCGTCCATTCCTATCGTACTACCTTCAACCACCCTTGCTGAAACCCGACACCGATCCTTGCCTCTCTACAACCGATTACAATCTCTACTCGCGGATGAGGACCGAAAAGTATGGGTCTTCTGGAACGAGGAGAGGAGAGAGACGGCAACCAAAGTCGAGCGATATCGAACCGGAGCCGAGTCGATCACGACGGCTCGCATCGACGACGAGGACGACATGGGCGATGAATTGGATCCGGCGGGGTTGGAAGTCCCAGGCATTACCATGTCTAGGGAGACGATCAACGATCGTAATGACCGAGGTGTGTCCAACTACATGACTAAGTTGACCTGCGAAAAGGGGCCGAGCTGACTGCCATCTGTTTGTTATAGCTATTCGCTTGACGCTGGAATTCTACCAGACCCACTTGAATTCGATTTCTCCTCCTCGTACCACCTCTACCCATCCATCCTTGGTTCTTCTCACCGACGATCGTGGCAATCGGGAAAAGGCGGTCAAAGCAGGATTCAATGCGCTCTCCACTAGAGAATACGTCGATGGTATGACCGATGAGCTGACAAAGGTCAGATTAGGCGATCTGGTCGCAGTGAAATACGGGCCTGAAGGCGGCGAACAAAATTCAAGGTCTGCTGGCAGTTCCAAAAGGAAACTGTACCCAGAAGTGAGTCGTCCAAGCCGTCTTGCAAGGGAGATTCGCGCTTATAACGTTCTTCCTCGCAGTACCTCCCGCAAGCAACGCTACTGGCCGGCGTCAAATCTGGTGCTTTCTATCAGGGATACTTCAACGCCAACCCATATAACTATCTCGAGGTGAGTCTGCCGAGATCAATGCCGGTCAACAGAGCTGCGACCTGATTTTTATTGCATGTAGGGTACGGTCAACGCTTCCGCTTTCGGCAAATCGATCCTTCTGGTCGGTCGTGAAAGCATGAATCGAGCGATCGACGGAGATGTTGTCGTAATCGAAATGCTGCCTGAGGCTGAATGGAAAGCACCTGGACAAGAGGTTCTGGACCAAGATGGTGAGACATTATGTACGCTGAATGTACTCTCGCATTGCTTACACGTCCACGTCGTCGATACAGAGGCATTGAAGAACGATGATGCCGATGATGAGGAAGGGGAAACTCAAGAGACTGGTCAAGCCGAGGGTCGATTAGAGGAGATTGAGCAGAAGACAGCTGCCAATGCAGCCCAGCAGAACGCTGTTGAGAAACGGCCAACAGGCAAAGTCGTCGGCATTGTGAAGCGAAATTGGCGCTCGTAAGTCATCTCGATAAGCAATACTACACATGGCGTAATACTTGTTGACAAGGGTTGAATTACAGATACGTTTGTCACCTCGATTCTAGCTCTCTCTCGAGCAAGGATGCAACATCTCTCGCCCAGCAAACGGTGTTTGCTACCCCTCTCGAGCGGAAGTTACCTCGAATTCGTCTTCGGACTCGGCAAGCGCCTTCTCTGCTCGATCAGAAAATCCTCATCTCGATCGATGCGTGGCCACCTCATTCACGATATCCGGAAGGTCACTTTGTTCGAGCTTTGGGCAAGGTCGAGAGTAAAGAGGCGGAACAAGAAAGTTTGCTTTTGGAATACGAGGTGCCATACAGGCCTTTCGGGAGGGCTATCTTGAATTGTCTTCCCGTCGAGGGCGAAAGCTGGGTTGTGCCACCCAAGGAGGACGGCAACCTGATATGGCGAGATAGAGAGGATCTACGAGACTTGCTTATCTGTAGCATCGATCCGCCAGGTGAGTCGGTCTGCGGTTCGTATCTCGATTTGGATGGCGCTGATACATGCAGAACATAGGTTGCCAAGACATCGATGATGCTCTGCACGCCCGGCCCCTGCCTAACGGTAATATCGAAGCCGGTGTCCGTAAGTGCAATCGACGCTCTTAGACATTCGAACAGCAAGCTCATTTCCAGACACGCTATTCCAGATATCGCCGATGTGTCCCACTTTGTACATGCGGACAATCCGATGGATGCAGAGGCAGCTGCAAGAGGTACCACGGTATACCTCGTCGATAAGCGTATTGACATGTTGCCGAGTCTTCTTGGTACGAATTTGTGCTCCTTGCGACCCTTCGTGGAGCGATTAGCCTTCTCTGCTATCTGGGTGAGAGCTTTTGGGTTATCGTTCGAGCCCGGCTATGGGCTGACCATCTCTCCGCTCCAGGAATTGACCCCGGACGGTGACATTGTTGGTGTACGGTTTACAAAATCGGTGATCGCTTCCAAAGAAGCCTTTACTTATCAAGCGGCTCAGAACCGGAAAGACGACAAATCGCTGCAGGACCCTCTGACGGAGGGCATTAGGCTGCTGAACAGATTGGCGATCAAGCTAAAGGAGAAGCGTATCGCGGCAGGTGCTCTATCGTTGTCTTCACCGGAACTCAAGATCCACCTCAACTCGAATGAAGGAGCGCCGGAGCCGATTGATGTGGAGCAGAAGGCTATGCTCGAGACGAACAGTTTGGTGGAGGAGTTCATGTTATTGGCGAATATCAGTGTCGCGAGGCGGATACAGGAGGCTTACCCGCAGACGGCCGTCTTACGGTAAGTTTCGTCAACGTGATTACTGGCAAGTTTTCTCTGAACTGAAGCCCGGATCGATCAGTCGTCATATGCCTCCTCCGCAAACCAATTTCGAGACGTTGCAGGATATCTTGGCGAAGCGGAAAGGTCTTTCCTTGGATGTTTCTTCATCGAAAGCGCTTGCCGATTCTCTTGATACCTGCGTTGTGAGTACAAAGGCGTCTCGCCATGCCAATGTCGGAAGTCTAATATCCCGCAATCTAGGACCCTGGGCATCCCGAGTTCAACACCTTGGTCAGGATCATGGCAACGCGATGCATGCTCGCGGCCGAGTACTTCTGCTCTGGCAGTGTGTCCAAGGACCAATTCGGGCATTATGGATTGGCGACACCCATCTATACGCATTTCACTGTGAGTACATGCATTGGTTCAATTGAGCAACTGCATAGCTCATCAGACTGCCTCCCTGCATCTACAAGTCCCCTATTCGTCGATACGCAGACGTCCTAGCTCATCGTCAGCTCGCCGCTGCTATCGGCTACACGACCTTGCATCCCTCTTTGCTATCCAAGAGTCACGTGGAACGTGCCATGACGGTAGTCAACCGACGACATCGATTGGCGCAGATGGCTGGTCGAGCCAGTGTCGAGTTCTACGTTGGTCTCGCTTTGAAGGCGAGAGGCAAACGAGCTGGACGGGAGGACGGCGGCGTGACCAGAGAAGACGCCTTTGTGATCAGGGTATTCAAGAATGGTCTGGCGGTCTTTGTGCCCAAGTGAGTCGCTGAACCGCCATTTTCAAAGGCAGACTGCATGGCAAGGCTTGAGTCTGACCAGCTTCAACTCGACAGGTTGGGCCTAGAGGGTTTAATTACTTTCAGCAAGGACTCTCATGACTACGACGCCGAGCAATACCGTTTGGCAGTACCGAATCCCGAGGGCGAGAAGGTAGACATTTCCGTCTTTGACACCGTCGTCGTCGACATTTCTCTCGAAAAGGACAAGCAAACGCAACGATCCAAGGTGAAGATGACGTTGGTTAGCCCTGCGAACTCGGAGCAATTGTAGAGGACAGTTGTAGCTTTTGCGTAGGTGCGATATGACGATGTAGCCTTTAGCCGGTATTTCATATTCCTGGCCCCTGTCGTCCGAAACCCGGTCAACCCTGGTTTGCTTCCGGCATTTAGGCCGATGCTACCCCGCTCCGTCGACGTTGCCGCAAATCGGGACGTTGCCGCTTGCCGCCGATCCTCTGCCGCAGGGACACGCGGGGGACCCTTCCGACCGTTTTCTTGGTCAACAAGGTGTACGCGTCCAAAACGCCAGGTCGACTGCAGCTGGGTTTTCGGGCGACCCTCGACCTCGAACAAGGAGGAGATCAGAACATGGGGCCAACGTGGGATCGGCCCGGGCCCCAGGTCTTCCCCTTTGTCACCAGTGGACGCTATCGTCAATCGGACTGATGAAATCCGACGGGGTTGGGAGTTTCAAGAGGATGTCTACGTTTTTTTGGGACGCGGCTTAGCGGTAGATACCCGACTTGCAGCTGATCCCAGCAGAGAGCCCGTGTTGTGCGGAGAATAGTTCGCTCGATCACAAGCCAAGAGGCTTCTTTCTCGTATCCTTTTTTTTTATCGTGTCACCCTGTTGTACCATAGTATCGACGTATCTGTTCATCCATGACGAAGCAGAGTTTCAAGGTCAAGCTGGAACCTGTAGGCACTACTATCGTCTGAGCTAGTTTGATTCGGCATTGTCGGACATTTATTCGGAGCAGTACCGAAATCTCCTGTCGCCGGCTCAAAGATCCACCTTGCAACAGTGGATCTCACTATTCCCCCATCAACGATCAACGTAGCTCGGTCTGATCGAGATCTCAAGTTCGCTTGGAAAGCCTTTGTCTTGACGTCATACGAGACGTTGTGCGCATCACTGCGATCACTGCGCATTGCCATTGTCTAAGGTGTGCTTCTGGAACCCCTTAGGAAACGCTCTTCATCGGCAGGCTAGCTCTGCCTTTCGATCGGTTGACTATGAGCGACAAGACGCCTTCGGGATCAAGAGGAGGATCTAGGAGAGGGTCAAAGGATGACCGGGACCGACGACGCAGTCAAGGTGAGTCGAGGACAACAATCGCTCTTTCGATCCTCCCGATAACGTTTCCCTAATCGCGTTTCAACTGATTTCATCTCGGATCTGATCCGTTCCGTCTCACCATCCTTTCGATCACTCGCTCCACGCCTTTTTCTTTTTCCTTCTGTCCGAACCTCGCTTGGAACCAAATGAACAGTGGGCTTGTTCACGACCTCGGCAAACGAAGAGCTCGAGCCGTTTCAACTACCCAGGCGAGCCCCTGACGATCGGTTGGGTGCGTAATCTTGTCCCGTTTTGAGGTGGTCCCCTTTTCCCTTTCCGTGTTCCCCTTTATCACGTCTGGGCTTCCCCGGCTAGACCGGAGGCGAGAAAGTATGATCGACGATCACAAACATCGTGCACGGGCTTCGCTCGGCGAACGGGTGGAAGGTTACAAAGCAAAGCCGCCCTCGCCCTAGGGAGATCCACCCAGCCGACGATGATAGCGATCATCAGCCCCTCAACCCCTCGCAAGCGATCGTCCTTCCAGCTTCTAGACTAGCAATTTGGGGGCTCACCAAGCTGACCCGACACCTCCACTGCGCCTCTTTACCCCTGTTCTTTGTTTCCTTCTATTCGCTCTCAATCGGATCACTGGATCACTGGCCGTATAAAGATCAACCCGAAACAAGTGACCGGGCACAGCAACGGCTCAGCATGACGACCCCTTTCCCCGGCCCAATCATGACCCTCGCCCCAAATCCGGGTGGATCCAGTCAGCGCATTGACACAGATCAAAACGGGCGATCAAATCAAGAACGTCAGCTGGGCAACTCGACGACAGTCGATGATCGTCGCAGTGGAGATGGTATAAAGACGACGCACGGTCCTTGGAGTCGAATCATTCCCGGGAATCAGCAACAATCGTTCCCGCCACCTCGATCTTTTTCCTCCTCGACAAGACCGCCAGATTTTCCTTTTGATAAGGACGACATCTCGTCTCCTAGAATTGGTTCTCTTGTACCGCCACCGCCCTTCTCCCCGTCATCTCAGCCTATCGCTGGTCCATCCAGATCAGACACTACGACAGGACAGCCTATCAACCTTTCTGCATCCACAAACGGTGCTTCTCACGCTGAGAACAGACCCGACATGCTCCGCTACTTGTCAGGCTATTCGGCGGCTTCCACCTCCGACATGAGGACACCTCATACACCCGGTCTCCCACCAAACGACTATGCTCGTGGCGACGCCAAGGGCTATCCTTTCACTTCGAAGCGACCCGAGATGACGCCCAGAGACAGTCATTCGAGCTTCTCCTCCCGAAATGGGGCACCTTCCTCGACGCATCCTTTTCACCTGGAGCTTACGACCAAGGGCAGAAAGAGGAAGAGGCTCGCCAAGGCATGCTCTGCTTGTCACAAGAATAAACGGAGATGTGATGGGTTTGCGCCGTGTAGCAACTGGTTAGTCCCGTCGAATCGATATAGACGAGGCCGTTTGGCTTGGCTGACCTCTGTCTTTTTGCCTTTGGTCCCTCCATCAGCGAGTTCTCATCCAGAGTATGTAGTTACCTCAACTCGGCTGGAGAGGCAATTCCTCCACCCCGAACTCGTGAAGCTACCACCGCGGCCAAGGAGGAATCCCCCGAAGCCAAGAAAGGAGATGGCGATGTCGACGAAGTCGAAGATACGAACGAACATGATGATCGTGTACAAGCGACGAACCCAGACGAGCTTCGTCGACCATCGATAGACCTTACATGGGCTGCCGAGAAAGAGTCGCAGAGACTCTACGATCTCTTGCAAGACTCGCGTCGCACCTCGGATAAAGAAGCTTATGACGATCGACAATCGTGGCTTGATGCAAGAGAGAAAGAAGCGCTCGAAGCCTTGTCTCTGTCTCGAGACGGATCTCCCCCTGGCTATCAGACTGGACTGGGAGTCGATCTGAATGGCGATGGTCGCGGTCGTACGGTGACTTCAGGCTCTACAGGTGATCCACCAGGTCAATATTCTGCCACCACGCAAGGAGCATCTTCCAGTCATGGGAACAGCCGTGACTCTTCTAGCGGAGGAGGTGCGAACGGACACAATCGTGGACAGGGGAATATCGGACGTGAGACTGATGAAGAGGAAGGGCGTCGAAGGAGAGGACAGGATGATGCCTGGTACACCTCGGTTGTCGATCGCATCGATGCTGACGATGCCTTGACCGAAGAACTGTGCCATCAGTTTTTTGCGCGAATGCATCCGTATCAGATCATGTTTCACAAGCCTACCTTTACCCATCGACGATACCTTCGGCAAACTCCTTCGGCGCTCCTCCACATCATGTACGCTCTCGCATCAAGATTCGTCAACGATCCCAAACTGCTTCCCCCTTCGGCTCAAGAGACCGAGTCGCGTTTTCCGCTCTACGCCAAGGGAGAGGTATTGGCGACTCGGGCTAGACTGGAGACGGACGCCTGGCTGAGGTCATGCGGGATCGCCAAAGAAGCTGGAGCTGTCGAATGCATAGTGCGACGACAGGGCGATAGAGATTACAAGACGACATGGGTGGATACGGAGATGACTCAAGCGATCTGCTTGATCGGTTTCTACGAGCAGTGTTTTGGCAGATCTGAGAGAGGGGACAGCTATATCGGTATGTTGCAAGCATCGCGAGTTTTGATGGACAGCGCTGACTGGCTGTTCTTGACCCGCTCAGATATGGCCATTGCACTTGCCAGCCACGTTCATCCTCAATCCGAGATCATGGAAGGCGCCGACTCGTCTACAACGGAACAGATGATAGCCACCCTGATGGAGACCCGACGTCGAGTCACCTGGATGCTCTATTTGGCAGATATCTCGGCAGCTACAAATGGTCGTCCAAGACGCCTACATGATCATGATCTCGCGGGTACAACATTACCTGGCGCAGAAGCAGGATGGAATCGCCATGGGTCCTATAAAACGCCCAAGGCCCGTGCAACGTTCACAGTCAGTGGTCCCGATGAACAGCTCGATGTGGGGGAATTTGGACATATCATCAGAATCGTGAGTATCCGATCCGACACCAAATTTGGGTGCGCGATAATAATACCGCACGCTTTGCTGCTGCGCTCTGTCAGTTGTCAATCTTCGGGAGAATCATGGAGGTCTCGAACAGAAGCGCGGATGGTCAAATTTGGGTCCGCATATCATCTCTTGAGAAGAGCTTGCAGGTCAGTTCCGTTCTTGTTTCTTCATGAGTCCACCTCTAGATATACATTGAGAGTGAGCTCATCTTGGGACTTCGTGCTCTAGGCCTGGGCCGTGAACTTGCCCCTCAATTGGCACTTCAACTCCGACAACTTCGTGAAGCACGTGAATCAACTGACTTCGCCGATTCCGGCTGTATCGCTGTCAGCGTTTTGCTTTACCTTTGCCCATGCTTTGGCGGAATCTAGTCAATTCTACCTGCAATCTGCGGCTGCTCTTGTGGGCGAGGTGGACGCCGGTACGACGGCTCGAAGACAGTCACAGGCCGTTGACAACCTGATCATCACACTGGATGCGATCGGGGATATCGGTCGCCACTCTCCACAGAGTGAGTCTATGCTGCAAGATTTCAGCCGCTCGTTAATGAAACGCTCATCAGTCGACCTTTTTTACGCTTATGTAGTGTTCTTTCCGCTGCATATTGTGTCGAGTTGGTTGGAACATACCAATACTTCGCTCCCTCGTGGTAAAAGTCCTTCGCTTCAAACCAAGCAGAGGGAGCTCAAGCTCAGACATTGGTGGACTGATCTCCGCCTCATCTGGGGAGTCGAAAGTCGTGCAACACCGAGGACTTCGAATGCAGATCTGAAACGCAGCGCTTCAGCACGTCAGCAACAAGCCCCCCTTCCGGTCATGCGTCAGAGCGCGCATCCGTCTCCAATGGATCAGGCTGAAACGTCGAGGAGGTCCTTGATCGCATCACCTGCGACCAACATCTCGCGTGGAGATTTCCAACCACCACCTTCCCGGTCGGACGGCTACCTGACTCCCCACCAGCCTGAGCGAGCCTTAAATATTCCCCCAAGGAAACTATCGGACCTGCTCGACAACGCACCATCGCGACACGTGATTACCGCTCCAAAGCCGGATGTCTTGCCCAGGGGATCCATGAGCCATCCCACCTCGAATATCGAACTGCGTCATTCTAAAAGTCCGACGGATGACCGGCGCTCAATCCTCATAGCTCAAAACGGTCCTGCTCAGGCAAGCGAGGAACGGTCACCATCCTTTGCCGGTTTGGACGGTCGTGAGCGGAAGAGACCTCGTTTATCGGAAGAGGATGTTCCAAGCGCTCGACGAGAGCAAAAGCCCACTCCCCGAAGCTTGTCCAACGAACACGAGAAGCCTCATCAAGGGAATGCATCTGAGAAGCCTTCCGACACAGGAATGAACGGCATGTCAGTTCTGGCAACAGCAGCTGCAGCCAGTCGATAGAGGGACTGAGATGGACTGAGGTGTCCGACGGTTCCAGAGCGTTGAATGACTCCAGGATAATCATAGGATAATGCGGTTCCTTGAGCTTGATACCCGGCAATTTGATCTAGATATAATGTCACCCATTTGCGAGGAGAACCCTTGTATGGCGTGCGAGAACCTGTTGGTATGAAAGTATATGATAACGTTGAGGTGAAAGAAAACTGTACAACGGAAAAGGCGCAAAGATCGTTCACCATGACCAACTTGCGGTCTTGGTGCATCTGGATCGTATCGAGGTCACCATCGCCCCTCATCCAATTCGTTTCGGGCTCTGATGCTCTTGTACATGATCGCTCCATCTATTTCGCAATTGGCATGATCAGGCTTCGACCTTCTTGAGGTTCTGATGAAGCTTCGGGTCGTTCTGGATGACACGTTCGAGGATCTTGTCGATGACGGCAGACCGATTCTTCTCGACGTCGGTTTTCAGCGTCTCGACCTGCTGCTCGGTATCTTTGTCGATCGTAGCCTGCGAGTCCTTCGTTTGTGACTTGTGCTATTTAGCAGTGATTGCATCAAGGCGAAGATATCAGATTCTCTCGCAGGAAGACGATTGATTCAATGCCCTCTTTACTGACCTCGGACTCGAACGTGGTAAAGTCCTTGTCCTTTTGGGCCCGATACGCTTCGATCTCCTTGGCGGCTTCGGCTCGAGCATCCTTCAACTTCTGCACTCGGTCTGCAGGAACGTCAATCAAGTTGCGGAATTGTAGTGAATTATATGATCGTTAGGTGTCCAAAATGAATTCGCAAGGGAGGTGGATGAGTGTGATAAGCGGTATAGCGAATTTAGAAGTCGCATAATCGAGTAACCTACACTGTCGGGCCTTCTGTACTACTTTAGCGGCTTCCTTCTCTGCCTCCAAGAGGGTCTGGATTCCCTGAGACGAAGTCTGTGCACAAAGGGTTCAAACATCGTTAGGGTCGTTTAGAGCACAAACTTAGCTGCAATGACGAATGCGAGTGCCTCACCATGATACGTAATTGTAGTTCTGGGTGCTAGGCCTTGCCGAATTAAGATGGAGATCGTATCAGGAGCAAGATATCTCATGCATAAACTACATAAGATTAGATCAAGCTGATCCCACTTGAGCTCGTCATACCTAGCTTGCTACACTCGGCCTGAATCTTCACTCGCACCGCGGATCCCGCGTCATCCACAGACTCGGTCATCTTCAGGGTCGATAGCGATTGCGCTCGCGAGTCCGAACGAGCTAAATGTTCAATTGAAGCTTGAAAGGGTACTGTCTTACGGCTATACATCGAACGGCGGAACAGCACCATCGCGGATCATTACAAGACGTAGCCGAGGGAATTGCAGACTGGCACATTACGTTCCAAGACCTACCCTGAGATAGTTTTGGCTTGCATGAACCGCCGGCATGTCCCTCTACTCTGACAACCCGACGGAGCAAGATCCATACCAGGCTTTGGCTGTAGCCCTTGCGAAACCGGCAGATACAGCAGAACAATTTGGAGCTCTTCAAGTTGTATCGGATCTGCTCGAAGAACAGCCTGCTGCCGTTGAGACACTTTGCCTGCCTCTATTCGAACACATAAAAACTACGGGCGATACTGCATTGAAGCGATGGGTCTTGGAAAGGATCGCGTTCGGTGTAGGACGCTGCAAGCTGCAGATGGAACGGAAGACAGCCAGTACGTACAGACCGATCGATTCCGGCGTTCAAGGAGCACCCTTTTGTATCGCCCTTCGTGCTATTTGTACATCTACCTTAGGCAAGCTTCAACACTTTCTAATTGCCTCGCTCTGCCCAATTTGTAGTCGCGTCGACGGTTCTCTCAGATATGGTACAACTGCTTCAAGATACTTCTCCTGCTATAGTTAAATTGGCAATACAGATCTTGAGCTCCATCTATCCTCTTCTGTTCAGATCAATGTAAGTCTGGCTTTTAAGACATTGGGCAAGATGTTTCAGTTCCAGGCGTCAGTCGCTCAGTTGTCTGCCTATCATATCGCAGATGTCTAGCTCGGCCACCCCCTCCGGATCAATGGCCTCTGCTCACCGCAGCCAAAACCCAGATTCTTTCTTTTGCCTTGGCTATCTCGATCGAACCTGCGACTCTCGGCCAACCAAGGGAAGTAAACATAGGGGTCCGTGCGATCGCCTGGAAGTTCGTGCAGCGTGCCTTGCTAGTCGCCACAAGAAGCGGAAGCGCCGACCCAAGAGTGAGCTTTGGCGACTCCTAAGATGGTTTTGATGTTCGGCCGCTGACCGCCATTGATAGCTACAACTGCAAAATAAGGATGATCCGAACCTCAATTTGGTACCAGCGGTTCATCCATATATCAAGACCGTCGACCTCATGAATGAAACCAAGCAATTCCTCGCGCAAACTACTCAAGCACTTGCGAACAGCTGGTATGTAAACGACAATCTTAGCTTTTCCCTCTGGAGTGCTAAGCGGACGAATTTTCGATGCCATGCAGCGAGAATTGCGTTTTACATCCCATTCTCAATATGATCCCACCTTTGTTGAAGGCACGACCGGCTCTTGCAGCTAGTCTAATCCCATCCTTGACTAGTTGGACACCGGCAAATATGCAAAGCAGCGGCTGCTCGCCGAGTCAGATCCGAGCAGTTGAGAAAAGTTTGAAGGTCGCTATGGTTCACTTGCTGAGGTACGCATCCGGGGGGCTGAGGCCGTATTTGGGACACGATACTGATTCCCGCTTGACACGCTCAGGACTGCGCTCTTTCCCGCTTTTGGTGCTCAGCTCAATGATGCGCTCACGAAGCAAAACGCAAGAACTAGTGCTGCGCTCAAGGCCGAGAAAATAGCTCGTCACGAGGCAGCTGCACGTCGTGCTCAAGCCTCCGCCTCAGTCGTTGCTAAACGAGAACATGGGCAAGTTGGGCAGGCCTCCACGGATGGTGGACCGTCTGCCTCCAAACGGCAGCGAGTAGACACTCCGCCCGTTAAAGACACGTCGATGTCAATTAGGCCAGGCGAGGGGCTTGGTCCAGATTTTGACGTCACAACGCTCAATTTCGATGCAATGCTGGAGCTCTTCTACATCACACTGAATGGAATTGATGAACGGACTATTCGCACAT
>Ga0308169_10004827_pt1 | contig 12445 bp, 16 predicted proteins | sample PhyBR1_2_FD_202139 | JGI IMG/M metagenome (GOLD analysis project Ga0308169, IMG submission 202139) | Phyllosphere microbial communities from UC Gill Tract Community Farm, Albany, California, United States - DLSLSB.R1 | ecosystem: Host-associated > Plants > Phyllosphere > Unclassified | place...
GTCTTCGAGGCCTGCGATCGTGCGCAGGACCTCGAACTTTGTCGGCCGGTTGATGTCGTTTCGGCGCTTAAATGCCCGTTGCCACTCGCCTGTCGTCAAGAGGTCGCGCGGACAGCCCACTTGATCGAAGCCGACACCGGCCTCGGCGCACTTCAGTAGGATCCACTGAATGTCGCGAGAGATGACTTGGTTCATACGCCAGTTCAGCACGCCCGCGGGCGTCGAGAACATGAGGGCGTGATGCGCGAACTCGTGGTGCTCGAGAAGGTACGCGGCGCGGTCTTCCTCCGGGAGCGCGCGCCAGACGTCTCCCATCTTCGCTAGGCTCGGAGACCCCATCGCGCTGAACACCGCCCGCGAGCGGCCGATTTCGTGTCTAATCGACGCGCCTAGAAACGAGACGTCGTAGACGCCGTCATGCCCCGAATGGAGTGTTTCACTTCTTCGATCGGAGGAGCACATTGCAAAGCAATTTCACGTCGTGAGGACTCGCATCGGCATGGAGTTCCAACGACTTGCCATCGATCTCCATGCGCACGGACGGCTTCCTGATCAGCTTGAGGACCGCCTGGGCGGCGGTCAGGAAGCCCCCGATCGCGCCCAAAGCTGGTCCGGCAAACTTAAGGACGAGGATGATCGTCGCCGCGTCCATGTTGAGCCTCGGCTCGAGCGTCGCGACGCGGAAGTCGGACACCCCGTCCACTTGCGCGGCGAGCCCACGGGAAAACGCGACAGCGCTCTCGGGATCATCGAAGGTAATCTGGACGCCTAGGTCGGACATGCGGTTCTCCTCGCACTCAATGTGAGTATCGGCCACACAACGCGCAACCGCGGTCGTTGAGGGGCGATGCGGCGGGTGACTTGGTCGGGCTTAGACACCCGAGGTCCTAGCGCGGAAAAATCAGCTTACTAGGCGGGTTTCCGCCTCGGCCCCCGTTGCGCCTTCACAGCCGCCGCTTTGGCGCGTTCGGCCGCTACGATCGCGCAATCCGGGGCGTGCGGCGGCACCGTCCAGCCGCAGGCATCGCAGCGGCGGTCGTCTCTACTCATGTCCCTGACTACCTCTCGTCATCCTCGTCCTCCTCGTAGCCCCGCTGGTAGGCGTAGTTGAAGAGAGCATCGAGTTCGCTGAAGTCGGCAAGGCCGAGACCTTGCCGCAGCCGTTCCGCGTCGCCGGCAAAGCGGGCGTATAGCGCGCCGTTGACGGACCTCTTGGTCGGCAGGTCCGGATAGCCTTCGATGTTAGCTAGGCCCATGCCGGCGACCGAGTTCCGGTTCATGACAGGGAATCGTGCGGGATCGCGAGTGTGAAGCGTCTCAGTGAGGACGTTCGTGCCAGCGCGGGGGATCTTGTCGAAGTGCGACTTAAGAAGGTTGAACAGTACGGCGGGGTCCTCGGACGGTTCGGTAGCCAACGCGCGCAACGCCGCCTGAAAGCGGGCGGGCCTCCTCGCAACGGTTGTCTTACCGCGCGTGATCCCGCTCGAATGCCAGTGCTGGATCAGCTCTTCATACGCTTTGAGGAACCGAGCTTGCATCAAATCTGGTTGTCCGGCGAGCACGGCGAGCTGTGCTCGGGCCTTCGACGCTGCCGCCTTGCGACGCTTGACCGACTTCGCAAAGCCCTCCGGTCCTCGGTCGGCGCGCATTTCGGCCAAGAGGTCGACGAGCGTGAGCGTATCGCCAGGCTGTGTCGCCATCGCGCGAAAGGCTCGCGATTCGGCCGATTTCATGGTCGTCCGATAAATGTCGCGACGCTTCTCGTACGCCTTGATCAACTTCGGGGTCGCCTTGACGATGTCCCCTGCCTTGTCGCGCTCGTCGATCCACTTTCTGAGCCAAGCCTCCTGCCTAGCCGCGAGGCCGGAAAGAAGGGACGACATCTCATGATTGTCGGCGAAGCCGCCCCTCGTCATGTTCGCGGACCCGACGATCAGCGCTTGCCGGCGGGCACTCTTGAGCCAGTAAACCTTCGGGTGCAGCGTGTGTCTGCTACGCTCTCGGCCCATGTACACTTCGATGCTGCCGCCAGCGGCGGCGGCCTTTGCGTGAAGTCGCCGTATTGCTCGGAGCACCGCCGGCTCGCTCTGATAGAAGTCGAGGCCGATCACGAAGGTGGCCTTGAGCCCCTTGGCCGCCCGTTCCGCAACGACCGTTTCGATGAGCTTCCACCCCGAAGACTTGGCGAAGGCGACGATGCAGATGAGGTGGGTCGCGTGCGCTAAGTGCCGCCTGAGTTCTCCGGCATGGCCTTCGTCCCCGTTGCCCAGGAGTAAGGCCAGTGCCGGCGTGCGCGGGGTGGTTCTCGGTATCGTTCGTTCCCATCGTCGTGCGTCCGGGCCTAGCGGCGGCGAGGCTATTCGCAGACGCCGGCCAGCGTCTGATCGGCGTTCATCGTCATCATCATCCCATACTGCCGTCCAGCGTAAGTGGCTAATTGGGCGATCCCGCAAGCGGCCCATCTTTGAGCGCGCGAAGGACGTGTACGAATGGCAGGTATTGAGTCCAGCTTAAGTCGCTGTGGATGTCGCATTGTGGGTCTTAGGCGCACAGCTCCCTAATCCGCCGCATATGATCTTGTAGGAATCTCTCTCGGGGCGAAGCGCGCATTTCATCCCAGCGACTTTACCTCTTACCAGCCATCTCAGCCCCACATCCCAGAGAAACGCGGCGATCTCGAGCCAACAAGGGGAAGCACGCCCAAGGCGTACTCCTGTCACAGAGGTCCGGTTTCGGTGTCAAAGGATAAAGCGCTGGATGCCCCGTGAGGATCATAACTACTAGTTCGCTATAGATCGCCCTTGGCCGTTTTCCCCTAGTGCGGCGGAACAGATCGCGCCCGTATGTTCCGCAATCGTTCGTTGACGCTCGCCACCAGCCGCCGCATAGTGTGGGAACCAGCGGGGGAGCGTTATGCCACGATTGACGGTCACCACGATAAAAAGCGCAAAGCCCGGCCGGCATGGCGACGGTGCCGGCTTGTATCTCCTCGTCAAACCGAGCGGCGCGAAGTCATGGCTGCTACGGGTACAAGCTGACGGACGCCGCCGCGACGTCGGATTAGGTGCCGCAGATGTTTTACCGCGCGTACCGGGTGAAGTCCGGCCGATCGACGACGTCCCGCTGCTACATCGCCGTGTGCTTTCCCTCGCCGACGCACGGGAAAAAGCTCGGCAGTTACGCGAACTGGCAAAGGCTGGCCGGGATCCCGTCGTCGAGCGTGACAAGGACCGTCAGGGAGTCCCGACGTTTGAAGCAGCGGCCCGGGCAGCGCATGCGGCACTAAAGGATGGATGGGCGACAAAGAACGCCGCAGCCTTCCTGTCGACGCTTGAGGAGCATGCCTTCCCTAAACTTGGGAAGCTGCGGGTGGACCGGATCGAGGCCAGCGACATCCGCGATATGCTTGCGCCGATCTGGCTGACAATTCCTGTCGCCGCTGGAAAAGTTCGCCAGCGTGTCGGCACCGTCCTTAGCTTCGCCAAGTCTAAGGGGTGGCGTGCGAGCGAGCCGCCAGGGCGATCGGTGACAGTCGGCCTGCCGCGGCAACCGAAGACCGGCAACTTCGACGCTATGCCCTACTCAGAATTGCCGGGCTTCGTGTCGGATATGCATTCGAAAGCGCAGACGACGGGACGTCAGGCGCTGTTATTCCTGATCTTCACGGCGGCACGGCCGGGCGAGGTGCGCGGCGCGCGCTGGGGCCAAATCGATTTTGCCAACCGCGACTGGAACCGGCCGGCGGACCTGATGAAGGGAAAGGAGGCACACAGCGTCACGCTGAACGCCGCCGCCGTGACGCTGCTGGAGATGGTAAAAGCCGACCGGACACCGAAGCCGGAGGAGCTGATATTCCGAGGGCAGCGCGGTGCCAAGCTTTCGGACATGACCATGAACAAGGTGCTGCGCAGCGCAAAGCTGCCTCACGACGCGCACGCCTTCCGCAGCTCGTTCCGCGACTGGGCTGCAGAGAAGATGCCCGAAATACCTGACCCCGTAGCTGAGGCAGCATTGGCCCACGTCGTGCCTGACAAAGTCGTGCGCGCCTATAAGCGAACGCAGTTTGTCGAGATGCGACGGCGATTATTAGATGGTTGGGGCGAATACGCCGCAGGAAGCACCGAAGGAGCTGCAAATTGACGCCGAACCAACAACGGCATGCTGACGATGCGATGCTGATGACAGGCGAATGGATAAGCTCGGCAGAAGCACTGGACTGGTTGGTGCAGCGCCGCGTTGACCCGGTAGCGGGCGCGGCCTCGCTTTTGATTTGGGCCGCCAGTGACGTAGAGGGGCTTTCCCTTCGGGCAAAAGCCAAATCTTACAAAATAGAACCGTCAACCGGATACGGTTCCCGGGAACAACTTTACGATGTCATTGTTCACCGCTGGATTTGGCGCAGCAATGTCGATTTAGCCGATCATGCGACCGGCACCTTCAAGCTGAAAAATATGGAATTCAACTACGACATCACGCTTCTCGGCGTCGAATATTCGCTAGATGATCTAGAGCTGATCGTCCCGCAGGGCTCGCAGAAACCCGCAACGCCTGACCCCGTGAAAACTAGACGTTCTGGCGGCGGACGTCCTCCAGCGCCGTGGTGGCCCACCTTTGCGGCCGAACTGGCAGTGTATGTACATGAGGTGGGGTTGCCGGCGGGCACCGGCGCCATGGGACAGGGGGAAATGATCGAAGCCATCCAGACACGGATGGTTGAAAACGGCCACCACAAAGCTCCTGACCGTTCATCGATCCAGGCTGTCGTACAGGAAGTGCTTGATCGCCTCCGCCCTGAATAGGCGGAGTTTCCGGCAATTACTGGCAGTTGTCCGCTGATCGTCCGCCAGCGTTCGCGCAGAAAAGTCTCGTTCACGGCGGTTCGTAACCCGCCGCTGACGACGGAGGCTTTATGCAGATCACGACAACCGTAAAGGGCGCGTGCGACATGTCTGGCTTGGGTAAGACCAAGTTGTACTCGCTCATCGCCGAGAACAAAATCGACACCATCACCATCGGCCGCCGCCGGCTCGTCAAGATCGACAGCCTGCGCTCGTTGCTGAACGCAGCGTGACCGGAGATGCCAGCAGCAACGACTCGCGGTCGTAAAACGCAGAAGGCCGGCGCGCCAACGCCGACCTCCACGAACTTCATCAACAGCAACAACATCGCAGATAGCGCGACTGCTCTTCGACTGCAACGGCTTCGTCCGTTCGGCCTCGCTGGTCACCGCGCGAGCCTGATCGCCAGCATGGCGTGGGAGGTGGCCCATGGGTAACGACACCAGCGCCGCCGCCTATGCGGGCATCGCTCAGGCAGCCGAGCGCCTGCGTGCAGTCGTCTATCGGACGCTCTACGCCAACCCGCGCGGGCTGACCGTGGACGAGACGTGCAGCATCGCGAAATACCCGAGGTACAGCCTCCAGCCGCGCTTCACCGAACTGCGCAAGAAGCGGGTGATCTTCGACACCGGCTTGCGCCGGCGCAACGTCAGCGGGGCAAAGGCCATCGTCTGGCGCATCGCCAAACAGGGGGAAGACGCAGCATGACGATCGTCATCAACACCCCCTGGGTGGTCATCGAAGACGGCCACGTCGGTTGGCATGTCTGGCTCGAGCACGACGCAAGCACGACTCAGCACGACACGAGCACGACCGAGTACGAAAGGGCATTCTCGGTGCGGCTCTACGCTCAGTCTTATGCCAATGGCCTCGCCTCTGGGAATGGCTACGCGATCTTGGATCGTTCGACCTACCATGCCGAGCCGTGGCATGATGACTGCCCCGACGCGTGCTGCAAGATACCGTTCCTCGCCGAACGGGGCATGGCGCGCGCCATCGTCGTCGAACAGCTGGATGCGCAATCCTGGTACATTGCTCGACGTGGGCACGACACCCCGGTCGAGCCTTGGGAGCGGGGCACCAGCGTCATCGGCAGCTGGGCAACCGTCGCCGCGGAAGCGGCTTCCGCCGGTCGTCGGAGTGGCATGTGCGTGCTGTTCATGACGGGAAACGGGATAGTTCGGCCGATGTGGGAAGCTGCGACCGGACCAGCCCGTTATCTCAGCGTTCAGGGCGTCGCAGAATGACGGCGCCGTCTCCCGCTAAGCCGAACCTGTTCATCGTGCTGTGCCAGGTAGAGCGCTCGACCTGGTGCGTCGTTCGTCGGCAACTCCTTAACGGGAAGGAAAGCTTCGCCAGCCGGATAGCAACAGCACGGCCTTACGAGGCCGCCTGTCGTGCCGCGATGGACGCCGCGCACGCTGAAAAGCTGCACCTCGGCATTCAGCTGAGCGGCTGCCGAGTGCGCCGGTTCGACCCGAAACATGACATGCAGGAGCCGCGAGTATGAGCGCTCTCGTCCGCACGATGCCAATAAACAACGGGGCGTGGCTCGACCATCGCGTCGTTACCTTCAACGGCCAGCATGACACCCGGTTCAAGACCGGAGAGGACTATTCGACCCTCACGCTTGCGGAGCTGTTCGACATGGGCCCCGCGTCCCGCGACAAGCGGTCGAGCCCGGCGTGCATCCCGAGCAGCTACCATAACCATGATGCGCGCGAACACGCACGGCAGCGTGAAGCCGGACAGTTCGTAGCACTTTGCGGCGATGTCGATGCTGGCAATCACACGCTGGAACGCCTCACCAACACCGTGCAAACGTTCGCCGCTGGGGCCGCGTGGCTCGTCTACAGTAGCGCCCATGCTCGGGAGGGAGACATGCGCTGGCGCATCATCATCCCGTTGGACCAGTCCGTTCCATTTCCGGATTGGCACGACGCTCAGTGCGCATTCTTCGCCTTCATGGAGAGGGCTGGGATCGTGATGGATCACGCAATGGCGCGCGCAGCGCAGCCCGTTTATCTTCCAAATGTGCCTGCCGTGCATACGAAGTCGGGGACCCCATTGCGCGCAGCCAATGGCGCGCCGCTGTTCTATCAAAGCGCCTCCACCAAAACTGCGCTGCCGGGTCTCGCGATCACGACCGGGACGGTAGCAACCGGCATTGAAGCCATACGGCAGCAGCGGGCAGCTGATGATCGGGAGCGCGATCAGATCCGCCGCGCTGCGGCATCGCGGCGCGCGAATCGTCCCGCAGGAGATAGCGGCAATATCATCGATGCCTTCAACGCGACCAACAGCGTGGCCGTAATGCTCGAGCTTTGCGGTTATGAGCAGAGCCCGCGCCATGCAGAGGATTGGCGTTCGCCGCATCAGACCGGCGGAACTTATGCGACCCGCATCATAGGTGAAAAGTGGGTCAGTCTATCCGGCTCGGATGCCGCATGTGGCGTTGGCGAGCTGTGCAAGAGCGGTTGCTTCGGCGATGCCTACGACCTCCTTGTCCATTACAAGCACGGCGGCGACCACAAGGCAGCCTTCCGTCAGATTCACGCCGAACGCACAGGGTCTGGCACGAATGTTATCAGGGCTCGCTTCACCTCCGAACCGCCGCCGTCCGAGCACGGCGACCCGGGCTGGCAGGAAGTGCCGGAGTGGGTTCAGCGGAGTGGCTCAGGGTCGGATTACGAGGCTGACCTAGACGCAGAGAGTGCGGCGGCGTCGGTCGAGGACCGCCGGTCGATCCGCACCACCGATTATGCCGCTGACAAGGTGGCCACAGCTGAACCGGCGCGCGTGATCGCCACGCCCTACGTCTGGCGCGATCCGACAACGCTCAAGCCCCGCGAGTGGGTCTATGGTCGCTCGATTCAGCGCGGTCATGTCCGGGCGATCCTTGCTCCTGGCGCGGCGGGTAAGACGATCCTGAGCGTAGGAGAGGCGCTTGCGATGGCAACGGGCCGCAACCTGCTTGGGCAGGAAGTCCCGGGTGGCCCTAAGCGGGTGTGGCTTTGGAACCTCGAAGACGATGGCGAGGAACTGGCGCGCATCATCCAGGCAGCGTGCAAGCATTGGTCGATCGGGCCCGAGCATATCCGCGACCGCCTTTTCGTCGACAGTGCGCTTGAGGGGGCGATCCTCAAACTGGCCACGTCGACCGCCGCGGAAGGGCTCGTGATCAACCGGCCACTGGTTGCTGGCCTGACAGGAGAACTGATCGAGCGCGGTATCGACTACCTGCACGTCGATCCTTTCGTGTCGTCGCACGCGGCGAACGAGAACGACAATATGGAGATCGACACGATCGCCAAGGAGTGGGCGCTGGTATCCAAGAACGCCAAGTGCGGTGTCGGCCTAGCGCACCACGTCAGCAAGGCCGGTGCAGCGGAGGTTACGGCCTTGTCAGGTCGAGGCGCCGTTGCCCTCATCAACGCCTGCCGGTCAGTGCTGGTCCTCAACCGCATGGGTGAGGATGAAGCAAAGCGATACGGCATCGAGGACGAGAAGCGACGCCGGTACTTCCGGACCTATGACGACAAGAACAACCGCGCTCCGCCGTCCGATGCGTCCGACTGGTTCCAGATGGTCAGCATCTCGCTTGGCAACGGCGTGAACGACGATGGCGATAACATGGGCGTCGTCATCCCGTGGTCACCACCCGACGCGTTCGAGGGCATCACGGTCGAGCACCTGCGGCGGGTTCAGGCCGCGATCGGCGCTGGCGAATACAAGGCGCACCACTCCGCCACGGACTGGGCAGGTAATGCCGTCGCTGACGTGCTGGGCCTCAGGGTCGCCGACAAGGGCGACAAGGCGCGAATCTCGCGGATGCTAGCTGCGTGGGTTGAGAACGACGTCCTGCGGGTCGAGGAGCGTAAGGACGGCAACCGCCAGATGAAGAAGTTTGTGGTGGTCGGAAGGGCCGCGGATGACCTCTCTGCTACACCTGCGCGAGGTGTAGCATCGCAAGGTGTAGCAGCAGAGCCATCGGCTGCTACGCTACACCCCTCCCCCTATAAGGGAGGGAGTGTAGCAGTAGCGGATAGCGGGGGTGGAAAGACCGTCCGTAACATCGCAGGCAACCCGGCTCTGGGGGGCGCACCGCGCGACATGCCGAGGACGGTGTCTTGAAGGCGCGCGCCCGTCTCGCAAACATCCCCGACCGTCTCGGGTCCGACCGTGATGGCCAGGTACTGAGCGCAGCCCGCCTCCACCGCGTTCGAGCAGCCAATCTTTCTATGGGCGTGGGGCCGATGAACGGAGGCGGGCACCGGTAATGCCGACGCAGATGCGCCCCCAAACCCCAACCACCCCGCAAGCCAAAAAGCCGCTTCGAGCCAGTCGAGCGAGCCGACAATCAGGAGACTTCGAATGAAAACGACCAACCAGATCGCGACGCTGCCGGGATCCCAGCGCGGCGGCCCCGAGACCCAGGAGCAGCGTGCGCGCCGTCTCTTCGACGAATTGGCCCGCAACATCGGCCGCGAGGCGGTCAATCACCTGAAGGCGATGTACCCCGCCGCCTTGGCCGCGGTGCCCAAGTCGGCCGAGATCAGCCTGACCAACCACATCCGGAACGACATCAACTGGAGGATGCGTCCGCTGCTGATGGCGATGATCGCGATGCACCGCGAATGGGACGAAGACCGCGGAGACGATGCATGACCACGCCGCGTAATCCCGACGTAAAAACGCGGGGCAGGCCCTTCGAGCACGGCAACCCCGGTCGCCCCCGCGGCGCCCGCCATCGCACGACGCTTGCAATCGAAGCGCTGCTGGAAGGGCAGCACGAAGAGCTGACCAAAAAGGCGATCGACAAGGCACTCGAAGGCGATGTCGTGGCGCTGCGCCTGTGCCTCGATCGGATCGCGCCGGCTCGCAAGGACGCCCCGGTATCGCTTGAGATGCCCGCGGTGCGATCGGCGGAAGACGCGGTGGAAGCATCGGTCGTGGTCCTGGCCGCAGTCGCCGCGGGTGAGATCACGCCCGACGAAGCCGGCAGGCTGATGGCCCTGCTCAGCGCGCACAAGACCATCATCGAAGCAGGTGATCTAGAACGGCGCATCGCCGCCCTTGAAGAAGAGAGGAACGCAGCATGAGGAATTTGGATCGACGTCTCGCGGCGCTGGAGACGGGTAATGGCTACATCAGCATTGGTGATTTGCTGGACGGTCTCGACGACAAGACCATTGATTGGGACAAGCCGGCAACCTGGCCCGCTACATGGCGCGGTAAGCAGATGGCCCCGATGCTGCGGGCAGCGCTCGACGGCCTCGAGCCGCACCCGATGGACAGGGTTGATGTGGACGAGGTGCAGCGTCGGGTTGATGATGCCAACCGGGCTGGCCTTGGATAGGGGGGCGCTTGAGGAATAATCGACTCTACCCGGCTACCTGTGGTCTCCTCCGACTTCAGCTGGGGGAGCGCGGGCGATTCGGTACGATACGAGCTTTGCAATAAGGTATGAAACGCCGTCCGCGGTGCCGATCGCAGACATCATTGCCAGCCTACAGGGCATGGAGACCGCCCTGTCCGAAATGGCGGCTCTCTTGCCGTCTTTTGTGCGCGGCCTTGATGTCACGAGTATGCAGATCAAAGTCAGCGAGGTCGCGCAAGCCAGCCCGTTGCGCGAAATGTTCTTCGTTGCGATGCTTGTAACGTACCAGAAAGGGCTGGAGGACGAGGTGCCGAACGCCATAACCCACCTGACCGGCCAGCCTATCCCAGACTCACTGGATACGATCGTCACGTTCATCACTCTGACGCTGCTGTTTTACGGCGTTGGCGCCATCAAGACGTTAGTCCTCGGCAGGCCCGACGGCCCTGCAGAGCGTCAGATGAATAATCTTGTCGCTGAGCTAGCGACCCTTACGGGATTGTCGGAAGAGGACGTTCGGCAGCGGTTCGATAGTCGATACTCAGAGAAAAAAGCGTGGCGCCGCCTGCGAACGGCGGTGAAGAACGTGTTTCAGCCAAGCAAGCGGCAGGACAGCGCGGCCATCCAGTTCAATGGTGTGCCGATCGACGAGGCAACGGTTCGAGATATTCCGGCTGACTACATCATCGACAACGCAGAAGAGCACGCGCCGTCACGCTACTTCGAGAACGTCGCCCTGGAGATTCATGCTCAAGACAAAGATCACGCCGGTAAGGGATGGGCTGCCATAATACCTACGGTGGCGGACCGGCGGATACCGCTGAAGCTGATGATGGGGATTGAAGCTTCGAGTCTGTGGGGTGCCGATGTAGTGAGAGGGGACGTGACCGTGATTTACGATCGCGTCGCCGACGGCATGATCCCGAAGGCGATTCACCTACACAGAACTGCGTGAATTGGAACGGCCGGCGGAGTCGCACCATTTCGCACTTCCTAGATGGGGCGAGCCGCTCGATGAGGCGCACGGGCGAATTGCGACCTTAGGTCCCGTTTACCTGCCTGCAAACCCGCCTGCGGCGATCCATATGCAGCAAGACTAAGAGGAGAATACGATGACAGACGACGAATTGAAAAAGTTGCATGCCCGAGTGCGTGCGCTTGAGGTTGCCACGGTCACTGACCTCTTTATCCGAGCAATTGATTCCGGGGCGACCGATTTGCGGAAAGTTGCTGCCAGCCGCGGAGAGGTTTGGCAGGCGCTCGGGCAAGCCGCGGCCTCCGGCGATGACGGCGACGTCGAACTTTCCGACGCCCTCCAGAACCTAGCTGGGCTAGCTGCGCGCCTAGGCGAATCAATGGCAGACGCGCCCGCTGAGCTAGTTACCGGTGAAGTCGGTCCCGACAGCAGCGTTCAGGCGTAACTGGGCCAAGAAAGCCATAGGCCGTGAGGAGTTGCCCAGCCGCACGTCTTTGCGGTCCTCGACGATCAACGGACCTTGGCCACGAGTCTGCTTGGCAACGACCGCGCCTGGTGCAATTCTACGCTCGGGCAAAGGGGATGTTGATGCGTAGAACGGCCGTACTGGCGTTGAGCCTGTCTCTTATGGCGAGCCCCGCATCAGCGGAAACGTGGCTGTGCCTCACTGAGAAGTCGACCGGGTTTGGGTACGATGCGGCAACCAAGAACTGGAGATCGGTCGACTTCGGAACGACCCGTGACCGGTACATCGTGGCTCCATCGACTAAGAAGGACTGGGTTTACGAGGTCCGGCGGTTTGGCACGGAGAAAGGGGTACTGCCGGATGCGTGGTGCAAGGCGGACTTTGCCGCCGGGACGTTCCTGCACTGCACTGGGGTGCTGGCGGAGTTCAAATTCAACCGCAAGACCGGTCGCTTCCTTAAGTCGTATCTCGCCGGGTATTGGACCTATGCCCCGGGAGTGAACGAGACCCAGGAAGGCGGAGACACGCCATCGATCGAGATTGGAACGTGCAGCGCGGTATAACGAATTCGACACGGCACACGTGCACCGACGCCAAGCAGCAAGCCGCATGTGTCGTTGGTGCCCGCGTGACGCGTATAATAGCAAGGTGTTGATCGGTATCGATCTGCGACCGGCCGGATCAGTTCGGACGAGCTATTAAACTGGCTTTGCGCCGGCCGTGCCACACTTCGCGAATTTGCCATTAGCGCTCTTGCACCGGACCGTTTTGGCCGGTGCCTTCGG